>WNFR01001411.1_pt1 | contig 34154 bp, 29 predicted proteins | sample 5400221 | NCBI WGS metagenome assembly WNFR01 (sample SAMN13153357, study PRJNA577476) | soil metagenome | isolation source: 40 cm soil under Madrone tree | place: USA:California | collected 2016-06-14
TGTAGAGCGCGCACGGAGGGACCGCCGATGGCACGACTACAAGTGGGCGTCGAAACCGGCTGCATCGCGCCGCTCTGGGTGGAGCGTATGAGCTGCCGGCTGGCGCAGCTCTCGGGCGTCGACAGCTTGCTCCTGCCGGATCACTACGTCGGGTTCGTGCCGCGGGCGCTCTGGAAGCCGGAGTACACGCCGGCGGCGAAGATGATCCCGTCGACCGACGCGTACTTCGATCCGTTCGTCATGATGGGCGCGATGGCGGCGCGCTACCGCCGCGTCCGCATCGGCACCGGCGTCACCGAGGCGTTTCGTCGTCACCCGGTGACGCTCGCGCAAGCGTTCGTCACCGTCGACCACCTGACGAAAGGCCGCGCGATCCTCGGCATCGGCAACGGCGAGCGCGAGAACACCGACCCGTACGGCATGCCGTTCGTCCGTCGCGTCGGCCGCCTCGAGGAGGCGCTCGCGATCATCCGCAAGCTCTGGGAGAGCCGTGGCGAGCCGGTGACCTTCGACGGGCCGAATTACCGATTGCGCGACGCGCTCTTCACGACCCCGATGTACAAAGGTGAGGCGCCGAAGATCTGGCTCGCCGCGCACGCGCCGCGCATGCTCGGGCTCGCCGGCCGCTTCGCTGACGGCTGGTACCCGACGCAGAAGATGACACCCGCCGACTACCGCCAGAGGCTCGGGATGATCCGCGCCGCCGCCGCCGAGGCCGGCCGCCCGGTGGATCGCTTCGAGCCCGCGCTGCAGGTCCAAGTCGCGATCGGCGCGAGCCGCGACACGGTGCTCGAGCAATTGATCCGCGTGAAGCCCGTCGGCGCGATGGCGCTCCTCATCCCCGGCGCCGCGTGGAAGCAGCACGGGCTCCGCCACCCGCTCGGCGAGACCTTCGAGGGTTTCGCCGACATCATCCCGAACGCGGTTCCGCCGGCGGCGATCGAGGAGGCCGGGCGTCTCGTCACCAAGGATCTCCTCGGCTCCGCGATCTTCGCCGGCAGCGTCGACGAGATCGTCGCCGAGCTGAAACCGCTCGTCGACGTCGGGATGCGCCACGTCGTCATGTGGAACATCGGCCCGCTCGCGACCGGCGGCGGCGCCGGCGATCTCGTGCGTCAGACGCAGCTCATCCGACGGTTGCGGAAGCTGCAGACGAACGGCGCGGCGGCGTAGCGCGGCTGGCAGCGAGGCCGAGCCGCGCCCGCGCGCCGCTTAATGCCTTGCCGCTACGACGTACAGGGATTCGGGTCGCACGTGCCGGCGCCGAGATTCGTCCCGCCGTCGGCCGTACATTCGTCGGCCGTCTCCTCGTCGCACTCGCTCACGCCGTCGTCGACGCGGCAGCACTGAATGTCGCCCGCCGCCGGCGGCGCCGGACACGGGTTCGGATCGCAGGTGCCCGCGCCGAGATTCGTGCCGCCGAGCGCGGTGCACTCGTCGGCGGTCTGCTCTTCGCATTCCACCTCGTCTTCGTCGGGTACGCAGCAGGCGATCTCCTGAGCGGACGGCGGTGTCGGCGCGCAGGGATTCGGATCGCAAGCCACCGCCCCGAGGTTCACCCCCTGCTCGGCCGCGCACTCGTCGGCGGTCGCGCTCTCGCACTCGGCGCCGTTTTGATCATCGTCGGGCACACAACAGGCGATCTGGTCCGTGGACGTACTGGGACAGGGGTTGGGTAGGCACGACCCGGCGCCCATGTTCACCCCGCCTTCGGCGGTGCATTCGTCGGGCGTCGTCTGCTCGCACTCGACTTGAGCCTGGCTGCCGCCGTCATTCTGACCCTGATCGCCCTGCCCGAGACAACACTGAATGTCGCCGGCGTCCCCCGTATCCGGCGGCATCTCGGTTTCGAGGACGTCATCGCCCTCGTCATCGCGCACCTCGAGCAGCTGGCCCTGCGGATCGACCCCCAAGGCTTGCGTGCGTGCGCCGGCCGGCGCGGAGAATTTCGCCACACCGTTGCCGGCGGCATTCGTGGTCAGCGACCCAATCGGTACGGTGTGCACGATCACTTGGAAGGTCGCCTTCGGGGCGAGATGTCGCCCGACGACCTTCAGCTTCCCTCTGCTGTGGCTCTTCACGACGAGGCTCGCCTGCCCGTGCGCGCCCGGCGCCTTGCCGGTAGCCGTCAGCGGTTTCGTCACCAGCGTGGTCGCCGATGCGGGCGCGGTCGCACCCAGTGTCAGCAGACCTGCCGCGAGGAACGCGATTGCCGAACTCGTTCTCCAATGTCGATGGTACCTCATGGGTGGGCTCCCTCCTGGTTGCGAGACGTTGCGCGGACGTAACCCCATTTGGTCGAATATTCGGAGCAAGCGGCGCGCCGCGATCCAGAACGACGACCGGCGCCGCCGATAGTGCGACGCCATCGCTTCTTGCACCGGTGCGCCATAGAGTGGTCCACGGCGTCGACCCGGCCCGGCCCGTCGTGACGCCGCGTCGCGGTCAGCGATCATCGGCGTCCTCGCCTTCCGACGCGGGAATAGCCGTGAATCCGGTGTGAATGGTGCCCGACAGCACCCACCCGCGCGTGCTCGGCGCAAACCGCGGTGCGAGGATGCCGTCGTTGATTTCGCGCGTCACCGCGAAGCGATTGTAGCTCCGGGGCAAGAGGAAGAGACACGAGCTGTCGCTGACCGGGCACTCGTCGCTCGGGGTCGCGGGGAAGCAATTCGCGTTGCACGTGTCGATGTCGGCCTCGGCCGCGGAGATCACGCCATCGTGGTTCGTGTCCGCGATCGCGATGGCGGCCTTGTAGGCGTCGAGCAAGCGTTGCGTGAGGTTGTGCTGCGCCGGCTCGAAGGAGTCGAGCCGCTCGAAGACGTTGAGGAGCGCCTCGCGGGCGATCCCGCTCGGGACGAAACGCTCGCGGAACTCGCGCTGCGCGTCGACGCCGGAGTCGAAGAGATCCGGGTCGCGCGGCCGGTCCGGATTGTCGCCCAACGCGACCGCGTTCTTCGGAACCTGATTCGCTCCGGGCCCGTCACCGGGCACGATCGAGGCGAGCGCGCCGATTTCTCCGTCCTTATACGTGTCGGCGGGGTCGGTCGCCGCCTTGTCCGGAAATCCGCCGGCGAACGGCAGCTCGTAGAGCGGGTGGATCCAGTTCGTCGTGTAGTTGAACTCCCAGTAGTTGTGCGCGTCCGCCTGCTGCAGGGCATTGTAGGCGCCCATGCTGAGCTGGATCGGCACGACGTTGGCGACGCGGGTCGGGAAGACATCGCTCGGGTCGGGGACGTGCGGCGCATTGCCGTCGACGGTGAAGAAGTTGCCCGGGACGTTGTTGCCGCTGCCCATCCGCGCCAGCAGCGCCGTGTCCTTGGGCGTGATCGTGCCGAACCGCGGGCCGCCCTTCTTGTCGGGTTCGACGACGTTCGCGACCCGCAGGTCGTGGATCATCCAGCCCTCGTACCACCCGCTCTCGTTGTTGATGACGAAGAGGCCGCGAATGTCGGTGAAGACGTCGATGAACGCGCGCGGGTTATCCGGGTCTGCCGGAAGGCCGGGCTTCGGCTCCACGGCGACGCGCACCGCGCCGATCGTCGGCAGCCCGCAGTTCGCGCCCCACACGGTGCGCATCGTGCTGGGGTCGTCGTTGACGCCGGGAATCTTCGTCGTGAAGACGCTCGGCTGAAATCCGTTGTTGTCGAGCAAGTAGTATTGGAAGAGCTGGCTCTTGCGCGTGACCGGATCGGCCTCGGCGAACACCTGGACCGGCGCGATGCTGTGGGGACTGCAATCGAGGGTGACCAATCGATCTTGCAGCTCCTGCGTCGCCGGCTGACCGAGCGGCGCGATGTCGCCGCGGGTGCAGAACCCTTGTGTGCAGGCACTGGGATTGCACGTCTTCCCGCTATCGGGGTCGGTGAGCGGCGTGACGCCGGTCGGTGACGGGCAGACTTGGTCGGCGCGGAGCGCCGCCGGCGTCAGGACGATCAGGACGAGCGCTCCGAGGATCGGCGCCCGCCGCGTACGGCGTTGCGCGTGGAAACGAGGGAAACGGTCGCTGAATCGCGTCATCGGGTCCTCCTGTAGGTACTCCGTGAATGGGAAAAATTCCCATTCACCCGGTTCGGATACACGCTGGTACCACCGGAGGCAATCCCCCGCCGAGCGGGTGCGAGCACGCCGATCGCGCGCCTAGGCGACGATCTCGACCGTCCGTGAAGCGGATGCCGTCGAGCCCGAGCCGCGGCACCGCCGCGGCGACGTACGGCCGCTCGTTGTAGCGCCGCCCCATGCGGACGACGTCGCGCAGCGGCAGGTCGCCGGCGAGCATGCGCAGCTTCTCGTCGAGCGTGAGTCGCGCGAGGACGTCGTCGACGCGCGCGTCGAGATCGTCCGTCGCGGCCGCCGCCTCCGCGGTCGTGTCCCGCGCGTCGTTCACGGTGCGTGACGTTGTAGCACCATGCGCGCTGCGTGCGCGCGTGGGTCCTTGCCCGCCACCGGAGCGTCCCGTAGCGTGGCCGCGTGACCGCGCTCCTGCACGGGCCGCTGCCGCTCTTCATCGCGCAAGCCATCCTCATCATCGGGCTCTCGCGTGTGATCGGGCTCCTCGCCCGGCGCATGCGCCAGCCGATGGTGATCGCGGAGATCGTCGCCGGCATCATGCTCGGGCCGTCGCTGCTCGGGTGGCTCTTTCCGAGCGTCGCGGCGACGGTGTTCCCGCACGAGTCGCTCGGGCTCCTGCAGATCCTGAGCCAGATCGGGCTCATCCTCTTCATGTTCCTCGTCGGTCTCGAGTTCGACCCGCATCTGCTGCGCGGGCGCGGCCACACCTCGGTCGTGATCAGCCACACCAGCATCCTCGTGCCGTTCGCGCTCGGCGCGCTGATCGCGCTCTACCTCTATCCGCGGCTCGCGCCGGCGTCGGTGCCGTTCAGCTCGTTCACGCTCTTCATGGGCGCGGCGATGAGCATCACGGCGTTCCCCGTGCTGGCGCGCATCCTCGTCGAGCGGCGCCTGCTCAGGACGAAGCTCGGCGCCGTGGCGATCACGTGCGCCGCGGTCGACGACGTGACCGCGTGGTGCATCCTCGCGTTCGTCGTGTCGATCGTGCGGGTCACGAGCCTCGCGGGCGCGGTGTCGACGACGCTGCTGACGCTCGCCTACATCGCCGCGATGCTCGCCGTCGTGCGCCCGTTCGTGCGCCGCTTGGCGAGTCGTAGCGCGAACCGCGAAGGGCTGAACCAGAACGTCGTCGCGGTGACGCTCATGCTGGTTCTGCTCTCCAGCTGGGCGACCGAGTGGATCGGCATCCACGCGCTCTTCGGCGCCTTCATCTTCGGCGCGGTGGTGCCGAAGGAGGAGCGGTTCGCGCAGATCCTCGCCGACAAGCTCGAGGATCTCGTCGTCGTGCTCCTGCTGCCGCTCTTCTTCGCGTACAGCGGGCTGCGCACGGAGATCGGCCTCCTCAACTCGCCCCAGGCGTGGCTGATGTGCGGGCTCGTCATCGCCACCGCCTGCCTCGGCAAGTTCGGCGGCAGCGCCGTCGCCGCGCGGTTGACGGGTCTCCGCTGGCGCGAGGCGACTGCGCTGGGGATCCTCATGAACACGCGTGGGCTGATCGAGCTCATCGTCCTGAACATCGGCCTCGACCTCGGCGTCATCTCGCCGACGCTCTTCACGATGATGGTCTTGATGGCGCTCCTCACGACGTTCATGACGACGCCGCTCCTCGCGCTCGTGTATCCGCGCGAGGCGCTGGTGCGCGACGAGGAAGAGGAGGCGGTGCGCACCACCGCCGGCGGATTCACGGTCCTCATGTGCGTCGCCTACGACCGCAGCGGTCCGGCGATGGTGACGGTTGCCGGCGCGCTCGCCGGCGACGAGGCGAACGGCGGTCGGCTCTACGCGCTCCGCCTCGTGCCACCGGCGGATCGTGCGTCGTTCGTCCTCCGCCAGCAAGCGGGCGTCGAGGACGCGGCCGCGCTGGCGCCGCTCCTCGAGCGCGCGGCCGTCCTCGGGCTCGAGGTGCGGCCGCTCTCGTTCGTGTCGCCGCAGCCGGCGCACGACATCTGCAACGTCGCGACCGTGAAACGCGCCGACCTGGTACTGCTCGGCTGGCACAAGCCGATCCTCGGCAAGACCGTGCTGAGCGGTACCGTACACGACGTCATGCGCCGCGCCGAAACCGACGTCGGCGTGCTGATCGACCGCGGTCTCGAGCGTATCGAGCGCGTGCTCGTGCCGTATCTCGGGACGGCGCACGACGCGGGCGCGGTCCGCCTCGCACGCCGCCTCGCGACGCGCGCCGGCGTGCGCGTCACGGTGCTGCACGTGCTCGACTCGTCGAACGAGCGCGATCCGGCCGTCACGGCGCACACCGAGGAGGCACTCGCCGGCTTCGATGCGCATGCCGTCGAGCTGAAAACCGTGCGCCACGACGTAGCATGGCGCGCGGCGGTCGAGGAAGCGGCGCGCGGCTACGATCTCGTCTTGATCGGCGCCGGCGCCGAGTGGGGCCTCGAGCACCGCTCGTTCGGCATCCACTCCGAGCTCGTCATTCGGGAGTGCCGGACGTCGCTGCTCGTCGTGCGGCAATATCGCGTGAGCGCCGTCGTCGCCGCGCCGCAAGCCGCCGTCGCGGCGGTGTGACGTTCCACTATTCAACCTGGCCGACGGGTGCGCGGCGGCCGGGAGCATGAGCCCCCGCCGCCGCGAACCGTCTCCCCGCCCCACCGCGCCGCGCCCGCGTCTGGGCCGCATCGTCGTCCGGCGACATCTGCACGTCGACGCCGTCGTCGCGGAGCTCGGCGACCAGCGCCGAGATCCGGGAGTCCGTGCCGCCGTCGTCCTTAGCGCCGGGGTTCAACGATAGACACGTGCAGGCCGCACCCTCGTCGCGCAAGGCGCGCACGTGCGTACGCAGCGTCTCAAGGTTGTACGCCGTCACCGGCGCGGCGAAGTACAGCGACCCGCGTGGTGACGAGATCCATGCCTGCAACATGATTTTTCCCCTCCGTTTCTCTGCCGCGCGTCGCCGAGTGGCGCGGAGGCGTTTCCCACCGCCCGGCGACGCGCGGGGGCGCAGTTAGAATGAAAGTTGGAAACGCGTGAGAAGGACGTCCTCGTGTTTCTGTGTTTTCGTGCCGGCGATGCCGAAGGCGCTCGACGTGCCGCCGACGCCGCGCGAGAAGTCTGCGCGCTCGTAGTTGAACTGCACCTTGAAGTTTTTGTTGAGGTACCAGTTGAGACCGCCGGTGTACGCCCACGTGTTGTCGGAGCCCTTGGCGAGCTTCGCCTTCAGCGGGCCGTCGTTGACGTCGACGTTGCTCACGCGTCCGGCGATCTCGAACGCGCCCCAGCGGCCGTTCAGCGGATCGAAGTTGTCGATCGGGACGACCGCCTTGTAGGACGCGTCCTCGCCGGTGAGGACGTACGACGCTTGGACAAACCAGCCGCGCGTGCGCTCGTCGGCGTCCGGATGCGTGATCGGGTTCGGCGCCGTGCCGAGCGTTCCCTTGATGTGCGACTCGGTGCGCCCGTACTCGCCCATCGCGCCGAATGGGCCGACGTAGTAGTAGGCCTGCGGAACGAAGCGCCACTGCTCGCCTTTGCCGGTGACGTTGGCGCTGCTGATGTATTGATAGAAGTTCTGGCGCCCGGCGGTCTTGAAGTTCAGGCTCGATTCCGGCTCGCCGGTCCGCTGTCCGTAGGTGCCGGCGACGCCCAGCCCGAAGCCTTTGAGCGCGTCGACGTCGATTGTGCGGAAGGGCTGGACGAACACGCGACCCGCGAAGTCCTTGTCGGTCTGGTTGTCGCCGTCCGACGACTGCGCACCGTTGGCGACGCCGTTGAAGATGCCGAGCTGATACTGGAACGTCGCGTCGGCGACGTCGCCGTAGAGCATGAAGCCGACGTCGCGGTTCGGAACGAGGTTGTCGAAGATCGAGCGTTCGATGAACGTCAGCTCGGCGCCCGACTGCAAGCGCTCGAGGCTCACCGGCTCCTTGAACTTGCCGGCACGGACGGACGCCCACGGCCAATAGCGGACGTCCATGTACGCGTCCTGGAGGACGGTCTGGCCCTGGCCGAAGTCGGGCATGATGCGGAAGTCGAAGTACTTGTAGACCGTACCCTCGAAGATCGGGCGCACGCGGCGCAGGAAAAAGCTGTCGTTACCGGTGCGGCCGTCATCGAACGGGAAGAACCGCGCGTCCGCTTGCGTGTAGCCGCGGAGCTTCAGCTTGAAGTCGCCGCTCGGTGATTGCAGGAAGAAGCCGTCCTGCCAGCCGGCGAGGACCTTCTGCTTCTTGAACGCGGCGTCGAGCGTGCTGTCGAGATCCTCCTTGGTGACGACGTCCGCCGGGGGTTTCGCCGCGCGCTCCCGCTTCAGCTCCTCGATCTCGCGCTCGAGGCGCTCGATGCGCTCGTCGACCGTCGCGGCCACCGCCGGACGGTAGTCGCCGGCGCGCGCGACCAAGGGGAATGCCAGGAGCAGGCCGGCGAGCGCCGCGCCGGCTTTCGGTCGTCTCCGTGTGCGCAAGGTTCGCATGGTCATCGTCCTCCATCGTGTGCACGCCTCCGGTCGTCCGGTTGGTTCGTGTGTCGAGTGTGTCGTGGTCTCCCGTCGTCGGGTCGACGCGCGATCGTGCAGAAGTCGTCACGATGCGAGGTCCGCTTCAGTACGTGCATCGAGACTGCGAGCTCCGGCTTGCGCCTCACGACGCGCGCGCCGGGTCGAGCACGACCCACGTTCCGGCGCGAAAGCCGCGTCCCCCGGGACGCGCATCTCGCGACGCGCGCCCCGAAGGTCCCCACCACTGCGTCCGTCGGAGCGACGGGCCTCGTGACGTCCGCGTTTCGTCTTGGACGTCGATCGTGAATGTGATGTCCGGCGTGACGCCGGCGCAGAGCGCGCGCACGCGGGCAGCGGCGCCGTCGCGGCTGTCGAGCGGCACGATGACGTGAATCTCGGTTTCCGGTCCCAGGGCGTGCGCTTCGGCGACGAGGAGCTGCACCGCGGCGGCGTCGAGCCAGCCGGCGCGCACCGTCGACCCAGCAGGAACGCCGCCGGCGCGGCGACTATGCCGAGGCCGTCTCGTCGTGCGGACGAGATGCACCCACACGAAGGGCGGAGCGTCGTCGCCGTGCGGTACGCCGGAGCGCGGCCGGCCGGGCGCCGCCCGCGTCCCGGCGAGGAACGTCAGCGCATCGAGAACGCGCGGCGCCGGTGACGCGGGCGCACGCCGCAGCTCAGCGACGACGCGCCGGAACTCGACGTTGAGCGTGGCCGCGACGTCGAGCAGATCCGCGGAATCCGCGAGGAGGTCGGCCGCGAGCGCGCCGCTCGTAATCGCGAGCGGAACGGGCGAGATATTGTCGACGACAGATTCGGTGACCATGGGCTGCTCCTTCCGAGCATCCGCATGCCTCCGGTCTGTCCGGTCAGCTGCGTGTTCATTGCTTTTGGCTTGCCTCCCGCTGACGGGACGGCGTCTCCTTGCGCGGCGGCGCTCAACGCGACCGGGCGCTCTACCGCAAACGGACCTTCTCGGTGCGCTCGACTTGGACGACGACGCCGTTCTGCACGACCGCCGTCACGGTACCGAAGCGCAAGCCGCGGAGAGCCGCTTCGATCCTCCCGATCGCCTCGTCGGCACCGCTGTCCTCTTCTTGCAAGCGAAATCCGTCGCGTTCGGTGTCACTCATCACCGCCTCCTTCAAATTTGATAGTCCTGAACGAAGACGCGCATCCGCCTGGGCGAGACGAAGACGGTCTCACCGGGATGCAGCTTCAGCTCGTTGTAGCGCTCCCACCCGAGGTCGACGTTCAACCAGACGCCGAACTGCTCGGCGTGCAGCCGCACCTTCACGACCTGGCCCGCGGGATTGATGTGGACGATGTTCGCCTGCAGCGCCGGCCGGCCGTTCCGCACGCGCTGGATGTCGAGCTCGTGCGAGCGCACGAACGCCGTCGCCTCGCGCGACTCGCGGTCGGTGTACTCCGGGTACGCAACGTTCAAGCCGCCGAGTTCGGCGCGACCGCTGCTGACCCGGCCGTGGAAGACGTTCACGTTGCCGAGGAAGTCCATCACGAACGGGTTCGCCGGCTGCTCGAAGATCTCCTGCGGCGTCCCGGCTTGCTCGATGCGGCCCTTGTTCATGATGACGACGCGGTCGGCGACCTCGAACGCCTCCTCCTGATCATGCGTCACGAACACGCTCGTCACGTGGATCTCCTCGTGCAGGCGCCGTAACCACTGCCGGAGCTCCTGGCGGACTTTCGCATCCAGTGCACCGAAGGGTTCATCGAGCAGCAGCACCTTCGGCTGCACCGCGAGTGCGCGCGCGAGCGCGACGCGCTGGCGCTGGCCGCCCGAAAGCTGCGAGGGCAGCGAGCGTTCCAATCCCTCGAGCTGGATCAGCTTCAGTAGCTCGTGGACGCGCTCCTTGACCTGCGCTTTCGGGGTGTGGCGGACGCGCAGGCCGAAGGCGATGTTCTCGAAGACGGTCATGTGACGGAAGAGGGCGTAATGCTGAAAGACGAAACCGACGTTGCGATCGCGGACGCGCGAGTCGGTGACGTCCTCGTCCTCGTAGAGCACGGTGCCGCTGTCGGCGATCTCGAGACCGGCGATGATGCGCAGGAGCGTCGTCTTGCCGGAGCCCGACGGACCGAGGAGCGCGAGCAGCGCGCCACTCGGGACCTCGACGCTCAAATGGTCGAGCGCGACGAAGTCGCCGAAGCGCTTGGTCACGTCTTTGACGCTGATGCTCATGCCTCTTCTCCTTCGGGCGCCTCGCGGGCGGCGGCGGGGAGGTCACCGCGGGTCTTCCACTCGAGCGCGCTCTTCACGAGCAACGTGACGACGGCGAGCGACGCCAGCACCGAGGCGACCGCGAACGCGCCCGGCATGTTGTACTCTTGAAAGAGTTTCTCCACGCGCAGCGGCATGGTGTCGGTCTGGCCCGAGATGCGGCCCGACACGACGGCGACGGCACCGAACTCACCCATCGCGCGCGCGTTGCAGAGGATGATCCCGTAGAGGAGGCCCCACTTGATGTTCGGCAAGGTCACGCGGCGGAACATCTGCCAGCCACGGGCGCCGAGGCTCACGGCCGCGATCTCCTCGTCGGCGCCGATCGCCTCCATCAACGGAATCAGCTCGCGCGCGACCACCGGAAACGTGACGAACGCGGTCGCGATGATCAGCCCGGGGATCGCGAAGATCACCTTGATGTCGTGGGCGCGGAGCCATGGGCCGAGGAATCCCTGCAAGCCGAAGATCAAGACGAGAAAGAGCCCGACGACGACCGGCGACACCGCAAACGGCAGATCGATGAACGCGGTGAGGAGCGCGCGGCCGGGAAACTTGAAGCGGGCGATCGCCCACGCGGCGGCAACGCCGAAGACGATGTTCGCTAGGACGGCCGCGGGCGCGACGATCAACGTGAGCTTCACCGAGTGCAAGGTGTCGGGGTCACCGAGCAGATTCTCGAAGTACAAGCGGAGTCCGCCGGCGAACGCTTGGTAGAAGACGTTCACCAGCGGCACGACGATGAGCACGCCCATGATGAGGAGCGCCGTCGCGATCAGCGCGATCCGCACCGCCGGCGGATCCTCGTGCGCAGCGGTGATGTTCCGTGGCGTGGTCGCGGTGTCAGGCATGGCTCTGTTTGCTCCAGCGTTCGAGAAGGTTGATCAGGAACAACGTCAGGAGCGAGATCACCAGCAACACCACCGCGATCGCGGTCGCCTCGCCGTACGCGAACTCTTCCAAGCGCGCGACGATCAGCACCGGTGCGATCTCGGTTCGGTAGGGCATGTTGCCCGAGATGAAGACGACGGAGCCGTACTCTCCGAGCGCGCGCGCGAACGCGAGCGCGAAGGCGGTGATCGTCGCCGGCCAGACCGCGGGCAGCAGGACGCGGGTGACGGTCTGCCAGCGATTGGCACCGAGGCACGCCGCCGCCTCTTCGATGTCGGTGTCGAGATTCTCGAGCACCGGCTGCAACGTGCGCACGACGAACGGGAACCCGATGAACGTGAGCACGAGGACGATCCCGAGCCGCGAGTACGCGCCCTGAATGCCGAGCGGCACGAGGAACCGGCCGAGCCAGCCGTTCTCGACGTAGAGATCGGAGTAGACGAGCCCGGCGACCGCCGTCGGCAGCGCAAAGGGCAGATCGACGAGCGCGTCGAAGATGCCTTTCAGCGGGAACTGGTACCGCACCAGCACCCAGGCGACGAGGACGCCGATGACGATGTCGATCGCCGCGGAGACGAACGACGCCCCGACCGTGAGCGTGTACGCGGCGACGGCGCGGTCGCCGGATACCGCATCCCAGAAATTCTGGAATGACAGCGAGCTCGCCTTCACCACCCCGGCGAAGATCGGGATGAGCACGAGCAGGCTCAGGTAGAACATCGTGTAGCCGAGGCTCAGCGCGAATCCGGGCAACACGCGGCGGTTTACGTCGGTCGTCATCGCGGGCTCTCTGTCGTCTGCGCGGTCACTTCTTCGGCTTGTAGAAGCTGTCGAAGATCTTGCCGTCGCCGAAATACTTGTCGTAGGCGTCGTCCCAGCTCCTCGCGATCGCCGTCACGGGGAAGCGCTTGACGTCGGGAAACGACGCGGCGTGCGCGGCGAAGACTTTCTCGTCGATCGGCCGGAAATAGTGCTTGGCGATGATGTCCTGGCCTTCCGCCGTGTAGAGAAAGTCGAGGTACGCTTTCGCTGCGGCGCCCGTCCCTTTGCGCTTCACGTTGGCGTCGACGATCGCGACCGGCGGCTCGGCGAGGACGCTGATCGGCGGGTAGACGATCTCGACGGCGCCGCCGGCCTCCTCGACCTCGAGATGCGCTTCGTTTTCCCAGGTGAGATGGACGTCGCCGATCTTCTTCTGCACGAATGTCGTCGTCGAGCCGCGGGCGCCGAGGTCGAGGACCGGCGTCTGCCCGTAGAGCTTCGTCACGAACGCGAGGGCGTCGGCTTCCGAGCCGCCGCGCTCGGTCACTGCGCCCCACGCCGCGAGGAAGCTGAACTTGCCGTTCCCGGACGTCTTCGGGTTCGGCGTGACGATCTCGACGCCCGGCTTCACGATGTCCGGCCAATCCTTGATGTTCTTCGGATTGCCCTTGCGAACGACGAACACGATCGTCGACGAGTACGGGCTCGAGTCGTGGGGAAATTCCTTCTCCCATCCGTCGTCGATGAGCTTGGCCTTGCGGATCGCGTCGGTGTCGGGCCACATCGCGAGCGTCACGACGTCGGCGTCGAGGCCGTCGATGACGGCGCGCGCCTGCGTGCCCGAGCCGCCGTGCGATTGCTTGATCTCGAGCGTCGTGCCCGCGCTCTTTTGGTAGGCGGGGATGAAGTGCGCGTTGACGTCGCGCCACAGCTCGCGCGTCGGGTCGTAGGAGACGTTCAACAGCGTCAGTGACTCGGCCGCCGCGCGGCTGCCGATTGACGCGAGCATCGCGACCCATGCGACGAAAAGGATCTTCTTCATTGGAGTCATCCTCCCTGCACGCCGGCTGACCGGTCGCGCACTATAGGCACTGCTCGGAGATGTCGTAAGGAACGAGCGCGGCTAGGCCGCGAGACGACAACAGGGGAGGGGACGACGACAGGAGGCGGAGACGAGAGCGGAGACGCGGGGCGAAATGCTGCGAACGGCGTCACCATGTGACGCGTCCGTCTTTCTCGTGCGATGGATTCTCATGTTGGCCCTCATTCGATTACCTGATGCTCGTGCTCCGAAAACGAAAAAGGCCCGGGGGCTTGCGCCTCCCGGGCCTTTGGTACGCGAAGGATCGTTCGGTCAGCCTATGGCGACCGCGACGCGACCGTGGGCGAAGGAGGCCCCGGGGAAAAGACAGCAACAACAGGTCGCGTTCGCAAACATCGTGCGTGTGCTTATTGCGGGTCGACGTCGACGTGTCAAGACGCTCATTGCCGGCGATCGCTGGTGATACCGCGTTCGCCGCGCTATGGCTCTTCGGCGTATCCCCGCCCCACAGGAGCGATCCATGGCCAGCGACATCTACGATACCCCCGAGCACGAGCTCTTCCGCCAGACGGTGCGGAAGTTCGTCCACGAGGAGCTCGCGCCGCGCGCCCGCGAGTTCGACGAGATGGGGCGGATCGACAAGCATCTCTACAAGAAGATGGGCGACCTCGGGATGCTCGGCCTGCGCTACGACCCGAAGTGGGGCGGCGCCGGGCTCGACTGGTCGTACACGGCGGTGATGTTCGAGGAGATCGTCCGCTGCGACAACGCCGGGGTGACGATGGGGATCTCGGTGCAGACGGACATGGCGACGCCGTCGCTGCACCAATTCGGCACCGACGAGCTGCGCCAGCGCTACCTCGTCCCCGCGATCACAGGAGAGATGGTCGCGGCGATCGCCGTCACCGAGCCCGACGCCGGCTCCGACGTTGCGTCGATCAAGACGCGCGCCGTGCGCGACGGCGACGACTGGGTGATCAACGGCTCGAAGATCTACATCACCAACGCCGCGACGGCCGACTGGCTCTGTCTCCTCGCCGTCACGGACCCCGACGCCGGCTACGGCGGCTTCTCCCAGATCGTCGTGCCGACCGACTCGCCCGGCTTCAGCTATCAGCTGCTCGACAAAATCGGGAACCTCGGGTCCGACACCGGCCTCCTCTTCTTCGAGGACGTGCGCGTGCCGGTGACGAACACGATCGGCGACGTCGGCCGCGGCTTCCAGCAGCAGATGATGCAGTTCCAGGACGAGCGCCTGATCGCGTGCGTCAGCTCGACCGCTGGCGCGCGGGCGCTCTGGGAAGAGACACGGCGTTGGTGTGAGAACCGCATCGTCTTCAAGAAGCCGCTCAGCAAGATGCAGGTGACGCAGTTCAAGCTCGTCGAGATGCTCACCGAGATCACCGCCGCGCGCGAGCTCACCCATCATTGCATCCGCAAGCGCCTCGAGAACGAGGACGCGACGATGGAGATCTCGATGGCGAAGCTCTTCTGCGGCCGCATGGCGCGCTACGTCGCCGACGAGTGCATCCAGCTCCACGGCGGCTTCGGCTACATGCGCGAGAGCAGAGCCGGCCGCGCCTTCGTCGACACCCGCCTCATCTCGATCGGCGGCGGCGCCGACGAGGTAATGATCCATTATATGGCAAAAATGCTGGGTCTTTAGGCGCCGCGCCCGCAAACTTCGCGACATGCGGGCGGCTCTCCGTGTGTCTCGCATGCCAGCAGTGCGTGCCGCTTTGACGCGGCATGTGGGTTTGAAAATCCGGCGGGACCGGTCATAGATGCGCGCGTGACGACGCTCGTCACCGGCGCGACCGGCACCGTCGGGCACGCGATCGTGCGCGCGCTCCTCGCGCGCGGGCGTCGCGTCCGGGCGCTCGTCCGCGACGTCGCGCGGGCGCGGATGTGCGTGTCGGCCGACGTCGAGCTCGTGCCCGGCGACGTCACCGACGCGGCGTCGGTCGCGGGCGCGGTGCGCGGCTGCGGCGTCGTCTACCACGCATCGGGGCTGCCTGAGCAGTGGCTTCCCGATCCGCGCCGCTTCGACGAGGTGAACGTCGGCGGCACGCGGCACGTCGTCGAGGCCGCGCTCGCCGAAGGCGTCGGCGCGTTTCTGTATACCAGCACGATCGACGTGTTCACGATCCGCTCCGGCGTCGAGTTCGGCGAGACCGAGCTCGATCCGCAGCCGAAGCCGACGGCGTACGAGCGCTCGAAGCAAGCCGCCGACCGCGTCGTCACCGATGCGGTCGCGCGCGGCTTGCCGGCGCGCTTCCTCCATCCCTCGGGCGTGTACGGTCCGGCGCCGGTGACGACCGGCGTGAACGATTTCCTGAAGCGGCTCGTGCGGCGTCAGATCCCGATGCTGCTCCCCGGCGGTTTTCCGCTCGTCTTCGCCGACGATGTCGCCGCCGGGCACCTCGCCGCCGAGGAGCGCGCGCCCGTCGGGGCGCGCTTCATCCTGAGCGAGTCGTACCGCCGGCTCGACGCGATCGCCCGCGCGGTCGCGGCGATCGTGCCGGGCGTGCGCGTCCCGCCCGTGCTGCCGATGTGGGTGGCGCGCGCGGTCTCCGAGACCGGCGAGCTTGCGGCGCGCCTCACGCGGCGGCCGCCGCTCATCCCGAGCGGACAGCTGCACTTCCTCGCCCTCGACGTCCGCCCGTCGGCGGCGCGTGCCCGCGCCGAGCTCGGGTGGGCTCCCGTCGCGTTCGAGGACGGCCTGCGCCACGCGCTCGACGACCTCCGCGGCCGCGGCGAGATTCCCTGATCGCGGCGCCGGCTTTGACGGCGGCCGCGAACCGCGCTAGACATCGGCCCGTGCAGCGATTCGTCGCGTTCTACGCGGGCTTCTTTACCTGGCCTCCTTCGGGGCGGCAGGGTACCGCGTGACGGCCTGACGGCGACCACGCATCCTGAAAAGCCCCGAGAGCGCGCTCTCGGGGCTTTTTTTTTGCGGGAGGATGAAGCCATGGCGGAGAGACTCGAAGATCGAAACGTCGTCGACATCGTGCCGCTGATCGCGCCGCGGGCGGTGAAGCATGCGCAGCCGGCGAGCGACACGGCGGCGGCGCTCGTCCTCGACGCGCGGCGCGCGATCCGCGATATCCTGCACGGCCGCGATACGCGCCGCCTCCTCGTCGTCGTCGGACCGTGTTCGATCCACGACCCCGACGCCGCGTTCGAGTACGCGCGGCGGCTGCGACCCGTCACCGATGCCGTCCGCGACGACCTCCTCGTCGTCATGCGCACGTATTTCGAGAAGCCGCGCACGACGATCGGCTGGAAAGGCCTGGTGAACGACCCGCATCTCGACGGCTCGTGCGATCTCGAGGCCGGCCTGCAGCTGGCGCGCAAGATCCTGCGTACGATCAACGAGCTCGGCGTGCCGTGCGGCAGCGAGGTGCTCGACCCGATCACTCCGCAGTACATCTCCGACCTCCTCAGCTGGGCCTCGATCGGCGCCCGCACCATCGAGAGCCAGACGCACCGCGAGCTCGCGAGCGGCCTCTCGATGCCGGTCGGGTTCAAGAACAGCACCGATGGCGATCTCCAGGTGGCGCTGCACGCGATGATCTCGGCGCGTCACCCGCACACGTTTCTCGGCATCAACGACGCCGGGGTGACCGCGATCATCAAGACGCAGGGGAACGCCGACCGTCACATCGTGCTCCGCGGCGGGGCGCACGGGCCGAACCACACTGCCGCCGACGTGGCGCGTGCGGCGGGGCTCGTCGCGGCCGAGGGGGTCGCGCGCCCGATCATGGTCGACTGCTCGCACGACAACTCGGGGAAGGACCACACGCGCCAAGGCGCCGTCTGCCGCGAGGTCCTGGCGCAGCTGCGGACGGGGCAGCGCTCGCTCATGGGACTGCTCGTCGAGAGCAACCTTCATCCCGGCAAGCAGGCGTGGAAGCCGGGCGGGCCGCACGCGTACGGCGTCTCGATCACCGACGCGTGCATCGGCTGGGAGGAGACCGAGCGCCTGCTCTACGACGTCGCCGCCGCCGTCCGCGCCGGCGCCGCCGCGGCGTAACGGCGACAGGTCACGCCGGCGCCGCCGCGGCGTAGCGGCGACAGGTCACGTCGGCGCGGGGCGGCGCGCCGGAGCGCAGGGTCACCGTCGCGCGGGTCGGCCGCCGGCCGCCGAGCGACGTCACGATCGCGCGCGGGCGCGGCGGCGGCGGCGCCGCGACGGAGGAGTCGATGCGGTCGCAGGCCGCGTCGCGCTCGCGGAGGCCGGCGATGTGGCGGCGGGTGCGGGCTCCGCCGGCCGCGGCTCGTGGCGGAGCGCCGGAAAGATGCGCCGCGCGAGCGGCGGGATGACGAGCATCGCGACGAGCACCACGCCGCCGACGACGCGATCGTCATCGACGATGGCCGCCGCGGCGAGACTCGTCGCCAAGAGGATCGCGAACCAGACGAGGTCCCCCGCGATCGCTGCCGCCCAGCCGAAGAGGCGCGGGACGCGGAGGCCGTTCACCAGCATCCCGGCGGTGTAGACGTCGACGCCGAAGCCGACGGTGGCGATGCGGAAGAGCGCCGGCCCGTCGCCCTTGCTGGTCGCGACGTCGTTCGCTTGCGGCATGCGCGCGCCGAACATCGCGAGACGGATCATCCGCGTTCCCAGCCACTCGAGGGCGGGGACACGGCGCGCGGCACGCCGGAGCATGCCGAATATCGGATGGCACACGGCGGCGCCGAGGACGTCCGACGCCGTGTAGAGCAGGAACGTGAACGCCGGATGCAGCGGCACGTGACGCGCGAGCAGCACGCCGGCGGGAATCCCGGGCCCCACCGGCGACCAGAAAAGCACGAAGACGAGCATCGTCGGCCCGCCCGGGAAGTGGCGCGCCGCCTCGAGCAGGGTATTCGCGCCCGCCATCCCCGTCAGCTGCGACGGGCCGGGCATCGTGGTCGGATTGAAGAGATCGAAGGGATTCACGGGTTGGATCGCGTCGCGGGGCGGTCTGTGGTTGCTTGTACCGTGGAAGGGCGACGCGGGCCAGGCGGTCTCCGGCCCGCGCTTCGAGGAGGACGCGCATGGACGCGATGTGGGCTCACATGTTTCATCTCACGCTGCCGGTCGCCGAGAAGCTCCTACGGCCGGTGTTGGTGTACGCGTTCTTGGTCGTCGGGTTGCGTCTCGCCGGCAAGCGCGAGCTCGCGCAGCTGAACGCGTTCGATCTCGTCGTCCTGCTGACGCTGTCGAACACGGTGCAGAACGCGATCATCGGCGACGACAATACGGTGACGGGCGGTATCCTCGGCGCGGCGACGCTCTTGGCGGTCAACTATGGCGTCGTGCGCTTTCTCTGGGCGCACGAGGATCTCGATCGGCTGATCGAGGGCGAGGCCACCGTGCTGATCGAGAACGGGAAAATCTGTCATGACCGCTTGCGCAAGGAGCTGATGACCGTCGCGGAGCTGGCGGTCGCCGCGCACAAGCAAGGCTTCACGTCGCTCGACGACGTCGATCGTGCCGTGCTCGAGCCGGGCGGCGTGGTGTCGTTCTTCGCGAAGAGGCCGACCGCGGAGAGCACTCGTCACGCCGAGATCCTCGCGCGCCTCGACGCGATCACAAATCGGCTTGCTGCGCTGGAGGCGCGGGCGAGCTGAGCGCACCGGCGGCGCGCAGCTCGGGCGAGCGGTGGAGGATCGTCGCCGCCACCGTGACACCCGCGGCCGCGACGACGAACGTCGCCGGGTAGCCGAAATGGGCGGCGACGATGCCGAGACCCGTCGGTCCCGCCCAGAGTCCGAGGCTGAACGAGCCGGTGAAGATCGCGACGATCCGCCCGCGCTCGTGCACGGGCGAGCCGACGAGCGCGAGCGCGTTGATCGCCGGGTAGAAGATGCCGTGCGCGAGACCGAAGACCGCGCCGAAGACCTCGAGGAGTCCGGGCCGCATCGCCGCCATCGCGAGGACGACCGCGGCGTACAGCACGAGCGCGGCGAGCGCGACGCGATGGCGTCCGAAGCGGTCCGGCACGTGGCCGAAGCCGATGCGCACGAGGATCGCCGCCGCCGCATACGCGACGAAGAAGCCGCCGACGCGCGCGCGGCCGAGCGCGAGGGCGTAGGGCTGCTGAAACGTGAAGACGGCCCCGAAGGCCGCTCCCGACAACGTGAGGATGATCGCGTACTGCCGGGCGAGTCTGCCGCGCAGCACGAGGAGCAGCCCGTTCCGCGACGCGAGCGCCGCGGCCGCCGCGACGACGCGCGTCGGGGCTGCGGTGCGGCGTGCGTCGTGCATCCGATCGGTGCGGCGGCCGTCGTGCGCGTGGTGCGCGCCGCGACGACGCTCCTCGGCGCGCGTGGCGACCGCAACGGGCGCGCGCTCGCGAATGCGCAGCGCCAGCGTCGCCGACACGAGCGCCGCGAGCGCGGCGAGCAGGAACACGACCCTCCACCCGACCGTTGCGGCGAGCGGCTCGGCCACCGCGGGGGCGACCGCGTTCATCACCAGCATGCTCGCCCCGGAGAGGCCGAGCGCTTGGCTCAAGCGCTCGTGCGGCACGAGCTCCGCCATGAGCGTGCCGACCGAGGTCACGACGAGCGCGTACGAGACGCCCTGGAGAACGCGCAGGACCTCGATCGCCGGGCCGAGGGCGTGGACGCGCGTGAAGCCGACGGCGGCGACGGCCATCGCGAACGCGCCGAACGCCATCGCGTGGCGCCGCGGCAGGCGCTCGACCCAGTCGGCGGCGAGCACCGTGAACGCGACCGTCGAGACGCCGAGGATGCCGACGACGAAGCCGATCTCCGCCGGTCCGACGCCGAGCTCCTGCACGAGAAACGTCGGCAGCAAGTAGAACGTCGAGAACGCGAAGCCCCACGTCGAGGCGACGACGAGCACGAGCAGGGCGTCGGTGCCGAGCCAGTGCTCGCGCGCCGCCGCGGGTTCGTTCCGTTCTTCGCGTCTGATGATTCGCAGGCCGCTCATCGCATTCTCCGTGCCGCCGCCGCGGCACCGGAGAGGCTCGTGAGCGGTCTCACGAAAAAGCCCCTCCGGCCGTGACGGCGGGAGGGGCTTGGAAGCCGATGCTGGTTCTCGCTACCGCAGCATGGGCCCCTCCGTCGTCGGGCGCCGGACGGCTTTTAGGCCGGCGCGCCACGTAACGATGACGGACGGGCGATGCTGCGTGACGTGCATGACAGTCGCATGTACCCACAGTCGCACCGTGGATGCAACCGTGATACACGCCGCGCCCGTGTGCCGTCGTGCGGTGTGGATCGGTTGTGTGATGGGAGTCGTGTGCGGCGTGATGTCCGGCTGCTCCGCTCGGCGTCACGCGCGCTCCGCGCCGCCCGCGCACACAGCGAATCCCGAGACCAGCTGCGACGACGCGCGCGCGAGCGCGATCGAGACGCTGCGCACGCTCGGCTACGCGATCGTCGCGTCCTACGACGCGATCCCGCGGCGGATGACGATCGTCGCCGTCGAGAAGCAGTCGACGCGCGGCCGCTTCCAGGCGACGGTCGCGGTGCGGTGCGACGATCGCGACCTCGAGGTGATCGGTGGGCGGTCGGCGCCGCCGCCGCACGATCAGTTCGAGGAGCATCTGCGCGCCGCGTGGAGGGCGCGCGGCGGCGGCCGCGTCGGGCCTCCCCTCGGACGCGGTGGGACACCGGCGACCCCAATCGCACGCTTCGATCTTCTCTCCGCAGCCGACGGCCGGGAACGGTTCGGCGGCGACATCGCCACCGCGGGTCTCGTTGCCGCTCGCCTCGTGCTCTCGAACCCGACGCCGCGCCCGTACGTCGTGTCCGTGCCGCTGATCGGCCTTCTGCGCCCGACCGGCGACGTGGTGCGCCCGTTGCCGTGGACGGGTGCGCGCGCGCGCCTCGCGGTATCGGGGCAGAGCTGGAGACCATACGACGAGATCGAGCGCGAGCTGGTGACGGATCGAGTGCTGCGGCCGGGTGAAAGCCTGAGCGGCATCATTCTCTATCCCGCCGGTACGTACGCCGACGTCGACCTCGTGCTGATCGACCAGGACGAAGCGCGCAGCGAGCGATTGCCGGCGCTGCCGATTGCGCGCTGAGACGCCGCGTCAGAGCGCGGCGAGCGCGGCACGTGCGTTCGGCGGGAGGCTCTGGCGCAGCGTCCAATAGGACGCCCACGGATCGGCGCGGAGGGCGGGCCGCCGGCGCGGCAGTGCCCTCGCGCAGTCCTCGAAACGAGGGCTGGCGGATCTTGCCGTCGCTCGTCATCTCGCTGAAGGCGACCTCTGCGACGAGCTCCGGTCGCACCCAGTGCACGCCGCGGCGGCGGAAGCCCGCCGGAAACGGCGTGAAGGGACACGTCTGCGTCTCCAGCGTTGCGAGCCGGCGCCGCAGCGCAGTCGCCGACGCCTGCGTGAATCCGGTGCCAACCTTGCCGGCGCAAACGACGCGCCCGGCGTCGTCGTGACGCCCGACGATCAGCGCGCCGATGCCGGGCCGCGTGCCCTCCGGATCGGTGAAGCCGCCGACCACGAACTCGGCGCGCTGCAGACACTTCGTCTTGAGCCACCCGCCGTGCCGTCCCGCGTCGTACGGCAGATCGCGGCGCTTCGACACGATGCCCTCGAGCCCGAGACGGCACACCTCGGCGAAGAGCGCCGGCCCGTTGCCGACGACGTGCTCGGCGAATTGCAGGACGCCGTCGGCGCCACGGTGTGCCACCGGCGCCCCTCGAGCCGCCGCCGGTGCACGTCGATGCGCCGCTTCTCGCGGCCGTCTCGCGAGGAGGCGCGCGAGGATCGCTTTCCGGCGCTCGAGCGGGAGGCGCGCGACGTCCTCGCCGTCGAGGTGGAGGAGATCGAAGACGAAGTAGACGAGCGCCGCACGCGAGCCGCCGCTGAAGGCGTGTTGCAGATCCTGGAAGCTCGTCCGGCCGTCGGGTCGCACGCTCGCGACCTCGCCGTCGAGGACTGCGTCTCGCATCCCGAGGCGTCGTACGGCATCGACGACCTCGGGAAAGCGCGCCGTGCAGTCGTTGCCGGCACGGCTGACGAGGCGCACGTCGCCGTCGTCGACGAGACAGCCGACGCGGTACCCGTCGTACTTGAGCTCGTGCAGCCAGGCGTCGCCCGCCGGCGGCTCGCGTACCAGGCGCGCGAGCTGTGGCGCGAAATGCGCGCCGGGTGTCGTCGCGCGCGAACGCGCCGCTCGGCGTCTCATGGTGGCGCGCCCCATGACCTCGTCCTAGCCGTCGGCAGGTGAAGGTGCCAGCCGCCGACGCTACAATCGCCCCGTGAGCTCCGGTCAGCCATGCCAGGTCGTGGTGCGGCGTGCGACGCTCGACGAGATCTTCGCCCTGCGTCACGCCGAGCTGCGCGCCGGGCTACCACGCGCGAGCGCCGAGTTCGACGGCGACACCAGCCCGACGACGCGACACTTCGCCGCGTTTGCGGCGCGCACGCCGCTCGCGAGCGGCCGTGTCGCGACGTCGTCGCACGAGGCCGGCGGGCTCGCCCCATCGGACGACGCCGACGGGCTGGCGACGCCGTCACCCGCCGCGATCGCATGCGCGTCGTTCATGGTGGAACCGTACGCCGGACGCGCCGCGCACCAACTCCGCGGCATGGCGGCACGCGCCGATCTCGTGCGTCGTGGCATCGGCGGCGCGCTCCTCCGCTACGCGATCGCCGATCTCGTTGCGTACGACGACGCGCGACTCTTCTGGTGCAACGCGCGGGTGGCGGCGATTCCGTTCTATCGCCGCATGGGATGGGAGATCGCCTCCGACGTCTTCGACGTTCCGACCGTCGGCCTGCATCGCGCGATGACGTTCGTCGCCGACGAAGCGCGCGGCCGCGGCCGTGCATGACGGGCGTCGCGCCTCCGTCGATCTCGCGCGTCGTCGACCTCACTCGTCCGTCGACCAGCCGTACGCGGCGAGGAAGCGCAACAGGCGCGGGTCGTCGCGCGCGAGCGGCGGCAGCCACTCGCGGACGAGCGTGCGCGTCCACCACGCGCCGCTCGGATCCCCGGGCGGCGCGAACCCGTAGCGGTAGAGGCGCGCGCGGATGAAGCGCGGCGGCGCGTCGGGGAACGGGTTCGGGCCGAGGAGCGACAGCGTGCCCGGGTCGTTGTGCAGGAGCTTCCACACGAGGTGCAGCGTCCACGGGTACTCCTCGGGCGTCGACATCGCCGCGAACCAGAGCTGCCACGCGAGCCGCGGTTGATACGGGGCGACGAGGCAGGGGCGACGCATCGGGTCGCCGGGCTTGCACGGGAAGTCGTACTCGCGCCACGCCGCGCTCTCGTCCGCCACGGCGTCGCTCGTGCCCTCGAACACGATCTCGGGGCGTTGGCGGCCGACGCTGCCGAAGGCGCCGTACGTGTTCACGAGCTCGAGCGGGTCGAACGACGTGTTCATCCGCTGTCGCGACGACAGCAGGTTGGTGACCGGTCCGATGCTGAGCAGCGCGACGACCGCGGTGAGCGCGGCAACCGCAACGCGCTGCGCGCGTGACGGCGCGGCAGTCGTCGCGGCGCGCTCGGCGGCCGCGACGAGTCGCCGCGGCAGCACGCGCCGCAAGAGGCCGTCGTCGAAGCACGCGAGAATGGGCACGACTGTGAGCCAGTTGAGGAACGACAGGTTGCCGCTGACGAGGAGAAACACCTGCAACCCGAGCATCACGCCGCCCGCGACGTGGCGCGCGACCCGCGGGCCGAACGCGAACCACGGCGCGACGAGCTCGGCGACGTGATTGAAGAGCGCGCCCGCCTTGTGGAACCAGCGCGGCATGAAGTGCAGCGTCCGGCTGAGCGGATTGGGGATCGGCTGCGTCTCGTAGTGGTAGTAGAGGCAGGTGAGGTCGCGCCAGCAGCGGTCGCCGCGGAGCTTGATGAGGCCGGCGCCGAGCATGATGCGCACGATGAGCCAGCGGTAGAGCCAGATGACCGGCGTCGGCGGCGGACGGCGCGGGAACGGCCGCGGGTCGAGAAGTGGGCAGAGAAAGATCGCCAGGAACCCGGTCTCGCAGAGTTGGATCTCCCAGCCGTAGCCGTACCAATCCTGGCCGATGTGGACGAAGGAGAGGTAGAGCGCCCAGAGGACCGCCATCAGGATCGCGTTCGCGAAGCCGAGCGCGACGACGGCCGACAGCGCGACGCCGGTCCACGACGCGGCGACGACCGCGCGGTCGCTGATCCCGAGCCAGAAGACCGACGGCACGACGAGCATCGCGCCGGTCGTCGAGCCGAGCCGCGCGCCGATGCGGGCGAGGAATTGCTCGGCGGGAAGGAGGCCGTGCGCGCCGATGAGCGGCAGCACCTGCGTCGCGAGCGAGAGGTAGGCGGCGAAGTAGACGAAGCCGAGAAGGCGCAGGATCACGAAGCGAGTGAGCCAGTACGTCGGCCCCGCGCGCCCGTCCGACGCGACGCTCGCGCCGGACCGCCCGCCGTCGTTCACGGGAGACCGCCCGCCGTCCACCCCGCCACGGCAAGCCCGCACGCGACGCCGATCGCGATGCCGACCAGGACGTCCGAGACGTAGTGCACGCCCAGCGCGACGCGGACGATGGCGACGAGCGCCGCCCACGGCGCGAGCGCGACGACCGCCCACGGCGGCCCGAGCGCCGCGCCGACGACCGTAAGCGCCGTCGCCCGCGCCGCGTGCCCTGACGGAAACGAGTGCGGATCGGTGTGGCGCGAGAGGAAGTCGCGCTCTCCCGACGTCGCATCGAGATGGCGCTCCATTTGCCTGCTTCTGACACGCCGGCCCGAAGCCGTTCAACGATACCGCCGGACGCGATGTCGGGACGCGCACTCTGTCTCCGCTGCTTGCGGCCGGAGACGGTCTGCTGGTGCGTGGAGTTGGCGCCGATAGCGAGCGCGACGCGCGTGGTGTTCCTGCAGCATCCCCGCGAGAGCCGGGTCGCGATCGGCACCTGCCGCATGGCGCACCTCGCGCTCGCCGGCTCGGAGCTGCATCGCGGCGTGAGCTTCGAGACGCATCCGCGCGTGCGCGCCCTCGCCGCCGACGCGAGCGGCGCGGTGGCCGTTCTCTACCCCGGAGACGACGCGTGCGAGCCCGAGCTGCTCGCCGGTGTCCGACCGCACACGCTGATCGTCCTCGACGGTACGTGGCATCAAGCACGCGCGATGTGGCGCGCCAACCCGGCGTTGCACCGTTTGCCGCGGATCGGCTTCGTGCCGTCGACGCCGGGGAACTACCGGATCCGCCGCGAGCCGGCGCCGCACTGTCTCGCGACCGTCGAGGCGGTGGCCGAGGTGCTCGGCCGGCTCGAAGGTGATGCGGGGCGCTTCCAGCCGATGCTGCGTGCGTTCGATCGCATGGTCGAGCAGCATCTCTTCTACCGGCGCCTGCGGCCGAATCAGGCGTGGCGCCGCCGCAAGCGGCATCGCCAACCACGTCCGAGTCGCGTCCGAATTGCGCTGCGCGCCCGCCGCGCGGATCTCGTCGTCGTCTACGGCGAGGCGAACGCGCCGCCGATTCATACCGACGCCGCGCCGCCCGAGCTCGTACATCTCGTCGCGTGCCGGCCGGCGAGCGGCGAGCGCTTCGTGTCCGTCATCGCGCCGCGTCGGCCGCTCGCGCCGTCGACGGCGGAGCATCTCGTGCTGAGCCCGGCGGAGCTGTACGGGGGCGAGAGCGTCGACGCGGCGCTGGCACGCTGGCACGCGTTCCTCAGGCCGACCGATCTCCTCTGCGTGTGGGGGTCGTTCACGATCGGGCTCCTGCGCGACGTCGGCGACGGCGAGCGTGCAACGTTCGATCTGCGCGATGCGGCGACCCGTGAGCTCCACGGCCGGCCTGGCGGTATCGAGGGCGCCGCGGCGCGGCTTGCGGACGGCGCCGTACCGGTGGCGTGGACGCGCGGGCGGGCAGGGGAGCGCATCGCCGCGCTCGCCGCGATCGCGATGACGCTCGCCGGCTGAGCGGCCGGCGCCATTGCGGCTGCGGGCGTCCCGCGTTTGCCGTCGCAAGACGAGAAGCCGTGCGCCGCCGCGATCGAGCCGCGGCGACGGGCGCTGTCCAGCCCCGCGACGCGCGCGTCAGCCGGCGCGCGACGTCGCGAGCCGCAGCACCTCGAGGTAACCGCCGCTGGCGAAACATCCCTCCGGCAGGAGGCCGTGCTCGTGGAGACGACGGTGGAGCTTCGGGAGGTTGTGGTGCGGCACCGTCATCATCAGGTGGTGCTCGTAGTGGTAGTTCACGAGGTTCGGCGCGATCAGCAGGCGCTCCCACCAGCGCGCGCGCGTCGTCCGCGTGTTGCGCAGCGGATCGAGTTGGTCGGGGACGACCGAGTGCTCGGCGATCGCGCGGATACGGGTCACGAGGCGATACGTCGTGAGCCACGAGACGACCCACAGGAGATAGAGCGCGGGGTGGCCCGCGAGCGTCAGGATCGCGAGCAGGACGGCGTTCGTGATCGCGACCGGCGCGATCTTGTGCCAGCCGACGTCGGCACGCTCGCCGCCGCTCATGCCGAAGTTGCGTTGCGAGCGCCGCCGGCCGAACCCCATGTCGCGCTTGTAGACGAGGATCGCCTGCTTGATGCCCGTCTGGCCGGAGAGGTCGCGCCAGACCTTGCGGCGGAAGCTCGCCGGCGTGATCGGGAAAGGCGTCACGAGGGCGAGATCGGGATCCTCGAAGGTGCCGGTCTTGGAATGATGCGCCAGGTGGTAGTTGCGGTACGGCGCGGTGTCGGTCCAGACGGGATACGCCGCGAGCCAGTTGCCGGCCCAGTCGTTCCACGCGCGGCTCTTGAAAAGCGTGCGGTGCGCCGCCTCGTGCATCACGACCGCGAGGCCGAGCTGGCGCGCGGCGATGACGAAGAGCGCGACGACGATCGTCACCACGTTCGGCCGCCACGCGACGAGCGCCATTGCCGCGAAGATCAGAATCCAGTTGCTGGCGATCGTCCACCACGACCGCAGCGGGTTGATCGTGAGGAGATCCTTCCGCTCCTCGAGCGTGAGCAGCTGGCGCCAGAGCGGAATGCCCGCCGCTGCGGTGCCCGTCGGCGATCCGGGGGACGTCGACTCGGCGGTCGTGGTCGCGGCGGCCGGCGCGGTGAGGGTGATCGCGGCATCGAGCGCCTCGTCGGTGTCACGCGGCGTCGACGCCGCCGCGTTGCTGCGAGTTGCGTTCATGGCAGTCCTCCGGCGGCGACGGCGAGATCGCGGTCGCCGCTCATCAGACGGGAGTCGGTCGGGGTGCGGTGATTGGGCGCGCCGTGCGTGCGCATGAACGGCCGCCAGCAGTCGCGTCCGACACGGTCGTAGCGGCGCATCGCCTCGACGAGCGCGCGGCGCTCGGCGGCCGGCACGATCGGCTCCGGCAGCAAGGGATCGAGCACGAGCTCGCGAATGGCGCGGCCACCCAGCGTGAACGTCTCGACCATCGCGCGCTCGGTGGCGAGGCGCGGGAGGCGACGCTCGCTCGCGGCGAGCGCCACGCGCATCGCGCGATACGACGCACGCAGCCGCGTGACGTCCCAGAGACGGCGCGCCCGTGCCTCGGTCGCGTCGTCGAGCGCGGCGAGCGCGAAGACGATCGCCGCGGCGTCGAGTCCGAGCGCCTCGAGCTGCCGCCGCACCTCGGCGACGCCGCCGCGGAGGTTGTCGGGGCGGATCCAGAGGCCGGGATCGAGCTCGCGGAAGCCGAGAAAGTCGAACCCCCGCCGACGGCGCCGCGCGGCGCGGCGGTCGCTGCGCTTGAGCGCACCGGTGTGGACGCCGATCCAGCCGCCGTTCCAGGCGGTCGTGCGCTCCTCGACGCGGCTCCACGCGCGCACGTGGCTCTGCACCACCGCGGCCTGCTCGGTCACCCGGTAGCGGCCACGCTCGTCGCGCTCGACGATGCCGCGCGCGCCGAGGCGCGCGAGCTCCACCCGGATGCCGTTCTCGCCGACGCCGAAGAGCTCGCCGGCGCGCACCAGCGCCCGCACCGGGATCGCCGCGCCTCCCATCGTCGAAAGGAGATCGAGGATGAGGCTCTTGGCGGTCGGCGTCACCGTTGTCAGTATTACCGGCCGTGACGATTTATGTCAAGGACAGTAATGTTGAGGCGGAACGCTTCCTCCGCCGCGTCGCCCGCGCCGGTGGCGCTCACCACGCGATCGCGTACGCCGGCATCCGCCGGCTCACCTCGCCGCGCGGGTCGGCGCCGCCGTGCAGCACGCCTGTGCGTGGATCGACGCGGATGCAGAGGACGTCGCCGGCGACCCAGTCGTCCTCGAGGATGATCGCGTGACCGCGGGCGGCGAGCGTGTCGCGGACGGACTCCGGGATGCGGCCTTCGACGCGCAGGCCGCCGGGGATCGCGTTGTGCGGGAAGAAGCTCGACGGGAAGTGCGCGGACGAAAAACGCGGTGCCTCGATCGCGTCCTGCACCGGCATGCCGAACTCGACGAGGTTCAGGAATACCTGCAGCGTCCATTGATCCTGCTGATCGCCGCCCTGGGTACCGAGGACCATCGACGGCGCGCCGTCGCGCAGCACGAGCGTCGGGGTGAGCGTCGTGCGCGGGCGCTTGCCGGGGGCGAGCGCGTTCGGATGGCGCGGATCGAGAAAGAACGTCTGCACGCGCGTGCCGAGCGGGAAGCCGAGACCGTCGATCACCGGCGACGTCGCGATCCAGGCGCCGCTAGGGGTGAACGACGCCATGTTGCGCTCGCGGTCGACGACCGCGACGTACACGGTGCCGCGACCCCAGTCGCGGGCGGCGAAGATCTCGCCGTCGTCGAGAAGCGCGCGGCCGCGGCGCGGGTCGCCGGGACGCTGCGCGCTCGATGCGCGCTCGGGATCGATCAGCGTTCGGCGCGCCGCCGCGTAGCGCTCGTCGAGGAGCTCGGCGAGCGGCACGTCGACGAGCTCCGGGTCGCCGTAATACTGCTCGCGATCGGCGAACGCGAGCTTCGCCACCTCGGCGACGGTATGGATGTAGTCGACGCCGTTCGGCTCGAGACGCGCGAGGTCGAAACCGGCGAGGAGCGCGAGCTGCTGGAGGAAGACCGGCCCCTGACTCCACGGGCCGCACTTGTGGACGGTGTAGCCGCGGTAGTCGAGCGTGACCGGCTCCTCGACGCGCGACTGGTATTGCTCGAGATCGACGCGCGCGAGAAGTCCGCCGTGCGCGGCGGCGTGTGCCGCGATCTCGCCGGCGATGTCGCCGCGGTAAAAGGCGTCGATCGCGGCCGCGAGCCCGTGGCGACGGCCGTGTCCCGCACCGCGCTCCTCGGCCGCGATGAGACGGCGGAAGGTGCGGCCGAGATCGCGGTTGCGGATGACGTCGCCGACATCGGGGAGCCGCCCGTCGGGAAGGTAGACCGCGGCCGTCGACGTCCACGCCTTACGAAAGAGATCGGCGCCGCCGGCGATCGAGAAGTCGCCGAGGAGATGCGCCGGTGCCGGTCCGCGCAGCGCCGCGTGCAGAGGAAACCCGCCCTCGGCGAGCTCGAGCGCCGGGGTCGCGACGTCGGCGAAGCTGCGCGTGCCGAAGCGGTCGAGGATCGTCAGCAGCGCGTGCGGCAGGGCGCACGGTCCCGCCGGCAGCACGCCCGCCATCGGGATCAGCGTGTGGCCGTGGTCGCGGAACCACTCGACCGTCGCGGCGCGCGGCGCGACGGTGTTGCCGTTCACCGCGTACACGCGACGCTCGGCGGCGGCGTAGCAGAGCGCGGAGAGCTCGCCGCCGAAGGTATGCATGTGCGGGTTGACGACGCCCTCGACGAGCGTCGCCGCGACCGCGGCGTCGAAGGCGTTGCCGCCGGCGTGCAGGATGCGCAGCGCGGTCCCCGCGGAGAGGTAGTGCTCGCTCGCGACCATCGCGCGCGTGCCCATGAGCGTCGGCCGGCGCATCGCCGCTTGATAGCAGGAGCGGGGTCGGTGCTCTATCTACGGCGACGCGGGCGCGAAGGTGTCGCAGGCCGCGATGTGTCCCTGTTCGAAGCCGGCCTTGAACCAGTGGACGCGCTGCTGCGACGTGCCGTGCGTGAAGGCGTCGCGCGGGCAAGCGTGTCGCCGCGGAAGCGATTCGCTCGGCGAGATCTACCGCAACTGCTCAGGGACGAATCGTCAGATTCGGATGGTGTCGCCGGAAGTACGCCGCCATCGTCGCCGCCGCGAGCAAGTTGCCGACGAGGATCGCGGGCCAGGTGAGCGCGTGCAGCACGCTCTCCGCGAACGCCATCGCGACGACGAGAAAGCCGAACATGAAAACGACGAAGAAGAGCAAGATGCCGAAGCCGTAGTTGCGTCGAGCGCGCTCGCGTTGCCGAAGAGCGCGGTGCCGAGAACCGTCGGCGTGTAGAGCGGTCGGCCTTGGATCGCGTCGAGGACGAAGAACCAGATCGCGACCGTCGCTGCGCCGATCAGTCCCGCGACGATGCCTTCCGTCGAGATGCGCGAGAAGTCCGTCGAACGCTCGGCGGTGAGGGTGGGGGTGGCCGTCTCGGTGTGGGCGGTCATGAGACGCTCCTTTCCGGGGCCACGAGGCCCCGCTGCTGGGCCACAGTCCCGGCGACTATAGCACGGGTCGCGCGTGTGTAGCGCGAGGAGGGCCGTCGATTCAGACGGACGCAGGGAGCGGACGCATCTGCGCTGCGCGGCGCGTCGAACGTCGGCGCGCTGGCACGTTTCGAACGCGCACGCTAGAAATCGCGCCGCGATGGAAGTCCTGCGCTCCAACGTCGACACGCGCTCGGAGACCTACCGCACCAACCGCGAGGGCTTCCTCGAGCAGATCGCGTATCTGAACGAGCAGCTCGCGCTCGCGCGCGCCGGCGGTGGCGAGAAGTACGTCGCGCGGCATTTGAAGCGCGGCAAGCTCATGGCGCGCGAGCGCATCGAGCTCCTGCTCGACCGCGACTCGCCGTTCCTCGAGATCGCGCCGCTCTGCGCGTGGGGGACGGAGTTCGGCCTCGGCGGCTCGATCGTCTCCGGCGTCGGCGTCGTCTCCGGCGTCGAGTGCGTCATCACGGCGAGCGAGCCGACGGTGAAGGGCGGATCGATCAATCCCTTCAGCGCCCGCAAGAGCGGGCGCACGATGGAGATCTGCGCGCAGAACCGGATGCCGATCATCAATCTCACGGAATCCGGCGGCGCCGATCTGCCGTTCCAGGCCGAGATCTTCGTCCCCGGCGGCCGCGGCTTCCGCGAGCTCACGCGCCGCTCCGCCGAGCGCATTCCGACCATCTGCCTTGTCTTCGGCTCCTCGACCGCCGGCGGCGCCTATGTCCCCGGCATGTCCGACTACGTCGTCATGGTGAAGGAAGGCGCCAAGGTCTTCCTCGGCGGTCCGCCGCTCGTGAAGATGGCGATCAACGAGGACTCCGACGAGGAGGCGCTCGGCGGCGCCGAGATGCACAGCCGCGTCTCCGGCGTCTCCGACTATCTCGCGATGGACGAGCGCGACGCCATCCGCATCGGCCGCGAGATCGTCGCGCAGCTCAATTGGAAGAAGCTCGGCTGGTCGAAGCAAATCGCCAGCGAGGAGCCGCGCTACGACCCCGACGAGCTCCTCGGCATCACGTCGATCGACGTCCGCAAGCCTTTCGACGTCAAAGAAATCATCGCACGCCTCGTCGACGGCTCACGCTTCCACGAGTTCAAGCCGACCTACGGCACGACGCTCGTCACCGGCTACGCCCACATCCACGGCTACCCAGTCGGCATCCTCGCCAACAACGGCGTCCTCTTCTCCGAGTCGTCGGAGAAGGGCGCGCAGTTCATCCAGCTCTGCAACCAAATCGACACCCCGATCGTCTTCTTGCAGAACATCACCGGCTTCATGGTCGGCCGCCGCTACGAGGAAGGCGGCATCATCAAGGACGGCGCCAAGCTCATCAACGCCGTCTCCAACTCGACGGTCCCCCATCTCACGATCATGGTCGGCGCGTCGTACGGCGCCGGGAACTACGGGATGTCCGGTCGCGCGTACGACCCGCGCTTCGTGTTCACGTGGCCGAACCATCGCATTGCCGTCATGGGCCCGGAGCAGCTCGCCGGTGTCCTCTCTATCGTGCGCCGTCAGGCCGCCGAGCGAGCAGGGGAGCCCTTCGACGAGGCGACGGATCAGATGATGCGGAAGATGGTGGAGGATCAGATCGGGAAGGAGTCGTACGCCTTCTTCGCGACGTCGCGGGTGTGGGACGATGGAATCATCGACCCGCGGGACACGCGCACGGTGCTGGGGATCACGCTCTCGGCGGTGCACTCGAACGTGATTCAGGGGACGTCGCGATACGGGGTGTTCCGGATGTAACGATGTCGGCACCAAGTATATTTGTAAGCTACAGCCATGATGACCAGAGCTGGTTAGATCGCCTCGTGAAGCATCTGGGCGTAATCCAGCACCAGACTTTGGTCGAAATCTGGACCGACCGGAGGATCGAGGCTGGAGCCGGCTGGTATGAAGAGATCGGCGCTGCACTGACTGCCGCCAAAGTGGCGGTGCTTCTTATCACTCCGAGCTTCCTGGACTCGCAGTTCATACGCACCGAGGAGGTGCCTCGGCTTTTGCAAAGGCGATCAGTTGAAGGGCTTAGCGTTGTTCCGATAGTGGTGAAGCCGTGTGCGTGGGACCTCGTTCCGTGGCTCAAAGAAATGCAGCCGCGTCCTGGGGATGCGCACGCGCTTTCTAGATGGAATAATCGACAACTCCTCGGCCTCCTTGATTTGCGCGCGTCGGATAATATGGCAGAAGAACTGTCCGCGGTAAGTAGCACGCGTCCTCTATGGCCTGAGTTCACGTGTAGTGAACGCTCGCAGTTCATGGAGTTGTTTTCTGAAGCACCCGATCAGCAGTGGGGCGTCGCGTCGCGGCGGCGGTCTGTCGGGCCCGGCTACGAAGTCGTCCTCCTAGCGCCACTTGGCGAACATGAGCACGGATGTGTCGTTACTCAACCTACCGCAATTGAAAGCGTGCAGATCCTTATGCATTTTACAGCTGAGGGCTGGAAAGTGGCTGCGTATAATAGCTGTGCTGCACCTCAACCCGGTTGGCCGCCCGCCTGGTGGATTCATGATCCCGTTGCTGCAGCGGCAACTGACCAGATGCTAATCGACCACAACAAAAACAAGTAATCGCTTACTCCCGCTGCGACCGCACGGCGCGTCCTGCCACGACCGCTGCGAAGAACAACTCACGGAATACGCAGCGTGCTGACCATGAGGCATCGCCTACCAGTGTCGCCGAGAAGCTGACGCCTGATTGCGCGGCGTCGATGGAGCATGGGGCGGGCGCTCACGCGCTGCGCGGCCTCGATCCTTAGCTCAATACGTGTACCGCGGGTCCTGCGGGCTGCGCGCGAACGGATTCGGTTCCGACGTGGCGGAGCGCGTCTCGCCGCGATGATGGCGGAGACGGTCGAACCGACCAGCGACGGTCACGTGCGGCGCGTCACGGCTCGGGATGTACGCCGCGACGAAGCGCGCGATCATCCGGTTGCCTTCGTCCGACGGGTGCAGCCCGTTCGTCGACAGCGTCGACCACGCCGCATCCGACAGTCGGCGGCGAAGGTCCGCGATGCGGATGCCGCGTGGGGGTTGGACCTGCCGGAGCACGTCGGTGAGGCGGGCGGTGAACGCGTCGCGCATCCACATCGCGTACGCGACGTCGTTCCGCGAGTCGCAGTGGGCCTTGCACACGGCGGGTGGTGGCGTGAGCACGAGGACCGTCGCGCCGGCGACGCGCGCGGCGTCGGCCATGCGCATGAGGTTCGTCGCCGTCT
>WNFR01000706.1_pt1 | contig 34140 bp, 25 predicted proteins | sample 5400221 | NCBI WGS metagenome assembly WNFR01 (sample SAMN13153357, study PRJNA577476) | soil metagenome | isolation source: 40 cm soil under Madrone tree | place: USA:California | collected 2016-06-14
ACTCGAGATCGGCACCCTGTCCGCGAGTAATGAGTTCGAGTCGTATGTATTGGGCGCCCTTGGCAAAGAGCCGAAACGTGATGAACTTATAACCGCTCACATCATCAGCCATGAGTTTGCCGTCTTTCTCGGGCTCTCCGAACACCTCCATATTGACTCCTTCCCACTCGTTTGGTATCCGCAGTTCGTAATCGAAGGCGGCAGCAACATCGTCCGCAGTAACTCGCGCGGGAGCGGGGGCTGGTGGATCTGACTTTTCCAGACCGCGGAATTGCGGCGGATTTGCCGAGTTCTGGGAATACCGGTTCAACCGCGTCATACCACCCTGCTTGCTTACGGGCCGGCCGTTCTGTAGGTTCTGGAAGTCGGCATAAACGAGCTTGGAGGTGTCGGACTCGACCGCCTTCGAGGCGTCTTGGGCAAGAACTGAGCTGGCAACTACAAGGATTAGACCCGCTAAAATCCCATAACGGAAAACCACTATTCTCTTCATCGACGTTCCTCCGACAATTTTGGAGTAGTAACGCATCGTGAGATGCGTGCAGCCGATCACGAAGTGACCGGCTCGTAGAGGCTGTGAGACCCCCGTTTCGTGCGGCCTTCATCTTACCACCGACCGCAAAGCCCCTGCCGCCCGAGCGGCGGAAACAGAGGTTTTGGATTTGTATTGACGCGCGAGGTCTGCGGAAAGACGTTAGACTCAGTCAACGGATTGCAAGCTTTTGTAGAGACTTCACCGTTCAGCTAAGGCTTCTTTGGCGGTGCTTGAGGTTGCGGAATGAGTTCATCCGGATCGCCCACCTCGGTAACCTTCACTTTGCTGCGGAACTTTTTATAATCGTCGTAGCGCACGACCATGCGGATGTGCACGGATTGACCGTTGGGAAAGTTCAGTTCGTCATCCGCGCTCGTGTAGGTCGGAAACCAGTAGCGTCCGTCAATCTGCTGGCGCCAAGTCTCAAAAACAGGAAATCGTTGTTTGCCTTCTGGAACGCCCTTACCACGCACTTTTACGATTTGGAGATCTTCCTGGTCTACCCAAACACGTCCTTGAAAGAAGCGTTCGCTCTCTTTCTTAGGCACTATTTTCGGCTCGACATCGAACACGTAGGTATCCAACTCGTCAATATGTTCTTTCCCAAGGTACTTAAAATTGTACTGGCCAATTTTCGAGGTTTCGAGAGCGAATGGTTGGACGCCGCCAAGGTCTTCGAGATCTTCCTCCGTAAAGGTGACCTCGGTTAGCGTTGGTTGTGGGAAAAAAGTGATCTTTTCAAAACGCTCGTCATGGTCATCAAAAACAAAGCGAGAAGATCGATGGTATTCCCCTGTGACTTCTCCTCCGATTCCTATGGTTTGAATACGAGCATCGCGCTCAAACGCATACTCGGCTAACGCGTGCCGAAACTCCGTCTCCTTGGCAGTAAAGGCGTGAACAATCTTGTCGATTTCAGCCGGACTGAGTCCTGGGGAGGATTCCGAGATTCCAGACGGCCCATTTCCTATTTGATGCCGTCCAAGTGTTGTTTGGGATTGAGCGGTCGAACCCAATATCGCTAGGCAGAGAGCCAGAAACAGAGAGATGTTCCTGAACGCAGACGTCTTCATTCGAATGAACTCCAGCGACAAGACTTAAAAACACGGGGGACGTCTCTTGGATGCTATTTAGAGGCCGTTTGAGTTGCAAAGAATTTGTTAAGATGTTGCAAAGTATCAATAAGGCGCGAGCAGTACAGAACCGGAGTAGCGACCGCACTCAAATTGAATGAATGACTGCTATGAATTCAGAAGCAAAGGAACTCAATCGTGGCTGATCAAAAACCTTTTACTGGCCGGGTCGCAATCGTAACCGGCGCCACTCGGGGTATCGGCCGGGCGATTGCGCTCGAACTCGCCCGTCGAGGTGCCGACGTAGCTTTCAACTTCGCGAGAAGTGTGGAAGCTGCGGAAGGCTTGAAAGGAGAACTCGAAGGCCTTGGCTCTCGTGGGCTTTCGTTTCAATGTGATGTCGCAAACACCGAAAGCGCCGCCGAGATGGTGAAGCAGGTGAAGGAAGAACTTGGTCGGATAGACTACCTGGTCAATAACGCCGGCATCACGCGCGACAATTTGATTCTGCGTATGAAGGAAACAGACTGGGACGAAGTGATTGACACGAATCTGAAAGGTGCATGGAATTTTGCGAAGGCCGCATTGCGCGTCATGCTGCGACAGGAGTGCGGCTCCGTGCTGAACATCTCTTCGATAAGTGGTGAAGTAGGAATGGCCGGGCAGTCAAACTATTCGGCTTCGAAGGCCGGAATGATCGGACTCACTAAAGCTCTGGCGAAGGAAGTGGCGAGCCGCAAAGTGACGGTTAACGCACTCGCTCTCGGTTTGGTTTCCACCGAGATGGCCGGCGCACTTGATGAAAGTTATCGAGAAAAGATTCTGGCGCAGATTCCGCTTGGCCGGTTCGCCGAGCCTGAGGAGATTGCTCGCATTGCCTGCTTCCTGCTTTCTGACGACGCACGCTATATCACCGGGCAGGTGATTCAAGTGGACGGCGGTCTGGCAATGTAAGTAATCGGTAATAATGGAGTTTTTACGAAGATTCGAATCATCGAACTTAACGACAATAATTTCTTGACTGAATCATCTACGCTTAGTATTCTCCCGCCATTCTCCATGGGCCTAATTAGTTGAATCGATCTCCCCAGATCTCAGAGGCTCGTCGCCTCACGATCCAGTTGTCACCTATTCATCCGAAGGAGAAATAAGATGCACCGCAATAGACCGCTCGGTCTTTTCCGGGCGATAGTTGTTGTTTCAGGTATCGTTGCCCTGAGTGGTTGCGTGACCGAAGAGAGCAAGAGCCCGGTCACCGCGAATTCCGATACTGGAAAGATACCCATCACCACCGCTTCAGAAGAGGCACGAAAGGAATTCCTGCAAGGCCGTGATCTCTCGGAGAAGTTGCTCATACAAGACTCAATCCAACACTTTGATAAGGCTGTTTCTCTCGATCCAAGTTTTGCCTTAGCAGAGCTGAACAGGGCAAACGTCAGCCCCACAGGAAAAGAATTCTTCGAACACTTGAAGAAGGCTGTCGCTCTGTCAGACAAGGCTTCCAACGGCGAGAGGTTGCTTATTCTTGGCAACGAGGCTGGAGCAAATGGCAATGCGGTAAAGCAGAAAGAGTATTTGGAGCAACTCGTTGCCGCTTATCCAAAGGATGAGCGAGGTCATTTTAATCTTGGTGGTTATTACTTCGGACAGCAAAACATGACCCAGGCAATTGATCACTACAAGAAGGCGACCGAACTCGCGCCCGCTTACTCACCCGCCTACAACATTCTCGGGTATGCGTACCGGCAAAATGGCGATTACGCAAATGCGGAGCAGGCATTCAAGAAATACATTGAGCTGATTCCAAGCGATCCGAACCCTTATGACTCCTACGCTGAGCTGCTCCTCAAGATGGGCAAGTTTGACGATTCGATTGTCCAGTATCGGAAGGCGCTGGCGATCGACCCAAACTTTATCAACTCGTATCAGGGGATAGCGGCAGCCCTTATGTACCAGGGAAAACCGGATGAAGCAGCAGCCGAGCTCCAGAAAATTACCGACAGGGCAAGGAGCGACGCCGAGCGTCGCACCGCATTGTTTGCATTAACTGTTGTTGATGTTGATGCGGGCAAGATGGATAAGGCGCTGGAGGAGGTGGATAAGCAATATTCATTAGGGGAAAAGACCAACGATGTTCCAGCCATGACGGGCGACCTACAACTCAAGGGAAACATCCTGTTGGAAACGGGCAAGTATGATGAAGCAAAAGCGCTCTTCGAACGCGGCCTTAAGATGACCGACGACTCGAACCTCTCGCCGGAAATAAAAGACAATGCAAAGCGCTTTCAACACTACAATCTGGCCCGGGTAGCGTTGGGCAAGAAAGACATGGCAACTGCAAAGTCGGAATCAGAAGCATTCCGGAAAGGCACCGAGCCGTTGAAGAACCCCGTGCAGACAAGGCAAGCTCACGAGCTGGCTGGAATGATTGCCCTGGAGGAAAAGGACTACGACAAAGCTATGGCTGAGCTGCAACAGGCCAACCAGCAAAATCCTTACGACTTGTATCGTTTGTGCCAGGCCTATCAGGGTAAAGGCGACGTTGAGAAGGCAAAGGCTTTTTGCACGAAGGCAGCGGGCTTCAATTCTTTGCCGCAACTCAATCTTGCTTTTGTCAGAACGAAGGCCGGAAAGACGTGAGCGAATTCACTACTTGATGCTCTTGATGTTGTCGGGTTTTGCGAAAAGCGCGTCAGCCAGTGTTTGGTTATACTGAATCGACTCGTAGTTGATGCGAGTTATCTGAGTGCCGTTAACGAAGTGATCAATAACCCATGGTGCGGTCACGCCGTCAATAGTGATCGGCTTTTCAAGTCGATCCTCTTCTGTAGTTTCTTCCACATCTCCGCTGTCGGGGTTTTTGCGGCTGCGCTTGTAGATTATCTTCGCGGGCATTCCGTCCTTAGCGCCAAACTCATATTCGACCCAGAAGCCGTCTGGATAGGTGAGACGCACCGTCTCATTGCGTTTTGCCAGACCCGCTTCTCGGCGCCCAACATACACTACTTTCCCGCCTTCTTTCTGCCACCAGCCTCGCAAAAGATTTTCCACGCTTGTCCGTAACCCGCGTTTGAAATCTTCAATCTGGGGACCCTGCTGGTCGGAAATGTTTTTGGTGGCACCATCGAAAACCCAGCCGGTGCTGCCCACATTGGTTTGAATGGTGCGAATACCGCCGCCTGTAAATTCCGTTCGTTCGCGATCCGGATAAGAGATGTAGTCGAGGAACCTGGCTGGCAGCTGGGAAATGCCTTCGTGGTAACTGGTGAAAAACCCGCGGCCCACGACCGTGCGCACATTCAAGAAGTTGGCGCCCCCCAAAACCTCAATCGCCCGTTTGATAATCTGTTCCGATTTTTCATTTGCTGCAGCGGTTGAATCTGGTTTAGGGGTTACGGTTTGCGAGTTTGCGGCAAGAGACAAAAAAGCTGCCAGGCAAAGCTGCATGACAATGCGGCCTGGGAGTCTAAAGTCTGTAGAAATCCTCATAAGAATATGAACGAGATTGTGTGGCAACAAGCAGATGGGGAAGAGAAGGGGCTTCAATGAACCATTGAAACCCCCGCAAGCTAAGTAGATTACCGAAACGACTAATTGAGTTCTGGATTACTTCCGTCGGACGGCTTCACGACGGTCTCGCCGTCCTCTACATCAACTCGGAAGCTGGACGACTCTTTCCACATGCCGGTTATGGGCAGCTTGACCTTTTCATCAATGTGTCGCTTGAGAAATCGAGCGCCGTAAGCGGTACTGAACCCCTTTTCGGTAAGCAGATTTACAGCCGCCTCGCTGACCTCTACGGCTTTGCCCTGACGCTCCATCTGTCGTCGCAATCTATCGAGATATATCTTCGCGATCTGTCGCACCTCGTCCATCGTTAAAGGAGCGAAGACCACAATCTCATCAATGCGATTTCGGAATTCGGGAGAAAAGCGCTGCTCGGCTGCCTTCATCACCTCATTCTTTACGACGCGGAAATCTGACGCCGTCTTTGTCCCGAAGCCCAGTGGTTTCTCGACCTTTTTAAAGCTGTCGGAACCGAGATTGGAGGTCATGATAATTATTGCGTCTGATAGATAGACCTTCTTGCCGCGTCCATCAGTCATCCACCCTTCATCAAACGCCTGCAGGAAAAGATTCATCAAGTAAGGCGACGCCTTCTCAACTTCATCCAGCAGTAATACCGTGTACGGGTTTTCTCGCAACTGCTCAGTTAGGATGCCACCTCGTTCCGAGCCAACAATTCCGCGCGGCATGCCGATCAGTTTCTCGATACTCACAGTGCCGTCGCTGTACTCAGACATGTCGATGCGGACCATCTTCTGCTCGTCGCCAAACATGAATTCAGCGACTGCCTTCGCCAATTCCGTTTTACCCACACCTGTTGGACCAAGAAAGAGAAGTACGCCATCCGGTTTGTAATGCGACTCCTTGAGCGGCCCTTTATTTAGCCGCAACCGTTGCGCGACTGCTCTGATCGCTTCTTTCTGACCAATCACCCGACGTCCAAGCATGGCTTCAGTCATTGCGAAACGATCGCTGGTGTCGCGAAAGATCATGTCGCGCGGAATACGCGACTCTTGCGAGATAACCTCGATCACGTGCTCGGGTTTGACCACCATTGTCTGCGGCTCATTGATTTCCACCTTGACGGCGGCCGTGTCGAGCCAGCCAATTGCCTTATCAGGCAGATGAAGATTGCGGATGTACTTAGGTGCCATCTCCAGGGCCGTGTTAATGGCGTCGTCCGAAATCTTGACCGAGTAGTTCTTTTCCAGCCGAGGACGAATGCCCAGCAGTATTTCGCGGGTTTCGTTAATGGATGGCTCCGCCACTTTCACAGTGCGGAAGCGACGAGCCAGTGCCTCATCTTCCGCGATGTACTCTTTGTACTCTGAAATTGTGGTCGCGCCGATAATCCGCATATCGCCCCGGGCCAAGGCTGATTTGAACATGTTTGCAGCGTCTGAAGATGTCCCCAATGCTGCTCCGGCACCGATGATGGTATGGGCTTCATCGATAAATAGGATTAGATTATCCCGTTCTTTCACCTCGTCGATGATGCCCTTGATGCGTTCTTCAAACATGCCCCGCAACATGGTGCCGGCAACAATGCCCCCCATCTGCAGTTGCACTATGTGCGAACCGCGCAGCCGAGCGGGCACTTTTTCTGGTTCCAGTTCAATTAATCGGGCAAGACCTTCAATGACTGCAGTTTTGCCAACGCCAGGTTCGCCTACGAGCATTGGCGAATTCGCGCGCTCGCGGTGACAGAGGATCTCGACGATCTGTTGAATTTCTTTTTCCCGTCCTATTGTCGGCGGGATCTTATCGGCGCGCGCCAGTCGATTCAGCGACACACCGAAGTGCTTGAGGTAGGGAGGCAGCTCAAACTTCTTGCGATTCTGCTCTTCTTCATGTTCGCGCTTTTGCACCTGAGCGCGCACGTTTTCTACGACGGCCTCGGGATTAGCACCCATCGTTCGCAGCACATCAACAAACAGACTGTCGTGATTTGATAAGGCCTCAAAAATATCCGTAGCTTCGATTGTTTTGCGTCCCTGCGTCCGGGCGCGCTCCATGGCCCGCTTGAAAAGATCGGTGGTATCAGGACCGATGCGAAAGCCTTTCCCCACGTGCTGCTGGCGGCTGGTGCCGAGCCGCTTCTCAATCGCCATTTTCACAACAATGGGATCGAGCGATAGCTCGCGCATTGCAGAGTTAAACATATCCGGCTCCTCCATGGTCAGAGCCTGCAAGATGTGTTCGACTGATACGAAGTTCTGATCGCGTTTTCGCGACTCGTTCAGCGCATGCTCAAGTATGCGCTGACCGCTGTCACCAAATTTGTCTTTATATGAACCCAAGTCAACCATATTTCAATTACTACTGTCGCAAGAATTCCATTTGCGATGTTTCGGCGACAGCAACCTCAACTTTCCAACGGCCAAAAGTCGTATGACCTAACCCGGCGGTTAGATGTCATCAGAATAAGCGCCGTTGCGTTTCAATGCAATAACTAATCCCCGGAGGAGATTCCAAGCAAATCTCCTGCCAGTTCGGCTCCTCATTATTATTGAGAATTTGGAGAATTAATGTTGTTAGTAGTCGTAATCTTCACCACCTGGCATCGCGGGAGTGGTCTTCTTTGGTTCAGGCATTTCGGTAACGGCAGCCTCGGTGGTCAACAACAGACCCGCGATTGACGCCGCGTTCTGCAGGGCGGTCCGCACAACTTTGGTCGGGTCGATTATTCCCGCTGCCACAAGATCCTCGTACTCTCCCGTAACAGCATTAAACCCTTTGTTTCCTTTTAGCTGTTGAACTTCTCCGACTACGATAGCTCCGTCTATTCCCGCATTCTCCGCTATTCGCCGCAGCGGTTCCTCTATGGCTCGCCTGACAATCTTAATGCCGGTGGCCACGTCCGGCTCGTCTACGGAGTAGTTGTCAAGGACCTTTGCTGCCCTGAGGAGTGCAACACCGCCCCCTACAACAATGCCCTCCTGCGCGGCAGCCTTGGTCGCGTTTAAGGCGTCTTCGACCCGCATTTTGATCTCTTTCATTGCGGTTTCAGTGGGTGCTCCCACCTTTACTACAGCCACGCCGCCAGCGAGCTTTGCCAGTCGCTCCTCTAACTTTTCACGGTCATAATCTGACGTAGTTTCTTCGATCTGTTTCCTGATCGCTGCCACACGCCCCTGAATAGCCTTCCGGTCGCCGCCACCTTCAACAATGGTCGTTGTTTCCTTGTCGATAATGGCGCGCTTTGCTGAGCCCAGATCGGAGACCTGAACATTCTCGAGTTTTATACCCAGATCTTCAGTAATTACACGACCGCCAGTTAATGTCGACAGATCTTCGAGGATGGCCTTTCGTCGATCCCCAAACGCGGGGGCCTTAACTGCGCATACTTTGATCGTTCCCCGCAGTCTGTTGACCACGAGGGTGGCGAGCGCATCACCGTCAACATCCTCTGCGATAATCAGCAATGAGCGACCGGCGCCCACTGCCTGTTCCAACAATGGCAACAGGTCGCGCATTGCCGAAATCTTCTTTTCATGGAGCAGTATCAGCGGTTCGTCAAGCACAGCCTCCATGCGATCCGGATTGGTTACGAAGTAGGGTGACAGATAGCCACGGTCAAATTGCATACCCTCAACAATCTCGAGCTCAGTTTGCAACGTCTTCGATTCTTCAACCGTCACTACACCGTCTTTCCCCACTTGTTCCATTGCGGCGGAGATGAGTTTGCCGATTTCACGATCGTTGTTAGCCGAAACTGTAGCGACATTGGTTAACTCTTCTTTGCCTTTCACTTTTTTGGAAAGGTGTTCAAGCTCTGCCACTATCTGGTCCGTAGCCAGCTGAATACCGCGCTGCAGCAACATTGGATTTGCACCGGCTGCGACATTCCTAACGCCTTCGCGGAAGATTGCCTGCGCGAGCACGGTCGCGGTGGTGGTGCCATCGCCCGCTTTGTCGTTAGTCTTGATCGCAACCTCGCGCACCATCTGCGCTCCCATGTTTTCGTATTTATCTTTTAGTTCGATTTCTTTGGCTACCGTTACGCCGTCCTTTGTAATAATGGGAGAACCAAATTTCTTTCCTAATACGACGTTCCGCCCTTTTGGTCCAAGCGTCACCCGAACAGCATTCGCTAGTATGTTTACTCCTTGAAGCATTGCACTGCGGGCTTCTTCTCTAAACTTGATTTCTTTTGCAGCCACTCTTGTTCTCCTTAGGAGGATTTGTGAAAACTATTATTGCGAATCTCGGGCTTTTTTTGCTTGCTCGGAAGCGTGTCCAACCTTCACGCGGGCCGGACGAAGTAAGCGATTCCCAATTTTGAAACCCCGGCTATATTCTCCGATCACTTTGCCTTCCATCTCCGGTGCAGCTTCGGCAGTGTCAACCGCTTCATGCAGTTCCGGATTGAATTGTTCACCAATGGATGGGACGGTCTCTACCCCCGCATTACTTAGGGCGTTTTCAAAGCTCGTGGCAATTCCACGCAATCCCTTCAACATCGCATCCAACTGGGCACCGCCGGAGCCGGCCTCGATGGCCCGGTGCAGATCATCCATTGCGGGAAGCAGGGAGGTTATGAAAGTCGCCTTCTCGGCTGCGGCGCGTTCATCTGCCGCGCGATTCAAGCGTTGCCTTGTTTCGTCTGTCTCTCGCTGCAGTTGTTGGCGCAACTGGTCAAAACGAGCTTGGACTTCGAGTGTTTGTTTCTCAGCAGCTTTCGTTCGGTTCTCAAGTTCTTCTACGTAAGATGGTTTGAGATTTGGCCGCTCGGCTTCCGTGTTTGATTGCTGAGCTCCATCCTCATCCAGATAGACACGACGTCGATCGGTCACGCGAATCTCATTATCGGCTTCTTCACCATTCTCCGGCGTCTTCCGCTTTGTGTGTTCCATAATACCCCTTTGGTCTCTTACGCACTGATCTCCTTCAGATTTTAGGAGATCTTGATTTTAACTCGCTGCGCTTTTTGTTCTTTGCGCCTGGGCAGCGTTATTTGCAAAACACCATCTTTGAATTCAGCCAAAATTCCAGCAGTATTGACTGAGCCGGGAATCGTGAAGGTACGAAGAAATCGTCCCCGTGGGCGTTCGCATAGTTGTTGCGGTGGTTCGGCCAGCAATCGTGTGCCCTTCACTATCAGGCGACTCTCATCAACATTGATTTCCAATGCCGCTCGATCAATGCCGGGAAGATCTATTGCGATCAAGTAGCTCTCCTCAGTTTCGTAGATGTCGGCCGCCGGAGCCCAGTCGGCGCGTTCAACCGGGTCTCCCGCCTCAGACTCGCTGCGAGCGCGACGTTGTGTCGCATCTTCGAAGAGCCGGTTCATTCGATCCTGCAAGTGCATTAAATCCTGCAAGGGATTCCATTGTTGTGACATAACCTTGTGACTCACCTCTATAACTAACGCATCGAGCGTTGCCGTGTCATGCTGCAGCAGCCGCAACGTCAGTTTGAAACTCCATCTTGTCCCCAGTGGCCGTTAACTTTATGGTCTGCCCCGGCAAGATCTCACCTCGCAGGAGCTTCACTGCCAGGGGATTCTGGATAAGCGTTTGAATCGCGCGCTTGAGCGGCCGCGCCCCATAACTCGGATCATATCCCACGCGTGCCAAAAGCTCCCTGGCTGATCTGTCCAGGACCAGTACAATGTTCCGTTCTTTCAACATCTCGCGCAGCCGCTCCAGCTGCACATCGATAATTTGCGCAATTTGCTCGCGCGACAGTTGATGGAAGATAACGACGTCGTCAATGCGATTGAGAAACTCCGGTTTGAAGTGCGCGCGCAGTTCTTCCAACACAGCTTCACGAACCTGCTTTTCGTCGCCTTCAGCTGCCTGGATTTCACGTGACCCCAGATTCGATGTCATGATCAGGACAGTGTTCTTGAAATCTACAGTTCGACCTTTGGAGTCTGTGAGCCGGCCATCGTCAAGAATTTGTAACAGCACGTTGAAGACGTCAGTGTGTGCTTTTTCGATCTCGTCAAAAAGCACAACCGAGTATGGGCGTCGACGAACGGCCTCAGTCAGCTGCCCGCCTTCCTCATAACCAACGTAGCCTGGTGGTGCTCCAATCATTCGCGCTACCGCGTGCTTTTCCATGTACTCCGACATGTCAAGACGAATCATTGCTCGTTCATCGTCAAAAAGGAATTCGGCCAGTGCTCGCGCGGTCTCCGTTTTCCCAACTCCCGTAGGACCCAGGAAGATGAACGAGCCGACAGGTCGATTAGGATCCTGTAGACCTGCTCTCGCGCGTCGCACCGCATTAGCAACTGCCGTCAAAGCTTCGTCCTGCCCGATCACTCTTTGACTCAGACGCTCTTCCATCGTTACAAGTTTCTGCATCTCGCCTTCGAGCATCTTGGAAACCGGAATACCGGTCCACTTGGCTACTACCTGAGCCACGTCTTCTTCGTCGACCTCTTCTTTCAGCATCACGCCATCCTGCTGGAAGGCGGCGAGCTTGTCTTGTTCAACCTTAAGGCGTTGTTCCAGTTCAGGAATCTTGCCGTATTGGATCTCGGAGGCACGGGCCAGGTCGCCGCCGTTGCGCGCCTGATCCAGTTGGAGCCTGAGCTGTTCGAGTTCGGCTTTGGCGGTCCGCATATGCTCGATGGCTTCTTTCTCAGACTGCCACTTGGCCTTCATACCAGACGAGGTTTCTCTCAGATCGGCAATGCGCTGTTCAATCTCTCTTAACCTGGCTTTCGATTTTTCATCTTCTTCTCGTTGCAGCGCCTGCCGTTCGATCTCCAACTGGATGATTTCCCTTTCAAGCTGGTCGATTTCCTGAGGAAGAGAATCGATTTCAATGCGCAGTCGTGAGGCTGCTTCGTCAATCAAATCGATTGCTTTGTCCGGCAGGAAGCGGTCAGTGATGTAACGATGAGACAGAGTTGCCGCTGCCACGATTGCCGAGTCTTTGATTCGAACGCCATGATGAACCTCGTAGCGCTCTTTCAATCCGCGCAAGATCGCAATCGTATCTTCGACCGTTGGCTCGCCCACATAAATCTGCTGAAAGCGCCGCTCAAGGGCCGCATCTTTTTCAATGTATTTCTTGTATTCGTTAAGCGTCGTGGCGCCTACACACCTGAGGTCTCCGCGAGCGAGCGCCGGCTTCAACATGTTTGAAGCGTCGATAGCACCTTCGGCTGCGCCAGCTCCTACCAGAGTATGCAGCTCGTCAATAAAAAGAATGATTTGTCCCTGGGCGTTCTCAATCTCTTTCAATACAGCTTTGAGCCGGTCTTCAAACTCACCACGGTACTTTGCTCCAGCGAGCATAGAACCGAGATCCAAACTTACGAGCCGCTTGTTGCGCAGCGTTTCAGGAACGTCGCCTGAGACTATTCGCTGGGCCAATCCCTCCACGATAGCCGTTTTGCCGACGCCGGGCTCACCAATTAAAACCGGATTGTTTTTTGTGCGCCGCGAAAGAACTTGAATCGTGCGACGTATCTCGTCGTCACGGCCAATTACCGGATCCAACTTTCCCTGTCGAGCAAGTTCCGTAAGATCGCGGGCATACTTTGAAAGGGCCTGATAGTTTTGTTCGGCATTCTGGTCGGTGATGCGCGAACCGCCACGTATCTGCTCAATCACCTTCAGCAGGTCATCCGTCTTAACCCCATGCTGACGAAGAATCTTCCCTGATTCGCCCTCTTTCTCCTCAGCAATCGCAAGCAGCAGATGTTCGGTCGAGACAAACTCGTCCTTCATGTTATCCGCTTGTTTTTGGGACGCCGTAAATACTTGTGTCAGACGTGGACTGAAATACTGCTGGCCACCCTGGACCCGGGGAAAACGAGCTACCGCAGCCTGAACGTCATTGAGTACGACAGTCACATTGGTTCCGAGCTTGCCCAGAACAGGCCTGACGATGCCTTCCGGTTGGTCAAGCATTGCAATCAGCAAGTGCTCAGGTTCAACCTGTTGATTCTGATTTCGCTCCGCCAGTTCAATTGCTGCCTGAATTGCTTCCTGGCCACGTAATGTAAACTTATCTAAACGCATTGTTCCTGACTAAAATGCTCCCGATGTCAGATTTGAGCGGGATTGACGCCCGAAGAATTCTTCGAGCGCAACCCCGCTTAGTGATTGTTTTCGAGATCGAGATTTAACGTCCGCCGGCTGCCGTCGACTTTCCACTCTCGGCCTTTGTCTCGATCGTTTTGGGACTCGCGCCCGCTCCTTCACCACTCACCTCGATGCGCCGAGATTTAGCTTCTTCTCGCTTCGGGAGGGTCACCCGCAGAACACCATTTCGATATTCGGCGGTTGCGCCTTCCGAGGAGACGGTCTGTGGCAAGGTGAAAGAACGGGTGAACGAACCGTATGACCGTTCCACTCGATGATAGTTGTCGGCGTCGTCCGTTTTCTCAAACCTGCGCTCGCCACGCAAAGTAATAACGTTGTTCTCGATCGTCAGGTCGAAGTCTTCCTGTTTCATTCCAGGCAACTCCGCCTCCAACACAATCTGGTCCTTATTCTCGTAGATATCTACGCTGGGATTCCAGGCGCCGCGACCGATGCCCTCATCGCCGAAAGAGCGGTTAAGATTGGTGGAGAACAGACGGTTTACTTCCTCTTGCAGGGTTCGCAGGTCCCGAAACGGGTCATAACGAACAATACTCATGGGAATCTCCTCCTTACATTCCTTGTTGAAATATCAGCCTGTCCTCTTATTACTGAACTGAATCGGACTGGCTGAGCGTGTCGCCATAATAAAGGTTGAGTATGACGCTGTCAAGTCCTGTAATAACGAGCCAAAGTGCCAAGTAATTGGGTACTGGCGCAGTTTGAAATCCGACGAGCGGAAGTAGATGGATGGTTTCAGATCCAGCCTATGAAAACACGGATACTACCGGCTTCAGCCGGTGGTACTTCAGCTTGAACCTAGAGGTGCTGCGGTCAGTAATCTTTTGGACACCACCGACTTTAGTGGGGTGGAGGTTCAGTTTCTACCTAACTTTGCAGCGTCGGAGAAGGCGGAAACTGAACCTCCACGCGACTAAAGTCGGTGGTATCTAACAATCTCTGCTATTTTGGCTCTCTCTAGGTTGAACCTGAAATACCACCGGCTGAAGCCCCGGTGGTATTTGGGTTTTCATAAGAGTCCCGGAAATTGGTGAATGGTTCAGATCCAGTCTGTTCACGTGGAAAAACCATGAAACTGCGGTGGCTTTGTGTAGTGGCTTTGTGTATATGCTGCCGTCGGACTAAAAGGAAGCCGAAGGAAGAGGGTTTAAGCGAGGCCGAAGAATCGTTTGATAGCTGATAAGATTCCCGCCGACTCGTTTGGCTCGGCGGAGGCGTCGGTTTGAATTGCCAGACCCTGCCGGCGTTCAGCCATTATGTAGCTAAGAGATTCCACCAGATCGGGATTCGTATCGAATACAGTTTTCATCGCCGCATGACCAATCTCAAGCACTTCAGTTTCTTCCAGGGCGATGACATTGGCCGTGCGGGGTTCACCCGTAAACAGCGCCATTTCGCCAAAGAAGTCGCCTTCATTGAGGGTGGCAACCGTGCGGGGCCGCCCATTCTCATTAATCTGCACGCACACTCGTCCATTGTGAACGACAAACATCGACGACCCTGGTTCTCCCGCGCGAATAACCGTTTCCCCAGGCGCGAACACGTGGCTAACTGCCGCCTGCGCAAGCACGCCGGTCTCGTCGGCTGACAAAGGTGCAAAGATGTCTACGGCCGCAAGTCTCTCAATGATTGCTCCTCCATCGCCTTCGAGTACGCCAGGCTTCGGTTTGCGTTCGACGTGCACGGTACGAGTGGGGAAAGCAAAGTTTAGTCCTGCCCGGCGGAAGGCATACCAGATTCTTTGGCGGACAAGCGCGTCCGTGTCGTTGTATTTAGCATAGTCGTCAAGCCAGTACTTCACCTCATATTCGACTCCGTTATCACCAAGGTTGCGAATGCGCACAATCGGCGTCACTCTTTGCGAAACGTTATCTGCCTCGCGAACGGCTTCCCTTACTACGTGAATAGTTTTCGCCGGCGAGTCCGTATACAGAGTGTTGAAGTAGACGATGCGGGCATTCAGGTTTTCACGCGGGCCGACTTCGATCGGTTCCTTGGCGGCCGTGCTGTTGTTAATGATCACAACGTGATTTTGGAAGGTCCGGATCTTTATTGCTCGCCACGTAATTCCTTCGACGACTCCGGTGTGACGCTGGACTCCAACGGTAATAACGTCACCGACTTGAAATGGCCGATCTGCTTGTAGTGAGATTCCGGAAAAGAAGTTTCCCAAAGTGTCTTGCAGAGCTAGTCCAAAAATAACACCAAAGATTGCCGAGGTCGTGAACAGTGCGCCTAGATTGACGTCGGGAAAATATGAATTGAAGGCGATTAAGAAAAAAATCGTAAAGGCGATGATCGTAAATACATTGCGAACAAGTGTTGGTGCCTCAAAGCCGTTGCGAAGCCGAAACGTCAGTCCGAATATTAGAGAGTTGAGTGCGCGGACCAAAAGATAAGCCACGACTCCAATCAAGATTAATTTTAGGACGTTTATTATCGTATCAGGGTCAGGGTGTGCGCCCATTCGCTCGCTGAGCAGGTAGTTGAGGTTAGGTGAAAAATGCCAGAGCAGATACGTTAAGAGCGCCGCTATCGCTGTCGCTACACAAAACAGAAGAAAATTATTGGTGGAACGAGGACGACTCATTTGTTAACGACATCCTCAAGTTGAGGTTCGAAAAAAGCCAGAGCTATTCTTTTATCACTGATGCAGGATATTGACGAGAGCAAAAGACCACTGCTCTAACCAGGCGTATCACGATCGCAATAAGCCGGGAAAAATAGTGATCAGGATGAAGACCAGTGATAAGCAGGTCACGATGATCGCGGTCAACCATGCGGCAATATTATAGAATGGTCCGTTAACGTGACTGCCCATCAGGTCGCGGCTATTTACCAACCGCAGAACGGCAAACAAGATGACTGGTAGAAGAAGGCCATTAATCACCTGGGTCACCAGCAACACTTGAATTAGTGGCAGGTTCGGAATGACAGCAATGGCCGCGCCCACGGCCACAAGAAAAGTAAAGACTCCAAGGAAGATTGGTGCTTCACGAAAACTGCGGGAGACGCCTTTCTCAAAACCGAGTGCCTCACTGATCGAATAAGCTGTTGCCAAAGGCAAGACGCCGGCGGCGAGCATTGAGGCGCCAAACAGGCCTATACCGAACAGCGTCTCCGCATACTTACCAGCAAGAGGACTCAACGCGCGAGCAGCGTCTGCCGCGCCGGTGATGTGAATGCCCGCTTTGTTGAGTGTTGCAGCTGTAGACACTACGATAAAGAAGACAATGATAATAGCGAAGATCGTCCCCACCCACACATCCGTTCTAGTCTCGCCGTAGTCTGCGACAGTGACACCCTTTTCCACTACGGACGATTGCACATAAACCTGCATATAGGGCGAGATGGTGGTCCCAATTATCGCCACGAACGTGAAAAGGAAAGCGTGCTCAAATCTGAAGCTTGGTTTCACCAATCCTACAGCGACAGCGCTCCAATTAGGATGTGACATCAAGGCCGAGACTATGTATCCCAGAAAGACGAGCGACATCAAAAGAAAAGCTCGTTCGACTCTTTGATAAGACCCCTTCACAACCAGCCACCAAATCATCCCCGCGGCAAGTGGAACCGAAACGAAACGGGGTACCCCGAACAGTTCGGTGGCCGCCGCAATACCGACAAACTCCGATACGGTGACACCTGCATTTGCAATTAGCAGGGCAAGCATTACAACCGCTGTCCAGCGAACCCCAAATCGTTCCCGAATAAGATCGGCGAGGCCTTTTCCGGTGACGGCGCCCATGCGGGCACACATCTCCTGAACAATACCCAGGCTGATAGTAATGGGAATAAGGATCCAGAGGAGAGTATAGCCAAAGTCCGCGCCAACTGAGGCGAAGGTCGCGATGCCGCCTGCGTCATTACCGGCGTTCGCCGTGATCATCCCGGGTCCGAGAATCGCAAGGTAGCCCAGCAGTCGCTTCCGTCGCGCGACGGTGCGACGAACCCCCCGCGCGCCGCGCTTCAAGAAGCGCTGCCCGGCAGTTCGAACTGCTGCGCGTGATTCTTCCACTTGGAGGTTCTCCGTCGCTCATACAGTTTTAGATTTGCGATTGTCGATTTTTGATTGAAATCCAGGGATCGAAAAATCTGAAAGTGCAAATCCAATATCAACTAAACAATCTTGGCAGACGCTGCCGCCAGTCCTTTGGCAGAAGAATTTCCATAGCGTCGTCGACTGTAATGATTCCTAGAATGTCGCCCGTCTCGTCTATCACCGGCAGTGCGAGCAGATTGTATTCGGCGATCCTATGCGCCACTTCATTTGCCGACTCGTCCGCAGTTGCCCTCTGAAACTCAGTACGCATCATGTCTTCCAGTGGCATGGAAGGGTCTGCCAGAATCAGACTACGTAAAGCGATAACGCCCAGTAGCTTCCAGGAGTTCTCCGCTTCGACCACATAAAGGTAATAGATCATGTTTGGCGTTTCCGCCATTTCACGCAGGCGTGCCAGCGCTTCGCCGACGGTGAGTTCGCGGGGCAGCGTGACGAACTCCGTAGTCATCAGTCCGCCGGCGGTGTCGTCTTCGTAGGGCAGTAGTTCCGCGACGTCGGCCTGTTCCTCGTCTTCCATAAGGCCCAGGAGTTCCTCGGCCTTTTTCTCCGGCAGGTCGCCGAGAACATCGGCAGCCTCATCGGGAGACATCCACTCGAGAATGTCAGCGGCGCGCTCCTGGTCCATATCGCCGAGGATTCGCGCCTGACGTTCCGCAGGCATCTCCTCCAGTGTTTCTGCCGCCGTTTCATCATCCAGCGATTCAACGACTTCAGATCCGTGGTGATAGGAAAGTGCTTCAGCCAGACGCGCGATTTCCACTGGATGAAGGCGTGCCAGCTTGTCGCTTGAAGATTTCAATTGGACAGTTGCCGCATCTGTCGCGAGATAACCAACGTCCGCCCAATCAAGCACCTCGACTGGTTTTCTCGTCCCCACAAACCCAGGTGGCGCAAGCCGTCTCCAAAGGCCCTGCAGACTCACGTCAGCGCCGGTAACTCGCCATTGGCCGGCAGCCTCAATTATCTGGACATCGTTGACTCGCACTACGCGCTTGCCGTCCACATCGATCAATTGTTTATCCAGTACATCGCGTGCCAGCAACACCTCGCCCTCGCGTCGCACAAAGGGTCGCAAGTCAAGGATATCGGAATTCAAACGCACACCTTGTTCGCTCAGGTCGGTCATTCGCCAACGTGAAAGGAAAAAATCACGCCGGCGATAACGGGCAACCAAACCGGACACGGGTGGGTGGTCGTCGGAACCAAGCCGAACGATTACATCCTTGACAGTCGCCACACGCTCATCCTCGAGATCGCGGATCGGGCGACCCAATAACTGCGACAGATAAAGCATTCGCTAATGCACCTGTAGTTTGTAGAGACTTTGCGCTCGCATCATAACATGAGAAACGAGGCATTCTGGAGAGTGCTGGAAGGGCGTTGCAGAATCTTCACCGCTCACTTGCCGCGGACATTTTTTAGAAAGGTTCTCGCAGATTCCATAGCGCGGTCGCGATGTGAGTAGACATCACCTCGCGAGAGTTTAATCGTCTCATCAGGCGGTATGCCGGCGCCTTCGATCCGTAAACCATCCGCCGTGCGATAGTCGAATTCGCTGACATCGAGAATGCCACCATCGGGTAAGGAATGCCGGTTTCTGATGGCGAGGACGCAGCCGCAGGTTTCCCTCCCGATCACTCTCGCTCCTCCTTTTGCTCGCAAAGCTGCGACCAATATCTCCGCGGCGCTTGATGTGTTCTCACTTGTGAGCACAACTAATGGAAGTTTGCTTTGTGTTAGCGGCGCCGCAGGCCAAAGCAACTTGGTATTGGTCTGCAATTCGAACGAGGCACCTGAACGATCGGCAAAGCGGCCCAGATTGATTCCGTCTCCGAGAAAGGCGGAAGCAACGTTGGCCATCGCTTCCGCGTCGCCGCCCCCGTTGGCTCGCAAGTCGAGAATTATACCGGTCATGCCATGAAGGGCTTTTGGAAGCGCCCGGCCAAAATCCAGAGCCACGGTTTGAGTGAAAGCTTCAATCTCGATGATTGCGAATTTCTCTCTTTTTTGGAAATGAAGCCCCAGGCGACGTTGAGTCCAGTGCCGTTGGAAAACTGCTGACTTGTTCTTTCCGTCACGTTCTTCCCAGGCTACTTTGACTGACGTGGTCGCTGGACCTTCTAATAAACTGGCAACTGCCCGAAATCTCGCTGAATCCTCGGATGGTAAGATCCATGAATCTTGCAGGCGGCGTTCGATGAGGTTTGCGGCGGGAGCCTCATCGATCTTCAGAATCACGTCTCCCGCCCGAATGCCCGCGCGGTCCGGAACAGACTTTGGTTCAACTTTCACGACCGTTGGGCGAGCATCAACTTCGCGAATAGTCAGTCCAACGGTTACAAATCGAGGGTTCCACCAATCAAACTTTTCTTCCGGTGAATACACTCGTGTGTGGGCGTCTTTGAGTGACGAGATCATCTGACGTAAGACCTCGTAAAACTCCAGACTATTAGCAGCCTGCGCGGCCGCTGGACGGAACGTCGTGCGCTTCGTCTTCCAATCAATGCCGCGAAAGGCCGGATCGTAATAACGCTCTTGAATCGTTTCCCATACATCATCAAAGACGGCCAAACGACCTTCGCGAGTTGTAGTTGAAACCAGGGAGGTGTCGTCAGTCGCCGCGTGGGAGAGGCTTGTATTTGACGAAAGAAAAAGGCAGAAGCACAGTAGACCGACCATGAAAGAGCAGGCACAGAAAAAGGTGTTAGCGCGAATGGCCCGTGACATCTTACTCAGGTCCTTGGATTTCTTTTTGCCCAACCTAATTCATTTCGGCGGTTTGCGGAAGTTATAGCGCAGGAGAACGCGCATGGGTACCGCAGTTCCGTTACGCATCGCCGGAAAAAAATGTAATTGCCGCACGGTGGCAACCGTTGCTTCATCCAAGCCGAAACCAGCCCAGCGGGCGATCTCGACCTGACCAACCTCGCCGTCCGCGCCGATATCGACGAGGACATCCACGGTACCTTCGGCTTCTGCCCGAGCCGCGCTCTCCGGATATTCGGGTCGCAGTCGACGATATGGTCTCGGCAACTGAAGCCCCGGTTCACTACTGGCCCTATTCTCGTCCGGTGGGTCTTCAAATACGACCGCGTTTGCGTCCTTTATGATGTCACGTTGGCTTCGTTCGTTTTCTTGCGCTCGTCGCATTGCAACCAAACAACGATGACGGGTCTCAGGGAGAGCGAGTTGAGAAAGCAGGAGAGTTTCGGCCGCCGGCGCTGTATCCGCCTGAAAGCTGGGGCGATCCCAGAAAACGAGTCTGCCGGTACGAGAGCTGATCATAAGTAGCGAACAATAAGACTCATAGTAGACTGGTGCGTTGGAAGGGGAGCGTCGCAACGTTTGGGCGTCGCCAATTATATAGAAATCCGAGGCGATCGCTGCTCCAAGATCCCGTGACTCACCTACCGACATGTTTAGGGAGCCCTCATAGCCGACACCTCGGGCAGCGGCGCGGGCCAGTTCAGGATCGAAAAGCAATGCCTCGCGCTCGGACTTAAGACTAATCCGCAGTTTTTCCGCAGCGACTTTTGCGAAGTTTGAATTGCCGAAATCCAGAACGCTGACACTCGTAGGACGCTGATTTGCCCATGCGCTTGAGCTAGAGGGGCAAGCAGCCGCGAGACAGAAAAGAATGAAAACGCGACCAACACGTTTTCGCCGCGAAAGCTTAGACTGTCCCGGTTTGTTCATTTCGATCGATTCAAGCCCTGCTGCCTTGATTAAGGACAGGAAAACCACGCCCTCACAATCATTGTGGCGGTTATCCGTCGCTGCGCTCTCCAGTAGATTCTCTATTTGAATCATTTTCATGATATAGCGCGTAGACTTCGCTTTTTACTTCCGAAGGGAAGCAGACACGATGCAACTCGTAACCGTGCTGAAGACCACGCACGACATTGCTAACCTCACTTATCTCCCGAATCTGAGGTCGGGCAAAGCCGGTCTCGACGTAGATGCGAGTCTTAGGTTCATTCTCCTGCGCTGAATAGTAGTTGTAGTAAGGAACGTCGCTGGCACGGTCTTCGATGAAATAGTAATCAGGATCGAAACCTGCGCACATAACGGAATTTCGCGCCGCAGACAGAAATTCCGGCCGCTCCGATACAGGCATATCGAGATCGATTGCTTTGAAGAGCCGGCGTGCTATGAATCGCCGGCTAAGATCGCCGAGGATAGCGTCATCTGAAGTTTGCCATTGCTTAACGTGAAAAATGATGTCTGAATCATCAACCTGCAAATGGTCAGTGATGGTGAGCGGTTGCCGCCGCAGGATCTTTTCAAATGCTGTTCCTTCGGCGTGCCAGACTTCCTTACCATCTGTGAGCAGTTGTAGAGCGCGACGAATTATTGAGCGCAACACGGCCTCTGCAGATCTCAGGGTGCGATGAAAATAAACTTGTCGGAACATGTAATAGCGCGCCTGAAGATATTCCTCGACCGCGTAAAGCCCGCGCGCTTCCACGTAAATCCGATCAGCTTCTTCGTCGATTGCCAACGCATTGATGATCCACTCGAGATCGTAAATGCCGTACTTGGCTCCGGTCATGAGTGAATCACGTAACAGATAGTCCATACGATCTACGTCTAGTTGCGATGAAACAAGTTGGGCCAGAGCGGATGGTTGAAACTTTCCCTCTATAATCGAGGCTACCTTGAGCGGCAGCTCAGAAGAATGAGAGCGAAGCAGTGCTCCAACCTCAGTTTGCTCGCTTAGTAGCACTTGCACGGTCCAGCGCTCGTGATGAAAACCCAGAACCTTTTCCATTACGTGAGAGAAGGATCCGTGACCCACATCGTGAAGCAAAGCGGCAGCCCGCGCCGCTACGCGATCCTTTTCCGCAATTGAGTGTCGTTCACCAAGCCGGTCCAGAACCCGTGTCATTAAGTGGAAGGCACCCAACGAATGTGTAAAGCGCGAATGCTCCGCTCCCTGATAGGTATAAAGACCCAGGCCGAGTTGTTTGATGCGGCGTAGTCTCTGAAACTCCTGCGCATCAATCAAACGCATCATCAGCTCACCTTCGTCCGTGTCAGTCTGCAGGCGGATGATGTTGTGAACTGGATCGCGATAGATTCGTTCTGACATGCTTGGTTCTTAAATACCCGCAAAACGAAATCAAGGCAACAAGACGTACGAAGAAATCATCTTGCCGGACCCAGTGACTAGAAGGTAATAGGTCACTTGCCGTCAGAGTCTCATTCACACCGGGGCTTTAGCCCGGTGTCAAGCGAACTCCGAAACTTGAAACCGTTTCAGCGGCTTTCTTTTGAGCCTCAGCCATTTGGTCCATTTCAAACCGTTAAAACGGTTAAAAGAAATCGGTGCCAACCTTTTTACCACCGGGCTAAAGCCGCGGTGTGAATGAGAGCACACAAGCGAAGACCGCTCATGTCCAGGGGAGTCACTGGCTTCGAGAAAGTAGAAGTGCGTTCAACGTCGTGGTCTGGAGTCCGCTTGCAATTTATGGATATTCCCATTTTTTTGGATTTGTATTGGCGATTTACCGGCCTCGAAGACGGTCTAAGTGTAAGTAGAACAAAGCGAATCGGAGAATTGCCCCTGTGGGCATGCTAATTGCGAAAATGCGGAGGCCGATGGACTTTTTTACAACAACTCCCACGGAATTTTTGTTGTCGCCAAATACAAAAATCGGCCCTCAGTAACGAAGGGCGGCACGTTTCTAGTTCAAGAAAGGAAAGCAGAAAATGAAGAATGTCCTAAAGTTTTTTAGCTTGTCAGTGCTTCTTACGTGCTTTGCGCTATTTGCAGGCAGCGTATTTGCACAGTCAGCGACGACAGGCTCTATTGAAGGGACGGTCACCGACACTAGTGGTGCGGCCGTGCCCGGCGTCACAGTTAAGGTGACGAGTCCGAACTTGATTTCGGCGCAGTCAGTCAATACTGACGATAGCGGCCGTTTTCACATCTCGAATCTCCCCCCGGGAAAGTATGCGGTGTTAGTTGAATCCGCTAAAGGGTTTTCCAAGTTCGAGAAATCCGAAGTTGAAGTGAATCTTTCCAGGAATTCCGCGGTTGACATTCAACTCCAGCCGGCAGGCGCACAAGCCAGCGTGACAATCACGGACACTTCGGGTGCCGCCGTGGACGTAACCGCCAATACGACGGGTTCAAACGTCTCCAGCGAGCAGTTCTCGAATTTGCCGACGCAGAGAACGGTGCAGTCGCTTTACAGCATCGCTCCCACTGTTGCGCGGTCTGGATTACGCGACGCGTCAGGTCGTGACCGTGACCCGTCAGTTGGTGGTTCGTCCGGTCCCGAGAACAACTACATTCTCGACGGTGTAAACACCACGGACCCCGCATTCGGCGGATCTGGTGCCAATCTTCCGTTTGAATTTGTGCAGGAAGTAGAAATCAAGACCGGTGCCTTCGGTGCGGAATATGGGCGCAGCACGGGTGGTATATTCAACGTCATCACAAAGAGTGGTGGTAACGAATTCCACGGTGATGCGTTTGGCTATTTCTCCACGAAGGGTCTGGTTCGGAAGACCAACGAGTTTCCGTTTGTCGGTTCTGCTCCTAACGGGTTTTCCGAAATCGATGCTGGTATCGATATCGGCGGCCCGATCAAGAAAGACAAGATTTGGTTCTTCGGAGCCTTCAACCCGCAACAGCGCAAGAACTACTTCCTGACTCAGCAATTTCATGCGCCGGTTAACAACAAGATCACGACACCGTTTTACTCAGGCAAGATAACCTGGGCGCTTAACCAGAACCACACGCTAACCTTCTCAACGTTTGGTGACTTTACCAAACAGAAAGGTTTCCTGTTTGGTGGTTCGGGCTTCGGCGCTGACCCCAACAGCTTCCTGGGCACGATTGAAACCGGCGGCCATAATTACATCGGTCGTTTGAACTCAAGTTTCAATCCAAACTTCACCGGTGAGTTTGCTTTCGGGTTGCACTTCCAGCGAGCGAACACCATCCCGCTGAACAGTCTCAATTCGGTGCCTTTGGTGTCCGACAGCTTCGCGGTGGTTAACTCCTCGAATGCGGTGCTGACTCCTGTCAACACCACGGCTCGGCTTGCAACGGTCGATCCAGTAACAGGATTACCCAACTCAAACTTCGTAGCGTTTGTGGATGGCCGCGGCGGCTCATTGCAGCGCGCCTTCATTCGCCAGGGTTTTGGTCTGTTCTCGAAGCAGGATCGTAACCGCGTAGAAGCTTCCGCAAGACTGCAGAGTATCTACGGGAAGAATACTTTTAAGTATGGATTTGAGTTCGGCCGGAACATCTACAAGATCAACACGATCTCGACTGGAACTGCAACCACCTTCCCTGATCCAAACAATCAAACGCAAGGCGATGGCAATAACGCCATGATCGGGTTCCGCACCACCAACAACTTTGGTGTATGCACCGTGCAGGGTACCAACGTAGCCTGTCCGGCAGGAGGCTTGACTTCCCGTGTGAATGCTTTGATTACTGGCGGGTTTGCGCCGGCTGGGATTCTGACGGCCTCGACCAATACAGCCTTGACATCCGCTCAACTGAGCACGAATCCATTCCTGGTTCTCTCCAGCGTTCGCGTGCGAGATTTTCGTCTCATCGCACCAAGCACAAGAACGAACATGGAAGCCTTCTATATCCAGGACGACTTCAAGCTTAGCAAGAACATCCAGCTCAACGGCGGTGTTCGCTGGGATTACGAGCAAGCTTATGGTAGCGGCAACTTTAGTTACCTGAAGCTTGATAACTTCATTGACAACTTTGCTCCGCGCGCCGGCGTGATCTGGGATTTCACTGGTAAAGGACGGGGCAAGGTGTTCGTGAACTGGGCCCGTTACATTGAGACACCACTTCCGCTCGACATAAATGTTCGGGCTGGTAGTGATACAACTCAAACCGACAAGAATCTCAATGTCTCTACATTGAACTCACCCGGGAACGCCTATGTCGTTAACGACATCGGTAATCTCGGCTCGACGCATACTCCGATCGATGCAGGTTTGAAACCACAGGACGTTCGCGAGGCGACCGCCGGCTTTGAATACGAGATCGTTAAGGACCTGACAATCGGAGCTCGAGGCATCTACCGCTACCAGGGTCAGGTTATCGAAGACGGTTCCTTCGACGACGGCAATAACTACTTCCTGTTTAATCCGGGCAGGAGAGGCAAGGGCGTTACCACCACCACTGAAGACTCGGCTTGCCTGGGTATCAACGGCTCTCCGTCGGCGCAGTGCTTTGGATCGGCTCGTCGTTATTACCGGGCGTTGGAATTCACGGCGACCAAGCGATTTACTAATAACTACCAGTTCATCGCTTCTTATGTGTTCTCCAGCCTGATCGGTAACTACGAAGGCTTGTTCCGCAACGACAACGGCCAATCTGATCCGAACATTACTTCGTTGTTCGATCTCGTAAGTCTTTTGACCAACATGTATGGACGGCTTCCAAATGACCGCCCGCATCAGTTTAAGTTCGACGGCAGCTATCGCACACCGTTCAAACTCCTGGTGGGTGCATCATTCCGCGCGCAGTCTGGAATACCGTTCAACGCGCTGATACCGCATCCAGTCTATGGAAACAACGAGGGCTTTTTGATCCAGCGCGGAACTGCAATCGTTCCGACGGTCACGGCCAGTCAACCTGGTTTCCCGAACAAAGTTGACAGTATCGGGTCAAACCGAACGCCGACTACCTTTAATCTGGACATGAACGCTTATTATCCAATCAAGGTTGGAGAGAAACGCGAACTGCGTCTCCAAGCTGACTGGTTCAACGTGTTCAATAATCAACGGGCCATCCGCTTGGATGAGACTCTGCGAATCAACAGCGGTATCCCAGGAGCGGGCTTTATTCAATTCGCCAATCCGTTCTATGGAGCGGGAACGATCTTCCAGTTCCCGTCGTCGCTGCGGTTGGGTGTTAAGTTCCAGTTCTAAACTGATTGCTTTCTCGAGTCTCTAAACAAGACTCGGAAGAGCGTTTTGACAGGGAGAAGCGCTATAATTTAGCGCTTCTCCCTTTTCTTTTTTGTGATAGTCTATCCCCCTGCAATCCTCTTTTCATTTATAGAGCCCTGACCTCGTTTGGCAGTTATTAGGAGTCGCCAAATGCATTTCTCTTTCAGTCCACAACCCGTTTCTTCTTGCCGGCTTTTCAACCCCTTCTGCGCACTACTACTTCTTCTTCCTCTCCTATCAGTCTCAGCGCAAAGCGGAGGAGGCGTCGATCAAACCGGCACGGGCGGGCGACACACAATCCAGGGTCGCATTTATTTCCCCTCTGGAAGGCGTTCGGACACTCGCGTAAAGGTAAACCTCGAGAACTTTAATGCTGGTGAGCTCTCCGTTTTGTCGGACCCCAACGGTTCTTTCGTGTTCAGGGGATTGGAAGCTGGTTCGTACACTGTGGTCGTTGATGCAGGTGAGGCCTACGAGATCGCGAGGGAGCCTATATATATTGAGACAGACGGCTCGAACTCCCGTCGCGGAATGGTCCTTCCACCTGTCACCAGACTGTATACCGTACAGATATCATTGCAACTTAAGCGCGACCGTTCGCCAAAAGCGGGTGTTGTCAACGCTGTCCTGGAAGCTGTACCCCAAACCGCACGGGATCTCTATCGCAAGGCGGTTGAGTCGGAGCAAGCGGGCGATACACCGAAGGCTGTGCAACAGTTAAAGGCCGCCCTTGCAGCCTACCCGGAATTCCCACTCGCGCTAAATGAGCTGGGCGTGCAGTATCTGAAGTTGGGTCAGGCTGAGAAGGCTGCGGAGGTTTTGAAGTTAGCTGTTAAACTGACTCCGGACGAATTTCAGCCGAAACTCCACTACGGTATCGCACTCTTGAATCAGAAAAAATTCGCTGAAGCAGAAGAGCAGCTGAGGTCGGCCGTTAACAAGAACGATTCTGCGCCAACAGCCCATATGTATTTGGGAATAACATTGGCAATCCAGCGAAAGCTGGATGAAGGAAAGAAAGAACTGGAGATTGCAGTTAGCTCCAACTCAAATGAAGTATCTCTCGCTCATCGTTATCTCGCTGGGATATATTTGGAAAGGCACGAACGTAAACGTGCGGCGGATGAGCTGGAAGCCTATCTAAAACTAGTTCCTAAAGCTCCCGATGCTGAACTGTTGCAGCACAAGATCAAAGAGTTACGCAATGACAAGTGATAAAAGCAATAACCGATTCGTTAGAAAGGATTTATTTGTGATGACTCACTTTTTCATGCACGACATCATCCGGCGTAGTCACATGATGTTTCTTCTTGTGCCGTTGATCGTGTTCACTGCGGTTGGTGCTGCTATTGCTCAAGGCGGCGTGGGAAGCACGAGAGGTCTTCCGGATTCGGCGGCCGGGATCCATTCCATTCAGGGGCGCGTTTATCTTCCCAACGGGCGTCGGGCGGGTGAAGGTATCTCTGTGAGGCTGGAGGGAAACGTCATGGGTGCACGCAGGGCGGCCACTGATGCAGACGGGTCCTTTATGTTTAATGGTCTGCCGGCCGCGGACTACTCCGTGATTGTCGATGGCGGATCTGAATATGAGTCAGTTCGACAGTCCGTGGTTATTTATGGTACGACCGGGAATGTTGGCGTTGGTCGATCCGGTCAGACCATGCAGGTGGATATACGTTTGCTTCCCAAAGGAAGCGCGGCAAACGAAGAGAAGTTATTCGCCGATGTGCCCAAAGAGGCACTCGATAGTTATAAGAAGGCGAGGCAGTCCGTACAAGCGGGAAACAGCAAAAAGGCTATCGAACAGTTGAACAGCGCAATTGCAATCTATCCGAAGTTTTCGGTGGCGCTCAGTGATCTGGGAGATCAGTATCATAAGACGGGGGAGATGGCTAAACTGGTTGAGACCATGGAAGCTCTCCTGAAGTTGACTCCCAATGATTCCCACGCCCATCTCAATATGGGTATTGCGCTTTACAATCAGAAGAAGTTTGACGATGCGCAAACGCACCTGCGTGAAGCTATTAAGCTAAACAATGCAGATCCGGTGGCACACTATTACCTGGGCATGACCCTTGTGAGTGCGAAGCAATATAGCGAGGCGGAAAAAGAACTGGAGGCAGCCGTCGCAAACGGTGGCGAAAACCTGGCCCTCGCCCACAAATACTTGGGAGGCCTTTACTTGAGTTCGAAAAAGAACCAGCAGGCGGCGGATGAACTGGAGAAGTATCTCAAACTTGATCCAAAAGCGGCTGACGCCGAACGCATAAAGGGAACCATTAAGGATCTCAGAAGCAAACAGTGAGCTCTTTCGCCTTACTCAAATACAATGAGGCCGCGATGGATAATTGCGGCCTCATTTTTCTCTGCCCAACACGCGCTTAGGTTCTTTTTAGGTCGAGCAAGTGTCCGAGCTTCTCCTTCTTGGTACGCAAATAACCTGCGGCGTTCTCGGTTGATTCAACCTCAATCGAAACACGTTCTACGATCTTCAACCCGGCCTCCTCCAATGCACGCAGCTTGAGTGGGTTATTCGATATAACACGCACCTTGCAAAGACCCAGATCGAAAAGGATCTCCGCACATTGCCGATATTCCCTCAAGTCCACTGCAAGACCGAGCCTCTCGTTTGCTTCAACAGTGTCCGCACCCTGGTCCTGTAAAGCATAGGCGCGGATCTTATTCAGGATACCTATGCCACGACCTTCCTGTTGTTGATAAACGATCGCCCCGCGGCCTTCCCGCTCGATCATCTGCATGGTCTGATGAAGCTGTTCACCACAATCACATTTTATCGATCCGAATACGTCGCCCGTGAGGCACTGCGAATGAATCCTCACCAACGTGGGAACGTCGCGCTGCATTTCCCCTTTGAACAACACCACAAACTCTTCGTCGCTTATTAATGAGCGGTAGCCGGCGATTTGAAAGTCTCCCCATTCAGTCGGCAGATCGGCAACCGCCACGCGTTCAACCGAATGTGTCTCAACAGAATCGCAGCAGGTTCCAGTTACGCTTTTATCCAAAATAGTTGGTTCCATTCCTCAGTGACAAAAAACCAAAAAAACAGATGAAATAAGTGAAAGGCAATTATAGAAGTAAGCAACGAGTACCTACAAGTGCGGGTCACCGATAAGCGGACGTATTGTGTCGCTTTGCAGCATAAGACATCTTGCTGCCCTCCTAATCTGTCGTTAAGATAAAGAAACCAACCTGGGGTTAGTGTGCCGAGTTGAAGGCACTATACCTACGGCGCTGAATTAATGAAGAACAATTCTACAGAAACTGAGACTGCTATAACCCAGCTGCGTATTGACGGGAAGGCGACGAGTTTCGCCTTTTCGGAGCGCCGGCCCGTGCTGGTTTCGCTGCGCGGCGAACTGCTTGGTACTCCCATCCCTCTGGATCGAGATGTAGTAATTTTGGGAAGAGCGTTGGAAGCCGATATCCGTTTGAATGATTCGAAGGTTTCTCGCTTACATGCCCGAATAGATGTTGAAGTTGATAAGGACTCGGGTGAGGGAGTCTTCAGAATTAAGGATCTCGGATCAACTAACGGGACGCTTCTTAATGGTCAGGTGGTAATTGAGTCTCTTTTGAATAATGGCGATAAGATCTTAATCGGTGATCACCTTTTTCGCTTTGATATGCTCGATGAAATTGATCGCGAATTCCAACAACAGATCCATCGTTTGCTGGCCCATGATGAACTCACCGGTCTTCTTACCGGCAAATCCTTTTTCTCGGAATTGCGTCGCGAGGCCGCTCGGGCTGAGCACGAGTCGAGCCCGTTCTGCGTTCTGATGATGGATGTCGATCATTTTAAGCAAGTAAACGACACCTATGGACACCTGACTGGCAGCCGTGCTCTGGAGGTAATGGGAGTTCTTATTAAAGGAGCCCTGCGTTCCGGTGACGTTGCTGCTCGTTTTGGAGGTGAAGAGTTTTCTGCCTTCCTGCTCGACGCAGACTACGCCCAGGGGTTGGTGGCGGCGGAAAGAGTTCGGCGGGCGGTCGAGCAGCATCACTTCTCTTCGGCCCGTCAGGGGGGAACCGAACCAGGTGAAACCTTTCGCATCACCATGAGTATTGGTGTCGCGGCTTACCCCGATGATGCGAAGGACCCCATTCAACTGGTGGAACTTGCGGATTCGGCACTCTATCGTGCCAAGAGAAACGGACGCAATCTCATTTGCGCTTATCGACCTTCACTGGCTGCAACGGAAAAACCGCTGCGCTCCAGGGGCGAGTAACCTCAACGTTCGTTTCATTCCTCCAAGTCGCGCATTTTCTGCAACCATATGGGGTTCGAGACGTGTAATCCCCCGAGAGCCCCGCATCGGGTGCCGGCTGATTTGCGATTGTTTCGCCCAGCCGTGTATGCTTCATTTCAGGGCTCGCCAGTCCGCAGGGCTAACCGGCCGAGGAAATCCAAAGAGTGATTACAAATCTTAATCTAGCAACCAGACCCTTCAATAATCGCGTTTTGCCGTGGCTGTTGACCTTCGTGGTGTTACTCGTGTCCGTAATTGGACTGTTCCTGGTTGTTCATCTTACGTCCCAGGCCAACTCCGAAGCTGCCGTTGTCCAGGTCGATATTAATAGCTTGCGACAGCAGGAGCAGAATCTGATGGAACAAGCCAAAGCGGTGCAGAATACCCTGACGCCTGACCAACAATTGACGTTGAAGGCGGCTCATCAGTTGGTTGATCGCAAACGATTTTCGTGGTCACGTCTATTTGCAGATCTGGAAGCCTCCTTGCCTGGTAGCGTGAGAGTGTCCCGCATCGCCGTGCGCGACGTTACTCCACAAGGCGATCAGATGGTTGCGGAATTGGATCTGGCCGTTTTCGCGAAGACTCCAACTACCATTACCGAAATGATTTCTTCAATGGATCGCGCCGGAGTTTTCCATGCTGAGCTCCGCTCGCAGAATCTTCAAAAAGGCCGCGGCGAAAGTGGCACTGAATATGAACTGTATGTTGTTTACAGGCCGCGCGCAGGCTTTACGTCCGATAGTTTAGCCTCAGTGCAAGACCAAACGAAGCCAGGTGAGGAGCCGAAATGAACGAGAAACCAGGTACAGCTCCTCGCCAAAATAGAGTTCAGGTTCAAGATCGACTACGTAGCTTCTGGTCGTCTCGCCGGAGCAAGATGTTTGGATTTGCGGAAGTGGTGGCACTGGCCGGTAGCGGACTGATCCTATTTCTAGTCTTGTTCAGCTATCTCTATTTTCTACTGCCCGCCCGTTCTCGACATTCAGCGCTGCAGGCGGAACGCGCTGGGTTACAGGTCAATCTGAGTAAAGCGAACAAGATCGTTCATCAGGGACGCGATACCAAGACGACGGTGGACAACATTACTCAAAGCATAGATACCTTTGAAAACAAGGGGTTGGTTCGCGCGGAACAAGGTCGAATGACTCTCTATGATGACCTGAACCAGTTGATTATAAGAAACGGACTGCGCAACACCTCCGGTCCCACCTACACTCCGCTCGAACCTTCTGGCTCCAAGACAATCACCGGAAAGTCGGCGAGCACTAAATGGCAGAGTGTTTATCCCGGGATAGGCGTGGCTGTGACAGTAGAAGGGCAATATCAGAGTATTCGTCATTTCATCAGAGACATCGAAAACGCCGGGCAGCTCATCATCATTAATCAGGTTGAATTACAGCGGGCGACTGAGACCAATACGCCTACCGGCGAGGGTGCTGCGAGCGCCGGCTCCCGCGGATCGCTGGTCAGTCTTCAGTTGAATATGGCGACGTACTTTCGGCGTGTCAGTTCGGATAGTAACGCCGCAGTGCCGGCCAAAATTGATTGAAATGCAAATTGCCGATCTAAACAATCCTGGTGACAGGAAAAAGCTAATCTGGGCAGCTCTTCTTGGCCTGGTGGCAATCCTTGTTCTTTGGTGGACCTTCATTGGTTTCGGAAGTAGTGCGAAACCTGTTGCGCAAAAGACTGCAGTGTCACCCAGTGCTCCGGGTGCCAGGTCAACAGCTAGAAACGCAACGACTCAAACGCCTTCCGATCTAAACGATTTGGCAGAATCCTTAAAGCCGGTTAGTTTGCCACAATCTAATCCCGGCGGCCCGGAGGCTAAACGTAATATCTTTGCCTATTACGAGGCATCACCGACCACTGCACAGGCGCAGAAACCTACCCCGACGCCCACGCCTACTCCGACTCCGCCCGTGCTGCTTGCCGCCATTTCTCCTCAGAATGTCTACGCACGCATGGCTGAGTTCACGTTGGAGGTGTCGGGCGATAAGTTTTCTCCCGAGTTGCGTATCTATGTCGACGGACGCGACCTCGGCACGAAATATCGAAGTCCGCAGCAACTGTCGTCAACGGTACCGGCCGCTATGATCGCCACTCCTGGTGCGCGGCAGATTGTAGTGCGCTCCGCAGACGGCAGGCTCTATTCGAACCCTCTATCACTCAGCGTCGCTCCGCCACCAGTACCGAACTACTCGTATGTGGGTATCATCGGTTTTCGAAGTCATGTGGATACCGCGATCCTGCAAGACAAAAGCAATAAGGAGGTTCTCAACGTTCAGCGTGGGGATGTCCTTGGCGGAAGGTTTCGAGTGACGAGTATCTCCGACAAAGAACTAGTGCTGGTCGATACAAATCTAAAGATCAGACACAACCTGGCAATGATCGAAGGCGAGAAAGGCAGCGGCCCTCTATCACGTCCCACGCCTGCCGTTGTCGAAGTAGACGATGAGCCTTAGCACAAAACCACACCACAAGATATGCGGGTCGGCCTCCTTGCGTCCGGGGACAGCTTCCAGCACCGATCCGACGCTTGAGAGGCTGTCGGAGGCCGGATATACACTTGTCGCTCTCCTGGCTGTGATGACTCTGTTAGCCCTGTTTGCCATCGCCGCTGCGCCGAGCATACAACAACAAGCACAGCGAGAACGTGAGAAGGAAGCAATCTTTCGTGGTGAAGAAATAGCAGATGCAATCCGATCGTATTACCTCAATCGTGTAACCACGAGAGGGACGCTTGGAGATCAGGCATTGCCTTCATCGATGGATCAATTGCTGGAAGGAATACCGATACCTGGAGGATCGAAGAACCGACAGATTCTGCGGGCCAGCGCCGCTGGCGATCCTTTATCAGCTTCCGGCGAATGGCGTTTTATTCATCCTCGCTCGCAAGCACTGATCGATTTCGAGCGCTCAGTAATGGTCTATAGCGGAAACTTGTTACCTTCCCCGAAGAACCCTCAAATACTTCAATTACAACAGTTTGCGGCTCCACAGATCGTCGCCGTGATGAATATCGACGGTTCGAAAACTTCAAGTGGTGAGAGCGATTCGTCAGATGATTCAAGTGGACCATTCGTAGGTGTTTCCAGTCGCAGTAAGAATGGTGCAGTGCTCTATTACTACGGCATTGATCACCACAATGAATGGATCTTCACTCCACTCTTTCGAAATTAATCATGGTCCAACCTGCACTACACATCTCTCTATCTGACGTCTCAAAAATATTTTTATCGCCGCTCTAATTTTCAATTACTACACTCATTCATCAGCGATGACTTTGAACTGATCTGAGGTTGCTCGCGTCGTCGTTGCGCACTCGCTGACAGTCAGCAGCGCGGAGAATTTTGCGCGCACTCGCGGAAATTTTTTTCACGCTTAGAGTAATAAGTTATTGACATCTGCGTCATTTACGTTTATATAGCAAGATGTTGTGCGCCGTTTACTCTAGCCCACAAGACCAAAGTACATACATTATCTTGTGGTCATGAAGAAACAGCAAAAACTCAAACACTCGAAAAAGGAGCACATACAACATGGCAACTAAGAAAGGTGGAAAGAAGTCCGCAGCGAAAAAGGGTGGCGCCAAAAAGGGCGCGAAGAAGGGCGG
>WNFR01001179.1_pt1 | contig 34085 bp, 20 predicted proteins | sample 5400221 | NCBI WGS metagenome assembly WNFR01 (sample SAMN13153357, study PRJNA577476) | soil metagenome | isolation source: 40 cm soil under Madrone tree | place: USA:California | collected 2016-06-14
TTGGACTCGTCGATGACAAATTCCCGGGAATCGACCAGCATCATCATCAGCATTCCGCCCGGGAAAACATTGTTGGTGGTGATTTCGCGCTCGTTGTGCGAGTGCCACATGAAGGCAAACCCGGCTTCGGAATCGGGTGGATTCGCGACCGTGCCGGAAGGCGGCGTGGTGCCGGTGTTGCCGACAGCGCGGACCGTTGCATCCGGACCGAGATAGGGACTGCCGCCGAACCAGGGACCGTTCGCGAAGATGGTCGGATCCGGCAGAGTTGTCGGACCGCCACTTGCAACGTCGCCGAATGGGTGCGCCTGCATTGGCTTGTTGTGATCCTGGCACCACTCGAAATAGTTGATTGCAGTGGGGGCGCTGGTGTTGTAGCCGTTCCCATCCGCGGTGCAGGACAGCGTAGATCCGGAGGCAGCGTTGTGACCATACGCATCCCAGTTCAGACCTTTGCTGGTCCAGTAGAAGATTCCATCCATCGTGAGGCCGGGAGTTGTTGTCGTGGTGAAGAGCAACGGTCCAGCAAGATCGTTAGGGTTGGTCGCGCTGAGAATCAAATTGCCATCGCGCGCCAGAACGCGCACGTGGTTGCCGTGCTCGTGGAACGGATGTTGCCAGCGCCCCGTCCCGATGATGCGCAGCAGCACCAATTCGCCCGGATGCATGTGCGGGTTGCCGTTGTAAGGCTGGTGCGGATATTCAGGGGCATAATTTGGGTCCATGTCGTCGGGCATCGAGCGGCCGTTGATCATGAAGTAAGCGGGAACGTACGGCTCGGTGGCAACGTTCATGCAACCAGTGCAGGGCCTTGCGGACTGTTCTTCCGCCTGGCGGTGAATCCTGGGATCGATCTCCGAGAACTGGAAGATGTATTCCCGGTCATAGCAGGCTCCTGGGTGGTTGTAAGCGGCCGCCGCAAGACGGTAATTGGTTTCAGACCAGTGAGCTTGCGCCGTCAAGTTGTTAGAGTGGACCCCCGATGTGCAGGCGCTGGGAACAGCAGAGGGCAGGACGATGATTGCCCCATACAAGCCCATCTCGACCTGCAAGTCGCCTTGCGTTCCGCTGTAATAAGCGTGTGTTCCCGCCGCCGTGGAAGGAATGGTGAGCGTGTAGGTCACGCTGCCTAAATGCGCCGCTTCCTGCGTCAGCAGGCCCGCTACGCCGCCCGACGTCGCCACTTGAAAGCCGGGGAACAGAATGGATGTGTTGCCCGCGGCCGTGGGGAGATTATTCGCCAGAGTAACCGTGACCGTCTGTCCTGCCGTGACGATCAAGGTAGGTCCGGGAACTTGCATGCTGCTACAGGATCCGGAAGACAACGCGGCTGGCGCGAAAGTCGGGGCAAACCCAGTTGCGCAGCCGTATCCCCACGAGTACACAGACTGGCCGTCAGGCTGACTGAGGAAAGCCGATTGTGCCGTCAGGTTAAAGGTCGTACCCGTGATTCCGGGAGTCGCAGCATACGCCGGGGCAGTCAGCAACAATGCCATTGCCACCACCGCCGTCGCGAGAAGCAGTTGTGTTTTCGAGATCGCTTTTTTCATGTTCATCGTCCTCATTGCTGCTCTCCTAATTAATGCGGACTTCGGTCATCAGGCCACCGAAGTTCTCGGCATCGTTCGACAAGTGGTCAAGATTTGGGGTGTAGAGGTAAAACACGCTTCCGGAGGGATACTTGGTTTTGTCGCTCGCATCCAGAATCACATCGAGTGATTCGCCGCCCGCCAACGTGATCGAGTTGGTGTTGTAGTAGAGATTGTTTCCCGATTGGTCCCGCAGCAGTTTGGCATTGAGCCCAATTACCTGCATCGGGATGCCCATGGAGGCCAGCGTCTGATATTCCGTGACGTCCAGGTCCGCAATGCGCAGGAGTGCCCTTCCGCCGACGGGGATGTTGATGATCGAAGACATCGGCTGCGCGTAATGCAGGGCGCCATCCGTCGTCTGCGTCGCCAACGGCCCATCATGCACTGTGTCGGGATAACTGCGGCCGTTCAACAAGAAGTACTTGTCTTTCATGTCTGTGAACCCTTCCGGGTTAAACGTCATGCCCACAAAGTGAAAATTGGGGTCGAAGCCGTGGATCTGGAGGGGATACTCGACGTCGTATCGGGTCGTGCCGTCGCCATCGTTATAGGCATACTTGGCACCCCCTGCTGCACCCGTATTCACTGCCGGCAATGGATTGCTGCAGAGGACGTCGCTGGAATCGCATTTCGTGCGCGGATCCAGCTGCTGTGCCTGGAGTGCGGCATAAAGCGTCGTAGTGTTTGGGACCCGATTCTGACGTGGCCGCACATAGAGCTGGCCGACCATGCCCATCTGCAAGTGCTCTGGGGGCGTGATGTGGCAGTGCCAGAAGTAAGTGCCAGCATCGGGCGCCAGATAGTAATAGGTGAAGCTGCCGCCGATGTTAATGGCGACCGAAGCGTCGGGCACGCCGTCATAGAAGGCGGAAGCATTGGGATAGCCGTGGAAGTGAACCGTATGCTGCTCGAACAGGTCCGGGCGCATTACCTGGCCGACGTTCGTGAGCGTAAGAAAGAACTCGTCATCTTCGTCGATCGCCATCAGAGGCGCCGGCATGTTGCCATTCATGACGCCAACATCCATGATCGGGCGCGGATCGACGTGCCCATCGAGACACGGAGCGGCGCAAGTGCCGGCCGCGATGGCGTCCAAATCAGGAGCCAGTCCGACGGCGCCGTTGTAAGTGAATAGCGATGGGTTGCCGAACGAATATGGCGACTGACTTGCCCCGTCAGACGTGGCAGGATCACCGGGCACCAACGGAGGAGCGACGGTATTGAAGACGTCCGGGAACTGTGTGCCGGGCAGCCCTTTCGACATGTCCGCCAATCCGGACAGAGGACCGAAGGCAAACAGATAGGTCTGGGAGCCATCGCCCATGGTTGCGAAACCATCGCCACCCGAAATCTGTTGGCACTTGATCGCGCCGTTTACGTTACCGGCCCCATTCGACGCATACGTTTGCAACGTGCCCGTATAAGTCGGACCAGTGTACGCAGGTTCCGAATTATTACTGCCCGCCTGGGGGTGAGTGATAGTACTGGTCGGGCATTGAACCTGGAAAGACTGAGCCCTTGCGACCCCTGTCGCAAGACAGATAAAAGCGATGAGCAAACAAATCCGGTGGAGCTTTCTCATAACAGTCTGGCCTCCTTGCTGGCTTGTGGGCACTACCAGCGACCCGAGGACGCGCTCGCTTGGTTTGGAACCCACTCGCGAATACCCAGGGAGTACCCTGGCCTTGCTCTTCTGGCACATTACGTGAACTGAGCCGGCTCTCTTTGTTACAAAGCAACAATTTGGGGGAAAATTAAGTTGAAAATGTGGTGGATGAACCCTTTGAAGTACGGAGCAATGCAGGGTAACGGCCAGGGCGCGAGCCTTGGGGAGACTTTTATGGCTTCGAAGAACTAAATCTTGTCTATCTGACGAACGTAATAAAGGAAGACGGCGACCTCCGCCTCCGCGGGGACCCCATTTCGAGATCTAACCAGTGGGTTTAAGAGCGTGGTGCGAATTTGCCAAATATGAATCGCTTTGTTTCTCGGAAAAGACCCACAGCAGCGCGTCTTCGAGATCTCTGAAGACTCGAATGCCGTGCTCGCCCATTCTTTCTCTCAAATTCTCAAATGCTCGTGCGAATCCATAGACGGCATCGCTACTGACAATGAAGGCCCGATGGGAATCCGGCGAGAATACATTAGTTTGAGCCAGCTCGCGAACGTTCTCCGCGCTCAGATCGAGTCTCATAACGTGCGTAAAGTCCAATAACTGCGAAAAGTTCGGAGCAAAATCGGGATCGTGCAAGAGTCTCTTCTGGTGAGTTAAAGCATCATGCATGGTTGTCACACCCGATGCGGTGGTCATCACCAGTTGGCGCTCCTTGTCAATCTTGTAGAAAGTTGGCACCTTCAACCCCATTGACATGCGAACCAAACGAAATTTCGCTCCTGTCCTTGGCCCGAGGTAAGGCACTCATAACCCACTAATTCGGAGGCGTATTTGCGGCAGCGCAATGACAATCTATATTATTCGTTGATCCTAGAGGTTACCAGGCGATCTCATTGATCCCCCGTGGTCCTGATCATCAGCGGATTAACGGAAGGGGGCCGCGAGAAACTGACTAAACCAATGTCTTACATCGGTACCCATCGGCGCAGTCGAGCCACTGAAGCGGGTCCGCTGCGACCAGCGAGCCGATACGCTGTTTTCGATCTCCGGAGCGCTCTGTTTTGCGTTGACCGGCACGTGCGTGTCTTTTGGCTTCAATTTGGATACAAAATCGGTATCGCAGTAGCCTTGTTCCTTTTCGCCAGTCTCTCTGCATCCGCCGCGCAAATGGCAATCTTGCGAAACGGGTTTGCTATCCGGCACGAACGTCGCGAAGTGCGAGGCAACGTAACCCGTCTTTACCTGACGGCCGCGCCAGACAACTACGTGGATGTTCCCACTCCTGAGCTTGCGGGGTTTGAAGAGGATGACGCACCGGTGCTACCAGCCTCAGTCCCCACACCCGTCATCAGCCTCGACGCGGTGGTCCGCGCCGCCTGCGCCCGCAACAACGTTGACCCCGACCTGGTGAACAGCCTGATTGCCGCCGAGAGCGGATTCAATCCGAATGCAGTCTCCCGCAAAGGGGCGCAAGGGTTAATGCAGCTAATGCCGCGGACTGCCGCCTGGTTGGGTGTACCGAACGCATTGGATCCCGCCTCTAACGTTGAAGGTGGAACGCGCTATTTGCGTGAACTGCTGGTGCACTATAACAACGACCTTACCAAAGTCCTGGCGGCCTACAACGCTGGACCTGAGCGTGTTGAGCAATATCACGGCCTTCCTCCCTACCCCGAGACCGTCGCTTATGTCGCTCGAATTATCCGCGATTTGAATCGCAAAAAACTTAGCCCGCCTCGCCCGCTGCCAGTTCCGGCCATTCAAAGCTCCGAGCATCCGGGTTTCAAGGCCACTTCGTCGCAGGCGCCCACCACGGCGCCGAGAGTGTCGTTTCCTTGATAGTGGACCCGCCGGGGCAATTTCTCCGTACCATGTGCCTCGCGGTTGAATGCCCTCTGCCAAGAACTGCGGTTCTGCATTTTTTCACCCCCAAACTCGAATCAACGATTCCCGTCCATGTAAATCCAACAAGAGCTCACTTTTCGATAACTGGCAAACACGTTGCGGCATGTCTGGGCTTCTATACCATCACGACATACTCCCTTTCAGCAACCTCGCCTCGAAAACCCTTAATGTATAGTGGGGTTAACTGCCTATCGCCATTGTCTAGCTAGAGGAGGAATCAATGAAGGTGTCTACTCTCCCGCCCAGCAGAGTTCTGCCCGCTCTAGAGCTCACCGGTTGGAGGGTCAGGAGAAGAATACTGCCCCTGCTTCTGGGAAGTCTGGTAACCGCGACGATTCTCCAGGCGCAGCAACCTAAACCTGGCGATGTAACGGCTCCGGATAAACAAACTTTACAACTCTTACTGCAAAGAATTGATCAATTGGAGGCCAGAGTCAGGCAACTGGAGGCCGAGCGGCAGCCCGCTCCGGTCGTGAGTCCAGCACCCGGGCCCGCTCAAAGAAGCGCACCGCCCGTCAATGAAGCTGAGCAGCAAGCAGAAAGCCAAGCAGAAAGCGCAGTGCCGGAGCGAATGGACCTTAGCAAGACTCTCTTGCGCCTCCGGGGCTTCGGTGATATCACTCTTCACGGTGACACCCGAAAAGGCAACACGACCGCCTTCACCCTCGGCCAGCTCAACCTGTTCGTCACGTCGGACATCTCGGAAAAGTTCAAATTCCTCAGTGAGATTGTCTTCGAAGGAGGGCCGGACAACATTTACGGAGTAACTAGGGGAGAGATCAACACTTTCAGCGTCGATGTCGAACGTTATCTTATCCAATATTCCTACAACGATTACCTGAATGTGGCGGCCGGCCGGTTCCATACCGCGATCGGCTATTACAACACGGCCTATCACCACAGTACTTGGTTTCAGACGACTACGGGACGACCTTTGCTCTTTCAGTTCGAGGACCGCGGTGGAATTCTGCCCGTCCACACGGTAGGTGTGTCGGCTTCCGGGTTGATACCCTCCGGACGCCTGGGATTGCACTACGTCGCCGAAGTAGGTAATGGGCGTGCTTCGCGTTCTCCACTAACCCAAGAACCAGTGCAAAACGTAGTTGATGACCAGAACCACAAAGCATTCAACCTCGCGCTGTTCGCTCGACCTCAAACAGTTCGCGGGTTGCAGGTGGGCTTCTCGGCCTATCGGGACGTGCTTGCCCCCATCAACTCGCCGAGAGTCGGCGAGACCATCCTTGCCGCACACGCCATATTTGTTCGTCCACGATTTGAGTGGCTCAACGAAGCTGTGGTTGTTCGTCACGCCATTATTGGGACGTCCCAAGTATTTACTACCCCAGGTTTCTATACTCAGTTCTCAAGACAATTGGGCTCCTACCGCCCCTATTTCCGCTACCAATATATAAACGCCTCGGGCACGGAGCCGGTGTTCCCGGACGTTCGTTTGCGGCAAGGCCCCTCTGCGGGTCTCCGGTACGATGCGAGCGAATCCGTGGCCTTGAAGCTGCAATATGATTACACCACCTTGCGAGGACGGGCTGCTATTAACGCCCTTGCCCTGCAAGTCGGGTTTACTTTTTAGAGGGACCCGGGTATGCCACGCTGGGGAGGTATTCTGTCCGTCTTCATTGGCGCCGGTTTTTTAGCCGGAGCGCTCTCGTTTGCGTCTGACCTACGCCCCTTTATCCCGTCGGAACCACCGACGGCGTCGGAACAGAACTTGGCCGTGGTCGTCAACCTTTCTAACCCGATCGAGAATCTCTCCATGGCTGAATTGCGGAGTCTTTTTCTTGGTGAGCGCAGTCACTGGCCGAATGGGCGCAGAATCACCCTGGTTATGATGGAGCCCGGCCAACCCGAACGCGCAGCGGTCCTCAGCTTGATTTGCCAGATGAGCGAAAGTGATTTCAAAAATCACTTTCTGCACGGCCTATGCACGGGCGAAGTCTTTGTGTCGCCCAAGACTTTGGCAACTCCCGTGGGCGTTCGCAAATTCGTATTTAACGTGCCCGGGGCTATTGGTTACGTGCGCGCCACGGATGTGGACGCGTCGGTAAAGGTCATTAGGGTAGACGAACGGCTTCCCGAAGAAAAGGGCTACAAGCTTCATATTCCGCCACGCCCGTCAAGGGCTACAGGCTTCATATTCCGCCACGCCCGTCCAAATAGATATGCGCCGACAGACCAAACACTCGCGAAGACGAAAGACGATCGGCTCGGTTCCGCTAATAGACCCCGTATTGGGCTTGATCGCCCGCTACAGTTCCACTCTGCTGCTTCTTATGGTTTTCTTTATAGTGACGACTGTCGGCATTTTCGTTATGCGCGATCTTCACACCACGAATGTCGAGGCGCAGAAAATGTATGCTGGGTCAGTGCTGGGACTTCGCAGAATTGGAGAGCTGCAGTATGAGGCCCAAGAGACCCGCCGAGCCACTTTCTATGCCCTAACCACCGATGATAGCAATCTCCAGATTGAGTATGCGGACCAGTCGCGAGAAGCTGATCGACTTGTAAACGAAGGAATCATCGAATATCTTCGTCAGGCGCGAACGCCTCAGGAGATCGAGATCGCCGGGCGTCTCCAGGATGATTGGTCCGAATATCTCAAGGTGCGGAATGAAGTGTTAGCCTCTATTCTTGAGGGCAGCACGAAAGAAGCGGTCGACCTCGACCTCGCCGGGGGCGTGCAGTCGTTCGATCGTGTCCGTCAGGACCTGGAAGAAATCAAGCGGCTCTACGATGAGCAGGCTTCGCAACGCCTGGCCAACGTGGTCGCTACCTCTCGCCGCTTCGCGATCAGGTTGCTCGCAGTCCTCGCCTTTACGCTTATCTTCGCCAGCGCCTCGGTTTGGGCCATCCAGAGAAGCAAGATGCTTGCTGCGATCCAGCTGGCCAACCTGCAAATGGAGTTTGTCGCCTCGGTCTCTCACGAGTTGCGTACTCCTTTGGCAATCATCAGTTCGGCCGCGGACAATATCGTGGATGGCCTGGTGAGCAGGAAAGAAGAGCTGCAGAGATATGGCTCGGTGATCCGAAGCCAAAGCCGCCAAATCACTGAGCTCGTCAATCAGATTTTGCAGTATGCCTCAACGCAGGATTGGCGGAGCCGCTATGTCCTGAGTCCGCTGCAGATTTCGCAAATCATTGATTCCGTACTGGACAACACTTCGGAACTGCTGCGAGGCGCCGGCTTCGTCGTCGAGCGGCAAGTCGAGGCAGGCCTACCGTGCGTTCTGGGTGATCTGTCAGCGATTTCCCAGTGCTTGCAAAACTTAATCGTAAATGCTGTGAAGTATAGCGGTGAGAGTCGCTGGATCGGCGTCCGCGGCGTCCTCGCCGATTCGGAAGACCGCGCCAGCCGGGAAATTCAAATCACGGTTCAAGATCACGGTATTGGCATCGACCGCTCGGAAATGCCTCACATTTTCGAACCCTTTTATCGCGGCGCCGCAGTCATCGCCGCTCAGATTCACGGGGCCGGTTTGGGATTGTCTCTGGCCAAGAACATTGCTGAAGCGATGGGTGGGAAGCTCTCCGTAGTTAGTGAATTGGCGCTCGGAAGTGCGTTTACACTGCACTTGCCTATCGCGGAGGAACAAGAATTGCAAATGACAGCAGTGTCTTTCAATTCGACCCCGCTTATTCAAATATGAACGAGAGCATTTTACTGGTAGAAGACGAAGAAGCATTGCAGATGACCCTGGGCGATCGCCTGCGAAGCGAGGGCTACGTCGTCGACTTTGCTACCGATGGCGATCAAGGCTTCGATAAGGCGACTCGTCTACCCTTCGATTTGATCATCCTCGATATCATGTTGCCTCATCGTAACGGATTTGACCTCTGTCGCGACATCCGGGTAGCCGGGTTGGCAACCCCCATACTCCTGCTGACCGCTCGCGGACAAATCGCCGAAAAGGTGATGGGTCTCAAGTCGGGCGCGGACGATTACGTTACCAAACCCTTTGACACCCTTGAACTCGTAGCCCGCATCGAGGCGTTACTGCGGCGCGCCCCCACTCGAACGAGCCAGGGCCTTCACCAGTTTGGCTCAATTAGCGCGGATATCCGTGGCACTCAAGTTACGCGCGAAGGCAAACCTGTTTATCTTTCTGCTCGCGAATTTCAACTCTTGCGTTATTTCATTGAGCACGAAGGAGTCACTTTGTCTCGTGATGAGATTTTGCGCGAGGTGTGGGGCTACGAGGTTGGCACCTTCACACGCACCGTTGATGTGCACGTTGCCAGTCTGCGCCAGAAACTGGAGAAGTCTCCGAAAAGACCTACGCTGATTGTGACCGTGCCTGGAATTGGATATAAATTTCAGGGATGAGAAGCCACAGTCCTGCTCCCGCGGGTAGATAGTGTATCTATCCGACCTCGGCTGGCAGTAAAACATGTAAACTCGCGGTAAATTCGAGTTCGGTCTTCTGTTAACATCGCTGCTGCCTAGAATGGCCGTGGACTTCACCTCCCTGCGAAGCATCTCGAAAGGGTTAGTCGGGCCGTAGCGGAGTCCGGCCCAGGTTCGGCGGTGAATCCCGTCGGCGTCTTGTCGGGGGGACAAAGGGAGCTGCCTTGCCTTTTCTTTCTAGACACATTAACCAACCCGCGGCGTCACGCTCGCTTCTTGCGTGATAATCTCAGATACCCGAGCCCACGGTTTTCGCCGCGAAACGCAAACACGGAGAACACAGTGGCCCTCTTCGAGCCTGTCGTCCGGGATTTAGCCAGCGAAAGACGTGCTTTCGCGTGGCCGTGTGGTTTTCTTTCTTGCTTGGTCGTGCTGCTCTTCCTCACCCTTCCCGCAAGCGCGCAAATCTCCCCCGGCCCGCTTTCCAAAGCCCATCAAAGTCTGACCGGAACCACCCAATGCGCCAGCTGCCACCAATTCGGTACCAGCACGCCTACTTTCAAGTGCCTGGATTGCCATAAAGAGATAGCGAAACGGCTGGAAGCAAAGCACGGCTATCACGCTCAGCTTCAGATGCGGAATCCCAATGGTAAAGACTGCATCCGTTGCCACCTGGAACACAACGGCGAGGACTTCAACCTGATCCATTGGGAGCCTTCGCAGAAACAATTTGATCACCGGTTGACGGGCTACAAGCTGGAAGGAAAGCATGCGGGCATTGCTTGCGAGAAATGTCACTTGCCCGCCTACATGATTTCCGACGAACGCGCGCTCATCAAAATGAAAGATCTTTCGAAGTCCTTTTTCGGACTGTCGCAAAATTGCGTACCGTGCCACAAAGATGTGCACAAAGGTCAACTCGGGAATGATTGTCTGCAATGTCATAATTACGTGGACTGGAAGGCGGCAAAACAATTCGATCACTCCAAGACCCGCTATCCTCTGACGGGTCTTCACATCAAGGTCGAGTGCGAGAAGTGCCATAAGCCGGATGTGCCCGGCGGTCCGGCACGCTACAGGGACATGAAGTTCCAGGCCTGCATCGACTGCCATATCGATCCGCACAAAGGCTCCTTCAAGCAGCGTTGTGAAGAATGTCACACCACCGACGGATGGAAAAAATTGCTGCCGCGCTTCGAATTCGACCATTCCAAGACCAAGTACCCGCTCCTCGGAAAGCACGCCATGGTTGGCTGCGCGGAGTGCCATTTGAAGGGTGATTTCAAACGGCAGCTCCCGTTTGATAATTGCAATGATTGTCATAAGCCGGACCCGCACAAAGGCCAGTTCGAAGCGCGACCCAAGAAGGGTGAATGCGCGGAATGCCATAACGTGGATGGATGGAAGCCATCGCTTTTCGGCGTTAAAGAGCACGACACATCCAAATACCCGCTGAAGGGCAAACACATTGCCGTTGAATGCGACAAGTGCCATCTACCCGCGGGCAAGGACACCATCTATAAGGTGAAATTCGCAGCCTGCACCGACTGCCACAAGGATGCCCATGACGGACAATTTGCAGCCGCCCCGTATTTGAACAAATGCGAGGATTGCCATACCGTTCTGGATTGGCACCGCTCCACATTCACGATCGCCAAACATCGCAAGGCGCGTTTTGCGCTGGCCGGCGCGCACGCTGCCGTGCCGTGCTCCGATTGTCATAAAGTGGGGGCCGCCGGCCGAAAGGACAAGATCCTGCCGTTCCATTTCGAAGATCGCACCTGCACCGCCTGCCATGAGGATGTGCATCATGGCGAATTCAACGAACGCATGGCGCGGCGTCGTGCCGACGGTACGCCGCAGGGATGCGAAGCCTGCCATAACGTGAAGTCATGGGCCGACGTGAATGGCTTCGACCATTCGAAAACCAAGTTCCCATTGCTCGGAGCGCATCGCGCTGCCAAGTGCGGTGATTGTCACAAGGTGCCCGCGGGCAAGAAGGAAATCCAGTTCAAGGACACGTCGCAAGTTTGCGAAGATTGTCATAAAGACGCCCATGACGGCCAATTCGCCAAGGCCGGGAAAACGCTTTGTGGAGACTGCCACGATTCGCAACGCTGGGCGCCCTCCACTTTCAACCACGACACCCGGACGCATTTCCCCTTGCAGGGTGGCCATGCAGGCGTGGCTTGCGACAAATGCCATAAGCAGACGCGCATGGTCGATGCCAAGCCTGTGATTATCTACAAACAGGCGCCTTCGAAGTGTACCGATTGCCACGGCCCGGACATCGGCCCTTTGAAGTCAAGCCTTCTGCAGCTTGTAAACCCCACCGCCAGTGCGACAAAATTTGCTACCGAACCTTTGAATCAGTCCTTCCCTCTGGCGGCCTCGCATTCCCAGCCGATGAATTCCGGGCTTGAAGGAATGGACCGTAGACCGAAGCGTCGAAGCATGGCGAAGAATCTGCCACGCCTAGAATCTGGCTCTTTCACAAATTGCAAGGAGACAAGAGTACCGGCAGTCTTGGTACTAATTTGGCCCTAAGTTGCCCCTGGCCAAAATCTGAACCTCGGTACAGTTGTTCTTGACCCTGCGCAAGGAACAATATGACGACTGGGGTTACGGTCATCATGGCATACTCTAACCTAGCCATCAGAAGCGGATTTAGGGAAACTGAAACGTGGGAGGCTGTTACGTCTAAGTTCATTCAGATCCTGTGTTGTCTGCTGCTCTTCTCTTGGCCGGCAGCGAGCGCACCTGCACCGCAGCGGGAGACCACTCGTAGTCCGCACGGAGCGCTTGCCATTCCCTGCGAGAACTGCCACACCGCCACAGGCTGGCGCCCCATCCGCGCCGTCCCTGAATTCGATCACAACAAAACGAGTTATCCACTGCGCGGCATGCACGAGAAAGTTCAATGCACGCAGTGCCACGTAAAACCGGTCTTCACAGATGTGGGCAAGAATTGTCAGGATTGCCACGCCGATATTCACCAGCGGAAAATGGGCACGGACTGCGCGCGGTGCCACTCCGTTCTTGGTTGGAACAATGCCGTTCAGCAAGTTAAGGATCACCAGAATCGCTTCCCTCTTCTCGGGGCTCACGCCGCGGTGCAATGCGAAGAGTGCCATAAGGGCGCTGCGGTTGGGCAGTTCCAGGGTCTCTCAACGGCTTGCGCTTCTTGCCACTTGAAGGACTATCAGAAGACTACGAATCCGAACCACGCCAGCGCGAAGTTTGCTACTACCTGCGAATCGTGCCATTCCTTTGACAGTTGGTTGGGGGGAACCTTCAATGGAACATCCTTCAACCATAGCGCACCTCCGATCAGCTTCCCCTTGACCAATGGTCATGCGAACGTGCCCTGTGCTTCTTGCCACATCGGCGGCAACTATAACCTTCAGATTGTGGAGACGGACTGCGGGAATTCGGGCTGCCACCTGACGACCTGGCAAAAGACGACTAATCCAGTGCACTCCTCGGCGGGCGCGGCTTTTGGGGTGGCCAACTGCGCGGGATGCCATAACACCATTTCTTGGACCACGGCGATCTTCGATCACAGCACGACGGGCTTCCTGCTGACCAACGGGCACGCCAACGTGCCCTGCGCTTCTTGCCATGTCAACAACAATTACACTTTGACGATTGCGCCGACGGAGTGCGGGAACTCCGGATGCCATTTGACGAGATGGCAACAGACGACGACCCCGGTCCACTCGACATCGGGGCCTGCTTTTGCGGCGACGAATTGCGCGACTTGCCACACCACCAAGGGCTGGGACTCCGCTTCTTTCGATCACAGCACCACCGGTTTCGCGCTGACTGGCACGCACGCTTCTCCTTCGCCCACGCCCTGCGCTTCCTGCCACGTCAACAACAATTACACGCTGAACTCGGCCGATTGCATGGGCTGCCACCAGCCGGAGTGGAACAGCACGCCTTCTTTCGGCGGCAATGTGCCGGATCATATCAAGGCGGGCTTCCCCACGACGGCCGCGGCTTGCGCCCAGTGCCACACCATTACTAAGTGGGTCGACGGCAAGTTCGACCACGCCGCGTTCGGGTTCCCACTGACGAACTCGCACGCCCTCGTGGCCAACGGCGGCAAGGTGCCGTCCTGCGCTTCCTGCCACCTCAACAACAATTACAGCCTGACTACCATGCCGAATGATTGCGGGAATTCAGGATGCCATTTAACGGACTGGCAGAAGACCAATAACCCGACGCACTCAAGCTCGGGACCGACGTTCGCTGTCGGGAATTGCTCGACATGCCATAACACCATCTCATGGACCACTGCAGCCTTTGACCACGCCACCACGGGCTGGGCGCTGACGGGCTCTCACCAGATGGCGCCGATGGGTAAAGTCGTGGCCTGCACCGACTGCCACGTGGGCAACAACTACACCTTCACGACGGCGAACACGGATTGCTACGGCTGCCACGTCGCCGCTTGGCAGAGCACCACGACGATGGGTGGAGTGGTACCAAATCACGTCGCGGCGGGCTTCCCGACCTCACAATGCTCGACGTGCCACACCACGACGACTTGGACTTCAACCTTCAACCACGCGACCACCGGTTTCCCGTTGACGAATTCGCACCAAATGGCGCCGGCCGGGAAATCTGCGACCTGCGCGGCTTGCCACATCAACAATAACTACACGCTGACCATCGCGCCGACCGACTGCGGCAACTCGGGATGCCATTTGACAGCTTGGCAACAGACGAATAATCCGACGCACGCGTCAGCTGGAGCGCCTTTTGCCGCGGCGAATTGCTCGACGTGCCATAACACGATCACCTGGAATACCGCGACCTTCGATCACAGCACCACGGGCTGGGCATTAACTGGGGCGCACCAAATGGCACCGGCGGGCAAAGTTGCGGCCTGCACCGACTGCCACGTGGGCAACAACTACACCTTCACGGTGGCGAACACGGATTGCTATGGATGCCACCAAACCGCCTGGCAGAGCACCACGACGATGGGTGGAGTGGTACCAAATCACGTCGCGGCGGGCTTCCCGACTTCACAATGCTCGACGTGCCACACCACGACGACTTGGACTTCAACCTTCAACCACGCGACCACTGGTTTCCCGTTGACGAATTCGCACCAAATGGCGCCAGCCGGGAAATCTGCGACCTGCGCGGCTTGCCACATCAACAATAACTACACGCTGACCATCGCGCCGACCGACTGCGGCAACTCGGGATGCCACTTGACAACCTGGCAGCAGACCAATAATCCGACGCACGTGTCAGCCGGAACGCCTTTTGCCGCGGCGAACTGTTCGACGTGCCATAACACCATCACCTGGAATACCGCCATCTTCGATCACAGCACGACAGGCTGGGCACTGACGGGTTCGCACCAGCTTGCGCCGGCCGGAAAAGTCGTGGCCTGTGCCGACTGCCACAAGGCCAACAACTACACTTTCACGGTCGCGAACACGGATTGCTATGGCTGCCACCAAACTGCCTGGTTGAGCACGCAAACGCTCGGTGCAGCGATACCGAATCACATTACGTCGGGCTTCCCGACCTCGCAATGCTCCACCTGCCACGACACGGTGCTGTGGTCGACTGGCAAATTCGATCACAGCACGACGGGCTGGCCGTTGCAGGGTGCGCACACAACTACGCCCTGCGCTTCGTGCCACATGGGTGCCAACCCATTCGGCCTTACTGCAGCGAACACGGATTGCTATGGATGCCATCAGGCGGCCTGGCTGAGCACGCAAACGCTCGGCGGCCAAGTGCCGAATCACATTGCCGCGAAGTTCTCCACCACTTGCCTGAGCTGTCACACCACTTGGGTCACTACAGGCTGGCTGGGGGCGACCCTATCGGCAGCTCAGCACACCTGGTTCCGAATTCCGCACCATGGCTCGGTGTGCTCCGACTGCCACCAGGTTTCGACGGACTACGCGCAGTTCACTTGCATCATGTGCCATACGGTACCGACTGCTCACCGGCCGGGCATGTCGCACCCGAACGTGAACGGCGGTAACTGGTACGGCCCGACGATTTGTTGGAACTGTCATAAGAATTGACGCAGGACACGGCTCCGCGCGCTTTTGTAGTCTTGGCAGGTGAAATCGTGCAACAGCAAAGTCCTTGGGGAAATGTAGTAGGGGGAAGGACAGCAAGTGTATCGAACGACTCGGCGGGCAAGGCTAGCCACGAGACTATTTTTCAAGCCAACTTCGGCTTTCGTGGTGTTGGTTTGCTCGGTCGTCATCTTTCACGTTAGCGTCACTCGCGCGCAGAATCCGCCGGCGGAACAATCCACCAGCAAGCCTTCCGTTTTTCGCGTCAAGTATGTGTCTGACGGCTCGCTCTATATTGATGGCGGGCGCAACGCCAATCTCCAAGAAGCGATGAAGCTTTCCCTGGTCAACGCGCCCCCCGATGGCGTGGTTTCCGATGCCGTACGGTTCCGGGGTTACGAGCACGTGGCGGAGCTCAAAATCATTTCTGTGGCCGACTCTTCTTCGGTCTGCGAAATCGTGAGCACCAATAGCGAGATCAAGGCCGGGCAGATGGCCTTTCTCACGCCCGATACCGTGGTCGAACGCCGTCAGGTCGTGGAGGCCGCTGAAGAAGAGAAGTATCCCATCATCATGACTTTCACGTATGGCGACCCTCTCGAGGAAGAAGTTCGCACGGCGCAAGAGCAGAAGCAGTTTCAAGAATCACCCGTCGGACGGGTCCGCGGCCGGGTCGGCTTTGACTACGGCGGGATCCACCAACCCGGCGGGATCAATTCCAAACAGGTGGGGCTATCCATCCAGTCGGACATCAGCAATATCGGCGGGACCTACTGGAATTTTAAGGGCTACTGGCGTGGAAATATGAATCTGAGCAGCGCTCCCGGGCTGGGTGCGAGTACCGCCACACTTACGGACCTGATCAATCGGACGTACCATCTAGGGTTTACGTACCAAAGCCCATATTCGCCCCTTACGATCGGAATTGGGCGCCTTTTCTTGCCTTGGGCGCCGAGCCTGAGCACGATTGACGGTGGCTATCTCGGAAGAAAAATCACCCGGATCGCGACCGTGGGGTTCTTCGCAGGATCCACGCCGGATCCGTCCTCTTGGAGCTACAATACGAACCAGCGGATTGCCGGAACTTTCGTGAATTTCGAGGCTGGCGACTTCGATCACACCCGTCTTTACAGTACTGCTGGCATCGCCGTTACCAGCATTCAATGGAAGGTGGCCCGTCAATTCGCGTTCTTCGAGAATAATTTGACGTGGAAGCGCTACATCACCGTTTACAGCTCTTTGCAGGCGGACGAGGCCAGAACATCTCCGTTGCGAGATTCCCATGGGCTGCTAATTGGTGGAAGCAATCCCACGGGAATCTCGCAAAGTTATTCTTCGCTGCACATTCAGCCATTCCACCACGTGGGCTTCGGTGTCAATCATAATTATTTCCGCAGCCTGCCGACATACGATCCCCGGCTGCTCGGCACCGGTCTACTGGACCAGTATCTCTTTCAAGGCTTCAGCGGGGATGTGCGCGTAGAACTCGTCAAGCACATCAGCGTTTACGCCAGCTTAGGACGGAGCAAGGCCACCTCGGACAAGAAGAATTCGCTGAATCAGTCCTTCGGCCTCACCGTGCCCAACCTGTGGAAGACCGGACTGATGGCCGATGTGCATTACTCGAAATTCGATAGCTCGTTCGGAAGCGGCAAATACACCTCTGTTTCACTTTCGAAGAACCTTACCGATTCGTTCCGACTTCAGTTTCTGGGCGGTCATCAGACGTTCAATTCCGGTCTGACGAACAATAACAATTCCAATTTCGTTAACGCCGTGGTCGACTGGAACGTTGGTCCCCGGTATTTTGTGGAAGGCAATTTCGGCTGGTATCGCGGCACCAACATGAATTACCAGCAGTGGTCCACGGTGTTCGGATATCGTTTCGGAGGCTACCGCAAGTGAAGCTCCTCCGCCGCGATACGATCCCGCGTTTGGCCGTTTTTCTTGCGGCCCTGTTTTTTTTCTGCGACGCGGCCTCCGGCCAAATGCCTTCCGTGCCGCAGTCTCCTCCGGCCTCGGGCGACATCCCCGTTTCGCCGGAGATGGACCCGCTCGTGCGCGCGCGCAAATCGGTCGAAAAATTCTTCGAGCAAGCCGCCAACGTGGTGTGCACCGAGAATGTGACCCAGGCCATGGTGGGAAAAAACGGCAAAGCCGACTATCGCGAAGAATCCGTCTTCGATTATCAGCTTCAGGCCAATGCCAACACCGGATCACTGAAGCTCGTCGAATCCCGGGATACGCGCAAAGCCGCTTTCCGTGATTCGGCGCGGACCCTGCTCATTACTAACGGATTTACCAGCATGCTCCTGATTATCCACCCGTCTTATGAGACCAGCTATACGTTCGAGCCCGGAGGCGAGGAAACTGCCGACGGTCTGACCTTTGCTAAAATAAATTTCAAGTTTGTTCCCGGTGCTTCTTCCCCCGCGGCGCTGCAACTCCGTAGCCACAACTATCCAATCCCACTTTCCGGAGCCATTTGGATCGAGAAGCAGAGTGGCGCCGTCGCCAAATTAGTCGCAACCATGGATTCCGGCCTGAGCGATTTGGGTCTTCGCGGCATGCGCAGTGAAATTCATTACGCGACCGTGCATTTTCATGATCCCGACGAATCCTATTGGATGCCCGTATCCGCCATTATCGATGTTGAAACACCGCGCCAGCATTGGCGCAATATTCATCGCTTCACAGGTTACAAGAGATTCAGGGCCACCATTCAGGTGGAGGATGTCGAGACAAAACGATGAGCGCATCCGCAGCTGTTGGCACCGCCATACTTCCTCGCGAGGACGCCGAAAAGGGCCATCGCACACGCGTGTTCCTGGCCTGGATGCTGGCTTTAGCCGTCGTTCTGGTCATCGCCGGCTACGGCTTGAATTACTACACGCTTAGCGCCGCCCAACGCCCCTTCTCGCCCAAGCACCAATTGCTGCGGCCCAGCGGCTCGATTGGCATCAACCTGGGCATGGTGGGCGTGCTGATGTTTTTTCTCATCTATCTGTATCCGCTGCGAAAGAAATGGGGATGGCTCGGCCGCATGGGCAACTCCCGCCACTGGCTCGATTTCCACGTCGTCCTTGGCAGTGCCGCGCCCATCATCATCGCCTTTCACTCCTCTTTTAAATTCGGTAACATTGCCGGCATGGCCTTCTACAGCATGCTGATGGTCACGCTCAGCGGTTTTGTGGGCCGCTATCTCTATGCCCACATTCCGCGCGGCCTCAGCGCCGCGGAACTCACCATGAAAGAAATCCAGGAGAAAGAAGAGGCCCTGCGCAAAGAGCTCGCCGAACAAGAGGCCACTTTTGGCTTTCGCGTCGAAGCCCTTTCCGAGTTGCCGACGCCGGCCGAAGTGGCCAAGACCCCCATGATCGCTTCTCTCCTTTCCATGTTTTTGATCGATTTCAAGCGCCCCTTCAAAGCTTCTTTGGTGAGGCTGCGCGAAGCCGGCTTCTTCCCCTGGCTGTTTTCCTGCTTCGGGCTGTTCGCCACCCGCAACCAAAAACTCGAGCGCGCCATTCGCGTCGCGCAAAAACAGGCCTCGCTCTCCCAGAGCATTGCCTTCCTCACCCGCACGCAACAGATCTTTCAGCTCTGGCACGTGGTGCACCGCCCCTTTAGTTATGCCTTTGCCATCCTCGCTGTTCTCCATATTGGCATCGCCCTCTTCATGGGCTATAGACTGTAGGCCATTCCGATGATGGGCCAACTTTCAACTCTGGATTATGTTGGGAGAGTCTCCCAAGGAAACTGATACGGAATTCGCCGGTAAGCCGGTCTCGATGTACCTGGAAAGGACTTTCGCATGAAACGTATTGCCCTGGCACTGGGGTTCTTCGCCGCGCTTTTCGCCGCCGGCGGATGCAAGAAGCAGCAGAATAACAACGACGCCATTCGCGCCGGAATCATGCAGCACCTCACCAGAGTTGGCACGCTCAACATGAGCGCCATGGTGATGGATATCCGAACGGTTTCCATCAACGGCAATCAGGCGCACGCCGAAGTTGAATTCCGGCCCAAGACCGGCGCGCCCCAGGGGGCTGGCATGCAGGTTGCCTATAACCTGGAAAAGCGCGACGGTGCGTGGGTCGTTCTCAAAACGCAGGCTAGTGGCGGCTTGATCCAGCATCCGGATCCGAATCAAAACCCGCACCAGAATCAAGACGTGCATGCTGGTGGCCTCCCGAGGTTCAACGACGTCCTGAATCCGGTTGGTGCCCCGGCTCAAGGTGCCCTTCCGCCGGGCCATCCTGCCCCCAGCGCGCCAAACCAAACTCCAAGCAAGAATCCTCCTCGCTAGACCTATGGATACCCTCGTCGCCTTCGTCGTCGCCGTAGTGGTCATCGGCTTCTTCATGCGCAGCTACTTGAAGAAGCAGAAAAAAATAGAACGAGAGGCGCTGGAGTCCGCAGAAAAGGGAAAATTGCGTTCCGACGGCCCGCAATCCCAACATCCTCATATCGACGCAAACTATTGCATCGGTTGCGCGGCGTGCACCATGGTCTGCCCTGAAGGGGACGTCCTCGCCATGCTGGGCGGCAAAGCCGTAATCGTGAACGGCTACAAATGCATCGGCCATAGCCTGTGCGCGGAAGTCTGCCCGGTCGGGGCCATCACCATGGTTCTGGCCAGCCCCAGCATGGGCGGGGACATGGCTTACTTGACGCCAGAATTTGAGACCACCATCAAAGACATGTATATCGTCGGCGAACTGGGCGGCTTGGCGCTCATCAAGAACGCTATCAACCAGGGCCGCGACTGCATCGATATTATTGCCAAAAAAGCCGCAGCCCGGAACGGTGCACGGCGTTCCCCCGACGTTTACGACGTGCTGATCGTGGGTGCGGGACCTGCGGGAATCAGCGCTGCCCTCCGCGCCACGGAGAAAAAACTCAACTACATCACCATTGACGAGGGGGAGATCGGTGGCACTGTGGCCAAGTATCCCCGCCAGAAGCTGGTGATGACCAGTCCGGTGGAATTTCCGATGCATGGAAAATTCAAGAAGACGGAATTGAGCAAGGAAGAACTGATCGCCTTCTGGGTTAAAGTCCTGGAGCGCGCGGATTTCAAGCTGCGCCAGGGTGAGAAGGTTGAAGACATCAAGAAGGGGGAGGACGGCATTTTCACCGTCACGACCCCCAAAGGCCAATATCGGGCGCAATCCATGGTGCTGGCGCTCGGCAAGAGCGGCAGTCCGCGGAAACTCGGGGTCAAGGGCGAGGAATTGCCAAAGGTCATGTATCGCTTAATTGAGGCGGACCATTACATCAACAAGAAAATCCTCGTGGTGGGCGGAGGCGACAGCGCCATCGAGGCGGCCATGGGGCTCGGGCACCAGGTTGGCAATCAGGTCACGCTCTCCTACCGCAAGGAAGCCTTCACCCGCATCAAGGAGCGCAACGCGCAGCGCATTCAGGAATCCGTCCGCAAAGGCAAGGTCAAACTGATCTTTAACTCCGCTCCCGTGGAGTTCAAAGAGAATTCTGTGGTCCTCGAGGTAGACGGCAAGAACCAGGAAATCCCCAACGACTTCGTATGGATCTTTGCCGGTGGCGAGCCTCCCACGGCTTTCCTCAAGAAAATCGGTATTGGGTTTGGCGTGCAAGACCTCACATCCACTGGCAGCAAAGAAGCGAAATCCGCTAAAGAGGCCGCCGTTCTCGCTAAAGCGTAACGTAAATATGACCTGCCCCGCTTTGTGGGCTGGTCAGAATGACCACCCGCGTAAAGATCCAAACATTCATTCAACTGCTCACGAATCCGGCTGTCACTCGCGCCGGTCAAGCGCCACCAGTTACCACATCCAAGTTATACTGCTCGCGGAGGCGAAAAGAGTCCGGTGACTTTCCCGGCCTTCAAAGCCGGTGATTCGGTCCTTCGCGGGTCGAATGGTGGGTTCGACTCCCACACGCTTCCGCCATAACTCTATTTTCTTTCAAAGACTTGGTGGATTCGCAGGGCAGCAAAAGGCAGCAATAAGAGATTTTGGTCCCGGTTCTTGTGCTAATTCAGGCAGCGGCACGGACGGTAACCGGGTCTCAATCTCGACGTGCAAAGTCGGCAAGCGACACCAGAGGGCAATTCTACTCGTGTGTTTGATTTGTGCCTTCTTATCATCTCCGTAGCCATCTTCATCTCACTTGGTAGGTGGAAATGCAAAGGCTGCTTGGAACGGGTGTTGCCCATGCGAGCCGAAAATATCCTCAACGGTGAGCCTTCCATGGTGAAATCGATCAAGAAAAAATCCTCGCGTCGCTCCCGCACTTTAGTTCATTTGTTCGACCCTATCGGGAACCGCAAGGTAAGCGTCCAATTCTGACCGTCTTTACGAAGTGTGGGTAGTCGAAGATCATAGTCTTCGTGGACACACTTGATCGTGTCCACGAAGAGGAATCGTGGACACATCGGATCAAACACTTCAGGTGAGAGCGCCAACCGCAAGCAATAGACCTCGCGCTGCTGGGGTATGCTGGCGTCGCAACCAACGACGATGAATACGATCAGTTCGCAATGAACACGTACGATGCAAAACGGGAACATTCCGGCTTCGGTGGGTCCCGGGTATGGTGCGGAGGGCGTCCGCCTTTCAATGCGACCGCCTTGCCGCCTGCTATACTTGCTGAGAATGGATTCAGCCAAGTTCACGCGAAGCCAGCAAATCCGGTGTGAATGTTGTAGCCAGATCACACCTAGCTACGACATCGTCAACTTCGGCTCTATGGAAAGCGGATACAGGCAGCTTTGCAGCGAATGCTTCAACATGGAAGTGGCCAAGCTAGATGGGCTGGAGGGCTTCGAACACACCAAGTTCGAACCGGTAGGTCTTCCTGATTGCACAGGAGAAGTCCACGAATTTCAATTTCGCATCAAATTGTTTGGGACGGGAGTCGCTCTCGATGCCTTCGAGCTTCGCGACGGACAGCCGGCTGGCTACGAGTTCCAAATCATCGGTAATCCAAAGGATGATCTGCTAGTGCTGCTTGGGAGATTGATCGAAAAAATTCGTCGCGCCTTATCCATCAGGCATCTCATCGACAGTAAGCATGGATTGCAAATCGCGGACAATCGAGTCGTGCGAGGCATGATTGAGTGCGACAATGCCCACAATGGTCGCATCCCACTTCTTATTGTCGATGGTCGAGAGATCACCTGGGACGAATTTGGCCGTATGTTGATGAGCTTTGAGGGGTGGCAGTTCAAACTGAATATTGGTGACAAAAGCGAAGAGTTGTGACTCCCGCCTGTATTCAATCAGTGCGCTAGAACTCTTCTTGGGGCGATAGCCGCATCTTTCCAAGGCAGTGAACAACATGACGAATTAGGCGGAGTTCCCCTGAATCACAGCCGGAAGAGAGTGTGTGTTTATTTCTTGAGTATGCACTTCGCGTGGTTTTGAAGAGTTTAAACGGGCTTACCACTTCCCAAGTACTGTCTTACCAGCATTTATTCTGCCACGAGATCCTCACTTTTTTACCCAGGAGGGAATCGTCAGCCCGTGAAGCTCATACTGCGGAGCGGTCATGCGGAGGAGAAGAGCTTGGGCATCCACCGGGATTTGGCCCGGGCGGACGTCGCCAAAGAATCTCAGGAGACAAGACGGGTGTTTCCGATTCGCTGAACATCCTTGTTGTGTCTCATCGCAGCGTCCCTTGCGTTGACCCATATAGCCGCCACATGCCGAGCTCAGAAGTAAGGATTTCCATCATCTCTGGTTTTTCGTTGAACTCCCTTACGAGAAGCAGGGGCTTTCTTGATCCCCGTCCGCGGAGCCGCTTTGCGTCGGCTGACTCCCAGAGCCTTCTCTAACAACTCCTCCAGCAGTTTCTTTTCCGCTGGCGTCACCATCTTGGTGAACTTCTCTGGTCGTTCCGCCACCAATTGTTGCAGCCTGGAGATCCACCGCAGAGATTCTGCCGCGGCGTATTCGCCAACCTCGCTGACCAGCTTGAGCGTCGCTTCCAGATCAGGGACCGAGCGATAGCAGGTCAAGGCATCTTTGAGATTTCCTGTAGCCATATGGCACTGCGCCGCGCCACGAAAATCGCCCATACCCTCCAGACAAATTGCTTCCAGCTTTGATGGGCGCTCCGCCAGCGTGCCCAGCGCCGCCAGAGCGAGTGCAAACTTCCTCTCTTTGATGAGCATCTGGATCGCGCTCTGCCGTATTCGCTGCACCCGGCCAATTCGATCCGGAAGATCTAGAACTTCATACAAGGGCGGCAACAGATCGAACAGCATCTCTGCGTTATGGCTGCCCAAGAGGCCCGACTCCAGTTCTTCCACCCAGGTGTTGGATTTTGTGGCGATCTCCATCAGAAGCCAAGGTTCGATCTCGCTCTTGCTCTCGGGAAGAACCTGGGCTAGCTGCACCAGCGTCTGGATCCGACTCTCATGGCCCGCACGATGCACACGCCCGACGGCACTGATGATCGCGCCCAGCCCGTAGCAACGCGCACTATATGCAGCCCGGCATGCTTCGTAGAACGGATCCGGTCTGCCCAACTCAGGCGCGAGCCGTGTATTGCGAATACCCAGAGTAAAGCATACTTCTGCCAGCGTGAGATAAACGGCATCGCGCGTCGCCTCGTCCGTCACCGCGACCGGGGAACTAACCGGTCCAAGCAGGGTAACGGCCTGTTGTGCGCGTGACCAGGCGATTTCAGGCTTCACCTGTAGATATTGCCGGGCATCAGCTTGGCAACGTTGTATGCGCTCTTCCAGATCCAAGTCATTTTCCTCGAGGCTCTTAAGCAGAGCCGCGGGGACACAGGATGACACGCCGCTTTCCACGGGCCCGCCATTGAGAAACGCGATACTCTGGCGGACAATTTGGTCGGTCGGATCGACGTCGAGCCAGATTAGCCTTTCCGCGGGACGGCTGACGGCCACGCGTAACTGGTCGATTGCAAGGCGCTTCTGCAGATCTTCGATGTCGGAGTCGGCCCGCTGGCGCCAACCCTGACGCTGAACACGCTCGATATGACGACCGGCATCGAGCACGCACACGGAGTGGAAGTCCAGTCCCTTCACCTCGGAAACCGTAAGTACGGCTTGGCGCGCCGCTTCTGGGACGTAGGTGGGAACCGTGTCTCCCAGAGTGATGAGGGCCATTCCCTCGCGTGTGGAAAGCGAGGTCAGCAACTCGTCCAGATCGCGGCCGGCTGTGGCCGTGCAGTAGAGGATCTGGTCGGTGGCGTCATCTTCTATCTCCGCGTAGCCGGCGCCGCTGGGCCGCTCCTGCTTCTCCACGTGAGAGTAAAGGTCCCAAACACGATTTACCAGCGCAGCGATGCGGCGCGGACTACGTAGGTTTGCGGAGAGCTTGTAGTCGGCCGGAGTACCGACTTGCGCATGCAGTAGATCGCTCAGCCAACCCCATTCGAAGTCAGTGGGACGCACGGTTTGTGCCTCATCGCCTGCCAGCAGCAAGGCTATGGGTGCGCGACGCTTCCCTCGAGCCCGGGAGGCAATTTCCACTATCAGCCAAGCCTCGATGGGCGTCAGGTCCTGGCATTCATCAACCGCAATGCAGTCGTAATCGAACAGCTCGGGATTAGTGCTTGGCGGGCTTCCGGTGGTGTCATGGCGCAGTTTTTCGACGGCCTGCCAGGCGAGCGCCAGTTCCGGAAAATAGCGTACGGCAAGAGGGATGGAATTCGACTGTTCCAGGCAGCGTGCGGTCTCCAGTGCGGCTGTCACCGCTGCTTGACCAAGTGATCGCGTGCGCCGTTCCCGATACGCTTGGTCCGTGACGCGCGCATACTTACAACCAGCGAAACGACCGATGGCGACGGGAAGCGCATCCCCGGCCAGATGCGCGTGCAATTCGTCGTACAGAGCTGTCTGGCAATGGGTCCAAGCGCCTAGGATCCGCGTAAATGGTGCCAAGTCGTGCACGAACCGCTGTCGGGCTTCGCATTCGGCAACCACTTGGGCGTTCGACCCGAATATCTGGCGGACCAGATTGGGCAACGTAACCACGACGAAGCGCTTGTGTGAGGAACAGAAGCGGTCGAAGTACTCGCGGGCTAGCGCCGCCAGATTCGGGGAATACGTTACGTAGAGACCGTGCTCCATGGTAGCCGAATCGGCTGCGTGCCAAAGAGCGCTGGTCTTGCCCGAACCGGGATGACCCTTGAGAAGTCGCACCGGTTGGCGGGCCGAAGCAAACCGCTCCTGTGGCTGCGTCCAGGGCAAAGGCGCGTATTCCTCGCGCCGCAGATCTCGGACGGTCACCGGCATGTAGTGGGTATTGAACGACTGCGGCGTCAACACAGAATGATCATCATGATGGCGGATGTCGCGCAGAAAGACCGCTCCGTCGGGGGCGTCGGAAAACTCGCCGGACTCCTTCAGCGGAAGTGCAATTTTGGGAGCCCACCAGGCGTAGAAATGACTGCCCTGGCTGCCACAGAGCCGTGATCGGCGCCAACCGCGGTTGACACCCGAAGTCGCCTTGTAGTGCAGGCGGCGGGCATCGACCGACAGACGTTGCATCAGAAAGGCGGCCCGCCTCCCAAGTGCATCCCTGCCATGCTCAGCCAGCTTTTCCAGAAACTCCTGGTGACAGAAAAGTGGGTTTGGCGGCCGCGAGGTTTCGAATTCCTCGAGGAAGCCGAGCTGTTGGTTAGCACGCATGGAGGCTCTCAGAATAGCCACCGAGCTGTACAGGTGCAACCATCAATCACCGCAGCTGGCAGGACGTTAAACGCCAAGGACATAAATGCGCCGGCGTGCCGGTCGCAAGTCGACGATAGCTAGTTTGTCGAATCCGTAGGAAGGATCGATATAGGCGCATTGCAGTAACTCCGCAGCGGTTGTCATCGATCATCTGAATCCGTCACTCCGTAGGACTCCGAACTGCATTTTTTGAATTTTTGAGGCACGACGCTAGGATGTGCTTTCATGCTCACTTTGAACCATTCACCGCTTAGCACTGCTTGGTTGGTACCCATTGGTCTTTTGGGGCGCCGAAGCAAGCAGGTGCACAGCGTCCTCGGTCCCCTACATAGAGAGCAGGGAAGCGATCCACGGAGGATGAGGGAGAGTTTCGCGTGAAAGTGAAACGTTCTGACTCCAGTTCTGACTCCAGTTGACTCCAATTGGAACTTGGCGGAAGCTGCAACGTCATCATTCGCCGTGAGTTGGGTGTCTAAAGCTTGAGTTCGACTCCCACACGCTTCCGCCATATCAGCTTGACATGACGGAAGTTGCAGAAAAACGAGGCGGCACTAAAGGCAAGAGTCCGGCCTTTGGAGTCGGCTTCCCCGAGAAGCCCAGGGCGAGCCGGTAACCGGTGGAAAAACTCGATCCGCCTGCAGCTGCGCTGCCCGCGCTACTTCGAATTTTGGACCCCGGTCGGGGCGAGCTTAGGCGCGATGGGACGCCACTGCGGCGGCTTGCTGAGTGCGGATCAAAGCGGCGACGAGATCGTAAAGTGCGGGGCTGGTGCAGACTTCGTAATAAGCATGCGTGGAAGGGGCGCCGATTTTTCCGTCAGGAAGCAATTGCCGCGCCATGCCTTTTCGCAATACGAGGAGTTCCACGGATTCGCCCAGCGGCACCTCTCCATAGTAGAGAATTACGTTTTCCTTGCCCCATGGCTTGTCGAGCTTCGTTTCGATGGAGTCGAGCGAAATCTCCTCGGAAAGTTTTTGAAATCCCTCTTCGTTGAGCTCGATCCCATTCATATTGTAGCGGACCAGGAATTCGTCCAATTCTTCCGCGGACGCGCCTTCCATTGAATTCAGAAACTGAAAAACCGAAAAGTGGCTTTTCTGTCCGGCCAGCATGCGCTTTGCCAGTTTGGCACAGCCGGAAAGACGGTCGGAGAGATTCAACGCTTTTGAAATCATGATGCGCGAGTCTCCGTCGGTCCAGTAAGTAGGAGCGGACCCCTGAAAAGCGACCCCCAGGCCAAGTTCCAGCGCGGGCAGATTGCTGTCCGACGCGCGCTCGTTGTAAGAGTTGCAGACGGTAAGAATCTGGCGCGAAAGGATGCACGCCTTCGCCACAGGCCGCGCATAGGCGACGGTCGATTCCGTTTCGAAGATAGCGAGAATGATCGCATCGCCTTCGATAAATACTTTCTTCGCCGAATAGCGGCCCAGAAGCTTTTTGACGGGTTCGTGCAAATTCAGACTGAAGTGTGAAGCGGGGTTTAGTCCGCGCGCGAGCAAATCCTGGGTCATGCGCGTGGAGCCGCGCACGTCGGACTTGATGATCACATGCGAGACCACGTTGTCCTGCTCCGGCCGGGCTTCTTCCGGAAGCACGCACTCGTACAGCCGGTTGTTCAAGCGAGACAGTTCGCGCGCCTTTTCGGTGGTTACCAGGTTGACGCGTTCCATGCAGGTGGTCAGATGTTCGGCGTCACGCAGATCCCTTCTCAAGTGGAGGAAGTCGCTGGCAAATCGCAGTACGATCGCCTGCATCTCCTCGCGGGAATAGCGGTGTATCTTCTTGGAAAGCTCCTCGATGGCCTTGAGCGACAATTTCTTTGCGGGCACCTGCTTGATGACCTGCTCGACTTGCTTCAGCTCTTCCTTCGAAACGAGGGCCTTGCGGAGCTGCTGCAAGTGCACGGGCGGGCAGTAATCGGCGGCGATGGGCCGGATTTCGTAGCTTGCCAGGATGTGATAAAGAATTTCGTGCTGTTCGAGACGGTCGAGGAGCCGCGAGAGCAAACGCGAGCGCGTCGGCGCCTCCGCCTCTCCGGCAAAACTTGCATCGAACAGCCGCTTCGCGTTTTCCGGCTCGTTCAGATATTCACCGAGCTTCCCCGCGTGATCCTTCACGAAGAAATCGAGCTTCTGTCTGGCCGCATCGATCTGCGGTCCCAGTTCCTCCAGCTTGTATTCCTGATGCTTGAGCCGAAGTTCGAGGTCATTCAGCGATGCTTTCAGATCGGCAGGATCGCCCGAATTCAGGAACTTTGTGAAGAAGCCATCGCCGCGGTCAAGACGCTTGCGCGTGTTTTCGCGCTGTTCCTCGAGGTTTGCGATTTCCGCGCGAATCGCCTGCACCGCTTCCAGTAGCGCGGTGTGGGCCTGGATGGCTTCCGTGTGCGAAGGGTCATGGCTGGGCGTAACGCCGGCCTCGCGGAGGAATTCCTGGAAAAGCGCGTCCATGGCCTCGAAGCGGTCGGGGTCGCGGGAATAATTGCCCAGCAGGACATAATGCTCCAGAAAGAAAACGTCGTCTTTCCCGCCGTCGAGGAAAATCAGCCGGTTCTTGCAAAGCTCGTAAAAAGAGGCAAAATCTTCGCCAAACAAGGCGCGGCGGGCTTTTGCGATGACGTTGTCTTCCACGTCGCTGACAATCTGCGCCACCTGCTGTCCTACGCGGCGAATGACACCCTTCCGCGCGGACTGTAGCTCCGACAATCGTGCTTTGATGACGTGCGCCTGCTGGCTCCGCTCGAAATGCTCGCCCCGCTTGCGGATCCATTCCTTGCCTTCGAGGATAAGGTTGGCAAACTGATTGCCCATTTCGAAGCTCAGAAATTTCAGCAGGCCCATCCAGAAGAGCAAGTCGATTTCTATATTTTTGTGATACTTGGCCTGCGTCAGGGAACTTTGCAGCAGCTCGGAGAGTAGTTTGCGGAAGCCGGCACCGTCCGGTCCTCTCGAGGCACGTAGCTCGATCCCCGGAAGATAGGTGTTGCTGGTGCTTTGGCGAATAACGTCGAAAAGATACTCGCGCGCCGCCTGAACAAACTTCGGGCTCAAGAATACATCGTGGTGGATGTTATCCACACCTATTGCCAACGAGCCCATGGGGATCGTGACGTTGTAGCTCTTGAGCTCGGTCCGGGCCTCTTCGTTTGCGCTGGGCGCTAGGAGTTCGTTGAGCATCTACTTAGCCAGAAAGAGCTATTTTCACGTTAGCAGCCGCAGGGGGGCCGGGCAACAAATCCGGCTGGGTCCGTAACCAGAGAGTAAGTGCAGTGCCGGGGCATTTGATTTCGTGGGCCTACAGGACGGTGATGCGGCGGGCGTCGCCGCCGAGATGCTCCAGACGCACACGGATCTGCGGCCAGGCAGATTGGAGGGGGAAGCGCTCGGACCACTCCAGAATGGCTACGGAGGGAGTTGCGAAGATATCCTCCATGCCGAGGGTCTCAAAATCATGGAAACTCTCAATCCGGTATAAATCGGCGTGGTAGACCTTGGCGGGCTTGCCATACACGTGAACAAGGGTAAAGGTTGGGCTGGTGACGTCGTCTTCGTTCGCGGCGCCTAGCCCGGAAACGATGCCTTTGGTTAACGTTGTCTTTCCCGTCCCCAGATCACCCGTGAGAAGCACGAGAACGGGAGCCTTAAGGCGCTTGGAGAATTCCCTGCCCCAGTTGGTGGTCTCTTCGGCCGAATGCGTAATGATTTCCTCAGTCACCCTTGCGTAGCTCCTCGAGGAGTTTCAGCCGGGCATCGGGCACAGCATCCGCGACTTCGCCGGCGAGGAGGCCGGACAGATCCGTTCCGCGCGTTGCCGACTCCGCGGCCAGGCCGTGAAGATAGACGCCGAGGCTCAGCACGCGCGCTCCGTCGTCCGAGCCAAACTGCGCAATAAGCGCCGCGAGGATCCCGGTAAGGACATCGCCCGTGCCGCCCTTCGCCAAGCCGGCATTGCCGGTCGTACTGACAAAGGTTTGCCCGTCCGGGGAAGCCACGATTGTGTGATAGCCCTTGAGGACAAAATGCGCGTTCCAGCGCCGTGCCGCATCAAGCGCCATTGCGAGGCGGTCTGCCTGAATGGCCAGAGTGGCGATTCCGAGAAGCCGGCCCATTTCACCGGGATGAGGCGTAAGAGCTAGAAATTTCGATTGGCGGTCGCGAAAAAGGTCGCCGCTGCCGGCAAAGGCGTTCAACCCGTCTGCATCCAAAATCGTGGGCAGGGGCGTCTCGCGAACGACGGTGCGAATGAATTTCTGCGTTTCGGAGTGCGTGCCAAGACCCGGACCGATGCCAAGAACGGTCTTGCCCTTCAAGATTTCTTCGAAGCTATTCCCTTCGAGGCTGCTGAAAGCAATCGTGCCTTCGTCAGTCGACTCCAGACTCTCAGACATGTATTCGGGCTGGCCCACCGCAATGTGGGGCAACACAATGTCGGGTGTAGCTATCGTGACCAGACCTGCGCCGGTCCGTAACGCGCCCCGGCCCGAGAGAACAGCGGCGCCGCTCTTCCCGAGCGAACCTGCGATGAGGAGGACATGCCCAAAAGTGCCTTTGTGGGATTTGGCGGAACGAACCAGTGGCAACTGATCAAATTCATCCGGCCCAGCCCAGCGAAGCTTTCCCTGTCCAATTTCTTCAACCAGCGCGGCAGGAGAGCCAATCGCGGAAACCTCCAAAGCACCGACCGCGTCTGCATCCTGAGAAAGGAGCTGGCTGACCTTAGGCGCCGTAAAAGTGACAGTCCGGTGTGCACGGAGAACGGGACCTTCGGCACTCTGCCCATCGGAAGGCAGCCCGGAAGGAGTATCCACTGCAAGAATCAGTGCGGGACGCGCCGCAGTCGCATGAGCCGACAGGCGATTGATGTCTTCGATTGCTTGTGCAATTAGTCCGGTGGCCGCGCCGCGCAGGCCCGTTCCCAAGAGAGCATCAACGATGACCTCCGAATCAGCAACCGCGGGCCATGCGCTCGCCCAAGCAGCTTCATCTTCGACGGCGAGGACTGTGTTTCCCGCTTCGAGAAAACGGGCGAGATTTGCACCCGCATCGCCGTGCATCTCCCGCGGATTGGCGAAGAGGCACACGCGCAGACCGATCCCAGCGGCTCTCAGGTGTCTGGCGGCGACTAAGCCGTCGCCGCCATTATTTCCCTTGCCGCAGAGAAGGGTGACGCGCTGCGGCAATCCAGGAGAAAACTCACGCAGAACCGCGTCCGCGACGTTTTTGCCAGCAGCCTCCATCAATTGCAGGCTTGGAATACCGTAACGCTCGGTGGTGAGCCGATCGACTTCGCGCATTTCGGCAGCAGTGAGTGCTTTCATGGGAGGTTCACGGTAAGATCAAAGCATCCAGCCGCCGCTGACATTGACGACCTGCCCGGTAACGTACTCGGCCTCTTCAGAGGCGAAAAACCCCACCGCCGCGGCAACATCTTCCACCGTCGGCGGGCGACCGATCGGAAAACGAGCGTCGTGAATCTTGCGGGCCTCTTCCAGCGTCAGCTCGTTTTCATCGATGCTGGAGGGGTTCACGACGTTCACGGTGATCCCGTTCTTGGCTTCCTCGAGCGCCAATGAACGGGACAACGCCACGACCGCGGCCTTGGCTGCGGCGTAGGCCGAGATTTTCGCCTGGCCGAACGCGCGCTCCGCACCGACGGCGCCCAAATTGATGATCCGGCCCCAGCGGGCCTTCCGCATGTGCGGCAACGCGGCTCGGCACATGTACAAAACGGTGAGCAGATTCGAGGTAAAGATGTTTTGCCAGTCCTGCAGCGACGATTCCGCAAGCGTGCCCCAGCGAAAATCTCCCACATTGTTAACGATGACGTCGAGCCGCCCGAACCGATCGACGACTGTTTTGATCAGCTGATCGCAGCGACCCGCATCGGTGATGTCCGTCTCGACTGCAACGCAATCCGCCCCGCTTGCCTGCAACTGCCGCAGGGTCTGCTGCGCCGCAACTTTATTGGAGCGATAGGCGATGGCCATCCGCGCTCCATCCTGCGCCAGCCGTACAGCAAGCCCGCGGCCAATGCCCCTGCTCCCGCCTGTTACCAGCGCCACCCGATTGCGAAGCGACATTCTTCTCCCCGGTAAAATCTCTCGGAAGGATTTTCAGTATAGCCTAGCCGCAGCGGAGGTACTACCGGAGCCGCGCGACGATTACCGTCATATCATCGGCCTGTTCGGGAGTCCCGGCCCACTCCTCCACCGCGGCCATCAGGGACTCTGCGACCATGAGCGGCGCGGCGCCTTGCACACGGACCGCGGCTTCCTGCAGCCGGCGAATCCCAAATTCTTCTCCGTAAACATTTTCCGGTTCAATCAAACCGTCGCTGTATCCAATCAGCAGCGAGTCGGGCCTTACTGTCAGCGATCCTTCCTCATAGGCGTAATCTTCCTGGACCCCCAGGACCATGCCGCCTTTATCCAATTGCTGCGAAGCGCCGCTGCAGATCAGAAATGCCGGAAGGTGACCCGCATTTGTATAACGCAGCGTTCGCGTGGCGCTGTCGTAAATCGCAATGAAGAAAGTCGCGAACCGGTCATCGCCGGTGTTGCGCACCAGATGCTTGTTCAGCCGCGAAACCAGCTCAACCATACTTAAGCGTTCGCTGCCTTCTGCCAGCATCTGGCTGCGCAGCGCCGCTTGCAGGCTGGCCATGAGAAGTGCAGCGGAGATTCCCTTCCCGGAAATATCCGCGATGGCAATAGCGATATGCGTTGGGCTGAGCTGAATGAAGTCATAGTAGTCGCCGCTGACGGAACGCGCGGCCTTGCAAATGGCTTCGATTTCGACTCCCGGGACCGAAGGCAAGGTGCTCGGAAAAAGTTGGTTTTGAACTTCCCGGGCGATGGAAATCTCATTCTCAAGGCGGCGGCGCTTGTTTTCCTCCTCGACAAGATTAGCGATCGAACCGGTCATTTTGTTGAACGATTCGCCCAGCTCACCCAGTTGGTCGCGCTTCTCGATTTGGACGCGGTGAGAGAAGTCCATGGCCTGCACATACTGGGTGCCGCGGTATAGGTCGGCGACAGCCCTGGTAATCCGCCGCGTGAGCACAATTCCGGTGGCCAACGCGGCGGCTTCAATGAACAGGAACACCACTCCTACAACAATGAGCAGCAGGAGGTAAGAGTCCCGCAACTCTCCGAGCGTCGCGAAAATCCTGCGGCTCAACCGCAACGGCCGCGCATTGAATACCGCTAAGACGGGACGCGACTTCTCCACTTTGCCGTCCTTTGCGACAAATACTGAATCAAAGCTGGATACAACGTTTACCGGAGTGTCGATCCAAAACATGGGGTCCTGCAGCCTGCGGTTGCTCGCCACGATACGATTCGCCACTTTGTATTGTTTATTGCCGGATGAATAGATGACTTCCTTTTGGGCGCTGCCCTCGTACCGCTCCATCAGGTTTAGCTGGATCGCCCCCAGATCCGGCGCGACGGTACTCAAAAAAACAGGTGTGACCGGCACGCGGAGTGTTATTACACGCTCGCCCTTGCGATCTGGAATGGCCCGGAGACTCGTCAGCGAAAGCGTATCGCCCTGATGCAATAGTCCGGCAAACGATTTCTTGCCAGGGAAAGCTACCTTGCCAAGGAGCGAGGTATCACCGGAGAAACTGATGCTAAGTCCGGGGAGTTCCTGGTCATGTACTGCATGAGACTGTGCCGCTAGGATGCGCTCGGACTCCCGTTCCGTGACATTGGACGGGAGCGTTTGATGCGCGATGGCAATGTGCTCCGAGATATCCGCGATCATTTCAATGCGGTGCTGGATGTCCTCGTGCAGAAGATAGGCGCCCAACTGCGAATACAGAATGCGGCCGGCCAGAAAAACGAGCGTCACCGTCAATAAGA
>WNFR01001580.1_pt1 | contig 34040 bp, 25 predicted proteins | sample 5400221 | NCBI WGS metagenome assembly WNFR01 (sample SAMN13153357, study PRJNA577476) | soil metagenome | isolation source: 40 cm soil under Madrone tree | place: USA:California | collected 2016-06-14
CGCAGCTTCCCGATTCATCGCACAAACCCACACGCTTTGCTCAACGACCAAAGGCGGGCTCTCGCAGCGGCTCGACTTCACATCAACTCGCATTCAGGCTGCCAAGTACCGTCACTCCTACCTTACGGACGGATTGGGGCCTTGACCACCTTCCTTGATGTTTTTCGCTGCAGCCGTTACACTCGATTGTTTCCAAAATTTGCGCGCAAGCACAAGGCTAACCGAGTGGACACGGAGAAGCCCACGGAGAAGAATGCTGATCAATCGCGATTATGTCGGCCACATGGCCGCCGAAGTCATCAAGAAATTGGCTGAAGGGGAACTGGTCGAAGTAAAGCAAGCGGCGGCGCTGACGCAGCGCGTGCGTCAAGCCATGATGGATGAAATCACCGTAGAAGACCGCATCAGCGAAGAAGCCCGGCAAATTTTAACGCAGCATCAGGATCAGATGCGGAGCACCGGTGTTTCCTACCAGGAAATGTTCAAGAAGGTGAAGTCGCAACTGGCGCGCGACCGCAAACTTGTTCTGCGCTGACAAATTTGCAAACTCGTTCTGCGTTGCCAAATTTATGTAGTGAGTTTACGTGATTCGGAAAGGCCCGGAAATTTAGAGCATGAGGATCAGCAGGGAAAAGATTGTGCGGTTGTCACATTCGATCATGGATGTGCTGGTAGCCAGCGACGACGTGGAATTTATCGAGGACCGCGACACCATCCGACAGAAAATTGTGACGCTGCTGACGGATTCGTTGCGCGAAGAAGAAAAAGCCGACGCTGAAGTGCGCAAGAAAATTACTTCGCAGAAAAAAGAAATACTGGAAGGCAGCGAAGAGTGGGACGTGCTGTACAGAAAATATTATACGGAAGAAATGCGGCGTATGGGCGTGCAGACGGCGCCGGACGAACATCGCAGATCGTAATGTCTTTACAGAGAGGTTTACAGGGTGAAACGCGGTTTTAGGAGATAGAAATAACGAAAGCATAAAAAGAAAAGCCAAATTCAAAAATTGAAGGGCGGAAAAAGCGGCCAAGTTTGGGCCGCGTTTTTTTGCGTCGGGATTTCCGGAAACAGAACCGGTCTGAATTACCGCCGCTACGAAAAGCCGCTGTTACATAGCCCTACGGGGTGGTGTCGGTGCGGCGCTTCAGGGTTGGACGATCGTCGTCGGAGCTGGGGTCGGCCGTGGGCGACGTTTTTTGTTTGTCAGTCTGTTCGGTGCGAGTGCGCAGAGTCGGCTTGCCGGGACCGTTGTCGATCGCTTTGCGCGCGAACATTACGTTGCGCAGCCGCGTCTTCACGGAATCAAATTCGGATGACGTCACGATATATTCCGGGCGCGAAGGCAGAATTTTCGCAATTTCTTTTTGCGTGTTTTCGATGCGGTCCTGGGTCGGCGGATGGGTGGCAAAGGCTTTTCCAATGGTGCCGGGGCGGCGCTTTTCATCCGCCTGAATGCGCTCAAAGAAAGTCACGTAGGAGTTGGGGTCGTACCCGGCCTTGTACATATATTGCAGGCCGAGGAAATCGGCTTCGCGTTCGTTGTCCCGCGAAAACTTCAGGAAAGTCATGGGAATCAGGAAGTTCATTCCCTGGTAGATTCCGTAGCCCGCCCAGCCATAGGGAAGCATGATCATTGCGGGAATCGAAGCAATTTGGATCAGGTCCCCTTTGGTAGCCTGCTTGGTTCCGTGGCGAGCTGCGACGTGGGCAATTTCGTGGGCCATTACTCCGGCCAATTCAGACTCTTCCTGCGCGCGCAGAATCAGGCCGCTATTGACGTAGAAAAAGCCGCCGGGCAGCGCGAAGGCGTTGACTTCATCGGAGTCGATCACCTTGATGGTGAAGGGAACCTTCGCATCGGAGTTGCGAACCAGATTTTGGCCAACGCGATTGACGTATTCGGTGACGACAGGATCATCGATTAGCTTCGAGGAGCGTTCCACTTCCTGGGCGAGTTGCTTGCCGAGACCGATTTCGCGTTCGATAGAATAGAAGTTAATGCCTTTGCCGACGCCGCGGTTGCCGACAGCTTCGACATCCTGTTTGGAATTCTTGGGCTTAACGGTGTCCGGCGAAGTGATGGGCGTATCGGAACCGGGATCGCCTTTCTTCTTGGCTTCTGGAGGCGGAGGAGCGGGCTGCGGAGGAGGAGGCAGTGGGGTGGGCGCCGCGTTCGGGTCCTGGGGAGTTGATTGCGGTGCTGACGTTTGCGTCGAGGGTGTTGATTGGCCTGAAGAGTCCTGCGATTGCGCATGGGTGGCGCCGGAAAAAAGTAGCGCGGCAAGAAGCGCGCCTAAAAGTTTTGGAGAAGTGGGTTGCATGATTTTGCCTCCCGAGAACCAGAGTAGTCTTTTCAACTGACGGTTTGCAAGTACAAACCCTGAAACCCGGCTCGACTGGATCGGTCTCTCTGCGCCATATGATGATAGGTCCGCGGATAAGGTTTCTCGCAGCCGACGAAGCAACCGGCAATGTGACGAATTAGAGACATAATGACGGTCTGCAGGCGACCCGTGAGCGTGAACTGGTGACTCGTGACTTGGTGCAGAAGGCTGGCCCGAGGCAAATCGGCCGAAACCCCGACCGATGGGCCGGGATCCGGGGCGCGGAAATGATCGGCCCAGGGCCTTTTTTTCTCGTTTTGGAGGTGGCGGGGGTGTCCTTACAAAGAATGTGGAAGTGGCAGAAAAGAATGGCGATAGCGTCTCATTCTTTTGCAAAGAATGAGAATTCAGTGCGTTTCAGTGCAAGAGTGTGACGTTTCGATGAAAGTGTCTGGGAGGGAAGACGAATTCTCGGCAATTGGGTCCGGTGCGGGGATGGGGATGGGGCAGGAGGAAGCGCTCGCAGTTGAGAATTGAGGGTTGAATAGCGAGTTCATGGCGGACGATTGCACAGGTATTCATAAACTCCAATAGTACTACGCGGCCAGCAGTCCGAACCGATTTTAAAAAAGGCCGTTCTGGCACGTTTATTTGTCGAGTGGAAATTGGTTCACCGTTTGCACGAACCTCGGATTCTTCGTAAAAAGGAAGGTGCGCGCTGCGCTCAAATACCACAAACTTGGATGCGGTATGCTCCTACAGAAGCTAGTGTTTATATGGTGACCGTCCCTTAATGACTGGGACATGGAGGGAGCTCGAAAAAGATCAGGGTTTTACCATAGAAGATACAGAGAGCACAGAAAAGGGAAGTGGGAAGGTCACCCTTCAGATCGTCGACCTACGGTCATTTTCGGGAATTAATTAAAGGTTGCGGAGGAGATAGCGGACAGTTTTGGTGTTGTTGTGAATGGCGGCGCGGCCCACTTCAGAGAAGTCGAGGCTGGCGTGGAAGGCATCGGAGACGGGGTTGGGTGGGTCGAGATTGACTTCGCAAGCAACGCGGGTGTGGCCCGCGGATTTGGCGCGTTGGAAAAGATCGGTGTAGAGGGCGCGAGCGTAACCTTTGCCGCGGGCGGCGGGGGAAGTGACTACGCGATCGATGTAGACGAAATTGGCGTCGGCAGTCTTTTCGCTGTTGGCCTTTTCCTGGCGAGCTTTTTCGAAGAAGGCGCGGAACCAGAGAAAATTGACGTGCTGGTAGCGCGAGGATTGATCGAAGGCGATGAGGAGAGCGTCGGAATCGTTGATGGTGGCGGAGAAAAAGGATTCGCGGATTAGTAGATCGAGTTCGGTGAGGGTGAGGGGAGATAGTTCGATGGCGTGATCGTTGTTGAGCGCGAGGAGAGAGTTGGTGGAGGAGTGGAGTAGTTGAATTTGTGGGGGAGTCATGAGGTGTCGTAGAACATTATACGGCTGATAGGGAACGCATGAGCGGAGCGGAAATCGAACGCCGGGAACGCAGAGTTCACGGAGAAAGCGGGGGTACATATAGGATCGAACAGAAGACGCGCCCCGGCGAACCAGGCGTGGGGTAGCTGCGGGAGTTGATCAAACCGCGGGAACGAGCGGAAAAAGCTAAAAACAAATTTAACAGAGATTCCCCGCTAAGCGGACTCCACTCGGAATGACGGCAGGATGGTGGCGCTGGGCCAACACGCAGAAAACAGGGGGGTTAGGCCTACCACTTTCCAGTCGGGTTTCTACCGGCGCTACCTTATAGGAGGGTTGGGGTTTAACGAGTAGGCTTGGGGCACGTGCTTATTGCACGGGCCCAGAACTTTCATTCAATTCACAGCGCCCGCATCCGACAGGGTCAGCTCAGCAAAAAATGGACGGGCGAAAGGACGGAAAATGCGCTTCGTGAATGCAATTCGATTATTAGCGATTTTGGCTATGCTATTTGGGGGATTGGCGCTCTCGGTAGCGGCCGAGGCTCAAGTGGCAGTGGAGTTTTCGGTGGGATTCGCTCCTCCGGAGTTGCCGGTCTACGAGCAGCCGATTTGTCCGGGAGAAGGATACATCTGGACGCCTGGATATTGGGCGTGGGATGACGACGATCAGGATTATTACTGGGTTCCGGGGACGTGGGTATTGGCGCCGGAAGTGGGATATTTGTGGACGCCGGGCTATTGGGGTTGGGGCGGCGAGGCATACGTTTTCCATGTGGGTTACTGGGGGCCGGTGGTGGGATTCTATGGCGGAATTGATTACGGCTGGGGCTACACCGGACGCGGATATTACGGTGGACGGTGGGATCGCGGACATTTCTACTACAACCGTGAAGTGAATCGCGTTGACGAGCGGCAAATTCGCAATGTGTACAACGAGCGCGTGGAGAACCACGTCAATGTGACGCGGGTAAGCTACAACGGCGGCAACGGCGGAGTGAACGTGCGTCCGACGCCACAGGAAGAAACGGCGGCGCGTGAACGGCACATTGCGCCAGTAGGGGCTCAGAATCAGCATATACAGGCGGCGCGCGGCAATCGTGAATTGCGAGCGTCGGCGAATCATGGCAAGCCGCCGATCGCGGCTACGGCAAGACCGGCGACGTTTAGCGGAGGCGGAGTTGTCGCTGCGCGCGCGGGTGGCAATTACCATCCGCCAGCGAACCGTGGCGGAGGCGGGGCGAATCGGCCTGCGAATGAGAACAATCGGGTCGCCGCGAACAATAACCGGCCCGAAAACAATGGCGCTGGAAATAACAGCCCTAACCGGCCGCCAAACGCCGGCAATCGTGGCGGTATAAACAGCAATCGGACGGAAAGCAACACCCGCCGGGCGGAAACAAATAACCGGACAACTTACAACCACTCGAACGAGGTGCCGAAGCACAGCGCGCCACCGGCCGAGGCGAACGCGAATCAGAAATACCAGCAACAGCAAGAAAGGCTGGCTCAGAAGCAGAACCAGGAACACCAAAAACTGCAACAACAACAGGAAAAAGAACATCAACGGGCGCAGCAGAGCGCCGATGCCGCGCGACAACAGCAGCTGGAACAGCGTCATCAGCAGCAGACGCAGCAGATGGAGCAGAAACATCAACAGCAAGCGCAGAAAATGGAACAGCGTCAACAACCAAGACAGCAGGCGCCTCCACGTCAAAATGAAGAGAAGAGGCCGCCGCACTAGGAGCGGTGGTTTCACTTCGAAACGTGAAGTGCGGGGATGTACCGTGGCCGGGCGATCGTCCGGCCACTTTTTTTGCTGCGCGCGTTGAAGAACGAGGCGCGAAGGCTTGGCTCAAGGCAAGCAGACAGGCTTGACGCAGCGCGTACTTTCCTTGACGATGATTAGGGTCGTGGACGGTGAGGAAAGATTATGCGGCGAGTCATTTTAAGCGCGGCGCTGGTGTGGGGCTTGGGCGTGACGGCGTGCGTCTTGCGGCAGGACAAAGCTGCCGCGACGGCGCAGAGCGAGACCGCGGCGCCAGCGCCAGCAATCAAGAAGTTGACGATTGAAGTGAGCGGCGGAGAAAAAAACGTCGCGGTAGAGAACGCCAGCGTTTATTTGAAGTATGTGGAAGAAAAAAAACTTCGCAAGGACCGAAAATATGCGTTGAACGTGAAGACCAACCGGGATGGAGCGGCGCACATTCCTGATCCGCCGCTGGGAAAAGTATTGATTCAGGTGGTGGCGGGGGGTTGGAAAACGTTCGGACAATATTATGATCTCAACGACAGCGGGTCAGTGATCAAAATCCATCTGGATCGTCCGACAAAGTGGTATTGAGAATCGGCGGCGGAAAAAATTTGATGGAGTGCACTGGAATAGTGCAAACCGCATCAGCCTATTGGAATACAGGAAGTTAGGTAGAGAGAGTGCGGGTTTTTGCACAGAGTTATCCACACTTCTGTTCAAAACTTTTACCGAAGAGAAATATTTTTTGCGAAGTTCGGCAGACATTGTGCTTGCAGGAAAAAATTACGCCCCGCTGAAAAGTCAGAACTTAGCATCGCGATGAAAAGGATTTTTCGGAATGGATGAGACGTTCGAAGGACGATTTGCGCAGGCGCAATTGTTGTGGGGAAACATCGCGGCGCGTCCGATGCGAGCATTCCTGAACATTCTGGCGATTACCATTCAAGTTTTTTTGGTGCTGATGATTGTCGGCCTGACGACCGGTGTGGTTTCTGAATGGGGCAAGCGGGTGGAAGGCGTCGGAGCGGATATTCTGGTGCAACCGCCGAACTCCTCGATGTTTTTAGCGTTTTCGCGCGCGGTGTTGCCGGAGTCGTTAGCGGATAAGGTGGCGAAGCTACCTGGCGTCGATGAAGTGGCTCCGACGCTGACGTTGATGGACCAGAAAAATTTTGTGTTGGTCTATGGGATTGACTACAAACGTTTTAATGCGCTGAGCAGAGGATTCTTGTTCCGGTCTGGAAGGCCGTTCGAGGCGCCGAACGAAGCCATTGCCGACGATATCGTGGCGCAGTCAAAACATTTGAAGGTAGGCGACACGGTGACGCTGCTGAATCACGAATTTACGATTTGCGGCATTGTGGCGCATGGAAAGGGCGCTCGTTATTTTATTCCGCTGAAGACGGCACAAGATATGACTGGAGCGGACCAGCGAGTTTCGATGCTGTATGTAAGGAGCAAAGGCGACATTGAAGCGACGCGCGAGCAAATACTGAGTGTGGCGCCGGGTGAGGGAGTGAAATCCGTGGCCGAGTACACGACGCTGATGAATTCCTCGAAATTACCGGAGTTGAAGCCGTTCATTCGAACGATGGTGGGACTGGGGATGGTGATCAGCTTTTTGGTGGTGCTCTTGAACATGCACACCATGGTGTTGGAGCGAACGCGCGAGATCGGCATTTTGAAAGCGCTGGGAAGTTCGCGGCTGGATATCGTGAAACTGTTGCTGGGAGAAACGCTGGTGCTGGCGTTGCTCGGCGGAATTAGCGGCATAGCGTTCACGTTTCTGGTGGAAACAGTTTTGAAAGAGACTACGCCGACGCTGCAGATTTTGATTACGCCGGGATGGCTGGGCGGTGCGTTGTTGCTGGCGCTGGCTGGAGCGGCGGCGGGAGCAGCGTATCCGGCGGTGCGTGCCGCGAGCTTCGATCCGGTCGTGGCGCTGGCGTACGAGTGAACCTTGCGCGGCGAGCGTGCGAATGCCAGATGCTTCGCCGCGAAGTCTTGCACCAGGACTGAGAGAGGGAATGAATGACTGAAATTCGGATGGCGCCGGCCGGTGACAAGCACTATGAAGCGACGATTCTGGAGAGACGCGAGCTGTCCGAGGATTTATGGCTGGTGAAAGTTGATCCGGGCGGGCCATTCCAATTCAAAGCCGGGCAATATGCGACACTGGGTTTCGATTTCGCAGGCAAACGAATTGAGCGCGCTTATTCGATCGTGTCGTCGCCGTACGAAGAGGGGCTGGAGTTTTTCGTTGAATTGGTGCCGCAGGGCGAGCTTACCCCGCACCTGTACAAATTGCATCCGGGCGATAAGCTGTATTGCCGTAAAATTGCCAAAGGGCGTTTCACGCTGGATTTGCGGAGCGGAAGGATCAATCACGTTTTGCTTTCGACAGTGACCGGGCTTGCGCCATTCGTAAGTTACGCGCGCACGCTGTATCGAGATTGGAAATCCGGCAATTCGGCAATGCCGGGCAATCACAAACTTTATTGCTTGCAGGGGGGGAGCCGTTCTTGGGAGTTCGGCTATCGCGATGAGATGGAAAAATATGCGGCGGAAGTGCCGTGGCTGAAATACGTGACTACCGTCAGCCGTCCGTGGGAGGATCCGGAGTGGCGCGGCGAAACCGGACGAGTGGACGATCTCATCCGCAAGTATACCGACTTGTGGGGACTGAAACCGGACGAGACGACGGCATATCTTTGCGGTCATCCGAGCATGGTGGAAAACGGCCGGGGTATTTTGCAGCGCGCGGGATGGCAGAAGACTGCCATGTTCGAAGAGGTTTACTTTCAGCCGGCCAAACAAGATTGAAGAAAGAATCAAAGTAAGCGTCCGAAGCTTGTCGATTTATCAGAACTGGTGTTTATCCGGCGGGAATTCTGTGGTCAAAATGGCGTCGGCTAACGGGGAGGGCATTTTCCGATTGCGATTTGTCAGCGCTGATCGGCGTCGGATCGGTGGGAACTTGAGCCTTATGGTCCACTGCGTTTTTTCCTTGCTGCAAGCAAGCCAGGGTATTGTCGAAAAAATGCATTGAATCCTTCAGCGTAAGTATCGCTGACGGCTTAGATGGAATTTCGTCGCCGGGCTTAATCACCGAGCCTTTAAATCCTTGCCTGATACCCACATAACGATTCCCCACAAACCCTCAGTCATCAACGAAGCTCTCCGAATCACTCCGAATTGCGTCTCGGTCGCTCTTTTCCACCCGCAAGACCAACCCAATTCGTCGGTCAGGGCTAGCCGATTCTCCCGCAAGTTTAATTGCACTCGCTGAACCGACTCGAATACCATCAAGTCGGACTGGGGCCTGCACAGCCAAGCCGGATGCGTCTGGGACGCAGACACTCAGTTGGTATTTCGGAACGAAAAGACCGGATGATCAGAGACGGTAAAACGCAAAAAAGCAAAGCTCCGCCGGAATAAAACTCCGCCGATTCTCAGTGCCCTATATGGAATGGGAATTGTCTTCTGCCCTAGGTATATCGTTATCCGTCCTTAGTACATGAGGGACAGGAAGAATCGCATGCCAAAAGAGTGAGCGCGAATCCCACGCTCTTTGTTGGGCTTATGAAATTTTGCTTAAACGCCGGGGGCGTCGGCGGCTAGTTGGTTGGCGACGTCGTTGACGGTGGAGAGTGGGACAGCGATGTGGACGTTTTCTTCAGAGTTTACGACGTCGATCTGGATTTTGGAGCCGACGGTAGCGACTCGAACGTGGTCGTTGCCGTCCTGTACATCGACGAAGGTGGTGTTCGGGTAGCGGCGAAGCTCCGAGGTAACAATTTTCAGTAGGGGCAGACATTCGGATGCTTCCCCTGGCATCTCGCGGAAGTGGCGTTTGGGCACGAAATGCATGGCCATAGGTACGGCGGCGGCGGGAACCCAGAAATGAACGTGCGAGCCGCCGTCGCGGTGTTCGTCGACATCCACTTTGATCACGCCTTCACGGAAGGTGTAAACACCGGCGACTACGATCGTACTGGCGAGGGCAAGGGCGCATTTGGCAACGATGATCATGAGTTTATCTCCGTGTTCCTTAGTCTGAAATGTTCTTGGAATCGAGCCAGATGCGGACGGTGTTGTCGTCGCTCTTGACGGAGACGAGTTCGGTATCGCCGTGGGCGGAAAGGGCGCGGAGGGCGGCGACGAGGTCGAGTTCGTCTTTGCCGGCGGAGAAAAGGGCATCGACCACTTTCATAGGGATTTTGACTTCAACGCGGGATTTTTCTGAGGGCTTGCCGTTCTTCGCGGAATTGGCCGTCTTTTCTGTGACGTGAACGAACAGATAGCCGCCCTGTTTGGCCACGCGAACGTCTGAATCGTTGGATTGCACGGTGACGAATTCGCCGTCTTTGGCGGTACGAACGGCGTCGAGAATCGCCTTGAGGTCGACGCCATTCATGTCGCTGTCGTTAAACCTGACTTTGCCGTTGTGCAAGCGGTCTTTATTGATGGCGGGCAAGACTTTTTCAGCCATGTCGAGGGGCACATTGACGCGGACAGTCTCATTCTTGGATTCGGTGCTGACCACGCGAACGTGCAGCCAGCGGTCGGAAGTGCCTGAAGAGTCGGAGGTTACAGTAACCGATTGGGAGTATAGTGCGACTGGCGCGAGCAGCACTGCGGCGGCAAGAGCGACCGAAGCGCGGCGGGAAATTCGTTGCGAAAGCAGGCTCATGTGAAGATTCCTCCTCGACGACGGCTTACGCGGCGGACCAGAGTGTAGCCAGATTCGCTGCGCCTGGTACAGATACGCGGGACCTTGGAAGAAAGTTCCATGAAGGAACGTAGAAAGCCGCAAGTGATGGGGTAGGGGACCGAGCGTTTTCGGACGGGGTCTGGCGCGCACGAAGAGACCAGTTTCGCGGGCTAGAGAAGAGTTTTGTCAGTTTGCACACCCGCCAGCCACAATCCGGCGACCCGCGCGGTTATGCAAGCCACTATTTATATTTATACTCGAACGAGTGTGGCTCCGGGGCGGAGATGCCCAGTTCGCTAGCAAGCTGAGGCTGGGTCGCCTGGGGGCTGGTCTATTTGGGGAAAGCAAGTGCCTCAATTGTTCGGTAACCCTTGGGTGAGAGAGCACTCCTATATAGCGAGCAAACCTGTTTGCGTGCGTGGCGGGAAACAGTGAAGAGCGGCGAAGCGACAGCAGCGGCGGATCGAGACGAAGCAGGATTGATCGCGCGAATCCTGGCTGGAGAGAAAGAGCTGTTTCACGAACTGATCCGGCCATATGAGCGAATGGTGTATGTGACGGTGTTCGCGATCGTGCGGAATGAGACGGACGCGGAGGACAGTGCGCAGGATGCCATGGTGAATGCTTATCGGCACCTGGGAACGTTTCGCGGCGAGTCGAAATTCAGTACCTGGTTGGCGACGATCGCGATGAATGAAGGCCGGCAGAAGCTGCGCAAACTGAAGCGAGCGAAGGAAGATTCGCTGGACCAGCCGGTGCAGGGCGAGGAACAAGAAGTTACGCCGGCGCCACTGACGGATTGGCGCGAAATTCCGCTGGAGGCGCTGGAGCGGAAGGAGTTGCGGGAAGCGCTGCGAACTGCGGTGGCAGAGTTGCCGGGAATCTATCGGCAGATCTTTACGTTTCGCGACCTGGATGGAATGAATGTGGCGGAGACGGCAGCGGCATTGGGAATCAACGAAAACATGGTGAAGGTCAGGTTGCACCGCGCGCGGATGATGCTGCAGAAACGGCTGGTGCCGTTTCTAAAGACGACGGCGCCGGCGCGAAAAGGATTCTGGGGGAGGATGCCATGGAGCTGAACTGCAAGCACGTGTGGGCACACATCTCCGATTATATTGACGATAGCGTTGCGCCGGAACTGCGTACGGATATCGAGCGGCATCTGGAGCATTGCGAAATTTGTTCGGCAATTCTGGATTCGACGCGGAATATTCTGGTGCTGACTGCAGATGACCGGACGTTTGAGTTGCCGGTCGGATTCAGCAAGAGATTGCATGAGCGGCTAGCGCGGGAGCTGGCGGCGGGGTGAAAAACCGGAACGGGTACAAGAGTATAGAGCACAAAGCGCAAGTGAGGGCAGGTTGGCCGCTTGGATTACGGTACTCGGTGGATCATGGGATGAGTGATCCACTCGGCGGCTAGGAGGACTAACGAGAGGATTGAGACGGCGATTTGCAGACGCTCGGAATTTTTTTGCTTTGTGGTGACAGGTTTTTGACGCCATTGCGATGCGGGTTTGCTGCGCAGGCTGCGGATTTTCCAAATCACAAATAAATTGATGAGCGAGCCGAAGAGCGCGAAGAGCATCATCGGGATGCGGATGGCGTCCTGGTGAAAACCTTTGGCGGGGGCGTGGATGCCCGCTGCGGCCGCGAGAGCGCTGAGGCCGAGGGCTACGCGTACGCCGCTGATCGCGATGACCGCGGTGCAGGCGCTTTGTAGGATGGCGAAGACGATTCCGGACCAACCTAAGACTTTCAGGCGCGACGACAGGGTCGCGGCGGACGCCGAGTCCCGTGGCGCGTCGTGGGGAGTTGCTTCCGTGGTTGAGTTTTCTAGCACAGCAATTGAGTTTAGCGAAGGATGAAAATTGCGTCCAATTGGAAGAAAGAGCGGGATCCCGTACCGACTAGACCGGCTTGTACGCTCGGTTTATTCGACGTCAAGCCTTTGGGTGGACTCAGGACGACAAGTCAGGAACTGGTTGGGATGAGAACGGGACGCAAGACGACAAGTCGGGCTACTCGATGCACTGAGGATGACGGCGTTGTTGGGATCAGGATTTTTTTGGAGATTTTGCAGGCGGGGGAGCGACAAATTTGATGCGCCAGGGGAGTTTGCCTGAGTCCACGGTGCAGATGCCTACCTGGTTGGATTCGGAAGTGCCGAGCTGGCCGATCCAGGCTACGCGGAAGCGGGCTTTGCCGTGCCAGCGGCGTTTGACTTCGATGACTTGTCCAGGCGAAGTGAGGTACGCCACATTGTCGAGGCGGGCGCCGTCTTCGCTGATGTCCATGGTGTAGGAACTTTGCGAGAAAGGATTGCCGTTACGATCCTTGCCGCGAACAACGACACGCAAAGTTTGTGGGGCGCGCGAGCTGCGACGCGTTTTTCGCCAGAAGTTTATTGCGGGTTTGGCGAAAGCGAGGCCCACATCGAAGCCACCATTGTAATGAGAATCCTTGAAAACGACGCGGACTTCCAGTTCATCTTTCGTAAATTTGTTTACGATGAAGAGGTTTTCGCCGATTTCGACTGGTGTGACAAGCCTGACCAGTGCGCCGCTGGCATTGAACATGAGCGTGGTGGTGTTCTCATGGAACGTGCCGAAAGATTTGCTCCAGCCATAGACGATGACGGGAACGCGGAAGGCCTTGCGCTCGCTGGAACGTCTAGCTTTCGTTGTTTTGCCGGGCGCAAACAGGGGATAACCTTTCTGCGGCGCTGAAGTCGAGGATTGTTTTTCGACGCCTTCAAGAGGAAACTCCCGTTGCGCGCCATGAGTTGGACATTCAAAACCGCAGGGTGAAGCGAGCAGTTGCTCGAGGGATTCCACGCGGCTTTGCAGGGTGACCCAATCGTCGTGATCGCCGTAGGGACAGCGGACGTGGACGGAAAAAGTTTTGGCGGCGCCGGAGGAGAACATGAAAATTCCTAAAATATATGTTACGCGCGCCGCCCGGCGGAGATAGGGGGAGAGATGGGAGTGGTTGCGGGAGAGTAATGAGGCGGTGCGGTGGGGGCAAGGGCCACGAAGAGGTAGACGTGGCAGGGCAGACTTAAGCAAAGCGGCCGCTGGGCTGCCGCACTCCAAAGGCGCCCGCCTCAGAAGGCGGCCGCTACAAAGGCAAAGCAGGTACCTGCTACGAGACTACTTAGCGGGGGTCCACTTTAGGTAGACGACGGCTAGTGGGGGGAGGGTCAGGCACAGGGAGAAGGGGCGGCCTTGGCGGGGATCGATGGCTGCGTTTTGGCCACCGTTGTTGCCTACGTTGGAGCCGCCGTAGTGCACGGCGTCGGTGTTGAGGATTTCTTTGTAGAAGCCGGCGCGAGGGACGCCGACGATGTAGCCTTCGCGGACGACAGGAGTGGCGTTCATCACTGTTACGATGAGGTCGTCTTCGGTTTTGCCTTTGCGAAGGAATGACAGGACGCTGTTGTCGCCGTCGTTGCAGTCGATCCATTCGAAGCCTTGCCAGTGGAAGTCGACTTCGTGCAGGGCGGGTTCGGTGGCGAAAACGTGATTGAGGTCGGTGACTAGTTTTTGGATGCCACGGTGGGAATCCCACTGTAATAAATGCCAATCGAGGCTGCGCTCTTCGCTCCATTCTTCGCGCTGGCCGAATTCCTGGCCCATGAAGAGAAGCTTCTTGCCGGGGTGCGCGTACTGATAGGCGTAGAGCAGGCGGAGATTGGCAAACTGCTGCCAAAGATCGCCGGGCATTTTATGGAGCAATGAATTTTTGCCGTGGACGACTTCATCGTGCGAAAAGGGAAGCACAAAATTTTCGCTGAAGGCGTACACCAGAGAAAAGGTGATTTTGTTGTGCTCGTATTTGCGATAGATGGGATTGGAGGAAAAATATTTCAAGGTGTCGTTCATCCAGCCCATGTTCCATTTGAGGCTGAAGCCGAGGCCGCCGAGGTAAGTAGGACGGGACACGCTGGGCCAGGCGGTGGATTCTTCGGCAATGGTGAGGATACCTGGGAAGCGTTCGTAGGCGACAGTGTTCATGGTCTTGAAAAAATCGACGGCTTCCAGATTTTCGCGGCCGCCGTAGCGGTTGGGAACCCACTCGCCCTCTTTGCGCGAGTAATCGAGATAGAGCATAGAAGCGACGGCGTCCACGCGCAGGCCGTCGATATGATATTTGTCGAGCCAGAAAAGCGCATTGGAGATGAGGTAGTTGCGGACTTCATTGCGGCCGTAGTTGTAGACGAGCGTGCCCCAATCGGGATGAGCGCCCTGACGCGGGTCCGCGTGTTCAAAGAGATGGGTGCCGTCGAACTGCGAGAGGCCGTGAGTGTCGCGCGGGAAATGCGCGGGAGTCCAATCGAGAAAGACGCCGATGCCTTCCTGGTGGCAGCGATCGATGAAGTACATGAAATCGGCGGGTGAGCCGAAGCGGCTGGTGGCGGCGTAGTAGCCGAGGGTTTGGTAGCCCCAGGAGCCGTCGAAGGGATGCTCCATGATGGGGAGGAGTTCGATGTGCGTGTAACCCAGTTGCTTGACATAGGGAATTAAATGCTCGGCGAGTTCGCGGTAGGTGAGCCAGCGATTGTGGTCCTCTGGGACGCGGCGCCAGGAGCCGAGGTGAACTTCGTAAACGGAGATGGCAGATTCCAGCCAGTTTTTTTGTTGGCGGTGGGCGATCCAGTCGGAATCGGCCCACTGATGAGAGTTTAGATTGGCTACAACCGAACCGGTGTTGGGGCGAAGTTCGGCTTGGAAAGCGTAGGGATCGGCTTTGAGCGGGAGAAGTTTTCCGTGCGGGCCGAGGATTTCGTATTTGTAGACGACGCCTTCGCCGACTTCCGGGAGGAAAAGTTCCCAGATGCCCGAGGAGCCGCGCGGGCGCATGGGATGGACCCGGCCGTCCCAGTGATTCATGTCACCGACGATGCTGACGCGACGGGCCGCGGGCGCCCAGACAGCGAAATGGGTTCCGGGGACTCCTGCGACGGTGTGGAGATGGGCGCCGAGCTTTTCATAGGTGTCGAAATGGCGGCCTTCGCCGATGAGGTGGAGATCGAAATCGGTGAGAAAGTATGGAAAAGCGTAGGGGTCGAAAATTTCAAAGGGCTCGCCGGAGTGGGTGCGACCCTGAATTTTGTAGCTGCCGGGTTCGGGCGCGGTGGGTTGATTGGAAGGCCAGACGGCTTCAAAGAGGCCCTCGGGACGGAGCTTTACGGCATCGGCAATTTTTGCCGGAGAGATGGTGGGATTTTTGAAAACGATGCTGGCTTCGGCGACCCAGGGAAGGAAAAAACGGATGGCCCAGCCGGAGGAGACTGGATGCGGGCCGAGGATGCCGAAGGGGTCGGCGTTTGTTCCGGCGAGAAGAGAGTTCGCGCGCGCGTCGAGATCCGAGAGCGGTTGCGATTTCGATTGCGAAGCGGGCGGAACGAGCGGCTTGGCGTTTTCTGGAGGCAAGAGTGGATTCTCCGTCAAGGGGCCGAGGTAACGCAAGTTCGAGTATAAGAGTACAAGAGGTATAAAGGCTTATGAGTTTTGCGGTGCGCGGGCATTTAATGCAAGCATTTTGGCGCGAACTTTGTCATATAGTGCGATGAACGTTTTTTGCTACAACGCTGAAGGCCAGCCGATCTGCTGAAATCAAAATTTAGGAGACATGAATGCGACGCAACCGCGTAATGCTGCGAAGGACCGCGCTGAAAACACTGGTATTGCTGTACCTGATGGGGCTGGCCGCGAGCCCGGTGGGCGCGCAGGATCGCGGGCAGGCGCGGTCGATGGTGCTTTCCAAGAATGGAATTGTGGCGGCGGAGTCTCCGCTGGCGGCACAAGCAGGGGTGCGCATTTTGGAGAGCGGCGGAAATGCAGTGGATGCGGCAATAGCCACCAACGCGATGATGGGAGTGGTTGAGCCGATGATGAATGGCATCGGCGGAGATTTATTCGCGATTGTGTACGACGCTAAGGCAAACCAGTTGTATGGACTGAACGCCAGCGGGTGGGCGCCGAAGGGCCTGACGATTGAATTCTTGCAGCAGCAAGGGCTGCGAGAGATGCCGCAGGCGGGAATCAACAGCGTTACGGTGCCGGGAATGGTGGATGGCTGGCAAAAACTGTCGGATAAATTCGGGCGGAAGAAACTGGCGGAGGATTTGAGCGCGGCGATTGCTATGGCGCGGAACGGATTTCCGGTGCCGGAAATGGATGTGGCGTATTGGGGCGCTGCGGTTGATCTGCTGCGTTCGAATGAGGCTGTGAGCAAATTATATTTGCCGGGCGACCGCCCGCCAAAGGTGGGCGAGATTTTTAGGAATGAGGATCTGGCGTGGTCGCTGCGGCAGATAGCCGAGCACGGAAGGGATGCGTACTACAAAGGGGAGATTGCGCGGAAAATATTGGCGGCGGAGAAGATGCACGGCGGCACGATGGTGGAAGAGGATTTGAGCAAATATTCGGCGGAATGGGTTGAGCCGATCTCGACGACCTATCGAGATTGGACTGTTTATGAATTGCCTCCGAACGGGCAAGGGCTGGCGGCGCTGGAGATGTTGAATATTCTAGAAACGACTCCGATCGGACAAAAGGGATATGAGTTTGGATCGGCGAAGGCGCTGCATTTGATGATTGAGGCCAAGAAATTGGCGTATGCGGATTTGAAGAAATATATCGGCGATCCGCGCGGGCAGAAATTGCCGGTGGATAAATCGCTTTCGAAGGAATGGGCAGCAGCGCGCGCGAAACTGATTGATGAGCAGCACGCCAATTGTGATGTAAACGGCGGGGAGATGACGGTCGGAAATGACACGACTTATCTGACGGTGGTGGATCGCGACGGGAACATGGTTTCGCTGATTCAGAGCAATTATGACCAGTTTGGATCGGGGATAGTGGCGCCAGGAACGGGGTTTGTACTGCACAACCGGGGCGGATTGTTCACTTTGGATAAAAGTTCACCGAACGCGCTGGCTGGGCGGAAGCGTCCGCTACACACAATTATTCCGGCATTCGCGCAGAAGGGTGATACGCGCGTGGCGTTTGGAATTATGGGCGGATGGAATCAATCGCAGGCCCACGCGCAGTTCATAGTGAATCTGGCGGACTACAAAATGAATATTCAGGCTGCGCTGGAAGCGCCGCGGTTTACGAAGATTACCTTTTCGGGATGCGATGTGAAGATGGAGAACCGGATTTCGCAGAAGACGCGGGATGAGTTGAAGGCTAAAGGACATCAGGTCGAACTGTTGGGGACGTATTCGTCGAGAGTGGGAGGCGGACAGGTGGTACTGCGGGATTTTGCGACGGGCGTAAATTACGGGGCGTCGGATCCGCGGAAGGATGGAGAGGCAATTGCCGAGCTACCTTATTGAAAATCTTGAACACTGGTGTGAACGGGGTTATCTGCATCGCCGATGGTGGTCTGGAATCCCGTTCGTTCCAGGTCGGAAAAAATCGTATCGGGGCGTCGCGATTCTCTGCGGCTTTGTTATTTTCGGGTGCGCGTGGTAAGTCATCGCGTTTGGCTCGACCCATCCCTGAAATGACGGTAAGAATTCCATTCACAACCCGGAGTCGTAGGCGGAGGCGGCGATTTCGCCTAGAGCTTGGCCGGCTACATTTTGTGCGGAGTCAGGGTCGGGTGGAAGCGAGACGTGGTTGACGTAGGCGGCGAAAGCGAGTTTGCGGCCGGATTTGGTGATGACGTAGCCCGCCAGGCCTTTTCCATTGAGCATCATTTTTCCGTTGAGATGATCACCGGAGCCGAACGTTCCTGTTTTTGCGAAGACGTGGCCTGCGCCAGGACTTTGCGGCTGAATTTTGGCCAGGGTACCGTCTTTGCCGAGGATCGGAAGGGCGTGAAAGAGAACGTCGTAGTCTGGGCGCGTGGTCCAGTAGGCGAGATAGTGGCACATGAAGTCCGGGCTGAAGAGATCGGCCCAGTCGCCGCCAGCGCCGTCGCCTTGCGATGCCCCGCTGAGATCGAGTTTTGCTTCGGTCAGGAGTTCGCGTTCGAGTTCGAATCCCTTTTTTAACGGGTTGCGAGTGTCTTTAGCGGCGATTGCTCCGAGAAGATATGGACCCATTCCGGCGTGAAGATTCTGGCTGACTTTTAGTGTGACTTTGATTTCTTCGGCGAGCGGCAGGGAGATGTGCTGTGCGATTTGATTTTCTGCTGTGTAGTTGCGAACCAGGGGAGCGAAATCTGGTTGGACGGTGATGAGCGGGCTTTTGACTTCGATGCCTTCTGCGGCGAGCGATTCGCGCAGCACCCATTGCGCGAAAATGGTGGGAGAGGGAACGCCGATGGAAACGGTTTGCAGTTCGCCGGCGAGGGGAAGAGTGCCTGAGAGAGTGATGTTGACCGAGCCATCGGAGTTTGTGTCGAATTCCGGGTCGCTGAAACTTGGCGGAGTGCCGGCCACGGTGGTTGTGGCGTGATTGATGAAATGTGCGTAGCCGGTTTGCGGAGTGGTGGTAAGTGTCAGTAGTTCGCCGATTTTTGCACCGGGCTTGGCGATGACGTCGATGACGTTGTCGTTGATCATGATCGAGGACATAACGACGTCGGTACCGCCTTCGCGGGGGCCATCGGGAAAGAGGGAAGTGTCGATGAGAACGCGACCATCGATACGGCGAACGCCATTATCGCGAACTTGTTTGGCGAGAGATTTGATGACGGCGAGGGGATCACCATTCACGGCGGGACCGCCGTAGGAATGATCTTCGTCCTGAAAGGAAAGCGTGTTGTCGGGCTGAATGCGATTGGAAAGATTGGGGTCGCCGGACGCGACCAGGATCAGGTCGCCTTTGAGTCGGCCTTTTTTGTCGATTGAGCCGGTTCGATAGATGGCGGTGTGGAATCGATAATCTTTGCCGAATTTCGCGAGAACGGTGCCCTCGGTAAGGAGTTTGGTGGTGGAAGCGGGAGTGAAGAGTTTGTCGGCGTTGAGCGAATAGACCACCGTGCCATCAGCGAGATCGTAGAATTCGATTCCGAAATTCGCGTGCTTGAATTCAGGACGGTCGATTACTTTTTGGATGGATGCGGTGAGCCTGGAATTTTGCTGGGCGGTTGCTCCAGAAGAGAGCGCTGCCACGAGAAAAGCTCCGAGCATCCATCTGGTAAATCGGCTTTGCGATGAGTGCATTCGAATTCTCCGGTTTATTTTGTGAATTTTAGTTCTTTGCGGCATTGAGCTTTTCGAACGGCACGTTGCCGATGGCGTAATCGCGCCAATCCTTGTAGTCGAAATGCCACCACTCGAATTCAAAGACGGTGAAGCCTTCAGATTCCATGGCCCAGCGCAGCAAGTCGCGGCGCCAGCGCTGCAGCGAAGTGCCGCCGGGATAATCTGGAAACGAGCGCGGCGACATTTCGTCATAAAGGCCGGTCATCTCGGCGGGTTCGTCGGTTTTAAGATCGTACAGCGTGAGATCCACGGCACAGCCGCGGTTGTGGCGCGAACCTTGCGCCGGATCAGCCACAAAGATTTTTCCATCGGCCGGAGTCGCCTCCCAGAAAATCTTGGTGACATACCACGGCCGGTAGCCGTCATGAATCAGCAAGCCGTAACCGTAAGGCTGCAAGCGATGCAACGCCTGCAGCAGCGCTTCCGCGGCCGGACGCTGCAAAAACGCGCGCGCCTGTGTGTACACGGCCCTGCCTAGAAAATCGTTCGTCGTGGCGTAGCGAATATCCAGATGAATGGCGGGATCGAGCTGTGCCAGTTCGACCAAATCACTTTTGCGATAAGGACCTTTTTCTTCCGGCGGCCTAGCTGCGAGGGCCTCGTTGCGAATCTCCGCGAGTGAGCGCGTCGGCTTGACGATACTAACGTTCCCGCCGGGAACTGAATAAGAGAGACGGTGATAAGGACCGACCTGAGTAAATATCTGCCAGATTGGCTCTGCTTTGTGCTGCTTGAAAGCCAGCACCCAAGCGTCGGGCTCGTTGCTGGCGTAGGTAAACGATGTTTGCTCGCCCTCTTTAGAAAAACCAAGAGGATTTAGAAGATGTTCGGCTCCGGAGGAATCGAGCAGGTACAGGTGTCTGGAACGCTCGAGGAGGACGATTACATGCGTTTCGGCTTGGTTTCCAAAATCGCCAGTCTTGCCGATGAAATCTTGCGGCACGTTTTCCGGCACGGGACCGGGGAAAGGAGCGGGAGATGTTTGCGCTCCAGCGCCGAGAGCCGATGCGACGATCAGCATGAGAATGCAGAGATAGAATTGCCGCAGCAAAGGCATCCGCCCCCCCGACCGGGTCGGGGCAAGCAGAAGGCGGCCGCTATAACGGCGGGATAAACGGGCCGCTGAAAAATTGCGGCGACGATTACGAGGCGGGGAAGGTTTCTTTTTCAACGGTCCACCGTTTGATGAGTTCGAGGCGGACATGATAACCGAGTCCCGGAGATTGCGGGACGCGAATCGTGCCCTGCGGCGTGACGTGCACTGCGGGCCCGATGATGTCTTCGGCCAAATAACCTTGCCTGATGGATTGGCGCGGAACTAGCGGCGCGAGATATTCGCTCGACTCAGAATTGTAAAATGGACTTTCGGTTGCGGTTAGGTCGGCCCATCCGGTGACGCCATCGGATCTAAGTTCGACCGGCAGCACAGGGCGAACATGGGCGGCACCGAAGCTGGTTTCGAAAGGCGCTTTGAGGCGCATTTTTAGTTTTCGCAGGGTATAGATTCGACGCGCATCAGTTCCTTGCCAGAAGTAGCCATGCACATCGGCCAAAGTCAACGATGCCAGAAATAAACAGAACCTAATCGCAAAACGCGAACAACCGACGAGCTTAAGATTGGACGTGCGGAATGCAACATTTGTTACGGCAGCGGTTTTAGCGGGGTAGGCACGATTATTCCTGAAACCAGCGGGAGCCGTGGCGCTGTTCTTCGGAGATTTCGCGGACAATTTCCATGGTTTCAGCCCTGCGGACTTGTCCGCAGGCGGCGAGCAGCGCGTTGACCAAAGCCACAGGAGCCGCATAGGAAGCGCCGAAGGAGGTGGTTTCAATGCTGGCCAGAAAAGTTTCGTGGGCAATGCGCGCGAGAGGTGACAAGTAGGTGTCGGTGATGGCGACGCAATGGGCTTGGCGCTGGCAGGCCTGGCGCGCGCCTTCAACAGTCTGCATCAAGCCTCTGCGGAAAGAGATGGCCATGACCAGATCATCTTTTGTCAATGAACGCGTCAGGTGGCTGATACGGCCGGCGGAGGTGGCGGCGAAGACCGGCATACCCAGCAGGCTGGTCTGATACTCCAAATATTTGGCGAGGTAGGCGGCCAAATCACCCGCCAGCACAACGATGCGGCGCGAGGCGTACATGCGCTTGGCGAGTTCCGTGAGGCGGGCGGCGTCCAGACTATTTTTCAGGCCCTGGAGATTTTTCAGGTCGCACTCGATGGAATCGGCGACGTATGCGTGGCGTCCGCGCTCGGACGAAGTGGACTGCATGGTATCGGCCGAGGTGGCGAAAGCAATGGAAAGGTCATGCAGATATTTTTGAAATTCGCGAAAGCTGGCGAAGCCCAGAACGCGCACGATGCGAACCATGGTTGCCGGGTCAGTGTTAAGTCGCTTGGCCATGGCCCGCACACTCAGTAGCACAAAACCGCGCGGATGTTCGAGCACCGGACGCAGAACTTCCTGCCGCTTGGCGGTAAGTTTGGCGATGCGTTCTTGCAGATTTATTGGTTGCGAAGGTGCCGACGCAGTGTCCCGCTTCATGGATAATGATTAACCCGTTAGGTGCAAGCAGCGCAAAAGATGATGCCACAGAAGCGAGTCTTACGCATCTATAGGCTTTTGCGAAAATCGCGCAGGCAAGTGTGCTTGCGCTACGAAGGCTTACTTGTCAGAGGCCGCGGTTTTGGCGGTGAGGCCCGGCGCGACGATGGGTTGCAGGAAAGGCATCATGGCGCGCAGTCCGGGGCCAAGTTGCTCGATGGCGTTTTGCTGTTCGGCTTTACGCGTGGCCAAGAAATTCGTGCAGCCGTTTTCGTTTTCTTCAATCCATTTTTTGGCGAAAGAGCCATCGCGGATTTCCGCGAGCAGTTTTTTCATTTCGTCGCGCGTTTGCTGGGTAACGATGCGCGGGCCTGCGGTGTAGTCGCCATGTTCCGCAGTATCGCTGATGGAATAGCGCATGTAGCTGAGGCCGCCGCGGTAGATCAGGTCGACGATGAGTTTGAGTTCGTGCAGACATTCGAAGTAGGCGACTTCGGGTTGATAGCCGGCTTCGGTGAGCGTTTCGAATCCAGCTTTGATGAGCGCGCTAACGCCACCGCATAGGACGGCTTGCTCGCCGAAGAGGTCGGTTTCGGTTTCTTCGGTGAAAGTGGTTTCGAGTACGCCGGCGCGAGTGCAGCCGATGCCGCGCGCGTAGCTCAAAGCGAGCGCCTTGGCTTTTCCGCTGGCGTCCTGCTCGATTGCGAGAAGGCCGGGCGTGCCGCCACCTTCGGTGAAAACTTCGCGAACGCGATGGCCGGGAGCTTTTGGAGCGACCATGGAGACGTCAATAGTGGCGGGAGGCTTGATGGTGCCGAAGCGAATGTTGAAGCCGTGCGCGAACATCAAAGTTTTGCCGGGCTTGAGATTTGGCGCGATGGCTTCGTTATAAAGTTTTTGCTGCTTGGTATCCGGCACAAGGACCATGATGACATCGGCCCAAGCGGCGGCTTCTGACGGAGATTTTACGGTGAGGCCGTCCTTTTCGGCTTTGCCGCGCGAGGCGCTGGTTTCCGGCAGGCCGACGCAGACATTGCAGCCGCTATCCCGCAAATTGAGCGCGTGGGCGTGGCCTTGCGAGCCGTAACCGAGGATTGCAACCTTTCTTGCTTGAATGAGGGAGAGGTCGGCGTCCTTATCGTAGTAGAGCTTTGCCATGTGATTCCTTTCGTGGGCCGGTTTGCGGCCGAAAAACAAATTGAAACTTCTAGCGGGATGTTGGGTCGTCGTTAATGCCTAACCGCAGGAGCGATTCCTCGCTTCGCCCGGAATGACGGATAAAAACATGAACGGCAGCATTCGCCTAGGAAACGGCCGATTCGAGTTTGGTTGAGCCTGGAACTCCTGGCGGCTGGAGGAGGTCGCCGCCGCGAGTCATGGCGATGCGTCCAGTGCGCGCCATTTCCAGCACGCCGAACGGGCGCAACACTTCGAGCAGGCCGTCGATTTTGTCTACGGTGCCGGAAACTTCTACGATCAGCGATTCTGGAGCGACGTCCACGACGCGGCCGCGGAAAACTTTGATGAGTTCCATCAGGTGCGGACGGGATTGCTGGTCGGCGGCGACTTTGAGTAGAGCTAAGTCGCGTTCGAGTACGGAGCGTTCGGAAATATTTTCGGCGAGCAAGACGTCCACGAGTTTCTCGAGGCTGGCTTCGAGGCGGTGCGCGCCCTTTTCGTCGGTGTGCGCGACGATAGTCATGCGCGCGACCTCTTCGTTTTCGGTCGGGCCAACGGTGAGCGAGTCGATGTTAATGGCCAGGCGCCGGGCAAGGGAAGAGACGCGGTTCAGGACGCCGGGTTTGTTTTCAACATAGGCGATCAGTGTTTGCATAAGGTCCTCAGTCAGCATGGTCGTTACTGAGTCTTCCTGCTCGACGCGGAAATCGATGAGCACGGATTCTTTCGAGGCACGTGCTGCGCGAATGGTGGAGTTGACGTCGCCGCGAGCGGTGACGCGTTCGCCGCGTATACCAAATGCGTTGGCGAGAGCGGCGAAATCCGGGGCGACGAGAGGAGTGGCTACATAGCGTTTATCGTAGAAAAACTCCTGCCACTGGCGAACCATGCCGAGGAAGCCGTTGTTGATGATTGCGATGTTCACCTTAATTTTTTCCTGCACGATGGTGGCGAGTTCGCACATGGTCATCTGGAAGCCGCCGTCGCCGACCACGACCCAGACATCGGCGTCAGGTTTGGCGAATTTTGCTCCGATGGCGGCAGGCAGTGCGAAACCCATGGTGCCGAGACCGCCGGAAGTGATCAGCGTGCGCGGATTGTTGTGATGGTAATATTGCGCTTCCCACATCTGATGCTGGCCGACGTCGGTGACCACGATGGCGTCGCCATTGGTTTCTTTCCACAAATCGTTGATAACGTGCGCGGCATAGAGGTGTCCCGTGTCCGGCAGGCTCTGGATGTCGCGAACTGCGGAATCACCTTTCATTTCGGCGATGCGGCTTCGCCAGGCGGTGCGTTCTTTCTTTTCGATATGCGGCAAAAGTCGTTCTAAAACTTCGCGGGCGTCGCCGACCAACGGGGCGTCTACTGGAACGTTTTTGTTAATCTCGGCGCGATCAATTTCGATATGAATTTTGCGCGCGCTCTTGGCGTAGGTGCGCAGATCGCCGGTGACGCGGTCGTCGAAGCGCATGCCGACCGCAATTAGTAGGTCGGCCTCTTGAATGGCGTGATTGACCCAAGCCTCGCCGTGCATGCCCATCATGCCGAGATTTAGCGGATCGCTGGCAGGGAAGCAGCCGATGCCGAGAAGCGTCATGGAAACATAAAAGTCACCAGCGCGTACGAATCGGTCGAAAGCCTGCATCGCGCCGGAAATCATGATGCCGTGTCCGGCGAGAATGAGCGGGCGCTTGGCTGAATTGAGAAGTTCGATGGCCCGGTCGAGCTCGGATTTATCGATGCCGGCACGAACGCGCTTTGGGGGAAGCTTGGGAGTCGCGGCGTTCCAATCAAATTCGGTTGCGGCTTGCTGCGCGTCCTTGGTGATGTCAACGAGCACGGGTCCGGGCCGGCCGGAATTGGCGATGATGAATGCTTCGCGAATCGTGCGCGCGATATCTTCCGCGCGGGTGACAACCACGTTGTGCTTCGTGATCGGCATGGTGATGCCGGTGATGTCGATTTCCTGAAAAGCATCGGATCCGAGAAGTTTGCTGCCGACTTGCCCGGTAATGCATACGACTGGGGAAGAGTCGAGCATGGCAGTGGCGATCCCTGTGACCATGTTGGTGGCGCCGGGACCGCTAGTGGCCATGGCCACGCCGACTCCGCCGGTGGCGCGAGCGTAACCATCGGCCATGTGCGTTGCGCCTTGTTCATGGCGCACAAGAATGTGGTGAAGCTTCGATTTACCGAGCGCGTCGTAGACCGGCAGAATCGCGCCGCCAGGATAACCGAAAATGTGTTTTACGCCGAGATGCTCCAGCGATTGGCAGAGTATTTCCGCGCCGGTGAGTTTCATAGCGTCCTTCCCGATTGCACTGGGTGTGAAGTTGTTTGTGGCAGTACGGTGACCGCGCCGCGCGAAGCAGACGACACGAGGAATGCGTACTTGGCCATAACGCCGCTGGTGAAACGCGGAGCCGGCGGTTTCCAGTTGGCAAGCCGTTGCTTGATCTGATCCGCGGTCAATTCAACATTAAGCGTGCGATTTGAAATGTCGAAGACGACGATGTCGCCATCGGCCACAGCCGCGATCGGGCCGCCATGCGCGGCTTCGGGAGCGACATGGCCGGCCATGAGTCCGTGGGTGGCGCCGCTAAAGCGGCCATCGGTGAGGAGCGCAACGGAGTCGCCGAGCCCTGCCCCGACCAATGCAGCCGTAACGGCGAGCATTTCGCGCATGCCCGGGCCGCCTTTTGGTCCCTCGTAGCGAATCACGATGACGTCACCAGCTTTGATTTTATTTTTGTCGATTTCAGCGAAAGCGGCTTCTTCACTGTCGAACACGCGAGCCGCGCCACGGAAATTCATGGTGTTGTGGCCGGCAACTTTTACGACGCAGCCTTCGGGAGCGAGATTGCCTTTCAAGATGACGAGGCCGCCAGTTGGCTTAAGAGGATTTTTCGTTTGGCGCACGACTTCTTGTTTGGGTTTTTCTTTCGCAGCGTCGGCTTCCTGAGCCAGGGTTTTTCCGGTCACGGTAATTGCATCGCCTTGTAGAAGTCCGGCTTCGATCATGCGCTTGGCGATCAGCGCGGTGCCGCCTGCGGCGTACAAATCTGTGGCGACAAAACGGCCGCCCGGTTTCAAGTCGGCGATAATCGGAGTCTTGGAACTGACACGGTCGAAATCGTCGATGGAAAGAGGAATCTTTGCTTCGTTGGCGATAGCCAGGGCTTTGCCTGCATTGGTGGCGGGAACACTGGACAGACCGATCGGAGCGATACCGAGAAATTCGGCGACGAGGGCCATGGTGTTGGCGGTGAATTGTCCGCCACATGCGCCAGCTCCGGGGCAAGCGGCCTTTTCGAGCGCTAGCAAGCGAGCATCGCTCATTTTTCCGCTGGAATGCGAGCCGATAGCTTCGTAAACGTCTTGAATGGTGACGGCATGACCTTCAAATTCGCCGGGAGCGATGGAACCACCATAGAGAATGAGTCCGGGAATGTTCAAGCGCGCAAGCGCCATGATTCCGCCAGGAATTGTCTTGTCGCAGCCGACGAGAACCACCAGCGCATCGAAAAGATTTCCGCGAGTGACAAGTTCTATCGAGTCGGCGATCACTTCGCGGCTGATGAGCGAGGTTTTCATCCCTTCGGTGCCCATGGTGATGCCGTCGGAAATCGAAACCGTGTTGAACTCCAGCGGTGTGCCGCCAGCTTTTCGGATGCCATCTTTTACGTGTTGCGCGAGTTCGCGGAGATGATAGTTGCAGGGTCCGATTTCAATCCAGGTGTTGGCGACGCCGATGAGCGGCTTAGAGAAGTCTTCGTCCGTGAGGCCAGAAGCGCGCAACATCGCGCGTGCACCGGCGCGGCTGGCGCCTTTGACTAAAGTTTGACTGCGTAGATTAGGACTATCCTTGCTCACTTCCGCTTCCCCCTAAAGACCGCGGCTTTCTAAACCGCGCCTGACCAAGGTTACAAAGAAATTGGGCCATCAGCCTGGTTTGGATGATGGCCCGAGTCTCTCGGAACTTCATTATTACGCCGCCATCACTCGCTCTTGCCGTCGACTACGACGACTTTGCGAGCCGGTACGATTTCGGGCACGACGCGAACCGACCGTCTCAAGAACATCATAGGTGCCTGCGTCGTCATGGCGCTGTGATTCATTGCGTTGCCTAGTGAATACGGGCCGCTGTGGGCAGCACCGCGTTTCGCCATGTAAAGTACCAGAATGGGCTATGCCGGTCAATGAGTCCAATTAATAGAAATGACTAAGACGATAAAACTGGCTTATCGGAGGCTGGATGCCGCATCAGCAAGATAGGGCCGATGCGGGAACTTTTGAGTCGGAGTTTGGGAATTCTCACAGAGGAAAGACGCCTGTCGCCAAGCCATCCGGGTAACTCCGGCATCCCTCCAGCCGTCTATACCCATAAGAGAAGTGCGTCGCAACGGTGATGACTATGAAAGCGCGTTTATTGTTTCTCAGCCTCACTGCAGTCTCAATAATGGGAGTGGTTTACCTGCCTTGCGTGCGAGCGCAAGCTCCACAAAGCGATTCGGGCCAGGCGCCATCCGGGCCGCCTGGCGCGATGCAAGCAGGACCCGAGGCATCGCGGAGGGGAAACGAGGGACCAGGGCGAGGAGTATTCGGGAAAATTTCCGCGCTGCAAGCAGATTCGATCGAGATTACCGGACAAGATGGAACGAAGGTCTCCCTAAAGCTGACCAGCAGTACCGCGTTTCGCAAAGACCGGCAGCCAGCCAACAGGAGCGACTTTAAGGTCGGAGACAGCGTGGTGGTTCGAACCAATCAGGATTCAGGCGGCGCGAGCGGAGCTACAGCGTTGCTGGTGGCGGCAGCCCCAGCAGGAGGGTTTGGCGGGCGCGGCGGCGGTGGCGGGCAGGGAATGATGCAGGGGACGATGGGAAAAGACTATGTGGTCGGCGAAGTGAAGAGCGTTGATGCGCCTAAGCTGACTATCTTGCGCGTGGATAGCGCCACGCAAACCCTGGAATTGAATGAAGAAACTTCGTTGCGCCGCGGCCGTGACAGCGTGACCATGGCGGATATTCAGCCGGGCGATCACATCTTCGCGCGTGGCGCCGTTGCAAACGACGTTTTCGTTCCCAAAAGTGTGATGGTGATTCCTCCGGAGCAATGGAAGCGGATGCAAGAGATGACGAACGAGGGCGGCGGAAAGCGTGGCGCAGCGCCGCAAAATCCGCCGGCACCGCCGGCGCCTCCCACAGCGCCAACTCCGCCGGAGCAGCACAATTGAACAAGATTTTCCGCGGACTGATTATTCTCATTGCCCTGGCCCTGATCAGTGCGGTGTGCTTCATGTGTCTCGCAAGCGCGCAAGAGCCGACCCAATCACCCGCCGCAACATTCCAGATTTCCGGAAGCGTGCGTAATGGCAAGATTTTGTTGCCGGGGGTCGCAGTCACTGCCGCGAATACCCTGACCGGGAAAAAATATTCGATCGTGACCGCCACGAATGGGACATTTCAATTTGCGGGATTGCCGCGCGGCCGCTACGTGGTGCGAGTGGAATTCATGGGCTTCGCAACCGTGACGCAGGAAGTGGTGTTGAATCCAGAAAATCGCGCAGGCAAAGTGGAAACGGAGCTGATACTCGCGTCGCGTCAAAAAGAGCAACAGGCTGAAGCTGCGCAGACCGCTCGCCGGGGCTTTCAAAGCCTGGCCATAAACAATTCGCTGGCCGCGTTGACGGGCGAAGCTGGCGCTGCGGGCCTTGCAGGAAACGGCGCTGCGGGCGGAGGAGCGAGTAATGACGCCTCCGGTTTGCCCTTGGGTGGCGCTGGCCTCGAGAGTCCGACCGAGTCCGTCAGCATCAGTGGTGCGCAAGGACGCACGCAAGATTTCGGAGGCGGTTCGGAACAGGATCTCGAAGATCGCATCCAGGAATTTCGCGATCGCATGCAGCGAGAAGGTGGAGGAAATCTTCAAGGCGGTGGGCAGGGCGGTGCCGGCGGACAGGGCGGTGGTGGCGGGCAAGGAGGGGGCGGAGGCGGTGGCGGCGGACCGATCATGATTGGCCGATTGGGCCGCAACTTCAACGTCAACCAGCCGCACGGCTTTCTGTATTTTCAAGACGACAATTCCGCTTTGGATGCGCGACCTTATTCTTTGACCGGAATTCCCACGGACAGAGCGAGTTACAACACGGTGCGCTTCGGTGCAAATATTGGCGGGCCGTTGAATATTCCGAAAATCTTCAATGGCGGCAACAAGTGGTTCTTCTTTGCCGGATGGAACGGCACGCGCGGCAGTACGCCTTACGATTTTTTCTCGACGGTTCCGACGCTTGCCGAACGGGGGGGGAATTTTTCGGCGGCTACTTACAACAATGGAAGTCCGGTGCAAATCTTCAATCCCACGACGGGGCAGCAGTTCCAATTTAATGGCGTAGTGAATGCCATTGATCCTGCGAACATCAGTTCCGCGGCGCAAAACCTTTTGCAATTCATCCCGTTGCCGAACATTGCCACAACCGCCTCCGGCCAGAATTTCCATACAGTGACGTCCGGCGCGAGCGCTTCTGATGCCGTAAATCTGCGGCTCATCCGCAACTTTGGCGCGACGCCGTCGGGACCTATACAAATTGCTCCGGGCGGAGGCGGCGGAGGTGGAGGCCGCGGTGGCCGGCGAAATCAGAACAACATCAATTTTGGATTGAACTGGGCGCGCAGTTCCACCGACACAATTGGCATATTTCCGTCGCTTGATGGCGGAACCAGCACGCAAGGACTAAGTGCGAGTGCCGGATGGGTGTACGGAAAGGGCCGGCTCACGAATAATCTGCGCTTCAACTACAACCACAATCACGTTTCGACCACGAATCTGTTTTCGGGAATTGAAAACGTCGCAGGGAACGCGGGAATTACCGGAATTTCAACCGACCCGTTTGACTTCGGACTGCCGGGGCTGAGTTTCACCAGTTTTGGCGGATTGAGCGATCCGACGCCGCGCCGCGAACTGGACCAGACTTACACGATTTCCGATACGATCGCCTGGAATCGCGCAAAGCACAACTGGCGTTTTGGCGCCGATTATCGGCGTATTTTGCAGAGTTTCCGTTCAGCGCGGAATGCGAACGGCTCCTTTGTGTTTACCGGATTTGCGACCGGCGATTATTCCGGCGGCGGGACGCAGGCTGCCCCGAATACCGGTTATGACTTTGCCGATTTTTTGCTGGGCTTGCCGCAACAGACTAGTTTGCAGTCTGGAACGGATTCGTATGATTTTCGCGCCAACTCCTATGACCTGTTTGTGCAGGACGACTGGCGGGTTCGCTCGAATTTCTCACTGAATCTCGGTTTGCGTTACGAATACAATGGCCCGTACACCGAAGCGCGCAACCGCATCGCGAATCTGGATGTTGCTCCGAACTTTGCGTCTGCAACGTCAGTGCTACCGGGACAAACAGGGCCCGTGTTTGGCGCGTTTCCCACGTCGCTGGTGCAGCCGGACCGCAATAATTTTGCTCCGCGGCTCGGATTGGCGTGGCACCCGATGAAGCAAACCGTGGTACGGCTGGGTTACGGGATTAATTACAATCTCGCGCAATACGGAACGGTGATTCAGAATTTTGCGTTTCAGCCGCCGTTCGCGATAACGCAAACGAATTCAGTCCTAACTCCAAAGACTAGCGACCTGACGCTGGTCAATGGATTTCCGGGAACTGCCACCGGCGCGGTTACAAATAATTTTGCGATCGATCCAAACTATCGCCTCGGCTACGTGCAAGTCTGGAATCTGGATGTGCAGAAAACCTTGTCGCACGGTTTTCTCCTGAATGTAGGCTACAACGGCGCCAAGGGCACGCATCTCGATGAAGACCGCGCTATCCTTACAAATAATGCGCAGCCGTTCATTTACGAGTCGTCCGCGGCAAATTCCGTTCTTCATGCGCTTTCAGTTCGTCTGCGCAAGCGCATGGCCTCCGGACTGGGCTTCAGCGGAAGCTACGTTTTCTCGAAGTCGATTGATGATGCATCGTCGATCGGTCTCGGAGGAGTCGTAGTGGCGCAGGATCCGTTCAACATTGCTGCCGACCGAAGCCTCTCCAGCTTCGATCAAAAGCACAAATTTACCGGAAGCTGGATGTACGACTTGCCGTTCGGTGAAAACCATCGCGTGGCGTCGAAGGGCGCGATCTCGCATGTTCTGAATGGCTGGCAGTGGAGCGGCAGCGCGACGATTGGATCCGGATTTTATTTTACGCCCAACGTGCGCGGCGGCAGCGTGGACATTAGCCGCGGGGTCAGTGGCTCGCAGCGCGCCAATTTAGTTGCCGGGCAATCGATATCGCTCAGCGATCCTACTTCGCTGGAGTGGTTCAACACCGCGGCGTTTTGCACGCCAACGACTTCAAGCACATGCGTGAACCCGACTGGCTCTGCTTTTGGCGATGCGGGCCGATTTATTATCGAAGGTCCGGGGCAATTTTCGTTGAACATGGCGCTGAGCAAGACCATCCAAATACAAGAGTCGCGTTCGTTGGAGTTGCGGATTCAGGCCAACAATGTTTTCAACATCGTGCAGTTCACCGGACTGAATACGACTGTCAACTCGCTCGCTTTTGGCGAAGTAACCTCCGCCGCGACCATGAGGCGCGTCACGTTCGTTGCACGTTTTCGATTTTAGAGAAGGGATGGCATGGTGTTCCGCAAACTTCTGGCTGTTGCTAACGCCGTCGCGCTGCTGGCAGGGTCTCCGCTTGTGAGCTTCGCGCAGCAAGCGCCAGTTGCTCCCTCGCGGCAAATACCTGCGCAAGCGCCGCAAGCCATCCGTGTCGCTACCGAACTGGTGTTGGTAAATGTCATTGCCCGCGACAAAAAGGGAAATCTGGTTCGTGATTTGAAACGCGAGGACTTCACGGTGCTCGAAGACGGCCAAAAACAGCAGGTTTCCAGTTTTGATTTTGAAAACATTGACGAATTGGGGCTTGCCGGACAAACTCTACCGACCGTATCTGGATCCGAGGGCGCCGCTGTACCGAGTGCAGCGCCGTCGGCCAAGCCGCAGGCGACCATTGATGCGCGCGATCGCCGGCTGATTCTTTTATTCTTCGATTTTTCCGCGATGGAAGTCGATCAGATTGATCGCGCAGTGGATTCTGCAAAAAAGTATGTGAACGCAAAAATGCAACCGGCGGACATGATCGCCATCGTTTCGCTTGCGACCAATATGCGGCTGGACTTGGACTTTACCGACGATAAGAAAAAAGTACTGTCCGTGCTGAATTCATACAATTCCGGTTCCGGGCAAGGGTTTGACAACGGAGCTACGGGAAGTTCGGAAGGCGCGGCAGAAAATAGCGGCGCGTTTACCGCCGATGACACGGACTACAACACCTTCAGCGCGGACCGGAAACTGCTCGCGCTGCAATCCATCATTCAGGCCGTAGGCAAGCTGCCGCAGAAAAAGAGCCTGATTTATTTCAGCAACGGTATCTCGCAATCCGGGGTAGACAATCAATCCGCATTGCGCGCCGCGACGGCGGCCGCCGTAAAAGCCAACGTCGCCATCTATCCGCTCGATGTGCGCGGGTTGCAGGCGCTCCCCGGCGGAGGCGAAGCGCAGAACGCCAGTTTGCATGGACAGTCGGCGTATACCGGCGCGTCCGTGTTGAATGATCTGAACAGCAATGCCGCGTCGCAGGAAACGCTTTCGACGCTTGCCGCGGACACCGGCGGAAAAGCGTTCTTCGATTCGAACGATTTCAGCGGCGTGTTTTCGCAGGTGCAGAAAGACACTTCGGCGTACTACATTCTGGGCTACACCAGTTCGAACCATTCCAAAGACGGCCGCTTCCGCCACATCAAAGTGGTTTTAAATCGCTCCGATGTAAAGCTTGAATATCGCGCCGGATATTACGCGGGCCGCGATTTTGAGCATTCCAATCACACCGACCGCGAGCAGCAGATTCAGGATGAGCTTGCGTCCGACCTTCCCGCCACTGATGTGGCTGTGTTCGCCGGCACAGCGTATTTCCGTCGCGATGACTCACACTATTTCCTGGCGGTATCGCTGGTCGTGCCCGGCTCGCAAATTCCCTTTGTACAGGAAAAAGATAAAGACAACGCCACGCTGGATATCGCTGGCGTAGTGTTAGAGGGCGGCAAATTTCCGGTAGGCCATCTGCGCGACACCGTTAAACTCGCAGTAGAGAGCAGTCAACAAGTTCGCCGCAAGAACGTGCAGTATAACACCAGCTTTCTGCTGGCCCCGGGCGGCTATCACGTGAAATTTGTGGTGCGCGAAAACCGCACCGGACGTATGGGGACGTTCGAAACGGATGTTCAAGTTCCGGATTTGCGCAAGGTGCCGCTGCGTAGCAGTTCAGTGGTTCTGAGCAGCCTGCGCGTTCCCGCAAACGGAAAAAACAAAGGCAACAACCCTCTGGTCGGCGATCAGACCGAGCTTGTTCCCAACGTGACCCACGTTTTCACCCAGGATCAGCATCTGTATCTGCAGTTTGAAGTGTACGACGCGGCGAAAGGGAAGAGTTCTCAGCCGGCTGCAACGAATGAGGCGCCCGCAATAGATAGTCAGGCCGGAAAAAATCAGGGCGGCACGGATTCAGCGCCGAAAAATCAGCGCGACTCCATCCGTGTCCTAACGAGCGTAGAATTTCTGCAGAACAATTTAAAAGTGTATGAATCGAAACCCATCGTGGCGACAGAAGTGACCGTACCGCAGCGCAAAGCGATTGTCTTCCAATTGGACTTGCCTCTGCAAACTCTCAAGCCCGGGTTTTACACCTGTCAAGTCAACATTATCGACGACGTGTCAGGCAACTACGCATTCCCGCGCTGGGCGATGCTGATCAAGGACGCAGCGGCGCCCGCGCCTAAGGCCACTCCGGCCGCGAGCAATGCCAGTTCGAGTTCCAGCGCCATACAGTAAACCCGTCGATAATTTC
>WNFR01001875.1_pt1 | contig 34023 bp, 31 predicted proteins | sample 5400221 | NCBI WGS metagenome assembly WNFR01 (sample SAMN13153357, study PRJNA577476) | soil metagenome | isolation source: 40 cm soil under Madrone tree | place: USA:California | collected 2016-06-14
ACTCAAACGTGATTCGCCTGGGAGATGGAGGAATTCGAACGGAGGCGTCGAGGTTTGCGGTGTTGTTATCGGCGGTGATCGCCTCGATGTGAGGCAGCGCGGGAACTGAGTTGTCGTCGATCTGGGATGGATCAACCACCGACAAGCCGGTGGCGAGTGAGAACCAGATCCTGCCCGCCGAATCCGAGACCACTGATCGGCTTCGCTTCACTCCTTCAGTGCTCTCGAGACCATCGGCCTGGCCATACTCGCGAACATCGATTGCTTTCACAACACCGCTCAGCAGTTTGTCGCGCGGAACGCGCAAAACATGGTCTGAGGTCGCGATCCAAAACCTTCCGCTCTTGTCCTCCGCCATTCCCACTACTTGTTCGCGCAAAATGTCGGGCGACTTATGAAGAATTTTAAAACGGTTAGAGGCAAAAAAGGCAAGACCAGCGGACGTTCCACTCCAGAGAGTTCCGGATGAATCCTCGAAAAGGCAGTTCACCTCCGCCGAAGGCAAACCCTCCACCGTTGTATAGGTTCTCCATTGGCCGTTTGAAAAGGAACTCAGCCCGCTGGGTGTGGCAAACCACATTGCACCATCGCGCGTTTCAAGGATGGAAGAGACGGTATTCGAAGCGAGGCCGTTGGTCGTCGTGTAAGTGGTGAAATGCCCATCTTTGAATTTGCTGACGCCGCCGTTCAGCGTGCCGGCCCACACAGTGCCATCGCGGCTCTCATAGACAGCATAGGCACTGTCTTGGGCCAGTCCGTCTGCCTTTGTGTAGCTCTGGCTCGCTATCGAACCGTTGCGAAATTCCAGACGGGTCAGTCCCCCGCGTTGACGTGCGGCCCACACCACATCTGCCCATCCACTGATGGAATAGATGACCTCATTTGGCGGTATCGATGCAACGGCTTGAACGCGTCCATTCGAAAGAACATACAGCCCGCCTTGAGCGGGAGCGAACCAGGCGCGGCCCTCCGGGTCGACATATACAGGGCCATTGTGTTCGAAACGACGATCGCCAACAGATGGATAGGTTACGAACGCACTGTCCCGAATGCGGCCCAGCCCTCGCGCACCTCCGATCCAGAGATTTCCTTCGCGGTCCTCGAACAGAGCGTTGATTCCGCCGTCGCCGCGAAGCTCATTTTCTTCGGAGAACGAAATGCCTTTCCCGTTGATGCGCAGCAGCCCGCGCGTCGTGCCCACCCACATATTCGAGTCGCGATCGCGCAGGAGGCTGAAGACCTGGACATCACCGAGGAACGACGGCAATTCAACCCGGCGAAAGCCGCTGCCGTTTCCGCGATACAAGCCCCTGTCGGTGCCGACCCACAACTCGTCGCTACCGGTCGCCAGCAGGCAATTGATCTTTCGGTCGGGCAATCCTGCGTTGACCTGGGAAGCTCGCGCGCCCGCGAGAAAAAAGAGGCCGTCGCCGAGCGTGCCCAGCCAAATCTTGCCGTCCGCTGTTTCTGCCAGAGAGATTACCGGCGGTGAAGCGGGCCCCAAGTTCTGAACGCTGTCTGCCATAAAACGGAGCGTGCCCTGCGTGGTGTCCGAAACGAGTACTCCGTCGTGGTTACCTTTTGACAGGGCGGTGACTGCGTTTGGACCGTATCTGACGCTCTCAAACTTGCCATCTATTTGGCGTGCGAGATCGGCGCCCTGGGGACGGATCCACAGTTTTCCGCCGGCATCCGTAAGCAGTTGCAATATCGAAACGTTGGAAGCGACTGCGATGGAAGTAAGGGAGACAGGCCTGAAGTTAAAGCCGTCGAAACGTATCAGGCCTCTGTCGGTTCCAATCCAGAGGTATCCATCCGTGGTTTGCGCGATGCCGTTGACAACGCCGCCGGGAAATCTGGTTTCGGTGGTCCATTGCTCCCCGACGTACTGCGAAGGCAGACGATTGGGATCGAGTGCACGTGCATCGGTGATAAGGCCCGCCAGCACGATTCCAATAAGAGTCCATCGAGTTGGCTTCAACCAACAGATCACGGGAGGTACTCGAATTTGTCGATTATGACCTCATTTTCGTTTTCTATGGGGATAGGGCCTTGATAAAACACATACAACGCGATGCGCACCGATTCGCCCTCCGGGGAAGGCACGCCGGAGGTAAACACGTGCTGGTTCATGACCCGACCGCCGGTGGTATTGCCCGGTCCGGCTACCGTTGAAAACGTTACTTTCCCCGGTTCCCACCGAAACGAATGTGTGTAGAAACCAGGCGGCACCCGAAAGGCAACAAAGTTAGCTGGAACGTAGTAAGGCTGAACGACATAATGAACGTTGGTATTATCAAGGTATCCCCAACGACCAAGCTCAACGTCCAACTCGTGGCGGTTGCTCTCTGTACCAACGCCGTCCCAGGTGATTAGAGTTAGAAGAGCGGAAGGTTCCAGATGAGAGACGTCGCGCACCTGGAACCTGTATGTTCCGTATCCCAGGCGGCGCGTGAGCTTCAGCTCCGCCGCGCTCCACTTCCCCGGACTTCCCGAAATGCGAAGATGCAATGCACCTGTTTCGTCCGTCCAAACGTTCGCAGGATCGAAAAAGTTTCTTGACCCAGCGTGAAAAATTGGCCCGGTGCTCGTCGTCCACTCGTAACCGCTAAAGTTCAGTATCCTGGGCGACGGGAGTACCGGCGCCGCGCCTTCCCCGTCAACAACTGCCAGCGCCACCACGCCGTTGCCGACGATCGGCAACGATTCAGTTTGTTCCGGCGGATTATAGGTTGGATCGACCAGCAGAGCGGCATATTGTAATCCCAGGTGGACTGAAGCTTTCCAGCCGCCGTCAGTTTCGATATTCGTAAACGGCTGACCCGATTGCCGGCACACGCCCCATCGTCCATCTGTCTTTGCGTACAACACGATTCGCTGCCCGGGGCGAGCCCCTGTGGCGCGACCTTCGGTCATGTCTGTCTTATAGTCACGTTCGAATATGTCTGTCTTGTAGGGACTCTCCATATATGCCGCGGGGACCTTGCTGAAAGCAAGCGTCGGAGCTGAAATTTTTGATGAAGAGTGGCATCCGCTCAGCACAAGGGACGCCAACAGCACTGACAATGTTGCGGTAGGTGCGAGTATGCGCAGGCGCGACACGATCGATCTCCGTCACGAAGGATTAAGCGTTAAGTTCGCACGAGTCAGCCGTGTCGTACCCGAGACTGCGATTCAGGAATATTTCTGCACACGACCACCTGCCCGATTTCTTCTTGATCTGCACGTGGAGCGCGCCGCTCGCGTCGGTCCATGCATTTTCAGGATTGTAGAGGTTGCTCGTGCCTCTCTTGTCACTCTCATTCATGCGAACACCCCGCCGGCATCGGATTTGAGGATCGCAAAGCTCTCTTGGGACATAAATCAGAGCACGTCACGACGCATTATTCGGCGACGGAAATCGGTGCGCTGATCGAGGCCTCGGAGAAAGTTCGTGCGCCGCGGTCCCACAAAAGTCCCGCACGGCGATTGTGCGCGCGCCAGCGGAGCCAAGTGCTTGATTTTATGGTGGTGAGAGAGGGGCTCGAACCCTCGACCTCGGCATTATGAGGCAGGAAGTCAATAGATAGGCTTGCATTTTCAACGACTTACCGCAGGATCCAGTACTGCTTCGTTGTGCCCCGCTTCAAGGCAGCATCACGTAACGCTCGTGCCAACGGTAATCAGCGCATGACCGGCACGTGCTCCGGGACAATAAGTTGTGTCCCGGTGAGCCGCTGAACGGTCCCAATACTCACCCCGGGCGCCAACTCCTTGAGCATCAGCCCATGTGGCCCGGGCTCGATGACGGCAAGTTCCGTCACGATTAAATCAACGCGACGCTGCGAGGTCAGGGGCAAGGTACACTCCTCGACGATCTTCGGTTCGCCGCGTGCCGTGTGAGTCATGGCAACGATCACTCGTCGCGCACCGGTGACCAAATCCATGGCACCACCCATGCCGGGCACCAAGACCCCTGGCACCATCCAGTTGGCCAGCCGCCCTAGCCGGTCGACCTGAAGGCCGCCGAGAACCGTCACATCCAGGTGACCGCCGCGAATGAAGCCGAAGGACATGGCACTATCGAACGTTGCCGAGCCCGGCAGGGCGCTGATCGGATTGCCGCCGGCGTCCGTCAAATCGTCCGCCTCCAAGCCTTCCTCGGCGACTGCCTGCATGCCGATGATGCCGTTCTCGGACTGGAAGAAAATTCCCGCGTCGCGCGGCACCATAGCCGCCACCAGCGTCGGCAGTCCGATACCGAGATTCACGAGGTTTCCGGGACACAGTTCCAGCGCCACGCGCCGAGCAATCAGAGTCTTGTCATCCATTGCGCCGCTCCCGAGCGATCAAAAAGTCAATGAGTACGGCCGGCGTCATCACGTCGTCTGGGGCAAGGACTCCTACCGGAACGATCTCCTGGGACTCAGCAAAGACGACATCTGCGGCCATGGCGATCAGGGGATTGAAGTTGCGAGCGGTCATCGCGTAAGCCAGATTGCCGATATGGTCAGCACGGCGCGCATTGACCAACGCGAACTCGGCGCGCAAGGGTTTTTCCAGCAGAAAGATCCGGCCGTCGATCTCGAGCGTGCGCTTGCCCTGCTCCACCGTCGTGCCGACCCCCGTGGGCGTAAGAACGCCGCCCAGGCCATGGCCCCCGGCCCGGATTCGCTCGGCAAGGGTCCCCTGAGGCACCAATTCGACCTCTAGCTCGCCTGCCAGCATTTGGCGTTGCGTCTCCGGATTGGTCCCGATGTGACTGGTGATGATTTTGCGAACCAGGCGCGCAACGATCAGCTTCCCGATTGCCACCCCGGGGCGCGCCGTATCGTTCGCAATGATCGTGAGATCACCCTTGCCCTGTCGCACCAGTTCGTCAATGAGCCTGACCGGCGAGCCCACTCCCATGAAGCCGCCGATCATCAGCGTGCTGCCCTGGGGAATGGCCTCGACCGCATTGGCAGCCCGTATGGTTTTACTCATATTTCATGCGCTCACGCCCGGCCGCGAATTGGTACAGTGCTCTCGGTCTACATCACAGGATGACCGCTATCCGCCACCGCATCAAGACTTCATCATGCTCGTGTGCGATTTCGCCGCTGCGAACGCGGCAACACATCAGAGTACATCTTTAAGAGTTCTCACCAACCGACCTTTCGGCTTGGCCCGGAGTTCCGTCAGAAGTTTATTGCCAAGGTCGCACCAAAAGTGCGCGGGTCACCAACTCGATTGTAGATGAACCCGAAACCGCTGAGGAGGTCAATCTTATCCTTGGTATAGAAAGTGTCGGAGATATTCCTTACCCACAAATCCACGCCGGCGTTGCCGCTTGCGGTCTTCCATCCGAGGCGTGCATTTAGCAGACCATAACCGCCCTGGCTCGCGGTTGGCCTATTCTCAAGATCGAAATACTGCTTGGATTGGTAGTTCCCGTCGACACGCGCTGAAACGCTGCCCCAATTCGCATGGACTACGTCCCAATCGATGGCCATGGTTCCGCTGTACTTTGGTGCGTTGACGATGGAATTGCCTACTATGCTCTGTCCGCCCAACGTACCTTGCTTGACCTTGGTGTCCAGAAGACCAATGCCCCCGGTGATCCGGAGGGCTGGGATCGGGCGCGCCGCGATCTCGAGTTCCGCGCCGAAGATCCTGGATAAGGGAAGGTTGACAAGAGGCTGTGCACCGGTCAATGGGTCCACGTCGATAAATTGTTGATTCTTGTAATCGTAATAAAAAACTGAGCTGTTCAGCTCCAAACGACGATCAAGGAGGCTGGTCTTGGATCCGATTTCGTAATCGCTAACCGTTTCAGATTTGGTAGTCGACAATTCTTCAGGCAAGAAGTATGACTGCCCATTGAAGGAGCCGCCGCGATATCCGCGACTATAAGTTGCATAAAGCAAGGTTCCACCGGAAGTCTTGTAGTCGAGGCCGATTTTCGGTGAGAGATTATTCGTGGTGAATCGCCGATCAGTCGTAGCGGAGAGATCGGTGGTGCTGCCAGGAATCAGATTCGAGATCAGAACGCCGTCCGTTCCGTACGCTTGGCTCATGAAACGGCTCAACGTGGCTTTATCATGCGTGAATCGAAGGCCGCCACGAAGGGTCAGCTGATCGGAGATCTTATAGCTATCGTCGGTGTAGACTGCGACGCTGGTCTTGTGTTGATGAAATTGGTTCTGGAAATTGCAGCCGATGGGGAATGCCGCTTCACAATCGAGGTGATTGAGGACGCCGTCCGCATTGGCATCAATGTCCATGAATAGCGGCAATCCGTTTATATTGAAAATTCGTTCATCGAAGAAATAGGCGCCGATCAGAGTTTTAAAGCGGCCGTCGCCGGTGGTGGTTATTCGCAAATCCTGGGCGAACTGTTTGTCGTTGTCGTAAAAGTTGTCATTTATCACCTTCAACGGAGAGCCATCTCCATCTTCCTCGTAGTAAAACTTGCCCGAATCGTACGAGGTAATAGACGTCAGCGCGAGGCTGTCGGTGATTTCGTACTTCGTGTTGAGGGAGAGCGCGTAGGTCCGATTGTCCTGTCGGACCGGATTGTCCGATTGTGTGCAACGACGGCACAACCCCGGAGGACGGAAGTAGTCGGAATTTGGATTCGACACGGGATCTACGCCGTGATAGTAGCCATAGACTCCGGCGCCGATGCCGAGTGGTCCCGGCTGGCCATAGACGCCGTCGTGAATAGGGTTTTCAAGGCTCGTTGACGCCCGGAGGGTGAAAGTCAGTTTGTCCGATGCCTTGAACAGCAACGAGCCCCGTACTCCCCAATTGCGGGTCTCCGACATGTCGGGTTCGCCGGGTTGAAAATTCTTGAACCAGCCGGCCGCGCGCTCAAAGGTAAATGCGACGCGCACGGCTACCTTATCCGACAGGGGGGCCTGAATAGCGCCCTGCACTTCTCGGCGGTCATAATTGCCGAGCGTGACATCCAAATAGCCTTCGGTCGTGAAGGCAGGTGGGCGGGTGATCAAGTTCACTGCACCGCCTGTCGCGTTCTTGCCGTACAGCGTTCCCTGCGGACCGCGCAGAACCTCGACGCGCTCCAAATCGTAGAGGGCGACGCCGAGAATGGCGGGATTGCCCTTGTACACCTCGTCGTAGTACGTCGCCACCGGCCCCGACTGGTTGAGGCTGTAATCGTTCATGGAAATGCCGCGGATGGCATAGATCGGCTGGCTTGCGGCGATGCCGCCATTCGCTTGCAGCCCCGGGACGAGCTGGACCAGTTCATCGGCTCGCGTGATCCGGCTGTTGGTGATGGAATCGCGATCGACGACCGTGATGGCGATTGGCACGTCCTGCAGGCGCTCCGCGCGCTTTTGGGCAGTCACGATGATTTCGCCCAAGCCCACATCCGTCGAAGCAGGCAATGAGGCGACGGCATCCGATGTCTGCGCAAACGCTGTCGGTGAGGCGACTATGGCAAGGGTTACCAACGACGCATAACTCGAACTCTTCTTGTTGCGCATCTCGTCTCCGTTTTCATGGCACACTGCCAAAGCGGCAGGCCATCTTTCTGTTGTTGACGATGCTCACACGATTCGTTGCGCGCGGTCTTTGCGCACCTTCAGGCATATTTTGCAGATCGACCGGAGGAGGAGATCATCTATTCGTAAGAGCTCGGAGCGCAGAAGCTTGGCTCTGATCCGCGGGATCTCCTCGGCGCGCTCGCAAGTTTCGTCGCGATCGACAAAGCCCCTATTTGCTCTGAGTGGCAATCGTGGTGTTTGCCGTGACCTCGATTTCGATCATTAGACCGGGCAAGAAGAGTTTATTCACCTCAACAGTCGTCGACGCGGGAAAAGGCCCACTCCCATAGATTGCCTTGCGGAATTCCATCGCGGGCATGAGCGCAGCCATGTCGGTGACATACATGTTCTCGCGCACGACATGCCCGAAGCCTAGTGAAAATTTGGCTAGCGTTTCTCCAATGCGTTGATAGATGAAGCGCATCTGCGCCGGCAGATCGTTAGGATATGCCGGCTCGAATTTTTCGTTCAAGCTGGCCGTTCCCGAGACATAGACGGTATCGCCCACCTTCACGGCCTGGGAATAACCCAAGGCCTTTTGGGTAGCCTCCCAGGCATAGAAAAGATCGGTTCGGTGGGCCAAGTTGTTTCTCCCGTTGTACCGGTTGCCCAGTTCCAAGTTTTCAGTACCGCGTGTGGGTTGGCTGGATGGCGAATGTCTGGTTGATTTTAACTTGCAAAGGATGAACTTCTTTGCGGAGCTGCAATTAGTTTTTGCAAATCGGCCGCATCAATCATTTCAGGGGCTAATTGTGCTTGATCGGCACTTGAGCAGGTGGAAGCGAGCTGACTAAAGAAGTTACGATCACAGAGATGGAACGCAAAACATTCGTTACAAGCGACGGCGTCGCCCTCAGCTATGGGAATATAGGCCAAGGGCAGCCCCTTGTCATGATACATGGCTGGTCGCAAACAGCGGACCAGTTCCGCTATCAGTTCGATGCCTTTGCCGCCCATGCCCACGTTCTCGCCTACGATCAGCGCGGCCATGGTCTTTCTGCACGCCCTGATCATGGTTATCGCATTCACCGGCTGGCCATGGATCTTCGGGAATTTCTGGAGAATCTGGACGTACGCGACGCCACCCTGCTGGGGCACTCCATGGGCTGTTCGGTTATCTGGGCCTATCTTGAGCTTTTCGGTGAGAACCGGCTGGCCAAACTCATTCTAGTCGATGAGCCGCCTTGCCTCACCATCAATCCTGCCTGGAGCAATCGGGAAATCGCGGAGGCAGGTGCGCTCTTCAAGGCCGAAGCAGTCGTCGACCTCTGCAACTCGCTGGCCGGTGAAGGACCAACCGGAGCGGTGAGCGACTCCCTCATGACAAGTATGCTGACGCCGGCCTGCCCTGCGGACTTGCGAGCCTGGATGATGGAATGCAATCGGATGATGCCGCGTCCACTGGCGGCCGCTCTGATGCGGCAGCACGCCCCTATCGACTGGCGCGATGTCATTCGGCGAATACGCCTGCCTTCGCTGGTCGTCGGTGCCGAAGCCAGTCTTGCGCCGGCGTCTTCGATCCGCTGGATCGCGGAACAGATTCCGGGTGCCATCCTTGAGATATTCGGAGCAGATGAAGGTGGAAGCCATTTCATGTTCGCGGAGAACCCGGAGAAGTTCAATCGGGTGGTGTTAGATTTTCTGGCGTGAATAGACGGAAGCGCAGCTGTAGATGCATCTAGCGCCTTGGCCGGATTCGATCTGACGTGATGGTAGCCACGTCTTTGATGCCCGCGAGGACGAGCGTGCGCCGGAATTCCGCGTGGAGAATTGAAAGTACGTGATCCACGCCCTGCTCTCCCGCCGCGGCCAGCCCGTAGAGATAAGGCCGGCCGATCGAACATGCAGTCGCACCCAGCGCCAGCGCCTTGACGATGTCGGAGCCTCGCCTCACTCCGCCGTCGCAAATAATCTCTCCTCGGCCATCCAGTGCCTCTGCGTTGGCAGCGATCTGATCGATGGCCGCAGGCGCGCCGTCCAGCTGCCGGCCGCCGTGATTCGAAATCATCACCGCGCTCGCGCCGCAGTGCACAGCGCGAACGGAATCCTCCGGCCTCATGATCCCCTTTACCGCCAATGGTCCGCCCCAAGCCGAGGCGAGCCGCTCAAGATCATCCCATCCGATGTATTGATCGAACTGTTCATCGATATACTGAAATAGGGACATAGGGCCCTTTGAAAGCTTGTCGATCTTGTGCGCGACATTCGCAAAGTTGAAACGACGTCCGCGCAGCGCCCCCCAGGCCCATGCCGGGTGACGGGCAAAGCTCAACACGTTTCTGGAGGTTAGGCGAGGCGGCAGACTGAGGCCGTTTACTCGGTCTCGTTCCCTGTTTCCTGCAACAGGAGTGTCGACCGTCAATACTAGTCCGTCATATCCACTTGCCTTTGCCCTGGCGACGAACTCATTGGTCAGGCCACGATCCTTAAATATATAAATTTGGAATAGCTTGGGACCTTTCGTTGCCTGGGCGAGTTCTTCGATTGTGGTCGTGGCCATAGTCGACAGGCAATAGGGGATGCCGTGACGTTCGGCCGCGCGCGCCACGGCTATTTCCGCATCGTCGTGAAACATCCGCGTCAGACCCGTGGGGCTGAGGATTAGCGGCCAGGACAGTTTGCAGCCAAGGGCTCGGGTGGCGACCTGAGTGTCCTTATCGATTCCCAACACACTGGGTAGCAAGTCATAGCCGGAGAATGCGTCGCTGTTACGACGTTGCGTAACCTCGTCGTCCGCTCCGCCGTCGATGTAGTCGAATATAGGTCTTGGAAGGGCCGCGGCGGCGGCTTTCCTCACGTCGGACACGTTATGCGAGTGCTCCAACACCATGCTCTGCCGATCCCCATGCATCTCAATGGCATAGAGAAACCGGCAACGGCTTGTACGGTCAAGCGGCCAGAGGAGATCCGTGCGCCGTGGCATAGATATCTTGCCACGGCGCACAATCGAGCCCCCGCCGGACGCGTCGAACAGCGACACCTATATTAGTGGTTGACTCTACCTATGTTATAGGTTATTTATATGCAGGTGCTGAATAAGCATCGGGGGAACGAGTCGTGTTGCATGCATCGCCTCTCAGTAACGTCGCGCCGGCGCCACCACAATTTCAAGTTTTGGATGTGCTAGACGATGGCTTAACGATCAGGAGCCGTTTTGATCGTGATTCGGCTGAGGATCTAATATCGTCTGCCGATTGCAACACAGTGTTTTTACTTGTCGCGACTGCGCACGGAACTTCGTCTCCCGTGCTAATTGTTGCACTTCGGGATCAATTAACGGTGCTCTGGAACGAGAGACTGAAGGCCATACTGCTGTGCGAAGCAAGCGTGGAATGGATTGAGGGCAATGTAGCAGCGGCCGATCCGGCGCTATCAGGCGAATGTAAGATTGTGACCGGGGCTTTCTACCTGGGTCCTGAAATCGCGCGGCTGACCACATCCATACTTGAGTGTCCCATCCCGGGCCGGGTAGGGGCATTTTACCGAACAGCGAAATTTCGCGAGCTCTTTTGTACCGCCATTCATCAATACTTGACGGGTGAACTCGTCCCGATGACCAGCGACAGCTTATCCGTTGAGGACGCGCGGCGTCTGATTGCAGTTAAGCGCATGATTTCGACTCGCTTCTCCGAGAAGCTCACGCTCAGGTCGATCGGCCGCGCTTGCGGGCTAAATCGTACCAAGCTAGCCAGCGGCTTTCGCGAGCTATTCAAATGCACCATTGCCGAAGCGTTGAGCAAGGAACGGCTGAAGTGGGCAGCGCTTGAGTTGCGGCTGGGAAAAATGTCCGTTGCACAGATCGCTTATGCTTCCGGGTATCTTAGTCACGCCAGTTTCACGCGCGCCTTTTCCAAACATTATGGAATCGCTCCCAAGCAGTGGCGCAAGAGGGACGAAAGGTCTGATGGGCCCTCCTTGTCCGTGTGCTGAACAATAAGAAAGGCGCGGCACCAACCAATTGGCTATGCTTGGAATGAACGATGTCGAGTACAAATGATTACGTCAGCGTTGCGGTCGACAGGTGAGCTTGTGGATATGCAATTCGCCGAATCCGGCAGCTTGGTCCAGAAGACAATGCATAAGATCGCTGCCCTTATTCGTGACCAAAAGCTTCGGGTCGGCGATCAACTCCCGAGTGAAGGGGCGCTGGTTGATGCGATGGAGGTCAGCCGCACCGTAGTTCGCGAATCTATCGGAGCGCTCGCCGCACTGGGTATCGTAGACGTTGGAAACGGGCGAAAGCCGCGCGTGGCGGCGGCGACAGCGTTCCCATTTATCATGTCTCTCGCACATTCGGCGCAGACGGGCCAAATCACTGTGCAGCAGATATGGGAAGCCCGCAGCTGCATCGAGGTCAAGACTGGCACGCTTGCAGCCAGTTTCAGGACGGAGGTCCAAGCTGAACGGCTGCTCGATCTCGCCCATCGGATGGCTGAATGTGACGATCATGGTGACGGCATGACCAGGCTCGAAATCGAGTTTCACAGCCTCATCGCGGTTGCCAGTCGAAATATCCTGTTCGAGCAACTTCTGGCATCCTTTGCGCCGCTGATGGCAAGCGCGGTGCCTGCCGCCTGGAGCACCCGGCACACCGCGGCCGAGCAGAAAGAAGTGGTGCAGAATCACGTCAATATCGCCATCGCCATTGCGAAGCGAAACCCCAAGGCCACAAGCGAAACCCCAAGGCCACAGCCAAAGCGATGGAGCTACATTTCGATCGCGCGATCGATTATTTGGTACAGGCCAAATACAAGCCGCCTTACGGTATGTGACCAGGGAATGGGCGCTCACTGCGCTCTGCCGTATTACCGTACAGCCTATCGAGGGCGACATCAGCTCCATCCGACGCCTTGCCGATGACGGTTTCAAGCACGTCTTTCACCTGCCGACCGCCGTTGCCCAGCGATTCAGGCCAGGCTCCGATTGAGCAACTTCGTTCCGCCGCGGCGATATAGGCCAGCGACTGCTCGACCGACTTTGTGATGGTTGTCGAGTACATCGATGATTACCGAACTCAGGGATTCGCTGGACATGATTTTATGGACTCCTACGGCTGTTGGGTTGACGAGGCATTGTCCAGTCACACAGCTCAAAGTGAAACCTACAGTGAGCCGAAATCTAGAGTGGTTGACCTAACCATGCCCGGCGCGATATGGGGCCCGGGCGATCAATTGACAGCATTCGAAATTCAATCACGGACAGTGGGAGCTCTCACCCGCTGCGCGCGCGACCAAGCGATTTCGGCGAGCAGCGGGAAAGATTCTGCGCGCTCCTGGGCATTCGCATTTGCGGCGGTGCCCCGTATCACCCGTCCTTTGATCCCGTGGAATATGGCAGCGAGACGAAAAAGGTTGAACGCAATGTAGTATTCGTAATCGGGAACGGATGCGCGGCCGGTGCGCCGACAATAGGCTGCAACATAGTCACGCTCCGTTGGGATATTCATTCTCGAAATATCCGCGCCTGCCAGTCCCGCTACAATATGCGGCGGCATGTGATACATCATTGCGTGATTTGCGAAGTCGGCGAGCGGATGACCGAGCGTCGCGAGCTCCCAATCAAGCACAGCAAGAATACGCGGCTCTGTTGGATGAAAAATCAAGTTATCGACGCGGAAATCCCCATGAACGATCGAGGTTTCGTCGCTTGACGGGACGTTGGCGGGAAGCCATTCGATAAGGCGGTCCATGTTGGGATCGCGGCCCGCGTCGGCATCTGCAACGTACTGTTGCGACCACCGCGCGATCTGACGACTGAAATAATTGCCGGGCTTGCCAAAATCACCGAGCCCGATTTCCCCATAATCCAGGCGGTGAAGACGGGCGATGGCATCGTTCATTGCATCGAAATAGGCGGGCCGCGTGGCGTGATGCACTCCAGGAAAAGTAGCGTCCCAAAAGACACGTCCTGCGACCATGCTCATGACATAGAACCATGTGCCGATGACGCTTTCGTCCGTGCACAAAGCATCAACATGAGGGACCGGGAAACCGGCACGCTCCACCGCAGTCAGCACGCGCGCCTCGCGCTCGACCGCATGCGCGCCTTTCAGCAACTGCCCCGGGGGTTTACGGCGCAATACATAGACTCGTTTCGGGGTCAGGAGTTTATAAGTGGGATTCGATTGGCCACCCTTGAACTGTTCGACCCGTAATGGTCCGGCAAATCCCGGAATCGCATCATGCATCCATGCTGCCAAGCGACCTTCGTCAAAGCGGTGTTGCTCACGGACCGCGCTGGTGCCGCTGTTGTCTCTGTCATGCATACCTAAGTTACGAAAGCTTGCGATATATCAAAGGCGGGCATGATGCTTTTGGAGGCTGCGGGAAGGACGGGGTTGTTGAACAAAGCTCGCTCCGCCTCAACCGTGTCCATGAAAACAATTATTTCGCTGATTCTTCCCGCATCGACCACAAGCACCAGGCCATATTGCTGATCGTATGAACCGTCTGCTGACCGCATTAGGAGACAAGCTCCAGAACTGTCGGAGCAAACCATGCGGATATCGCGCACGCCCCCCTTCAAGGCATGCGCCAATGCGTCAAAGCCGCCAGAGACGCCGGAGATCGGCGTGGTGCCAATCGTCTTAACGCACAAGTCTGAGTTGGCGACGGCCCTCATGCGCACCATATCGTTAGTGACCAGCGCCGCGGCGAAGTCAGTCGCCAGCGATTTCACTTCTGCGAGTGTGCTACCGGAGCGCACTGACTCGCCAGCTAAATCGAACGGTCTATTCGGTGCCGTGCGTGCCCGCAGAAGGCAATTTTTCATCAGGACCGTCTCTACCATTACCGTATCGAACAACTCGACGATCTCGGCAATGAGGCCGTTTTCGAGGCGGAATATCTGTAGATAATACTGATCGTACCTACCGCCATCCCGGGCCGGGAGGCCGCCGTGAAGGAGTCCCACCACGAGCGCGTCATCGACCAGAACGATGCGACTACCTTTTACATAGGATTCCGACCCGATTACCAGAGGACCTAGAACGTGCCTTTCCATATGTGCGTACAAATCATCACGGCCTTCAAAGCGTCCGGAAACCAGGCTGCTTCCGGACATCCAACACACAAGATTCGGCGAATGAAGTCGCACTACGTGAGCAAAGTCTCCTTCGCCCATGGCACGATAATAATCCTCGACGACAGCCCTATTCTGCACTTCGTTCCCAGGCATGAACGTTTCCTCCTGAAACCTCAAAATTTGCCGGTGAACTGCAACAGAACCTGCCGCGGACGATTCACATAACCGATGATATCCGCAGGGGTACCGGTTGCCGTGCCGGTGCCACTGCCGCTATTGGGACGATCGCTTCCGCCCGCAACGATCCATCTGTTGGTCAGATTGCGCCCCATCAGCGCAACGGCCCAAGCATCATCCCGGAAAAGGCGGATGCTGGCGTCGATCGTGGCATAACCGTGTTGGATCGTGCCGGGGCCTTCTGTCTCGCTGAAAAAATATTTGCTGACACCGGTCACGTCGCCGGTGAAACCGACTTTAAGTGTATCGCGGATCGGCATGTCATAAGTGAACCCAGCATTGGCACTCCAGTCGGGCGCCCGCACGGTGGGATGGCCTGTCAGATCCTGTCGCGTGAAAGCGCCAGCGGCCAACCGCTTGTCGCATCCCTCCGCGATTGTCTGACCACCAAAGCACGGCGAATCGAACGATTGGTAGCGCGTCTTGTTGTATCCAATTGCCGCACGTAGATGGAGACTTTCGGAGGCCGCGAAACGCGCATCCGCCTCGACCCCCTTGGCGCGTGCCGCTCCCGCGTTGAGAATCTGATACGTTATCTTTGTGCCGTCGAAGACGTCGACCTGGAGATCGCTGTAGTCATATAAATAGACGTCGCTGTTGATGCGTAAGCGGCCATTGAGGAACATGCCCTTCGCTCCAATCTCACCGCCCTTTACTTTTTCCGCCTTGAATTCAAGATCACTGGGCGAAGTCCCCGCACTCAAAATGGCGGGAAGACCGAAACCGCCGGATTTATACCCGGTTTTGTAAGCACCGTAGAAGGTCGACTGGCTCGTAGGGTGCCAGGTCAGCGTTGCCTCCGGTGAGAGGTTGTCGTCCGAATAGCTGCCGGTAAACGGTGTCAAGGGGAAGCCCGCAGCGAGAATCGGATGCACGTAAGTGTTGTTCTGGGTCATGTCTTTCTCTTCGTGCGTCCATCGAACCCCACCGGCGAGCTCCAAATTGTCGCGCAACTTCGCCGTCACTTGGCCGAACGTGGAATAGGTCTTCGAGTCGATCACACCATCTTTCGCAATGCTGAAGTAATAGCCGGTCGCCGGATCCGCCGGCAATGGAGCAATGCGGAAGGCCTGTGCGTTGTCAAGCTTCCCCGACTCATAGTAAGCACCCACCATGAAATTGACCGGTGAATTGAAGGTGGTGAGCGCTCGCAACTCCTGACTGACGGTTCTATATGTTTCCACTTGCGAGCCAAAATTCAGGTTGAACACGGTTCGCTCGAAACCGCTCTCGAAGTAGGAATCCTCATACCTGTAATATCCGGTGACCGAAGTGAGCTTGACAGCGTCGGTCGACCAATTTGCGGAGAGCGAGGCGATGATCGGCCTATAGAGTTGATAGGGCCTACCGTCTGTCACAGCGAGGACGCCTTTGAGAACTTGCGATGGCAGCCGCCCAGTCGTAGTGTGACCGTTTGCACTGTTGCAATCTTGGACGAAAGGATCTGCGGGTTCACCGGGATTTTGAACCTTTCCGCTAGGACAGAAAACGATCTCGCCATTGGTCCCTTCGCCGTTGTCCCGGGACTCGCCAGCGGTGAACTTGAAAGTCGCGTTAAGGTTTTCGATTGGCTGAAAGGCAAGTGTCAAGCGCCCCAAATACTCGCGCTGTTTCGGGCCCCAACGATCAAACGGCAATATATTCAGGCCAGTCGCCGGCTCCGCGCCCGCGAGGCCAGGGTATGCCAGATTCTCCATCCAGCCGCGCATGTCGCGGGCCTGAAAGGCAAAGCGAAACCCCAGGGTGTCGGTGATTGGGCCAGAAACATACCCACTGCCTATCACTTCGTGCGCATAGAACTCGTAGCCGACTGTTCCGCTGGCACTCAGGGTTTTCGTCGGATTCGCAGAGGTCATGGAGATGACGCCGGCAGGAGTGTTCTTCCCGAAAAACAGCGCCTGCGGACCCTTTAATATCTCCACCTGTGCGAGGTCAAAATAGCTTTGCTGCATCGAACGACCGCGGCTCGCGAGCACTCCGTCGACGTTAATCGCCACCGACTGGTCGAACCCGGTGTCGAGAGTCGATGAACCGATGCCTCGGATGACAAATGACGTCCCACTTCCGCTGGCCTGCTCCGCGACCATGACTTGCGGAGCAAGCTGCGCGATATCAGCGAGGTTTCTGGCCGAATAACGATCCAAGTCCGCTCCGCTTATCGCTGTCACAGCGACCGGTACGTCTAGGAGACGTTCATTGCGTTGACGGGCGGTAACCACGATTTCGCCCAAAGCGTCACTCGATTCCGGCGCCTGTGTGGAGGCTTCCTCGGCGCGTGCGGTGGCGCACAAATACATGGTGGCGGCTGCAAGGAACAACACACCACGCGAACTGAGATTGGTCATTACATCATCCTCCCCTGGGTCGCCTGCTTTATGCGGTTGCCACTTCTGCCGACACGAGTGCCTTGGCCCCGCATTGTGTCGGCACAGACTATCTAGGACCCGCCTGTTTAGAACCTATTGCTAGTGCTAGTCGGATAAGATTGAAGTTGAAGATGAGCTACTCTTGCATCACCAAGGTTTGAGCATCCGATGCAAGACGTCACGCTTAATCAGCTTCTGCTCGATCAGGTCCATGCGCGTCCTGAAAAAACGGCTCTCCAGTTCGGGGGGGAATTGCTCTCCTATGCCTTGCTCGAACGCCGAGCTTTACAAGTCGCGCACGGCCTTATCGCGCGAGGCATAAGAACAGGCGAGCGCGTCGCATATCTCGGTAAGAATTCCCTCGCGTATTTTGAATTTCTCCTTGGAGCAGCCAAGGCGGGTGCGGTCACGGTTCCCGTGAACTGGCGCCTGGCGGCGCCCGAGATCACGTATGTTTTGGAGAGTTCGCGCGCCAGGCTCATTCTCGTTGAGCCATCTTTCGAAGAGCTGGTCGCCGCCATCGCGCCGTCCATTCCCAGGCTTGTTAGCGGCGGCGGAGATACCTATACGCGCTGGCGCGATTCACAGAATCAGTCAGCCATCGAGACAGACGTGCATCCACGGGCGGCAGCCCTGCAATTGTACACATCCGGCACAACAGGCCGACCGAAGGGCGCGGTGCTTACGCACGAGAGCCTGTTCGGCTTGCGCACGTCGATGGACAGCGCGCCGGAGTGGTATCGATGGACGCCTGACGACGTCAGTTTGATTGCGATGCCGATCGCTCATATCAGCGGAACAGGCTGGGGACTGTGGACTCTGCAGGCTGGCGCGACCGGCATCATTACTCGGGAATTCAATCCGCATACGATAGTCGAGCTGATGAGCGCCCACCGGATCAGCAAGATAATGATGGTGCCCACCGCGTTACAACTCGCTGCGCGTCAAGCGTGCTCAACAGATATAGATTTCAGTTTTTTGCGCTACTTGTACTACGGAGGCTCGCCTATGCCTCCTGATCTTTTGAAAGAGTGTGTGAAGGCCTTCGGCTGTGGCTTCGTCCAGATGTACGGCATGACGGAGACGTCGGGCACCGTGGTTGCGCTGGCGCCGGAAGATCACAACCCAGATCAGGGCAATCGCCTAGGTTCGGTGGGCAAACCTCTCAATGGAGTAGAGCTGAAGATCATAGATCATGATGGCAATGCACTACCGGCCGGCTGCAGCGGCGAGGTTGCGATTCGCTCCAAATCGAATATGGCTGGCTATTTTGAAATGCCTCAAGCGACGGCTGACGCGCTGGATTCGCAAGGGTGGCTGCGCACCGGGGATGTCGGCTATCTCGACTCCGACGGCTATCTATTTTTGCGAGACCGGGTCCAAGATATGATCATTTCTGGCGGAGAGAACATTTACCCCACGGAGGTCGAAAATGCGATCAGTGGTCACCCGGCGGTAGCAGAGGTTGCCGTTATCGGCATACCTGACGATAAATGGGGCGAGAGCGTTCAGGCTTTCGTCGTGACGCTGCCAGACACGTCCCCAAGTTCTGACGAAATCCTTGCATGGGCGGCAGGACGCATTGCAAGGTTCAAGCTGCCAAAGTCGATCGTGTTCGTCAGTACGTTACCGCGCAATCACACCGGAAAGGTGCTCCGGCGCGAATTGCGCGCGTTGCTGCCCCGGTCACAGGCCATCGACCAGCAAGGAAAGTGAGATGCGGATCGGACAATGCGAAGAGGTCCAACCGAATGCTCGGACGGGCTTACATCATCAGCGGAGAATAACCCAATGACGCAAGAGAAAGCTTTCGAAATCAAGATGGAATGGTATTGGTCCAAGGAAAGAGCCGAGCAGGAATGGACCCATATCTGGTCCAAGCTCTGGCATATGGGTCCCCGCGTGGATGAATTGCGCGAGTCCGGAGACGTGATGATTCACTCGCTGGGGCATGAGAGCCTTCTGTTCGTACGGGATGGCGATGAGTTCCGCGGCTATTTCAACGTATGCCGGCATCGCGCGAACCGGCTGCTCCTTTCGGACGACGGACCGAGCTTCACGCGCGAGTTCCACTGCGCTTTCCACGGTTGGCGTTACGCGCTCAATGGCAAACGAATCCACGTGCCCTACCAAGAGCGCTTTGACTGCAAGGCCCTCAATGACCCCGAGCGGACCTCACTCAAGTCGTTTCGAGTGGAGTCGTTCGCGGGCTGGCTATGGTTTACCTTGGACGACAAAGCTCCCAGCCTGGCGGAATTTTTAGGGCCCATAGGCCCGAAGCTTGCCGCCTATAAGATGGAGCGCGCCCAAATTATTGATTACAAGACGTTCGAGTTTGCCTGTAATTGGAAGACGGTGTTCGACGCGTTTAACGAAAGCTACCATTTTCCCACGCTGCATTCGGAGATTCTCGCCTGGGGCAACGAAGATGCGCCAATCACGATGTTGAATATTCACAGCATGATGGTGAATGAATATGGTGCGCCCAGTAAGTTCTATCCGGAGCAGAAAGCGCTCAATCCATCACTCGAGGCACTGCTTCGGCAGAACGGCATCGATCCGGCAGAATTCAAAGGCAGCGCTAAGGACGTGCGCCGGGCTGTGCAGATGGCCAAGCGTGCTCGGCAGGAAGGGTCGATCTTTCCTTACGCGGAATTGACGGACGGCCAGCTGAGCGATGCCTATCACTTCATGTTATTCCCGAGTGCGCACTTCAACTTATTCCCGGAATTCTATGTGACGCTGCGATATCGTCCACATCCGAGTGGGGACCCTGAGAAAATGTATTTCGATTTCACCATGTGCGCACCGCTGGAGCCGGGTGAAGAGGTGCCGCAATACCAGCATCGTGTGGTCAAGGCCGGAAGCGAACCCGTGTCTGAAGTACTGAAGTGGGGTGTGCGCCAGCACCCGGTTGTGAACGAGGTTCTCGGGCAGGACGTTGGTTTGGTGGAGATGGTTCAACGAGGACAGCGGTCTCAGAGTTTCCACGGAGCGCTGTTGAGCAGTGACGAACGGCGTATCACACACTTCCACGAGAGTATTGACGATTTGGTTTCCGGGCGCCGATCGTTGCGCGAGCTGATGGCCTCACGCCAAACGGAAGCGGATACCCACAGCGCGACCTGAAAGCGTGAAGCCCAGGATTGCAACTCATAAGTCTTTTCTAAGGATAACGATATGAGCGAGCCCGTTCGCGTCCATTTGATTTGTGGCGCGCCTACGCACGACACTAATTACTCGCGTCTTGAACTTCTAAAGATGACCCATGAGGATGAGCGCGTCACGGTGACTCTGAACGAGACTTTTTCGGACGTCAAGGCAATTGGCGGGAGTGATGCCATCATCGCTTACACGTGCAACGTCTCGCCTACCGACGCACAGTTGGACGCGCTGGAGGCCTTCTTCAAGCGCGGCGGTCGAATGTTCGCGCTGCACGCGACCAATGCCTTGTTTGGTTTCACCAACGGGCCGGTGATCAAGGTTCAAGGAATTGAGATTCCCGGGCTCGTGGACACCACTGATGCCAACCCTCGATTCACGAGCCTGCTTGGTAGCCGGTTCTTGGCGCATCTGTTGCTGGGACCGCTCCATGTCAATGTTTCGGCACCCGAGCATCCGATTGTTCGTGGAATCTCGGGCTTCGACGTGATCGACGAGCCCTACATTGTCGAGCTCATCGGCAATTGCGAAGTCCTGCTCAATGCGCGATTTTCAGGCCGCAATCCAGGGTATGTGCTGGGCGACTGGCCCGAGGAAAGAGATCACCCCCAAATGTACCTCAAGCAGCACGGTGCAGGGGCCGTGCTTTACTTGAATCTCGGCCACTGCAGTGGCAAGTATGATTTCAGGCCGCTGATGGACGAGGGACCGGTTTCCAAAGGCCCGTGGGAGGTGCCGGAATTTCGCCATCTTCTTCGCCGGGGGATTTCGTGGGCGCTAGCCGCATGTGGCTGAGGCAGAAGACGGCCATCGTGCTCGGTGCCGGCGGCAAGCACAACATGGGCCAATCGATTGCGCGCCGCTACGCCGCCGAAGGCGCACGGGTCGTCGTCAGTGGTCGAAACACTGACACTCTGCACGAATTGGCGGAGGAGATCGGTGGACTCGCCATCGCGTGCGACATTACGCGGCGGGGAATGATCGAGCAGTTGGCGCGCCAGACCATCGATCGCTTCGGTAAGATCGATATAGCCGTCAACTGTACGGGCCTCAATCTCGGCAGACCCTTTTTGGAGACCAGCGATGACGATCTTGCGCGCCTGTATGATATTCAGTTCAGAGGCCCATTCCAGTTCATGCAGGTTATGGTGAAGGCGATGCAGCACGGCGGTTCCATCATACAAATCAGTTCTGCAGCATCTGCAATCATGCTCGATGACTATGCCGCGTATCGCGCTACCAAGGCAGCCATTGATCAGGTGGTGCGCAGCGTGGCGGATGAGTTCGGCGAGCGTGGTATTCGCGCCAATAGTATTTCCCCCGGACTTGTGCGCACACCGATGACCAGCGATGTCTGTAGCGTTCCCGGTGTCGTCGAGGTATTCGCCAAGACCTCGCCACTTGGCCGAATAGCGACGCCTGAGGAGATCGGCGCGGCTGCGCTCTGGTTAGCGAGCGACGAATGCTTCATGACTGGAGAGAATTTACAGATCAACGGCGGGCTGATGCTGCGACGCAATCCTACCAAAGGCGAGGTCGCGGCTGCCATGGCGCGAACTCCCACCACGCTCGCAAAATAGGGAGAACACTGCGATGAGTCGCCAGGAAAACATTGATCTCCTCACCCGCTACTTTTCCGCCATGTCAGCGAACGAGTGGAAGGCGGTGGAAGACATGTATCACGATGATATCGTCATCCACATGGCTGGATGCACTCCAGCCTCCGGCCGCCTGGCAGGAAAGGCAGCAGTCACTGAAGGACTGGTTGCAAAACAGGTGCATGCCGCCCTGATTGTGGAAAGGATGCACTTCGCCAAGCGCTGGAAGATCATGTGCGCAGATGACGAGCGCGTTGTTGCGATCATGGAGGGAGGCGGCCCAACCCATTCTGGCGACAATTACGACCAGACTTATTGCGAGATCTTTAGATTCAGGGACGGCAAAGTCATCGAGATGCACGCTTTTTTTGACACGGCATTGGCGGAACGAGCGCTCTTCAACAACCCTCTTACTCAGCGTCGCAGTGCACCCGCCGAGCCGCTGGAATATTGAGCAAAGATATGGACAACTTCAAAGACTGCGTGTGTCTCGTCACTGGCGCCGGGCGGGGAATCGGAGCAGCGATTGCCAGCGCTTTCGCGCAAAGCGGCGCGCAAGTGGTGCTGACTGACATCCAAAAGGAAACGGTCGAGTCTCATGCCACGCAACTCGGCCAGACCGCCTATGTTCATGACGTGTCTGACGAAGAAGCCTGGGTGCGTATCATCGCAGATATTGCGGTACGTTTCGGCCGCCTGAATGTGCTGGTCAACAATGCTGGTTTCGGCTGGCTGAGGCCCTTATGCGAGACCAGCCTGGCTGAGTGGCGTCGGCTGATGGCCGTAAACGTCGATGGAACGTTCCTGGGCATGAAGCATGCCATTCCGCTCATGAGCAAGACGGGGGGCGCCATCGTGAACATGTCATCCATGTTCGGCAAGATTGGGCATTCCGGTGCCGCCGCTTACTGTGCGAGCAAAGGCGCCGTTTCGATGATGACTAAAGCGGTTGCGCTGGAATGTGCTGAGCAGCGGAACGGCATTCGCGTGAATTCCATCCATCCAGGCTACGTCGCAACGCCTTCGGTCGCCGAGACACTGACCTCTGCGCAGATTGATGAGCTCCGCAGAATGCATCCCATCGGTCGTCTTGCGCAGTCGGAGGAAATTGCGCGGGCGACGTTGTTTTTGGCCTCTGACCACGCTTCCTTCATGACCGGCTCTGAACTAATTGTCGACGGCGGATTCACTGCGCAATGATCTTCATGGTAAATCTTTGATGGGAGCGGCCGGCATGGATCTGGAAGCGATCGCAGCCCGAGTGGAAGCCTTCGTTAGAAACGAAATCGTGCCTTATGAGAGCGATCCGCGGTATGGGCCGCACGGCCCGTCCGAAGATCTGGTGCGGCATATGCGAGGTCTCGCGGCTGCCGCCGGCGTGCTGACGCCGCATATTCTGCCCGACGGCACCCATCTGTCTCAGCGCGCAACTGCCTTGATATTGCGGCGGTCGGGGTTGTCGCCTCTTGGTCCGGTGGCCGTAAATACTGCAGCTCCCGACGAGGGCAACATGTACCTCATCGGCAAGGTGGGAACAGCAGAGCAAAAAAAGCGCTATCTGGCGCCACTCGTGTCCGGACAGGCACGCTCAGCGTTTTTCATGACGGAGCCTGCGATGGAGGGCGGCGCAGGCTCCGATCCCTCCATGATGCAAACTGTTGCGGCCCAAGAAGGTGATGGGTGGGTGATCAATGGCCGCAAGGCTTTCATCACCGGCGCCGTCGGCGCGGGAGTCGGCATCGTCATGGCGAAAACCCACGAAAGTGGTGCGAACAGAACGACCGCCACCTTGTTCATACTGGATTTGCCGAACACGGCCGTCAGGGTGGATCGCGTACTCGATACCATCGATAGTGCAATGCCGGGTGGCCACGCGATGGTGACCATCGACAATTTGCGTCTGGAGTCTGCGAATATCCTCGGTGCGCCGCATCGCGGGTTTGAGAATGCGCAGGTGCGCCTGAGCCCGGCAAGGCTTTCCCACTGCATGCGCTGGCACGGTGCAGCCACGCGCGCTCATGAAATTGCTGCTGCTTATGCGTGTGAGCGACAGGCTTTCGGTAAACCATTGATCGATCACGAAGGCGTTGGCTTCATGCTGGCGGACAATTTGATCGAGCTGAAACTGGCGGAACTCATGATCGATTGGTGCGCCGGCGTGTTGGATTCGGGGAATCAGGGCACGCTGGAAAGCTCGATGACCAAGGCGTCCGTATCCGAACTCCTCTACCGGATTGCCGACCGCTGCGTTCAGGTGTTGGGGGGAACCGGCGTGTCTCGCGACACCATCGTCGAGCGGGTGTTCCGCGAAATGCGGGCGTTTCGCATCTACGACGGACCTACCGAAGTCCATAAATGGTCCATTGCCAAATCCATCAAACGCAGGATGGTCAACGCCAACAGCGAGACCCGGTAACAGCCTGGTCCCCCGGTTCACAAAGTACTGAGCAGATGCCCACCATCGACCGGAATGACGGTTCCGGTCATGAAACGCGAGCTGTCCGACGCCAACAGAAGAAGCGGGCCGTCCAAGTCCTCCATTTGACCCAACCGTCGCTGCGGTATGCGCTTGGTCAGGGCCGACCCGTGATCCGTAGTCCAGAATGCGTGGTTCAGTTCGGTCTTGAAGTATCCGGGTGCCAAGGCGTTGACTCTGATCCCATGCTGCGCCAGCTCGAGTGCCATGGTCTTGGTGAGTTGATGAAGACCTGCCTTGGAGACGGCGTAGGAGACCACGCCTTTGGCTTGGCGAATACCCAGGACCGAGCCGATGTTGATGATGCTGCCGCCATGGCCTACGGCACGCATGTGTCTGGCCACTTCGGTGCTCATCAAAAAAGCTCCCTTGAGATTGGTGTCGATGACGGCATCCCAATCCTCCTCTTCATGACGGAGGATGCCGGAACTCTTTGAAACACCAGAATTGTTCACCAGGATGTCGATGCCGCCGAGCACCTCAATAGCAGCCGCCACACCGCTGCGAACGGACTCTACATTGGTCACGTCTAACGCGGTTGGGTAGGCGATGTGGCCCTGCGAAACGATGGTTTGTGCAATCTCTTTCAACAACTCGATGCGTCTCGCTCCCATCGCCACGCGGCAGCCGGCTCGTGCCAACAGTTGGGCGAAATGTAAGCCTAGCCCGCCTGAAGCACCTGTTACCAAGGCAGTCTTGCCGACAAGGTCTACCGTCAGCCGCTGCGAGTTCATTGCGTGCCCACATGTGAAAAGAAACGTTCAATCCGGAAACCGCTACGACTGCGCACTACGGCATAGACAGCGCTCACACCAGATTCAATGCAGCTTTGCATGGTGAGCTGAGTGTAGCGGCTTGACGGCAGCTGTGAAATGACTGGCTCCCTAGTGTTTATCAGAGTTGTGCGTCGGCTGACGATCGGGAAGATTACTGCCTGGTACGGTTGATACCTGATAGTAGGTGACCCTTGGGCGGCAACGTGACCTCCACTCTCTACCCAAGATTCGACGAGGCCGTCATCCTGATTACAGGCGCGGCATCGGGAATCGGGCGTCGCGCCGTGGAGCGCTTCGCAGAGGCAGGTGCGACGGTAGTTGCGGGAGACATCGCAGCAGTGCCCACGCCGCGCCCGGATTCAGATTACGTACATCTCGACGTGGCCGATGAGGCTGACTGGCAGAAAGTCATGTCTCATACCTTGGAACGCTTTGGAAGACTAGACGCTCTGATAAACTGCGCGGGTATCGTCTTGATGGCCAATGTCGTCGATACGACAGTTCCTGACTTTCGCCGCGTGATGGCGATCAATGTCGAAGGCACGTTTCTCGGTATGAAGCATGCCATGCGCGCCATGTTGGGCCGCGGTGTCGGTTCGATCGTCAATGTCTCCTCGGCCGCCGGACTGGTGGGATCGCCCGGCGCGAGTGCGTACTGTGCTAGTAAAGGAGCCGTCCGGCTCATGACAAAAGCAGTCGCGTTGGAGGCGATCGCTGCCGGCACTCGGATACGTATAAACTCTCTCCATCCGGGACTCACGGAAACGCCCATGGTCGAGAAAATCATGCATCAATTGGGTGGTGCGAAGGAGCTTCGCGGGCAACTCGAATCGATGTTGCCCGCTGGACGCTTGGCCAGCCCGGACGATATCGTCGACGGCATGATGTTTTTAATATCAAATCAATCGAGTTTCATCAATGGCGCTGAACTCGTCGTGGACAATGGGTTCACGGCTCAATGATGCACACGCATGGAACTCGCCTCGCGGATTCGGGGCGCTTCACGCCGAGATCTGATTAAAACGAACTAGTTCGCTATCCGAATCGCCGAATAGGCTGGCGAGCAGCACCAATCGCTTGTAGCCGTGACCTAGCATCAACTCGTCCGTCATACCTATGCCGCCGTGCAGGTGCACGCATTCCTCGCCCATCTCAATCGCCGCGCGGCTTATGTAGCTCTTCATTCCGGCGACGCCGCGTCGGCCGTGAGCACCCATGCCAATGTAGGCAGCCGCACGGTACAGATGGGAACGCGATTGCTCGAGCAATACGTACAGATCCGCCATGCGATGCTGGAGCGTTTGGAAAGTCGCGAGCGGCTGTCCGAACTGTTTCCGATTCTTGAGATATTCAGCCGTCATTCGAAACAAAGTACTCATGATTCCGACCATTTCGGCGCCAGCTGCCAAGCGCGCGTCATCGATTACCGCTTCAAATTCTTCGTAATTGCCGTGGAGGCGGCCCTCTGCCGTTACCTCTCGAAATCGAACTGAACTGGCGATCGACCCGTCAGCCAGTCGAAAGTCGCGCCGCTCGATGCCAGCTGCGTCGGGATCTACCAAATAGAAGCCTATGAGCGACGGATTGACTGAGGAGTAGTCTTCGCGGGCCGACACGATCCACCTGTCCGCCGCCGCGGCCAAGGGCACGACACTTTTATCCCCATCGAGAAGCACTGCTCCGTTTCGTGAACGGGCGGACACACCCACACCCGATAAATTGAATCGGGCTGCATGCTCGAAGTGGGCAAGGGCGATATGCGCCTCGCCGCGAATCAACCTTCCCAGCCACAGATCCTTCTGCGCGTGGCTGGCAATGCGCGCGAGAATGCCTCCGGATACCACGATTTCTTCCAGTATGGGTTCGACGGCGAAGCCGCTGCCAAGGGCCTCCATGACGGTGATCAGTTCCCTTGGGCCACCACCGAGTCCGCCATCCGAGGCCGCGAAGGGTAAACCGAGCACGCCCAATTCGGCCAACAGATGCCAGTTATCGGCGCCGTATCCCGAAGGTTCATTGCGATATCGTCGACGTTCGCCAATTCCATAACGATCGCGGACGAACATATCAATGACGTCTTTAAGGATTGTTTGTTCTTGATTTAGCCGAAATTTCAAGCGAGTTCACCTTTGTTCGCCGAAGCATAGCGCGCGCTTTTGGGCGGTAGGGAGAGGCCTGTCAAATGAACTAGGTCAAAAGGCTAGTCTGGCGCCATGACCTCGACACGATCCTCGGCGATCCGAACGGGATAAGTGGCCAGCGCCCGCGTGGCCGGCGCTCCGAGCACCCGCCCGTCCCGGACATCGAAAGCGGCTCCGTGCAGTGGACATACTAATCGCACCCCACGTAGCCGACCTTCGCTGAGACGCGCCTTGGCATGCGTACAAACATTGTCGAGCGCATAGATACCGTCCCTGGTACGGCATACTACGATTTCGCGCTCGCCGAGTTTGCACGCGCGCATTCCGCCCTCAGGCAAATCAGATAAGGCCAACGATACTGGCGTGGGGATTGTCATTGAGCGGACCTATTCAAGCCAGTTCCGATTGCCGGGCTGCAGCATTCGGCCCCCAGTGTTTGTCATTTCGGCAGTGTTACTTGTCATTTCGGCAGTGAAGCGTATCATTTTGCGGTTGCGGGGGACGACCATGCAACACAAGAGCTATTCAGGTCTACTAAGTGATTTCAGCGATCTGCTGCAAAGCGTAACGATCCGTTCGCGGCGCGGTATCCACGCTGCGGCCGAAGCCTTGCGCGATGCTGCAGAATCATGCGGCAATCTTAGGGTTGCCCCCTGCGCCAATATCGCACTGAAAGATCCCATGATCGACGAGCACGGTAATGTACTCGCTTCACATGTGTTCGGTTGGGGCGCGGTAGAGGGTGAGCGTTGGTGGGAGAGATCGACGCTCGCACTTACCTCGCCAATCACATTGGCGTGCCGCTACGAGAGCGAGCCTTTTTGGCTGAATGCAGCAGGCTTGCACACGCAACAAGACAATCCTCATTTAGCTGCCTTGGATTTGCGAGATTTTTCCGAGCGGGCCATGACGGATGCCGCCATCGTGGTGCCGGTTCACATGCCGTACGGCCAGCTCGGGGCAGTGAACTTTCTTCCTATTACGGCACGGACCGATCTCACGCGCGAATTCGCCGAGTATGGGGATCTTTTGGGGCTTCTGGCGCGCAAATTCATTAGTAGCTATACACGCGTTGCCTACAAGCAACAATGGATACCGTCGGACGTTCAAATGAGCAAGCGCGAGATCGAGTGCTTACGATGGGCTGCAGTTGGAAAAACGGATAGCGAAATCGCTCTCATTCGCGGCCGGAGCTGCGCCACCATCCGCTTTCATATCCATAATGCGGCAATGAAGCTCAATGCGGTGAATCGCAGTCAAGCCATCTTCAAAGCCGCTCAACTCGGTTATCTGGGTTCCCTGACCTAGTACTAGTTATAGATGCTAACTGGCTGAGTTCAGGCGATCCTGCGTGGGTGAGATCAACTCCTATCGCACCCAACGTTTTTTTAACGCAGCCTGAGTTGCATCTGCTCGCCGGACGGCACGTCGAGTCGGGCCGCCTCGTGTTCCCGCTCCCGGCCGACGCTGCTTTTCGCCCGGTACCGTTGCCAACCCGCGGCTTGTTGTGGTCGTACACGGTGCAACACTTCGCTCCGAAGTCCCCTCCTTATCGCGGTTCGGAGCCGTTCGAGCCATTTGCGTTGGGCTATGTTGAATTGCCCAATTGCCTCATCATCGAAAGCCGGTTGACCGAGGTTGCGTTCAACGCATTGCGAATCGGCATGCCAATGGAACTGACCACTCTGGTACTTCGTACCGATTCTGATGGCGCCCATATCACCACTTACGCCTTCCGCCCCCAACAGAAGACACCTCCATGACGGATGTGCACATCGTTGGAATAGGGATCCACCCATTCGGGCGCACTGAATCGCGGACGGGATTGCAACAAGGTGAGTTCGCGGTGCGCGCGGCTCTCGCCGATGGGAATTTAGAGTGGTCCGATATGCAATTTGCTTTTGGCGGATCGGATGCGGCGGGTAGGGCCGATACCCTGGTTGCCCAGCTGGGACAGACAACGCTGCCGTTCATAAATGTGTTGAATGGCTGCGCCACCGGCGGCTCGGCACTGTTCGGCGGCTACAATATGATTCGAACTGGCGATGCCGACTTGGGTATCGTGCTGGGATTTGACAAGCACCCCCGTGGCGCGTTCGAAGTCGACCCAACCGATTGGGGTCTCCCCGTCTGGTACGGCGAATGCGGAATGATGGTCACGACGCAGTTTTTCGCGATGAAACTGCGCCGGTATATGGATCAGCACGGCATTACACCGACAGCGCTTGCACGTGTCGCTGAGAAGGCATTCAACAATGGTTCGCTGACGCCCCACGCATGGCGCCGAACGGCCGTGAGCCTGGAAACGATCCTTAATTCTCCTCTCGTCAATGATCCGCTCACTAAGTATATGTTCTGTTCGCCCAGCGAAGGCGGGGTGGCCCTGATTCTGGCGAGCGAAAAGAAAGCGCGGCAGCTCGGCGGGTCGCGTATCAAGATCAAAGCCGTTTCGATGCGCTCACGGCCCGCGCACTCCTTTGAAGTCTTCGCGCCCTACCTCGATGTAGAGCGGGGCCTATCGCCATCTGTGGTAGCCAGTCGCGACGCATTCGAAAAGGCTGGACTTGGTCCAGAGGACATCGACGTGGCGCAGTTACAGGACGCCGAATCCGGTGCAGAGATCATGCACATGGCGGAAAACGGCTTCTGCGCGGACGGCGAGCAAGAGCAATGGCTGGCCGAAGGCCGCAGCCGCATCGATGGCTCCCTTCCCATCAATACGGACGGCGGATGCCTGGCTTGCGGTGAGCCCATCGGTGCCTCCGGTCTGCGCCAAGTCTACGAAAATGTAGTGCAGCTGCGCGGCACAGCCGGGGCCCGTCAAGTGCCCGATGAGCCACGCACCGGATATAGCCACGTATACGGGGCACCCGGTATTTCAGCAGTGGTGATTCTGCAATGCTGACGCGCAGCGAATCGGCGGAAGCTCAGTTCTCTCTGGAGACTCCACCGGACCTCCTGCAATTCCGGCGCGACGTGCGTGAGTTCTTGCATACCCACTTACCTTCTCGATTGCGCGAAGGGTCGCGCGCGACTCCAACGGTATTTGCCGAGCCCGAGATTAGCCGTGAGTGGCAGCGCATACTGCATCAGAAAGGTTGGCTCGCTTACAACTGGCCGCAGGAGCTCGGAGGAACAGGCTGGTCCGCCATGCAGCGCTACCTGTTCGAGAAAGAATGTGCCTGGGCAGACGCGCCTGGGTTACCGGTGTTGGGTTTGAAATTGTTGGGTCCGGTGCTGTGCGCCTATGGCACGCCCGCGCAACAGCAGCGCTATTTGCCCAAGATACTCAGCGGTGAGCATTATTGGTGTCAAGGCTTCTCGGAACCTGGTGCCGGCTCTGATCTTGCTGGCCTGCGTACCCGTGCGGTTCGCCACGGCGATCACTATGTTCTCAATGGAAGCAAGATTTGGACGACGCACGCTCATTTTGCCGACCACATATTTTGTCTGGCTCGTACGGACTCATCGACCAAAGCACAAAATGGCATAAGTTTTTTCCTCGTCGACATGCGTCAGGCCGGCGTGCGGGTGCAACCCATTTACACGCTGGCGGGCGATCACGAAGTCAATGAAGTCTTTCTCGACGATGTTACCGTTCCTGCCGACGATCTCGTGGGCGCCGAGGGGGAAGGCTGGACGATCGCGAAGTATCTATTGGAGAACGAGCGAGGCGGGTCCTGCCACGCGCCCCGTTTGCTTGCCGATATCGCGCGATTGCGTTCAGAGGCGTCGCGCGAACCGTCAGGCTGCGATGGTGAGTCTATGCTCGACGATCCCTTGTTCTCGGCTGCCTTGGGTCGGCTGGAACTCGAGGCGCAGGCACTCGAAATTACTGAGTTGCGCAATCTCGAGCAACTGGGACAGGGCCAAAGGCCGGGCCCGCAGTCCTCAATCGTCAAGCTCGTGGCTTCCGATCTGCATCGGCACATCAATGCCCTTTTCATGCGCCTTTATGGATACCTAGGTCTGCAACTTGAGACTCGTCGGCCGATGTATGGCGATTCAAGCCCGGAGCCCATCCATAGCAAGTCGGCGCAGCTAGCCTGCCCGCGTTACCTCAATAGCCAAAGTTGGGCAATTTTTGGCGGCAGCAACGAGATTCAGCGTTCCATTATCGCCAAGACTGTGTTGCGAGGATGACCATGCAAATCGATGCTCCCACCAAAGCCTCTGTCGGAGACTACATGATACCGAATCGTGCTGCACTGCTGAGCGCCTACCGCTCGATGAAGACCATACGTGTCTTTGAGGAGCGACTCCATCAGGAAATCGCCGGGGGCAAAATCGCGGGATTTACGCATTTGTATGCCGGCCAGGAAGCCGTGGCGGTGGGTATCTGTGAGCTTCTTGGCCCTTCGGATTACATCGTGTCCACACACCGTGGCCATGGTCACTGCATCGCGAAAGGTTGCGATGTCAAAGGAATGATGAAGGAGATCTATGGCAGGCGGGATGGGTTATGCCGCGGTAAGGGTGGCTCCATGCACATTGCCGACATCAATGTGGGAATGCTTGGCGCCAACGGAATTGTGGGCGCAGGCGCACCGTTGGCTCTCGGAGCGGCCATTGCTGCCCGCATGGATGGCGCGGGAAAAGTTGCTGTTGCGTTCAGCGGCGATGGCGCCGCCAATCAGGGCACGACCTTCGAAGCCATGAACATGGCGGTGGTGCTGCGAGCCCCGCTCATCTTTGCGTTCGAGAATAATCATTATTCAGAGCAGACAGGTGTCAAATATGCCGTAGGAGCTACCGACATGGCGACGCGCGCAGCAGCATTCGGCATGCGCGCGCATAAGGTAGACGGCTGCAATTTTTTTGCCGTCCACGAGTTGATGGCCAAGGTCATAGAGCATTGCCGTTCAGGAGAAGGTCCAGTGGCAGTGGAGTTCGATACTGAGCGATTCTACGGACACTACGAAGGTGATCCGCAACGCTATCGAGGCGTCGGGGAAGTGAATCGGCTGCGCGAAACGCGTGACTGTCTCGTGCACTTTCGGTCCAAGGTCCGCGAAGGCAAGCTGCTCGATAGCGCGAGCCTCGACGCAATCGACACCGAAGTGATGGCCCTGATCGACAGCGCCGTGGATGAGGCCCAGTGCGCGCCTCCACCCGTCGCGGCAGATGTATACGACGATGTTTACGTGACTTACTGACGGGGAAACATGATGGCAACCATGTCGATGCGTGAGGCAATATCGAAGACGATCCATGATGAAATGGCCCGCGATCCGGATGTTTTGATCATGGGTGAGGACATCGTCGGGGGCCACGGTACTCCGGGCGGAACGGAGGCAACCGGCGGAATTTGGGGAATGACGGCCGGGCTGTACGATAAATTTGGGGCGAACCGCGTCATCGATACGCCTATCTCCGAATCTTGCATCGTCGGAGCGGCGGCTGGCGCCGCCCTTGCTGGAAAGCGCGCCATTGCTGAGTTGATGTTTGCGGACTTCGTTGGAGTGTGCCTCGACCAGCTTTACAACCAGATTGCGAAGTTTCGCTACATGTTTGGCGGGCGATCCACCTGCCCCGTAACGGTCAGAATTACCTACGGCGCGGGAATGAACTGCGCGGCGCAACACAGCCAAGCCGTGTATGCAATGCTCACCTCCATTCCCGGCCTGAAAGTCGTTTTGCCGACCACCCCCGCAGATGCCAAAGGACTGCTGACGAGCGCCATTCGCGGCGACGATCCGGTGATGTTCTTTGAGCACAAGACGCTGTATGGCGAGACCGGCGAGGTTCCCGACGGCGATCATATGGTGCCGTTCGGCCATGCGCGCTTGGTGCGCGAGGGAAGCGACGCGACCATCGTAACCTGCGGACAGCTAGTGAGCTTCGCTGCGGCCGCAGCCGATCGCTTGGCCAAAGAAGGCATCGCCTGCGACGTCATCGACTTGCGCACTACTAGCCCCATGGACGAGGAAGCCATCCTTGACAGTGTCGAAGCCACTGGGCGCCTCGTCATTGCCGACGAGAGTCCTCCTCGTTGCAGCCTCGCGTCAGACATTGCCGGGCTGGTGGCGAATAGAGCCTTCGCGGCGCTCCACGCGCCGATTGAAATGGTCACCGCACCCCATACGCCGGTACCTTTTGCACCCGAGTTGGAGCGTGTCTACCTACCGTCATCGGCGACAATCGAAGCCGCCGTGCGCAAGGCGATGGCGTACCGCTAGCGGTGGCAAGGAAGGAAAACGTGAAGAGAATGCGAGCTTTTACCATGCCCAAATGGGGCATTGAGATGATCGAAGGAACCATCAGCGAATGGAGCGTCAAGGAGGGCGATCCTGTAGTCAAGGGTCAAACCATCGTTCTCATCGAGACCGATAAAGTTGTCAACGAGGTTGAAGCTGAATTCGACACCAAGTTCGTACGCATCACGGCGTCCGCGGGTGAAGTTTGCCGGGTCGGCGCGCTCCTGGCCGTCATGGCGCAAGATGAGGTCAGCCGGGCCGAGGTCGACGCCTTTGTGCAAGCCTTCGAAAAGGGACAAGGGCCGCATTCCGATGTGCCGGCTGTTGAGCCGATTGCGGTCGGTGGCACAGCCCCTGAAATTTCCTCTGAAAAGGCGAGCGCCACGATAAGTCCTCGCGCGAGCTTGCTGGCTCGACGACTCGGCCTTGACACGACCCTTGTTGCCGGCAGCGGTCGACGTGGCCGAATTACCTATCAAGATGTCATGCAGGCATCGAAGCCGCCACGTGCCATC
>WNFR01002192.1_pt1 | contig 34016 bp, 23 predicted proteins | sample 5400221 | NCBI WGS metagenome assembly WNFR01 (sample SAMN13153357, study PRJNA577476) | soil metagenome | isolation source: 40 cm soil under Madrone tree | place: USA:California | collected 2016-06-14
CTGACAATTCAGTTGGACCGTGGAGAGCACGACGGCATCCGAAAAAATATGGGAGTGATCACTCCGGATGGCGTGGTCGGCAAGGTCGTCGAAGCGTATTCCAATGCTTCCTTGGTGCTTCTGCTGACGGACAAAGAGAGCGGCGTCGGTGCGTTGCTGGCCGATTCCCGTATTCAAAGCCCCGTTGGGGGGCAGGGTGAACCGCTTCTGGTCATGAAGTATGTTCCCAACGACGACTCGGTCAATCTCGGAGAGCGTGTTATTACCAGCGGTATGGATCGTATCTTCCCACGTGACCTTCCCGTAGGCACCGTCGCGGAAATCAAACCTGGCAATCCTTTTAAGCAGATTCGAGTGAAACCGGCTGCCAATCTCGAACGGCTGGAGGAAGTATTCGTTCTTCTGTCGCTTCGTCCCCTCGAGATGAAAAACGAAGGTAGTCCCGCTGACGCACAGGCTCCGGCGTCCGGCGCAGCTACTCCTCCTCCGGCGGTAAGACGATGAACGACGCGTTTGACATCCGCGGCGAATCGCACATCGAAGTTCACAAGTTTCGTGCCGGCGCGATCATCGTCGCCACGCTGCTGGCACTGGTATTCCAGTCATCGTTCCCAATTCATTTTGCGAAGGCTGCCGTCCTCGATTTGCCTCTGCTGGTGACGATCTATTTCGGCCTCAGCCGGCGCAATCCTTCCACAGGACTTCTCCTGGGGACGTTTATTGGGCTTCTGCAGGACAGCCTTAGCGGACCAACTGTTCCGCTGGGACTCTACGGTATTGCGAAAACCATCATCGGGTATCTCGCTTCATCTATCGGGGCGCGGCTCGATACCGAGCACCCCGCTGCGCGCTTCGCCCTCACCTTCGCGTTCTTCATCGTGCATCAGGGGTTCATCGTTCTGACGCGCCGCATGCTCCTCGCGCAGCCGGAGCCGTGGTTTAACATGCATCTCATCGTCGCAGCGCTCGTCAACGGACTGGTCGCGGTATTTCTCTTCGTTCTGCTCGACCGACTCCGCAGGAACTAGCCAGTCGCGACACAATTCTGCCGGATCGCAATTCTTCGTTATTTATTGGCTGAGAAGAAATTGTTTGAATTCGTCGTACGAACTCGAGATCGGCAGCGAAAGCTTGTCACGTTTCAAGTAAGCGGCCAGGCGATCCGGCAACGGCGGCGCCGCGCCAATCGCTTTCATCACTACGTCGGCAAATTTCGCGGGATGTGCGGTAGCCAGCACCAAACCCTGTGTTGGCACAGGATGTTGACTCTTGTAGGCTTCCCAACCGAGCACGCCGACGGCCGTGTGCGGATCGGAGATATAACCGAACTTATCTTGGAGCATTCTCATTGCGCCAAGCGTTTCTTGGTCCGTTGCGCTGTGGCCCCAGATTTCTTTCTGCACATATTCGAGGCGATTTCGGCACAAATCGAGCAATCGCGGAAAATTGTTTGGATTGCCCACATCCATAGCGTTGGAAAAGGTCGCTTGCGCCGCGCGTGGATGAAACTCTCCACTCCGCAGATATTGCGGTACGACATCATTGGCGTTTGTTGAAGCCACATACTTGGCTACCGGTAACCCGATGCGCTTGGCAAAGATTCCCGCCGTGAGATTGCCAAAGTTTCCACTAGGCACGGAAACGATCAGCGGTACCGAAGCCACCGGCAACTGCCGGTAAGCCGCCACGTGATAAAACATCTGCGGCAGCAACCGCCCGATATTGATGGAATTCGCGGAAGTCAGCCATGTGTGTTTGTCTAGCGGTGCATCGGAAAAGGCCTGCTTCACCAATCGTTGGCAGTCGTCAAACGTGCCCGCCACTTCCAGCGCGGTGATGTTTTCGCCTAGCGTGGTAAATTGCTTCTCCTGCGCTTCACTGATGCGTTTCGACGGATAAAGAATCACCACGCGAATTCCCGGTACCTGCAGGAAACCGTGTGCGACGGCGCTGCCGGTATCTCCGGAAGTCGCCACGAGCACGGTAAGAAGCCGCGTTTCGCCGCGAACGAAATATCCCATCAGCCGCGCCATGAAGCGCGCGCCGAAATCCTTGAACGCCAGCGTCGGCCCGTGAAACAGCTCCAGGATGTGCAGACCGGGCGAGAGTGAAACCAGCTTCACGGGAAAATTGATTGCTTCGCTTACTACTTGCCAGAGTACTTCCTCCGGAACGTCAGGCGCGGCAAACTGGCGCGCCACGCGAAAACACACCTCCGTGAACGGCAGGCTGCGAAATTCCTCCAGTTCCCCCGATGAATGCCGAGCAATCTCCGCGGGCATGTAGAGTCCACCGTCGGGCGCAAGCCCACGCAGCACCGCACCGCGGAGCGAAGTGAGCGGTGCCTTTCGCGATGTACTTCGATATCTCAATGAATTGGACTCATCGCGCGCTTCCCATCTTGTCGTGAATCATTTTCAAGAACCCAGGGGCGTCCAACGATGCACCGCGCAACGAGGCGACTTGCAGTGTGCAATGCGCGAGTGCTTCGTAACTCTGACGTCGCACGGCAATCAGCGCCGGATAACATCGCGCCACTGTATCGCGTGGTTTTTCTCCCGCTTTTGGCTGAAACGCACCTCGCCACAACACCGGCTTTGGATCGTTCAAATATCTTTCGATCAGCAGTTGCTGCTCCTCGGTGGAAGCCGCGAGATGCACGATCGTCATTTGGTGCCGCAAGCGCATTCGCAGATTGTTGCCGGTGTAGATGACGCTTCCCGTGGTATCGAGCACCAGAGATTTCTCCGGCTGCTTCTCGAGCTCCGTCAAGATTTCATCCAGCGAATGAATCTCTTCGGCCAGATACTCGGACTCGCGTTCGGTGTACGTCGCGGAATCCGGCCAACCCATCCACGCGGCCACGCCGGTGATGCCCGTGTGCCCGCCGGCGGCAAGGCGCGGAGCCAGCTTCTGTTCGATGCGGTCGTCGCTGGAGACGCCGGGATACCCTGCTGCAGTTAACTTCTTTGTCCAGAATGTTTTCCCGGCGCCAGACATGCCGATCAGTGCCAGCCGCAGCGGCTTTTCCCTGTGCGATTCAACAGTCATAATTGAACTGCCTACGATAGCGTGATAACCGCAGCCACGGCAACATGCCCAACGCCGCGCCCGCGCAGAAAACCAATGCACTCCTGGAACCTGTCCTCCCGGACGGCTTGCGGCCCGCTCTGGCAGGTGATAGGTTTGAAAAGACTTTTGCTGCTTCACGTAGCTTTAGTCCGGCGGTGATTCGGGCGCTCCGGGAGATTTTTTCGGTTCCCAGGTTCGAGGAAATTTTCGACGGGCATTTTCGGCGAGACCCTAATCGTTTCTAGGGCCACTCGAAACCCACGCTGTGCATTTTTTCGTGACGCGAGTTTAGTCCGGCCAGTTGAGTCAACTTGGGCCAGACCGGGCGGGAAGCCCTGAAAAAGAGTACTCGCGCGCGGGGTTTTCGTGTCGTACTGGTTCCGCAACGACAATCGATTGCCGCAGGCGCGGCTGGCCGTGGCCTCCTACTTCATCGTGGGCATGATCGGCGTGTTGCTCATCGGCTTCTGGAAGCTCCAGGTCATCGACGCCGATAAGTACAGCACCATGGCCGAGCGCAACCGCGTGCGTTACATTCCCGTGATTGCGCCGCGCGGCCGTATGCTGGACCGCGATGGCCGGGTTCTGGTGGACAACCGGCCGTCGTTCAGCGTGCTCCTCCTGCGCGATGATTTGGCCCAGGTTGAGAAGCATCTTGCGGGAATCTCGGACGGCTTGGGAATCCCTATCGATGATTTGCGGGACCAACTCAAAAACACAAAGAATCTCCCGAAATTCCAGCCCATCGTTATCAAGCCCGACGCCTCGCAAGCGGATATCGCATTTATTGAATCCCATCGTTCCGACATTCCGGTCCTGGAAATGATTCCCGTCTCCCGCCGGCGATATCTGCCGGGCGGCTTCCTCGCCCACACTGCGGGCTATGTCGGTGAAGTCAGCGAGCAGCAGATTGAGGCGAGCAACGGCAAGTTCCGCCCCGGCGACTTCGTCGGGAAGACCGGCCTGGAACGCCAATACAACGACCTGCTCCAGGGAACGGACGGAATGCGCCGTGTAGTTGTAAACAGTATTGGACAAGAAAAGGAGCGCCTGGCCACTCAGGAAGCCATTTCTGGCAAACAGATTCTGCTGACCATTGATTACGACCTGCAGGAAATTGCGGAGCAATCCCTGGGCAGGCGCCCTGGCGCGGCAGTCGCGCTGGACCCGCGCACCGGAGAAGTCCTGGCCATGGTCAGCCATCCGGCTTTGGACCCCAATGATTTCGCCGTGCGTATCTCGGCAGATGACTGGAAGAGTCTCAACGAAGATCCGCAACATCCTTTGCTGAATCGGGCCATTCAGGCGCAGCTTGCGCCAGGCTCAGTTTTCAAAATCATAACCGCCACCGCTATGTTGGAGGACAAGAATCCTCCCGAATCTTTCACGACGTTTTGCCCGGGCTACGCCACTTTTTATCGCCGCCAGTTTAAGTGTTGGGTCTATGGGAAAAGTTCTCACGGCGTGGTGGGCTTGCATAAAGCCATCCTCGAGTCCTGCGACATCTTTTTCTACAACGTCGGAATGCGCTTGGGCATTGATCGCCTTTCTTACTACGGCAGTAAACTGGGCTTGGGCCGCAAGACCGGGATCGATCTCCCCGAGGAGTTGCCCGGGCTGATGCCTTCCGTGGAATGGGTCGAGCGCGTCTATCATCGCAAGTGGTATGCGGGAGAAACGATTTCGGTGTCCACCGGCCAGGGTGCCGTTATCACCACTCCCTTGCAGCTCGCGCACACCATCGGCGGGATCGCCATGGGCGGCGTTTTCAAGCAACCGCATCTACTGAAGGACGCCGCGAGTGTTGGTGAAGAGCGGTTTCCGCTTTCCGAATCGACCGTCGAGAAGATTACCGATGCCATGTACGGCGTGGTAAACGAAGAAGGTGGCACCGCGCGCAACGTCCGGCTCCCCGGAATCGATGTCGCTGGCAAATCGGGAACCGCGCAGGTCATCGGTTACGCCACCCGTGAGAAGTTTGGGAAGCAGAAAAAGTTCGAAGACAACGCCTGGTTTGTTGGCTATGCGCCTCGGCGAAACCCGGAAATTGTCGTCGCCGTCCTGGTCCAAGAAAGCGGAAAACATGGTGGCGAAGAGGCCGGACCTGTGGTCAAAGAGGTCATCAAGGCCTATTACGACAAGAAGAACAAGAAGACCCAGGGTGAAGTTACCGCCGAGAACAAGAAGACTGATTCTCGCACAGGCTCAGCAGCCGTGGCTGCCGTTGCCCCACGGGCAGCGTTGAAGCGGACGTTGAAGCGGGACGAAAGCGCAGCCGTTGTACCGGCACGCGCCACAGCGGAGCCGCAGCGCTGAAGGATTCTTATGACCTTGCTTAGAGAGAAGCGGGAACTTCGGGTCCGTGCCCTTGGAACGGGATTCTTGCTCCTCTTTCAACTTTCAGCTTTGGAGCTTCGACTTATCTCATGAAAGACGCACCCGGAACACGCGATTACGACTGGTGGCTCCTGGCCATTCTCGCGGCCATTTGCGCCCTCGGCGTGCTCGAAATCTATTCCGCCACGCACGGCAGCTCTCTTGCCGGCATGCACATGAAGCAAGTGCGCTGGCTTGTCATTGGCTTCGCGCTGATGTTCGCTCTCTCCCGGCTCGACTATCACTTGATACTTGATCAGGCCCCGCTCCTCTATCTGCTTGGCATAGTGGCGCTGGTCGCCGTTCTCGCCGTTGGCCATACTCGGTTCGGTGCCAAGCGCTGGATCAACGTCCCCGGCGTAGGGGAACTTCTTCAGGTGTCAGAATTGGTCAAATTGATTATAATCATTGTGTTGGCGCGCTTCTTTGCGGAAGTGCGCTCGGATCAGCTTGATCTGCGTGATCTGATTAAGGCAGGATTGCTAGTAGGGGTTCCGCTGGTTTTGATACTCAAGCAACCCGATTTGGGCACAGCCCTCGTGCTGATCCCCATGCTTGTGGTTGGCGCCTTTCTGGCGGGTTTGCAGTGGCAGCACGCGGCGGTTTTTTCATTGGCGGGGATTTTGCTTGTGGGCGCTGTTTTCTATCCTCCCGTTAGCAGGCGAATCCTCAAGCCCTATCAGCGGGAAAGAATCACTTCTTTCCTGCACCCTGAAGAAGACGCCAAGGGCTCCGGCTATCAACTCTTGCAATCGAAGATCGCCGTGGGTTCGGGCGGTTTTTGGGGTAAAGGGTTTCGTAATGGCAGTCAGAACCAACTGGGCTACATCCCCGTCCGGTATTCGGATTTCATTATGTCGGCGTGGGCTGAAGAACAGGGTTTCAAGGGCGTGCTTCTGGCGCTCGGGCTGTATATGGCGCTTCTGTTGCGTTTAGTGCAGAATGCTCAACGCGCGAAAGATCGCGCGGGAATGTTTCTGGTCATGGGCGTCGCAGCGGCGCTTGGGTTCCATGTACTCGTAAACGTGGCAATGGTCATCGGGGCTATGCCGGTTACCGGCATCCCGTTGCCGTTGATGAGTTACGGAGGCTCCGCCACGTTGTTTGTTTTCCTGGCGATTGGCCTGGTGATGAATGTCCGGCTTCGCCGCTTCGTCAACTGACCAAGCCGCCAGTGCCGTGTGACGTCTCCGCTTCTTCGGAGCGCACCGGAAAAGAATTTGGAATTGTCGATCCCGGCTCCGCCGGGGTGGCAAGCAAGAAGGATTTTAGAGTGAGGACAGCATCGTCCGCCGATCGCCCGGCTAGTTTCCGGCGACGGACCAGCCTCGTAAGACTGAGGAAGTCTCTTCCCTCTGGCTTCGAACGCCAGGCCACTTCCCTACAAGTGTGGCCAACGTGTCCCGGTTTCAACCGGGACGGCGCCTTTTTTCGGAAGTCCGCCGGGCAGAAGTTCGCGGCGATGCGTCCTGTCGGTCCCAGCCAAGCCGGGTCCGCACAGAAGGGTGATTCCAGCCGTGCCGGAGTCACGCACAAGGAGTTTTCATGTCGAAAGAATTGGTTATTTCCGCGGCCTCCCATGAACGGCGGGTCGCGATTCTTGAAGAAGGTCAGTTAGTCGAAATCTACATCGAGCGGGAAAAAGAATTCGCGCTCGTCGGCAGCATTTACAAAGGAAAAGTTACCCGCGTCCTACCTGGCATGCAGTCCGCTTTCGTGGACATCGGTCTCGACGGCGACGCTTTTCTCTACGTCAGCGACGTCTTCGAAAACCTCGAGGACTACGATCACGGCCATCCAAACGAGCAGCCGCAGACCTCTGTCGCATCGCTTCCTCCCGCGATTGGTTCGCCTGTCGAAGTGCTTCCGGGTGAGTCTCTGGCCCGAGCCACCGAGCACCACGAACATCCACACCACGAGGAGTTTCATCAGGACGAAACTCATCCGGTAGAGCAACAGCACGCTTCTCACGATGAAGCGCCCACCGCGGAGGACCAGCAGCTCGAGGAGCATCACGAGGCGGTGCAGTCTGCTCCCGCAGAAGATCAGCGCATGGAATCAGGTGAAGAACGGCAGCCCGATTCCAACGCTTCCGCGCCACAAAACTTTGCCCCGCACTACAATCCCACGCAAAACTATCCCGCCCGCGGCGGCAATGATCGCCCTGGCCAGAATTTTGGCCGCGGTGGCGACCGCGGCGGAGACCGTGGCGGGGATCGCGGCCGGGGTGGCCGTTGGGGACGGCGTGGTGGACGCCATCGTGGCGGACACCCTCCGGGTGGCCCGGGTGGACGCAACCTGCCTCCTTCAAAATATGCATCCCCGCAAGGCGGCGAGTCCCGCGGATATGACAATCGCGGCGGACCGTCGCGAAGTTATGACAATCGGCGGCCGGAACCTCCGCGCAGCTCGGCGCCTTCCATGCCAGTCGCCTCCGAGGATGAAATCATTCTTCCTGGTGAATCGCTGGCAAAATATCGCGACAAGCCAGTCGTTGCGCCAACGCCGGTTCCCAGCGTCGAGCATGAAACCCGCGAGGAGCAGAACGCTGTCAAAGAAATTACTCCGCGCGCAACCAGCAATCCGCCTGCCGCGGCTCCCAGCGGTAGCAGCGTTCCTCGCCGGTTCTCCGGCGGTTTGCCCCGCTGGCTTCTGGCCGATGCTGGCGCTGAAGCAGAAGCGGCCCCCGCGGTAGAAGCTGCCGGCGGTGAGGAACAATCTTCGGCCGCAGGCGGCGCAGCCGTCGAACCTTCACAGGAGACCGCTACTAACGGTGCGGAGTCCGCCCGGAATGAGGTTGAGCTGAACGAAGATCAAGTTGCCGCGCTAGCTTCCGGCTTCGTTGAAGCCAAGCAAGAAGAGACTTCGGAAGCAGCGGAAGTCGATGCCATCGTCGGCGGTGCCGAATTCGACGAAGAAGAATCAGAAGAGCAAGCAGAAGAAGAAGCGGAAGAAACTGAGGAAACAACAGTTACCCAGGTTTCTGAACTCTCCGAAGAAGAAACCGCGGAAGTCGAAGCCGGCCGCGCTGCCAACCGGGCGGAATTCGCCGCGGACGTGGCCCAAGAACATGCCGAACGTCATGCCGCTCACGGTGAGCATGAGCACGACGAGCACGAACATGTCGACCATGAACACGTTGAGAATGAACCCGCCGGACAAGAACATGCTGAAGAAGAACTGATCTCCGCTGCCGTTGGCGAATCCGTCGTTGAAGGCACAGCGATCATCGAAGATGACGTGATCCTCCTGCCTGGCGAAACTCGCGCGCCTCGCATTGGCGGTCCATCGGCTCCGCGCGAAGATTTCCCGCGGGACTCCGCTCGTATCGGCGGCAATCCGCGCTCTCGCTTTCAGCGGCCCTTCCGTAGCGGTGGACGCGATAGCCGCGGTGGACGCCCCGACGGCCGTGGCGGTCGCCCCGATCGCGGCGGACGTCCCAGCGGTGGTCCTCGTTTCGAACGGCGCCCCGGCGGCCCAAGGCCTGACCGTGGTTATCAGGGAGGCCGGTCTGGTCCGTCGCGTCGCCCGCAGCTCATCTCCGAAATGCTGAAGGCTGGACAGGATGTCGTCATCCAAATCGCCAAGGAACCTCTCGGCAAAAAGGGCGCGCGCATCACCAGCCACGTGGCTTTGCCCGGCCGTTTCCTTGTTTACATGCCCACGGTTCATCACACGGGCGTCTCGCGAAAAATTATCTCCGCCGAGAACCGCTCGCGTTTGCGCCGTTTAGTCAGCGAAGCTGGGAATGCCTACCCAGGCGGATTCATCGTGCGCACGGCCGCTGGCGGCGCCACCGACGACGAGATTCGCACCGACATCGAGTTCCTCGGCAAGACCTGGAACGAGATCAAGGAGCGCAGCGAGCAGCGCAAAGCTCCCGCCCTGCTCCATCGCGATCTTAATCTCGTCGAGCGCATCCTCCGCGATTACGTCAGCGACGACTTCACTGGAATCTGGATCGACAACGAGGAAGAGTACGGCAAGATCGTCGAGTTCGTCAGCCGCTTCCAACCCAAGCTCGTCAACAAGGTCAAGCTCTACACCAAGGAAACGCCGATCTTTGAGGAGTTCGGCATCCAGCATGAACTGGACAAGGCTCTGCGCGCCAAGGTTTGGCTCAAGTCCGGCGGTTACATCGTCATCAACCATACCGAAGCTCTGGTGGCTATCGACGTCAACACCGGCAAATTTGTCGGCAAGGGCTCCACGCGCCTCGAAGACACCATCGTCAAGACCAACCTCGAAGCCGTCAAGGAGATCGTCCGCCAGATTCGCCTGCGCGACCTCGGCGGCATCATCGTTGTCGACTTCATCGACATGGAAGAACGCCGCAACCGCGAGAAAGTTTTATCCGCGTTGCAGCAAGCCCTCGAGGAAGACAAGGCCCCTTCAAAAGCTCTCTCCTTCAACGAATTCGGTCTCGTTTGCATCACGCGCAAGCGCACCAAACAAGCGCTCGAGCGCGTGCTCTGCCAGCCGTGCCCGTATTGCACGGGCTCCGGTATGGTCAAGTCCATCCCCACGCTCTGCTACGAAATCCAGTCCGAGGCGCGCAAGATGGCCACCGCCGACCACGAAGGCCCGAACCTCACGATTCGTGTGAATCCCGAAATCGCCAAAGCCTTGAAGACCCGCGAGTCCATGCTCATCGACGAACTCGAACAAAACTCGCACAAACACGTCATCATCCAATCCGACGCCACCCTCCACTGGGAGCAATACGACATCTACTGAGTGCCGCTTATTCGAATCAGGAACGCCCGGGCAATTTACTTTCCCGGGCGTTCTCGTCCTTAGGTATGGGCCTTTCGACCTGCCCTCAAGGACAGTGTTTGATTTGCGCAAGCCGCACTTTTTCTTCATTGCCTCATCTTGCCAAACGGAACTACAGTGATTCCACGCTGCTCCCTCCCACCCGGAGCCGAATCGACTTTTCTGAACCATTTAAGGGAGGAAGTATGTGGACTAAGCAGCAAAACGCATCCGAAGCACCCGCCGCTCCGCCAGTTCAAACGCCAGCATCACCGGTTATCCCATTCAACGCATCCTCGACGCCGCGCCTTGGCGGTTCCAGCGCGCGCGAGTCTGCCCGTCTGGGTGCCAGCCTGGAGATCAAGGGACATATCATCGGGAAAGAAAACCTGCAGATCGACGGTAAAGTGGACGGTCCCATCACGCTCCACGGACATGAACTCACCGTGGGCTCTACGGCTCATCTCCATTCCGAAGTTCAAGCCGGCGACGTGGTCGTCTTCGGTAAAGTCGTTGGCAACGTCGTCGCGCGCGGCCGCGTGGACATCAAGAGGGATGGCTCGATCGTCGGTGACATTTCCTCGGCGCGCATCAGCATCGAGGACGGCGCCCACTTCAAGGGCCGCATCGAAATCGACCCGACCAAGACACAAGCCGCCGCCGTTTAGCTGAAGAAAGACGCCCCTGCCCAAGTTGACATGGGGCGTCTTTCCTTGCATTTCTTTCATCTACGCAGTCAGGGATTCTGGCTCACTGTTCAGAAGGAGATTTCGGAGCCGTCTCTTCAGCGGCTTTCGGTGCGGAAATAGTCTGTTTGTCGTCCGCCGAAAAAAGCATGTACTTGGTGAAGCTGTGGCGCAGATGGAAGCGCCGTCCTCTCCCGTCGGAATATACTTCGGCGCTCTGCGGCAGCCACATACCCACGTTACGCTCGCGAAAATTGACCGGGCCATACTCGATTACCGTATGCTCGGCGGCAAGACGGATTTCCGGCATCGGTCTGACTAAATCTGTTTCCAGCCTCACGATTTGATAACTGTCCGCCGCAATCCAAGCTCGGCCCTTCAATGCCCCGGGGTAGGAAGATCCGTTGATCCCGCTCTTGTAAGCACGGAGCGTATTCGAATTACTTTCCTTTTGACGAAAATGTACTTGCCACGCGCGTCTGCCATTCCAGCGTGCCAGCCCCTCGCAAGTCAGGTCGAAGCTCTCTACATTGTAAGGATGAAAAACGAGCACCAAGGCGGGTAGCCCGTTCGACTGCAGGCCGTCCGCAAAATCGCCAGGAGCGCCTGCCGCTTTCCGGAATTCTTGAACATCGAACAGCCGCGCCTGCGCTTCCTTGATGGAAACCACGTAGTCAAACTTGCGCTTTTCCGCGGTCGTTTCCAGACCCCATTTGTTGATCTTTTCATGTTGCAAGGATTCCGTCGCTGTGAAGCGGTCGACATTGTAGACGAGTTCCTCAATCCGGTGGCCTGCCTTCTTCACGACTTCGTCAAGCGCGCAACTAGCGCCTGGATCCACGGGAGGCACTTTCTTGTCTGTGTCGGGAGGCATCCAATTGGTGGGAAGAAGCGCGGTGATCCGATCAAGCGTCCATGGCTCCACCATCTCCTGGTTTGCTGTCTCAGCAACACCGCGGGCATTCCGGGCTTCCGCCAACGGCAGCCTCTCCAGTTGTTTCCTCGCAGCAGTGTCGTCGTGATTGTCCCGCACATAGGCTTGGAGAACGCTGATGGCTTTGTCCTTTTCCCCAAGTTTTGCTAGAGCCGCCGCCAGGTGCCTCTGAACGACTGCAGCATCCCCACGGCCCAGTTCGAGTGCACGCTCGGCATGTTTCACGGCTTCATCTGCGAGCCCTGTCGCAGGTAGAGATCCGCGTAGATCGCATGTGCCCCCCAGTAGGAAGGCTCGGCTTCGACGGCCCGCGCAAGATAAGGCAGGGCCTCGTCAAGCTTTTCTTCATCCACCAGCGCTTGGCTATCAACGAGCGATAGTGCTGCGGATAGAGTTCGATTGCTTTTGCCCAATAGGCTTTGGCCTTCACACAATTGTTCACCTGCAGCCAGTAAACTCCAAAAAGGTAACTGACCTCTGCGCTAGTCGGCGCAACGCGGTAAGCGGTCTCAAGATGTCTCCGCACTTGCGTCGCGCCCTGGGCAGTCAATGTCGCGTGACTCCCCAGCGCTTCAAACGCTTTGCCAATGGCCCTCTGCGCTCTCGGTGCAAGTGACGAAACCCTCGGGTCTGCGCTCGCCTCCTCTTCAGCCACCGCCGATCCCGCTCCAACTGTCCTTGGTCCCTGGCCTTGAGCCAATAGCCGGCCCGGCAAGAGTGCGCTACAGCCAACCGCCGGAACGAAAACGGCGGAATTGAAATTTGCGGGTCACCATTCACGGCTCCAAAGAGGAAGAGAAATCGTAATTCCTGAAATGATACGCCACATGCTCCTGCTTTGCGAGAAACGACGCTTGTACAACGCCCGCGCCCAGCAACTCACCGTGTGCCTTTTCATGGAACTTTTAGGGAATCATCACGTATTCCTCTTAGAGATTCGCGAGAGGGGCTGCCCGCATGGAAACTCTTTGGAAGGACTTGCGCTATGCCGCAAGGATGCTGCTGAAGAGTCCCGGGTTCACAGTGGTCGCGGTGCTGGCCCTCGGCCTGGGCATCGGCGCCAATTCTTCAATTTTCGGCGTTTTCAACGGGATGCTCTGGCGCCCGCTCGCCGTCAAGGACTCCCAGCAGATCGTCGTTGTTGCCACTAGAGTCCGTGGGGTGGATTTTCCTCTCGGCCTCTCCTATCCCGATTTTCAGGACTATCGCCAGCTCAAGACCGTATTTTCCGACTTGGTCGCCTACGCCCCCAGCCCGTTGAACTTCGGCGTTGAAGGCCGCCCTGAGCGCGCTTGGGGGGAGCTGGTTTCCGGCAATTACTTCTCCATGCTCGGTCTGGAACCTGCGTGCGGACGCACCTTTGCCTCTGACGAGGGCTGGGTGCCCGGCAAGGACCCTCTGATTGTCCTCAGCTACAAGTATTGGCAAAGGCGCTTTGCGGGCAACCCGAACGTCCTCGGGCAAACAGTTCAACTTAACAGGCATCCTTTCACCATCATCGGCGTCGCCCCGGAGCGTTACCACGGCGCTTATTACTTCCTCGAGCCGGATATGTACGTGCCCTTAAGCACCCTCGCCCTTCTGGATCCCCACCAGGGAGCCGATCTCAACAAACGCGGTGCATCCTATTGGCGCGTTCTCGGCCGGCTGCAACCCGGCGTGACCCCAGAGCAGGCCATGGCCGCCGCGGAGCCTACAGACCGTCGTCTAGCACAGGAATTTCCCGACACTCACAAGGACAATTCGACTCTCGTAATGCCCGAGCTTAGCGCCCGCCCCGAACCGGGACTTGGCAGCTTCATGTCCAAGGTCGTTGTCGTCTTCATGCTGCTGGTAGGGCTTGTGCTCCTCATCGCCTGCGCCAACGTGGCCAATCTGATTCTTGCGCGCGCCAACGGGCGCAGAAAGGAAATCGCCACGCGCACTGCCCTGGGGGCCAGCCGCTGGCGAATGGTCCGGCAGCTTCTGACGGAGAGCGTCCTGCTCGCGCTCTGCGGTGGAATCGTGGGGCTGGTTTTTGCGCGCTGGGCGGCATGGGCGCTGATGTCCATCCGTATCCCCACGGATCTTCCCTTGCGCTTGTTTGATCTCAGCGTGGACTGGCGCATCTTTGCGTTCAGTTTTCTCGCTGCACTGATCACCGGCGTCATCGCCGGCTTAATTCCTGCAGTGCAAGCGTCGCATGCAGACCTCGCCGATGTTCTGAAGGCCGGCGGACGCTCTGGTGGCGCATCCGCTGGTCATCATCGGTTCCGCAATGCTCTGGTGATTGCGCAGGTGGCCGTGTCGCTGGTCCTTCTGGCGTGCGCCGGATTCTTCATTCGCAGCCTGCAGAATTCCGCGCGCGTGGACATGGGCTTTCGCATCGACCATACTCTGATGATAACCATGGATCTGGGCCTTCAGGGTTACAACGAGCAGCGCGGGCAGCAGTTCTACAAACAGCTCACCGAGCGCGTGAAAACACTCCCCGGCGTGCGCGACGCCAGCATTACCTCTTACATCCCCATGGGATATGACAACTCCCTGGTCAACATTTTCCCGGAAGGACAGACCATCGACGACAAATCGAAAACCGAAACCGCCTTCGATGACCGGGCTCAGCCCGGTTACTTTCGTACCGCGGGTGTGCCGGTCATTCGTGGCCGCGAATTTACCGAAGCGGACAATGCGAGATCGCCCAAAGTGGCCATCATCAATGAAACATTTGCCGGCAAAATCTGGCCCGGTCAGGATCCCATTGGAAAAATCTTTCGTACCGAGAAAGACGGCCCCACGATTCAAGTTGTGGGCCTGACTCGCACGGGTAAGTACCTTTTTCTCTACGAGTCGCCGCAGATGTTCGTTTACTTTCCGATGGTCCAGCGCTATAGCTCCGCGGGCACTCTGATGGTGTATTCGGAAGTTGAGCCCCAGCGGCTTGCCGAACCCGTGCGCGAGCAGATCCGCCAATTGGATTCAGGCTTGCCGGTCTATGACATCCAGACCATGGAAACGCACGTGCGATACGGGAAGCCCCTATTGCCGGCGCGTCTCGGCGCCATGCTCGTCGGCGCCTTCGGCCTGCTCGGGCTGGTGCTTGCGTCGGTCGGAGTGTTTGGCGTGGTGTCCTATTCCGTCAGCCAGAGAACTCAGGAAATCGGCATTCGCAGCGCGCTCGGAGCGCAGCGCTCCCATGTCCTGAAAATGGTTCTGAAACAGGGCATGACTATGGCGCTGATCGGAACCGGCATCGGAATTGCGCTGGCCTTTCTCCTTTTCCGCGGCTTGCGCTCGGTGTTGTATGGAGTGCAGTCCACCGACCTCGTAACCTTGACGTCTGTCTCCGCGTTGCTCCTGGCGGTCGCCTTTATCGCCAGTTACGTCCCCGCGCTTCGCGCCACCTATGTGGACCCCGTGGTGGCCCTGCGCGAAGAATGACGCAATCCGTCCAAATTACGGCCAACTAATCAATTCGGCATTGCGCGTCGTTACCGTCGCCGATAACGCCTTTTGTGTACCCGGTGCCGCTAACGCTCAAGAGAAATAGATCCGCTCTCGAAGGCCGGTCTTGCCGCGCGCGACCCCGCAATCGGCAAGACCGCCTTCGCCGCATCACTGTCTACTGTTGTGCTCGGCCGAAATTGAACATGTCGAACAGGTCCCCTAAAGCGGGCATGTTCGTTGGCACATACGGGTTATCACGCTCAATCTGAGGATTGGGCAGATTGTCTCGGCTTCGGTCGGAAACCGGGGCAAGTTGCCAGTTCCGCTCGATAAACTTCATCAGTGAAACGTGGTCGCTGTAAACGTGGCTAATGTGTCCGCCCCTAGAGAAGGGCGAGATGGCCATCAGGGGAATCCGTGGCCCGTCACCGAAAAAGTCCAGTGCCTGGATGAACCCGCTGTCGTAATACCCGCCGCCCTCATCCACGGTGATGAAAATGGCCGTCCGGGCCCACTGCTCCTCATTGCTTTGAGCTAGTTCGACGATGTTCTTCGAGAACGCTTCGAACAGGCCCAGCTTTGACGAGTTGGGGTGGCCATCCATCGCGCCGTCCGGCTTGACGAACGATACCGCCGGGAGCGTCCCATTCTTGAGGTCGTTGAAAAGATCCATAACGTCTCTCATATGATCTGCGCGTTGCGCAGGATAGTTCGACTCGTATTCGAACGGATTGCAGATCGTGCAGTAACCGTTAACTGGATTGTGCGCGACTGACTGGTTGTAACCGCCGCCGTAATAAATCCACGGAATGCCCTTGTCGTTCAACGCATCGCCGATGCTCCGCAAACTGAGTGGCGGAATGTTCCTGGTGGGATCGGTGGGCGTGCCATCGGGATTGAAACCTTGGCCATGATTGACCGCGGGATAAAAATGACTCTGCTCGCAGCTGGATGAGACAGAGTATGGCAAAGAACTTAGGTAGCTGAGAATTGCCTGGGAGCCGGGGGCTGCCGGATCGGAGCAATTGAAGTACGTGGCTCGCTTCGTGTAAAGGTTCAGAGTGCCGGTCTGCGGATTGGGATTGTAAATATCGCTTGCGGGAGGAGTTGCCGCATTGCCGCCGCTATCCGTAAAAAACGGATATTGGCCAAAGCCAATCAAAAAGCTGTCCGGACCGGTGCCGCCCATAACGGGCTGATGATAGTTGTCGCTCATGCTGAATTCGTCGGCCATTTGCTTCAAGAATGGAGCATCACCTTGCTGCACGTTGAAGAATGCCATGGTTTGCCCGGTGTCATGCGGCGTGCCGCCGGGCTTCGTAGAGTAAGTTGTCGTAGTGAACGACTGCAAATCGTGCAGACAGCCCGTAGGATTCTGCCGTGTCGCGCGAGTCCCATCGCAATCCACCTGCTGATACATCTGAAAAAGCTGATGGATCGTGTCCCCGGTAAACGCATCATAAGGCATCGTCGGCCCCGTCATCTGAAACGGTCCCGGCGGAAGATCGTTGACGTTGGTGATTCTCGTGTCCGGCCCAACAAACGGCGGCGAAGCGCTCAGTCCCGTGCCGCCCGTGCCGAAGAGAAACTGATCGGCTGGCGGCAAGCCCGGATCGCCACCGGGAATCTTCAATATGAAGGAGAGCGCCGAAACCGGCGGCGTGCCCGCAGCGTCGGGCGCCGGCAGCGTGTCGTAAAGAATCTTGTCGCCGTCAGGCGCGCTGATGAAGTATTTCCCATTGTTCGGCGGCGCCGTAACCTGGAATTGATGCGCGATTGCAAAGTTTCTGCCCGCTGTGCCGTCGGCGTTGATGATGCCCTCGGAAAACAGATTGTTTACACTTTCTCCGCGATTCTTGGGCACATAGGTGGCGAACACATGGTCAAAGCTGCGATTCTCGCCGACAATGATGATCACGTGTTTGATCGGGCTTGCGGTCCTAATATGATCAACCGCACTCTCGGGTCCATCGTTGGCGTGGCTGACTGGAACATAAGCTGCCATTGAAAATGCCAGTGCCGTGGCGCATAGCGATGTTCTTAGCCGCGGCGGTTTCCTTGTTTTTGGACTGCTTTGGGACATGTTATCTCCTTGGAGTAAGAGTTGGCAGGCCCAAAGTAGATAACTTTTGTGGATTACATCATCGTGTCTGGGTTGTTGAATGACAGTGAAAAGTTTTCAGCCCCAAAGAAGTGAGCTGCTCTGTTGTCCACCTGCAGTCGGCTATCGATTTCTACGCTGTACCTGAATGATCCTTCCCTTAGATTCACCGATTTTATTTCCTGACGCTGTGCAATCGGGATTCTTTATGTTCCCGAATATCGCTGTTCTTGCCACGGATCGCCATACGCGTGATATCCGTTGCGCTCCCAGAATCCCAATCGGTCTTCGTCCAACAACATGAAACCGCGCACCCACTTCACGCTTTTCCATGCGTAAAGATGCGGTACGATCAACCGCAGCGGCCCGCCGTGTTCCGCCTCCAACGGCTCACCATCATGTTCGAACGCAAACAGCACATCCGGCCGCAGCAAATCCGCCAGCGGGACATTCGCCGTGTAATCTTCTTCCGCCAGCACCAGCGCAAACTTCGCCTCCGGCTTTTTCTTCACCAGCTTCATCGCCTCCGTAAAAAGCACGCCCCTCCAGCGGTTGTCCAGCCGGCTCCAGCGCGTCACGCAATGAAAATCCGAAGTCACCTCTGTCTGCGGCAGCGCCCGGAACTCCTCCCAGCTCAGCCGTACCGCCTCCTCCACCAGCCCTGAAATCTTGAAGTCCCATTTTGCCGCATCAAAATGCGGCACACTCCCGTAATGCAGCACCGGCCACTTCAGCGTCAGCGACTGCCCTGGCGGCAAACGCCCCTCCGCCTTCGCCTTCTTTTCCAGCTCCCGCCGGCCGCCATCCCCAAACAGTGCCATCGCCAACTCCAGCAAAATTAGATTCTCAGCCACCCACGAGGTTTACTGTTCTAGTTGCAGTAGAACTTGCTTATCGGCACAAACACAATCGCATTTTGACGTTTGCTCAAAAACAACTCTTGACAGCACACTTTTCCCATACTATTTTGCTCTAGGCCTTGACTGACAAAGTCTCTGACCAGAGCCCGGAGCAGCCTCCACCTTTCATGAAGAAATCCGCACAGCGAGACCTTTTCCCCGGCGCCTTGGAGATGATGATTCTTCGCACGCTGAAGCGCCAGCCCCTCCACGGCTACGCCCTCGTCCAGCACATCAAGCGCAGCTCCAACGACTTGCTCCAGATTGAAGAAGGCTCGCTCTATCCGGCACTCCAGCGTCTTCTTATGGAAGAATTGGTGAAAGCCGAGTGGAGCATTTCGTCCACCAATCGTCGCGTTCGTACTTACAAGCTTACTGCCAAGGGAGCGAAGCATCTGGAGCACGAGGTATCGCGTTTTGAAAGGATGCTCGAAGGCATTACACGCGTCTTGGCGCCAGGTGCATCATGAATTGGCTGAAGCAGTGGTTCTCCCGTCACCATCAGTACAACGATCTTTCTGAAGAGATTCAGGGGCACCTAGAAGAAAAGATCGAGGAGTTGGTTGCCAGAGGTATTTCGAGGAACGAAGCCAGGTACGCGGCGCGGCGCGAGTTTGGGAACGTAACGTTGACGGAGGAAGACAGCCGCACCGTGTGGCGCTGGCCCTCCTTCGAAGACTTCCTCATGGATCTGCGCTACGGCTTACGCATGCTGCGTAAGGATACCGGCTTCACCGCCGTCGCCGTTCTTACATTGGCGCTGGGCATCGCGGTGAACGCCACTATGTTTAGTCTCGTCAGCGGTTTTCTGCTGGCCCGTCCGCCGGGTCGCGAACCCGAGCGCGTGGCAGTGGTTACTTCTGTCAACCCGGCGGGAGGGTTCTTACCCGACGCAAGTGCTGTTTCCGCGCCAAACTACCTGGCTTGGCGCCAAGCAAACCATGTGTTTGAAGATATGGCCGCTGCGGATGTATACCGCACAGTTAATTTAAGTTCACAATACCAATCGGCAGCAGAGGGGCAGCCGGAACCGCTCCGCGACGCCGCTGTTTCGCCCAACTATTTCAGCGTGCTTGGCGTCTCCCCGCAGCTTGGACGCACCTTCTCGGACGGAGAAGACCAGCTTGGGCGCGACCATGTCGCCATTCTTAGCCACGAGGTCTGGGAGCGGCGCTTTGGTTCTGACGCTTCGCTCCTCGGCCGCACCATCCGGCTGAACCGTGAAAACTACACAGTTATCGGCGTGATGCCCGCCAGTTTCAGTTTGTTGGGATTCCCGCATCAACTGTGGACCCCACTCGTATTAACCGCTGCAGATCAAACTGCCGCAGCGCGTAAGGACCGTTCTTTGTACCTGTTCGCGCGACTGAAACCTGGCGTAACTCTCGAAGAAGCCCGCGCCGAGGTCGTCACGCTGGCCCGTGGCGCCGGGGAAACGTTCCCCGAAACCGAGAAAGGCTGGGGCGCTGGGGTGCGCACCTTGCCCGACTTCCTGGTCTACGCTTTCGGTATTCGCAATGCCCTGGCGATTCTGATGACCACCGTAGGATTTGTTCTGATGATTGCCTGCGCCAATGTAGCCGGGCTGCTCTTGGCGCGCTCCTCGGGGCGCCGGAAGGAGCTGGCCGTCCGCATCGCCCTCGGGGCCGGTCGCCTGCGGATTGTTCGGCAATTGCTGACGGAAAATCTGGTGATCGCCTCTCTCGGCGGTGCCGTGGGTCTTCTGCTTGCCTATTGGGGCATTCCCTTTGTCCGGGCAAACTTGAACTTCAACGAAGCCATCAGCGCCGTGCCACTGAGCCTGGATTGGAACGTTCTGCTCTTCGCCCTGGGTGTCTCGCTAGTCTGCGCGGTTCTGTGCGGCCTAGCTCCGGCACTGAACGCGTCGCGCACCGACATCAATACGAATTTGAAAGACGAAAGCCGTACCGCCTCGCAGGGCCGTTCCCATAGCCGTCTCCGGAGGGTGATGGTCACTGGCGAGATCGCGCTGGCTTTGTTTCTTCTGGTGGGAACCGGGCTGCTCATTCGCGGACTTTTCCTGATTGCCCACCAGAACCTGGGCTTCCGGCCCGACCATCTCCTCACCGCCGGGGTAACCCTCGACAACGCGCGATACAAAGAGGCCTCCCAGCAAGCCCGCTTTGTCCAAGATGTGGTTCCCCGCTTTGTCCAAGATGTGGTTCCTCGCCTCCGGCAGATTCCCGGCGCAGACACCGTCGCAGTTGCTTCTGACTTGCCCGCGACCGGACCTAACACTGTAACTCTTCAAATCAAAGGTCAGCCCGAATTGCCTGCCAACCAAAGACTCCGGGCGCTTGATGTTCTCGTGAGCACCGATTATTTCCGAGCCGCGGGCATCCCCTTGCTGCGTGGCCGGACCTTCACGGAGACGGATAACGCTACAGCGCCGGCCGTAGCCCTGGTGAACGAAGAGTTTGTCGAGCGCCATTTGCTTGGTCACGAGCCGCTTGGAAAACAGATTCGCCTGGATGTGAGCGGCAGCACCCCCCAATGGTGCGAGATCGTCGGAGTTGTCGCCAACGTGAAAACCCACTCGGAAGGATCACGCGATGACCCGGAAGTCTACGAGCCGTTCCTTCAGCGCCCGGTGTCTTCGTTCTCGTTTATGGTTCGCGCAACTTCCGATCCGAACAGCCTGGCCTCCGCTTTGCGCAGCGCGATTGCGCAAATGGATGCCGAACTTCCTCTCGCTCGCGTGATGAGCATGCCTGAGGTGATCGAACATCAAAGGGGCGGCGACTCATTTTTTGTGAGTCTGCTGGGTGGCTTCGCCCTTCTCGCGTTGATCCTCTCGGCCATCGGCATTTACGGGCTGATCGCTTACTCCGTAGGCCAGCGAACGCATGAAATCGGAGTCCGCCTCGCGCTCGGTGCCAAAAACCTGGACGTGCTGCGCATGATTCTTAGGGAAGGCCTGAAAATGAGTGCCATCGGATCGGCCATCGGACTCGTGTTGGCGCTGCCCCTACCAAAACTTTTCGACGCCATGTTCTATGGCCTCTACCTCAGTGAGTTGCGGCTCTACTTCATCGTGCCGACGGCTATCTTGCTGACGGCGATGTTAGCAACCTACATCCCGGCGCGGCGAGCGATGCGCGTCGATCCCATAGTCGCCCTGCGCCACGAATGACGTTCTGAACGCATGCTCGAAGGGATTACCTGTGTCATAGGATCGATGAATTATGAACTGGCTCAAACAACTATTTTCCCGTCGCCTCCTCTATAACGATCTTTCCGATGAGATTCATGCGCATCTCGAAGAAAAGATCGAAGAACTGGTCGCCAGCGGCATGCCCAGAAAAGAAGCCGCCGCCGCCGCTCGGCGCGAGTTTGGAAATGTAGCGCTGACTGAAGAGGACAGCCGCGCAGTCTGGCGGTGGCCATCCTTTGAAGACTTTTTCATGGACGTTCACTACGCGCTCCGCAATCTTCGAAAAGATCGCCGCTTCTCCCTCATCGCCATCTTTGCCTTGGCCCTCGGCATCGGCGCTTCCACAATCGTCTTCAGCGTCGTCTATAGCGTCTTCTTCCGTGCGCTTCCTTATAAGGACTTCAACAGATCTGTTGTACTTAATATGCATAATTTAGGAAGTGGCGACGGATGGAAAGTTCGGCAGTACTTCTTTCCCGAGGAGGTGCGCGCCTTTCGCCGGCAGAATCATATATTCGAAGACATTGTTGCTTACAACGGCATGCGCCCCAAGTACGACGACGGGAAATCCATTCGTTTCTTTTCCTTCGGCGCGGTGGTAACGCCCAATACGTTTGACTACCTAGGTGTGCCGCCGCTGCTGGGCCGTACGATCTCGGAGGAAGATGGACGCCCCGGTGCTCCGCCTGTATTGGTAATGAATTATCGACTCTGGCAGCGAGAGTTCGGTGGCGATCGCAAAATCCTTGGCACGACCTTCATCCTAAATGGCAAGCCAACGACCCTTGTCGGAATCATGCCCTTGCGGTTCAACGCTTTTGGCGCAAACTTCTGGATGCCGGTGACCCCCGACTACGCGACGCACGGCTTCAAGCTGATGGGACGCCTCAAGCCGGGTGTCAGTGTGGCCGCTGCCGCAGCCAACCTCGATTCCATTGCGCACCGTTTGCACAAGCCAAACCCAGGTGGAATTTTTCCAGAGGATAAGTTCGCGATCGTGCCGCAGACGATGCTCGACAGTCTTATCGGAGACTTTCGGAAAACACTTTATGCACTGCTAGGTGCCGTTTTCCTGCTGCTTTTGATCGCTTGCAGTAACGTTGCGAACCTCTTGCTGGCTCGTGCCACCGCCCGGGAACGGGAAATCGCCATGCGCGCTACGCTCGGTGCAAGCCGCAGACGCATTATCCAACAACTGCTTGTGGAGAGTTTTGTGCTGGCGGTGGCGGCCACCGGTGCGGGTTACGCTCTGGCATACTTCGGCTTGAAAGTAGTTGTTGCGTTGATTCCCGCAGGCACTCTCCCCGACGAAGCTGTTATTGGCATGAACGCGCCTGTCCTTCTTGCGGCTCTTGGTGTCGCCATCCTGACTGCTATTCTCTGCGGGCTTGCACCCGCCCTCCATGTCGTTCGAGGCGATCTGCATCCACGTCTCACCAGCAGCAAGGGAGTCGCGGGTGGTTTCCGGCACGGCAATCTTCGCGGCGGACTCGTAATCAGCGAAATTGCGCTGTCAATCGTCTTGCTGGTTGGCGCCGGCCTTTTGATGCGCAGCTTTCTGCTTCTCACGCGCGCGGACCTCGGATTCGACCCAAAGAATGTCCTCTACTTTGAGCTCAATCTCCCGCCGGCGTATAACACAGATATAGCTGGCACTTTGCAAAGGAAAAACGCATTGACGCGTCAGCTCCTCGACCGGTTGCGGTCTCTCCCAAGCGTGACTTCCGTGGCCGAAATGGCCGAGCCACCGCCACTGAAGTACGAGGTCAGCGACACAATCATCGCCGGCAAACCTCACACCGAACCATGGGAGACGCGGTTTGAAATGTGCAGCGATGGCTATTTTCAAACGCTCGGAGTGCCGTTGCTTCGCGGACGGTTCTTTTCCCAAGACGACGTGTCTGCGGCGCGAGACGTGATGGTGGTAAACGAAGCCTTTTCCCGCCAGTACTTTCCAAACGAGGATCCCCTCGGCCACAAGGTCAAATTGGACGTTTTTGATAAGCCGTATTTCGCTGCGGCCGCGCCGCATGACACTTATTTCGAAATCGTGGGAATCGTTCGCGACTACAAGACACGCGGCTATGACAATCCGTCCTGGCAGTCTTTCCCGCAAGCCTTCGTTCCTTACAGTGTTGCGGGATTTAACTGGCGCTTGTTCATGGCGAGGACCTCCGTTGATCCCGGCCCGCTATTGAAGAACATGGGTCAGGAAGTTCGCGCTCTCGATCCGGGTGTGCAGATTTCCACCTCCGGTACGCTGGAAGCTTCACTGCAAGAGTTCTACCGTGGACCACGATTTCAACTCGCAATACTTTCCGCTTTCGCCGGAATCGGCTTGGTCCTCGTTGTGATAGGGATATTCAGTGTAATGGCCTATGCCGTCTCTCTGAGAACTAACGAGATTGGCGTTCGCGTTGCCCTCGGAGCGCAACAGTCCAATATTCTGCGCCTCGTGCTACTCAACGGCTTCCGTCTAGTTGCGTCGGGGATTCTAGCTGGCCTCCTGGCAAGCTATGTACTCACACGCTTTCTGGTCAGCCAAATTCCGGGTGTTTCAGCCGCTGACCCATGGACGTTTTCTGCAGTCGTGACCCTCGTCGTGTCGGTAGGCCTCGCCGCCTGCCTCGCTCCCGCCCGCCACGCAACTAAGGTGGATCCCATGGTGGCCCTACGTTATGAATGACGCATCTGAACGCCTACGCCGTGCCTAACTCGGCGGGCGGCAGGCCCTTAGCCGCTTACGATCTGGTTCCGCGCGCTTCGGTGACTTGCTTTCTCTTGTGAGCCTCTCGTCAATAGAAACCGTTCAACTCGCCCCAGCAGCCATTCAACCCTCATTTTCGAACGTTCACTGTAAAACACTTAGCAACTTGAATAAGGTGTGCAATTCTCTCCCGCGTATATCGAATCCTATCTTCGGCGCCCTCCCAATTTCTTCGCCGGCGTAATCCCTGCTCCCTACGCGGTCGCCTCTTTCCAATTTACTTCACGTGTTTTTCTCCCTGCCGACCACTGTCCACTTATCACTGCCCACTCTTGCTTTAAGTCCTTTAGCCGCAACACTTGTGGATCTCCTCGCAAGTGTGTGTTGCAAACAAGAGACTTACGACCAAGCTAAGCCCTTTAGATGCAACACTTACAAAAAACGGGGGCCCTATCTGACTGACGTTCCGCGGATACCCTCCAATTCCCATTCTGGAACTCATCCTCTTCTCCCCATCGCCTCCAAAGCCAGCGTACATCTCCGTGCTATCATCGCTTTTGCTGCCTCTGTTTCAGCCAAGAAAGCGAGCTGGGGATGACCGCGCGGATCCTTGACGGGACAAAAATTCGGGACCAGATCTTCGCCGAATTGAAGGATGAGGTTCGCCTGCTCACCGCGGCGGGGGTACGCCCTGGCCTTGCCGCCGTTCTCGTGGGCGAAAATCCTGCTTCGCAGCTCTACGTGAAAAGTAAAATCGCGGCTTGCGAAGAGATCGGCCTTGCCAGCGCTCTTATTACGCCGCCCGCCACGGTGGGAACCCTGGAAATGCTCGCCGTCGTAGATGATCTGAATCGCGACAACAACGTCGACGGTATTCTCATTCAACTTCCGCTTCCCTCGCAAGTCGATACCAAGCGCATCCTCGAAGCCGTCGATCCCGCCAAAGACGTAGACGGCTTCCATCCCGTCAATCTCGGCCGACTCATCAGCGGACGCCCCGGCTTGGTGGCCTGCACTCCCGCGGGGTGCATGGAAATTCTGCGCCGCAATGATATCCAGATCGAAGGCGCCAGCGCGGTGGTGCTGGGCCGCAGCGACATCGTCGGCAAACCCATGGCGCTTCTGCTGATGCACGCCAACGCCACGGTTACGATTTGCCATTCCAAAACGCGCGATCTGCCGGATGTTCTCCGCCGCGCCGACATCATCGTCGCCGCCATGGGCAAAGCCGGCTTCGTCGAACCCGAGTGGATCAAGTCTGCCACGCGAGGAGGGCCCGGCGCCGCGGTCATCGATGTGGGCACAAGCCGCGTTACCGACCCCAACGAAGCCGAGCGTCTCTTCCGAAATTTCCAGGACCGCCTCGAAAAATTCCGCACGAAGGGCAGCGCCCTTGTCGGCGACGTCCATCCTGACGCCATCAACACCGCCGGAGCGCTCACGCCCGTGCCCGGCGGCGTCGGTCCTATGACCATCACCATGCTCATGAGCAACACGGTGAAAGCCGCCCGCCTGCGGCGGGCCTCGCCAAAATTTTCCGCCACGCAATCCACCGCTACGGCGCGATAATTCACGATCATGCTCCGACTCGGCCTCACTGGTGGAATCGCCAGCGGCAAAAGCGCCGTGGCCGCCATGCTGCGCGAAATGGGTTTCGCGGTCCTCGACGCCGATTCCCTCGCTCATAAACTCGTCGAGCCGGGGCAGCCCGCTTACGGCGAAGTCATTCAGGAATTTGGGCAGACGGTGATCGCCACTGGTGGCCGCATTGACCGCGCAAGACTCAGCGCCATCGTCTTCGCCGACCGCGCCAAGCTGGACCGCCTCAATGCCATCGTCCATCCTCGCGTGGCGGAAGTGATCCTCAGTCAATTCGAGGTGTGGAAGCGGGCTGGGATTCGCGACGCGGTCTTCGTCGAAGCCGCCCTGCTTATCGAATCCGGCATTCACAAAAATCTTGATGGCCTGGTGGTCGCGTGGTGCCGTCCCGAGCAGCAACTCGAGCGGCTCCTCGCGCGCGGTCTCAGCGAAGTGGAAGCCCGCCGCCGCATCGCCGCGCAACTTCCCGTCGAGGAAAAACTTCGCCTGGCCACCGAGAAAATCGATTGCTCCGGCTCTCTCGAAGAAACTCACGGCCAGGTCGAAGCCCTCGCCACCAAGCTCCGCCACAGCCAGACGGTGCGGTAAGCCATGTAGCGATGGGGCGGTAAGCCATCTCCCGATGGCGCGGTGACCCGCTTCGCAATTTTCCTTATACTATGGTCATCGAGTGGATCGGAAGGAAGGGACGACACCCATGACCGCAGTAAACACTTCGCACCGCGCGCGCATCATGCTTGCCGCGCTGGTGCTGATTCTCGGCGCCTATTGGGCCGGAGCGCGATTCGGCCCCCACGAACCGACCAACGTTGAGGCCTTGCCGCGCGGCGGCTCCCTCACCGCGAGCGCGCAACGCGATGCCAGCTTGACCGACGATGAATCCATCAACGTGCGAATCTACCGGCAAACCTCCCCGGCCGTCGCCAACATTCTTACCAAAGCCACGGAATATGATTTCTTCATGGACCCGGTACCCGTCGAAGGCGCGGGCTCCGGCTTTGTGATTGACGCCCGCGGCTACATTCTCACTAATTTCCACGTCGTCGAAGGCGCGCAGTCCATCGAAGTGGTGCTTGGCGATCAATCGCGTTATCCGGCAAAATTCATCGGCGCCGACCAGCGCAATGATGTTGCGCTCGTAAAAGTCGATCCCAAAGGAAAGCACCTCGTCGCGCTGACGCTTGGAGATTCCGGCGCGCTTCAAGTTGGCCAAAAAGTTCTTGCTATCGGCAATCCCTTCGGATTTCAGTCCACGCTCACAACTGGCGTGGTCAGCGCGCTCGGACGCACGGTGCAGACAAGCCAAACTACTTTCATCGACGAAGCCATTCAGACTGACGCGGCCATCAACCGCGGCAATTCCGGCGGGCCGCTCATCAATACACACGGCCAAGTCATCGGCATCAACTCCGCGATTTACACGCCCAGCGGCACCACCGCGGGCATTGGTTTCGCCATTCCCATTAACACGGCAAAAAATATCGCCAACGATCTGATCACCGATGGCCGCGTGCACCGCGCGTTCCTCGGCGTTGAAACGTGGCCCGTCAACGGCTGGCTGAGCGAAGCGCTGGACTTGCCCGTGAAAGAAGGCTTGCTTGTGGAGAAAACCACGAAGGGCGGTCCGGCAGCGGCAGCGGGGATTCAGGGAGGCAATCGCATTGCACAAGCCGGCATGCGCCGGATCGCCATCGGCGGCGATGTGATCGTCGAGATTGATTCGCAAAAGGTTGCGAATCAATTCGACGTGAACGTGCTGCTCAACCGGAAGCGGCCGGGCGATACCGTGAAGGTAACGCTGTACCGCGGCGGCAAAAAGATGGACGTTCCCGTCAAGCTCGGCGAACGCACCGGCAATTAGACTTTCTTCCGTGTAGGGGCGGCCGCCGCCGCGGATGCCCCACGGTCGACCCTCGCCACTCACTGCTTGAATGCGGCGCGATGCTGCGCGCGAGCTTCTTCGTTCAGCGAAAACCAGCCCTCCGCAATATCGCGAACGCGTTCCAATTCGCGCTGCATTTCCGCGTGTTTCGCTTCCATCACTTCTGCATTGGCGTCAGCCGGAACGTAAATCGGGGGCGCGAACAAAATCACCGTTCGCGAAAAGGGTCTCGGCATCAAAAAAAGGTCCCACGTTCGTTCGAATGTTTTTCCATGTTCCACGCCGATGTGAAAAACCATGATGGGACATCCCGTTTTGCGCGCCAGCATTACTGGTCCGGGCTTGGCCACGTAGCGCGGCCCGCGCGGTCCGTCAATCGTAAACGCGCAGTCCACCCCTTCTTCGAGCCGCCGCGCCATCACCGCAAGGCCGCGTAATCCGCCGCGCGAAGAGCTCCCTTGGGCCGTACCGAATCCCAGCCGTTCAATGACCTTGCGCGTCCATTGCCCGTCGAAGGCAGTGGTGTTCATCACCACCACGCCGTGATTGCGGTACCACCACACAATCGGAATGATGATCCGGTGCCAAAAGGCCCAGATACACTGTTTCTTTGCAATATATACCCGCTCGGCGTGCTGCCAGCCCAGAACTTCGTAACGAAGTGTTGGCCCCAGAATTCGAATCAGGCTGTAGACCGCCGCGGCGATGACCGGAATCTGGATGCGCCGCGACCACGGCAAGTCCGGCAGCCGCGTGTCGTAATGCACGTTCACCGGTTCCGGCTCAGCTTTTCTTGTGGTTTCGACCGCTGCGTCTGGAGTCGTCATCATCCCTCTAGGCGGCTGCAAATCACTCGACGTATAGTATAGGCGAGACTTTCAAACTCCGCGGCTTGGAGCGTCACCGGGTGATGGCCATTTCCAATTCGATCTCGCGCTGGCGTCGCGCTCTGCTTCCTGCGGCTGGCCTAGCCATCACCTCGACGGCGTTGATCGCGGCAGGTGCTGTGCACACCGATCAACCACTAACCGATTCCGTTGGCATCGTTGAAGGCGAGTCCATCAGCGTCACTGGACCAATGAGCGCCGAGGTCCTGCAAGGACAGGTGAGGACCGTTCTGCACAGCGGCGGCGACGTGCGCGTTAAGTCCGGCACGGCACGTATCGACCTTGTGGAAGGCGGCCAGATCAGCATTTGCGGTCCCGCGCACCTCTCGGTACTCAAGTCCGGCGGCTCGCTCACCATCGCGCTCGATACCGGCACGATTCACGTGCACATCGAAGATCACCTTGCCGTGAACATCTATACTCCCCAGATTCAGGCGCAGACGGTCGCCATCGGCGACGGGCCGCGAGATGCCCTCGTTGGTTTCAACGCCTCCGGCGCCATGTGCATCCGCGCCATGCGCGGGGCCATCCGTGTGGAGCACCAATTGACGGGGCAGAGCGTCCTTATTCCCCAGGCCGGCGATGTTCTTCTGCCCAACGGTCAGCTCGACGGCCTTCGCACCAGCGCGGGCCAGTGTGCCTGCGAATTACAAATCGCTAAAGCTACGCCCCCCGAAGTCAGCCAGCTCGCTAGCGCTGAGGAGGCGCGCAAGCAAGCCGCCGCCACGAAGCCGAATGCTCAGCCAACGCCAGTCGACGCGTCCCCCGCCAAGGAAGAGCCCATCTACCAAGTTTTTATGCCGCCGCTGGTCTACGACGCCAACGCTAAGGTCCAGCCGGAGATCGACCCGAGAATGATTATTCTGGTACGCCGCGTGCGTGTGCGCCCCACGCTTATTTTTCAGGGCCGCGTGGAAGGCGTCGCTGTGGCTTCCGTAACGCCGCCACCCGTCGCCGTAGCGAATCCTGCGAAGTCGGCTGCGCCTGGCAGCGCTTCCCTCGTTGATCGTGTACGAAACTTCGTCCGCAAGTTATGGTCCAGCAGCTAGTGACCTGTAGTTCTCCCGCCAGCGCACGGTAGGGTAGAACAGCCGGACGCTTGCCCCTTCGTAACCTTCCTGCACCTCGCAATCCCCCGGATGCAACGCCGCGGTCCTTCATGCATTCGATGCGAGCAAGTTGTCCACGGAGATCTGGAACAGTTCCCAGATCCCTGGCGATAAGGCTGGCTTCGCGGTAAAGTTCACCGTTCCCACCGTCGCCAACGGCAAGGTCTACATCGGTACGCGGGGGAATGATACCGGGCTGAAACCTCTTCGATCCTTGGCGAGCTCGATGTTTACGGGCTGAAACCGAACTAGGATAGCCTACTCCCCGTTGATTCTCTGGCAGCGCAGTTGAGTCTTGAGCTAGGAACGCCACCTACATGCCTTCGTAATTGGGGCCGCCGCCGCCTTCCGGCACCACCCAATCGATAATTTGGTAGGGGTCGGCGATGTCGCACGTCTTGCAATGGACACAGTTCGCGGCGCTGATTTTCAGCTTCACGGTGCCATTCGTTTCCTTGACCATTTCGTAGACCGCCGCCGGGCAAAAATACTGGCAAGGACTCCCGTACTCTTCGACGCACTTTGTTGCGCAGATGTTTGTATCCGCGACGCGCAGATGGCAGGGCTGATCTTCCTCATGCCGGGTTCCGGAGTGATACACATCCGTCAGCCGGTCAAACGTCAGCTTGCCGTCGCCCTTGAATCTCTCGGGAGCCGGGCGGCCGTTGATTTTTTTATACGCTTCGTGCCCCGCATGCGCCAGCATCGGATCGATCAGCCCGCGCCCGCCGCTGATCTGCTGGAACGCGGTGTGAACAAATCCGCGGAGCATTCCATGCTGGAACGACTGGTGAAAATTGCGCACCTGCCACAGCTCTTTCTTGATGTAGCTTTGCTCGATTTTTTTCGGGAAGGCACTCAGCGTTTTCGATGAAGTGTCGCCTGCCTTAAGCGCGTCAAATATCGTTTCCGCCGCCAGCATTCCGCTCTTTATCGCCAGGTGAATGCCTTTCAGCCGCTGCGAATCGAGGAAACTTCCGGAATCTCCTATGATTAGTCCGCCGTCGAGGTAATTCCGCGGCATCGCGTACCAGCCGCCGTAGGGCAGCGATTTCGCGCCGTAGCGAACGAGCTTTCCGCCGTCGAGGAGTTTTTTCAGAAACGGATGCGTCTTCCAGGTTTGAAACGCCGCGTGCGGATCGAACTGCGGGTCCGCGTACTCAAGCGCCAGCACTAGTCCGATCGACACGCGGTTATTGGAAAGCCCGTAAATCCATCCACCGCCATACATGTCTGTCGAAACCGGCCATCCCAGGGTGTGCGCCACGTAACCTGGCGCAATCCGACCCGGCTGTATGTCCCAGAGTTCCTTGATGCCGATGCCGTAGCTTTGCGGATTGATGTTGTCGAGCTTTCTCTTCTCGACTAATTTTTTCGTTAGCGACCCGCGCGTGCCTTCGGCAAGCACGGTAACTTTCGCGCGCAATTCATAGCCTGGCGTGTAGTTGTCTTTGGGCTTGCCGTTCTTGTCGACGCCTTTATCTTCCGTGATGACCCCCGCGATGCCGTCGCCTTCGTACACCAGCTCGGCCGCGCCAAACTCCTTGAACACGTTGACGCCAGCGGCTTCCACCAATTCGCCGAGCCACTTCGTCACCTTACTCAGCGACACCACGTAATTGCCTTTGTTCTTGAACGGTGGCGGCGTAATCGGAAACCGGAATGAAGAGCCCTTCGTGAAAAGCAGCGCCGCGTCATCCGTCACCGGTGTATCCAGCGGCGCGCTTTTTTCGAAATCGGGGACCAACTCCGCCAGCGCTTTCGGATTCATGATTGCGCCGGAAAGCTGGTGCGCTCCAATCTCGCGTCCTTTTTCCAGTACGTAGATGTTTTCCGCGGAAAGCTTCGGCCCACTCTTGCTGGCGCCACCAGATTCGTTATGTTTCTTGATGAGATTCGCCAGATGGAGAGCGCACGCCAGGCCCGCCGGGCCAGCGCCAACGATCAGCACATCCGCTTCGAGTTGTTCGCGTTGCAGGGTCATATTCTCATCATTCTAGCAAACGAAGAGAGATGCCTCGACTCCCGGCCGACAAAAACCGTCGGCCCTCCGCTCGGGATGACAGTTATGGGGCTAGCTGGAATATTCTTCGGGCTGATGACGCAAGGCCCGCAAGCATGGTTTATCACGTATACATCAGGGCCAGCGATTCCGGCGCACGCTACAGCGGAATCACAAACTTTCTCGAGTGCCGAGTCGCTGAGCATAAGTTGGGTCCAGGAAAGGGTTTTCCCAGAAATACAAGACGTACAATCTCGTTTACTTCGAGCCTTTGGAGATGTTCGCAACGCCATCGCACGTGAAAAGCAGTTGAAACGCCGGCGGAGAGGAAAGAAGGTTTTTCTCGTCGAAAGAGCGAACGCCAGTTGGCGTGATCTAAGTGAAGACTTCAATCGGTGAAAGAGCCAGATAGGCTGACCATCTTTCTTCATAGACTATGTTTGTCTCGATCGCCCTGCGGCTAACTGTCATTCCGACCGCAGTCCCGGGGATTTTTGCCGGGACGGAGTGGAGGAATCTCTCTTTCTTTCCTTACTAATGCGTATTAACGCTAATTACGAGGTCTTCGCTTTTTCGAGGGCTTCGGTGAGGGCGGGCATGATTTCGAAGATGTCGCCGACGACACCGTAGTCCGCGATTTCGAAAATGGGAGCGTTCGAATCCTTGTTGATGGCGACGATAGTGCGCGCACCTTTCATTCCTACGACATGTTGGATCGCGCCACTGATGCCAAGGGCCAAATAGAGTTTCGGCGCGACCGTCTGACCAGAGCTGCCGATTTGCCGCTCCATGGGGAGCCAGCCTTCATCGCAAATCGGGCGCGACGCGGCGATTTCGCCGCCCAGGGCTTTCGCGAGCGCTTCGGCTTGCGGAATATTTTCGGGCGCTTTGATGCCGCGCCCGATAGCCACGATCAGCGGCGCTTGCGTCAAGTCCACGGCGGACTTCGCTTCTTTGAAGAGATCCAGCGGCTTGGTTCGAATTTGTTCCGCGCTCAGCGAGAGGGTCACAGAATTTATCGGCGCTTTTCCTGAGGGATGCGCCGCGAGCAAATCGGCGCGAAACGCTCCCGATTGAAATGATGCGAACCACGGCGTCGCTCCGGTAAACGTGACATCCGCCGCGGTTTTTCCCTGGAACATCTGGCGCACAAAAACGAGCTTGCCGCTTTCATTGCGATAGCCGATGCAGTCGCCGATCATGCCTTTGCCGAGCATGGCGGACAGTTTCGGCGCGAAGTCGCGCACCTGGTAGGTGTGCGGAAACAAGACTAAATCCGGCTTGGCGTTTTCGATTACTTGTTTCAGCGCCACGCAGTATCCATCAGGCGTGTACGCTTCGAGCAAGTCGTGCTCGACGCGTAGAACTTCGGTGACATTCTTCCCGGCTAGTTCCTCCGCAAATGCCGTGACACCTTTTCCAATCACCAAGGCGCTTACCGCGCTCGAAGTATCCTTGGCGATTTGCTGGGCCGCGGCCAGCGTCTCGAAGCTCGCGTTGTTCCACTTCCCTTGCCGCAGCTCGGTGATGACAAGAATTTTCATGGCTAGATCACCCGCGCTTCGAACTTCAGTTTTTCGACCAGTTTTGTCGCGACTTCCTTGGGCGTGCCGGTAAGGAATTCCGTTTTTTTGGTTTTAGTCGGCACATAGATTTTTTCAATCTTCTGCGTGGGTTCATGAGAAACCCCGAGCGACTCGCGCGTGGCGGCCGTAATCTCTTTTTTCTTGGCGGCCATGATGCCCTTCAGAGTGGCGTAGCGCACTTTGTTGATGCCGGACTGAATTGACAGCACCGCGGGCAGAGAGCACTCGATGTGTTGAAACCATCCGGCTTCGAGCTCGCGCTTGAGCTTCATCTTTCCATCGGCAACTTCGATGGCCATGATGATGGTGGCGTGCGGCAAATCCAACAGCCCGGCCAGCAAAACGCCGGTCTGGCCGAAGCCATGGTCGTCGCTCTGCAATCCGGTCAAAACCAAATCAGCTTTTTCCTTTCGAATGGCGGCGGCTAGGGCTTTCGCCGAACCCAGCGGATCGAGCTGCGCGAAATTGTCGTCCGCAACGTGAACGCCGCGATCCGCGCCCTTGGCGAGCGCTTCTTTGATGGCCTGCTTCACGCGCTCGGGGCCCATGGAAAGCGCGACCACTTCTCCGCCGTGTTTTTCCTTCAGCCGCAAGGCTTCTTCGAGGGCGTAACTGTCCGGCTCGTTCATTTCGAAGCCGATGTCCGATTCCTTGATCCAGTTTCCGGCGATCGCCAGCGGTGCGTCTTTCGCCGGAACTTGCTTGATGCACACGATGATGTTCACGGAGTTCTTCCTTCTCTGAGCCTGACTCTATTGTGACACGCGCAGAAGGATGCTATTTGCCGGACCAACGCTTGAAAATCAGTGCGGCGTTGGTG
>WNFR01001453.1_pt1 | contig 33994 bp, 29 predicted proteins | sample 5400221 | NCBI WGS metagenome assembly WNFR01 (sample SAMN13153357, study PRJNA577476) | soil metagenome | isolation source: 40 cm soil under Madrone tree | place: USA:California | collected 2016-06-14
ATGCTACTGCCCGTCACGTCGTGGGCAAGAATGCTCAAGCGCTTGCAACGAGATGTATTACGCCCGGCGAAGGAGTGACGGGATTTGTTTTAGCTAATCGAAGCCCGGTGAACCGGCTGCATCCGAGTCTCGATTTCATCGATCTAAAACCGGAAGGAGTGATCAAGTATCGCTCGATGGCATCTTTGCCTCTTTTTAAGGACGATGTGCTGCTGGGCGCCCTCTCAGTCTACTCTGCCGAGCTGGACCAATACACAGACGACCACATGAGATTGCTGGAGACAGTTACAAAGCTCGCGTCTGATGCGCTCGCCAATGCAATGCAGCATGCGGAAGCAGAATCGAATGCCCTCACAGACTCGTTAACCGGCCTTCCAAATGGTCGCTATCTTGCCTCGCGTTTCGAGGAAGAAGCTTCTCGTGCGCGACGCGGAGATCATACGTTCCAGGTAGTGATGTTGGATCTGGATGAATTTAAGTTAGTAAACGATAGTTACGGCCACAAAGTAGGCGACAAGATGCTGCGGGAGATGGCCCGAATAGTTCACGGTCAACTACGTGACTATGATTTCCTGGCCCGTTATGCCGGCGATGAATTTGTCGCTCTCGTTCAGCAGGTCGTGGGTAACCAGGTAGAAGAATTGTGCCTACGTATTGAAGATGCCGTTTCAAAGTTCTCTCTGCCTGTGGACAAGAATCGCCATGCACGAGTGGGTATAAGCATCGGCACAGCAACATTTGGTGTTGATGGCGAAACTCTAGACCAACTCCTGATGGCTGCTGACCATCAGATGTATCGCGTCAAATCGGCCCACAGAGCCGAACGCAGTATCCCCGTTTCCCCTGTAACTGAGAGGAAACCGGGGCAGGAAAACGTAGTTACATTTAACTAATAGCGATTCAGCCACTACCCTTTCTCTAATCAATCTTGACATCTTCCTCACTCATCGCTTTCAATCGGAAGTAGGGCGCGCTTCACGAGGCGCCAGAGCCGTTGTAAAACTCACCCAGGAGTTTGCCCCGGTATCTTTCCAGTTTGCCGGCCGCCATTGAAAGCATGTCTGCTCTCACGGAAAACCAAAGCGACACCCTGTTAATTGTTGACGACGATTCCACCACGCGCAAAAGACTGCGCGAAATCTTCGAGAACGCAGGCTACAAGACCTTGACGGCAGGCGACGCGTCTCGGGCTTTGCGGTCCCTGAATAACGAGCGCTGTGACCTGGTTGTCCTGGATCTCGAAATACCCGGCGTCGATGGGCTGGCTCTGTGCAAGCTTTTGAGGGCTCAGCCGGCAACCAATAAGCTGCCCATAGTCGCACTCTCCGAGAGCGATCATGAAGCTCGCAAAGTAGAAGCATTCGCGGCCGGCGCCGATGACTACATAACGAAGCCGTCGACGCCTGGAGAGCTCCTTTCTCGTGTGAGCCTGCATCTGCGCGCGGCCCAGCGGGAATGGGCGCTGATCGGCAGCAATCGCGAGTTGAGGTTTCTGTCAGACATAGGTCGCGGATTGTTGCGGGCCCTGGAGCCGGATCAGCTTGTACGACGAGTAGCAGGCGCCACTTATGAAGCAACTGATGCTTCTCTCTGTGCGGTTTATGTGACGGTTGGGCCTGAAAGCCATGCGATATGTGTTTTTGATCGGGAAGGGAGTGCGGAAGATCCGTCGTTACTAAAGCGCGACCTTCTGCAAAAGTGGTTACGGTCGGCAAATTCCGCCAGCTCATTGCTGACGACTCATAGCTCCGCCTTCTTCATTCGGGATGAAGACCACAAGGTCGAATACACGGCTCCGTTGCGGTTTGCGGGTCGTGCGAACGGAGCGTTGGTGGTAGCTTTCGATCGACGGCAGTATTGTAGCGATACTGAGCGTCGTCTGATCGACGCGGCGGCTCAGCAGACTTCGCTTGCCGCGCACATCTGCTCCCTCTACCAAACGGCAAGACAAACTTCATTCAACCTGGCGAAAGAAGTTGAGCGACGGATGGTAGAGAGTGAGTCGCAAGGGCGCTTCATCGAAGCGATCATCGATAGCCTACCGCTATCGCTCTACGCGATTGATCGCGATTATAGGATCGTCGCGTGGAATCGCAATCGAGAACTCGGAGAGTTGGGTATCCCACGTGGTTCGGTCCTGGGCAAGAATATATTCACTGTCCTCACCAGGCAGCGACGTGAGCTTCTCGAACGTGAGTTTTCACAGGTTTTTGCAAGTGGCGAAATCGAACGCATTGAACAGGAGACTACGACCACAAGAGGGGTAACAAGACACTGGCTGATTAGCAAAATACCGATGTGGGCCGACAGTAGCGGTCAGGTAAGTCATGTGATTACAGTGGGTGAAGAGATCTCGGACCGCGTGGAAGCTAATCGAGCGGTTGCCCGCGCCGAAAAGCTTGCTGCTGTTGGGCGCCTGGCTGCCGGAGTAGTGCACGAAATCAATAATCCGCTGGCTACGATCTCGGCTTGCGCCGAATCCCTGGAAGCTCGTGTTCAGGAAGGAGAGTTTAATGGTTCCACGTCAATAGAGGACCTCAAGGAATATCTGGGCTTGATACGGAGTGAAGCTTTCCGCTGCAAAACGATTACCAATGGGCTGCTCGATTTTAGCCGCACTAGAGCGTCTGAGCACATTACCCTCAACTTGAGCGACGTGATCGGTTCGGCCGCTCGATTGCTCTCTCACCAAAAACGTAATACACAGGTCGAGTTTCGGGTTGAGACAGCCGATGGGCTGCTTCCAGTTGCCGGAGACGGTGGGCAGTTGCAGCAAGCGATAATTGCGTTGGCCACGAACGCGCTTGACGCAATGCCTGAGCGCGGAGTGTTAACGATAGCGGCGCGCAACCAGGGAGATAGTGTGCTGGTTGAAGTAGTGGATACAGGAGTTGGCATTCCTTCGGAGAATCTTCCGAAGATTTTTGAACCGTTTTTTACCACTAAGGAAGTGGGGCGGGGAACCGGTCTTGGGCTCGCGGTGTGTTATGGTATCTTAACGGAGCATGGCGGCACTCTTGACGTGCAATCGACAGTGGGCTTTGGCACCACTTTCACTATCACTCTTCCCGCCGCAAAGCAAAACGGAGAATAGAACGATTGAGCGAGCAACAGCCGGCACGCATTCTGATCGCAGAGGATGAAACGAATCTGCGCCTCGTGCTTCAAAAGGAGTTGGAACGCTTAGGCTACAGAGTGCAAGCCGCTCCCGATGGAGAAGCTGCTCTTCGTCGCCTCGAAGAGAGCAATGTAGACGTTTTGCTGTGTGACATCAATATGCCCCGCATCGACGGTATGGAACTTCTGCGTCGCGTTCATGAGCGACCGAATCCTCCGGAAGTGATCATGCTGACCGGACAGGCTACAGTGGAAACCGCCGTCGAGGCCATGAAACTAGGTGCCTACGACTACCTGACGAAACCTTATCGCATTACAGAACTGGATGTACGTGTTAAGCAAGCCGCTGACAAGCGACGCCTCCGTGTTGATAATGTCCGCTTGCGAGAACAACTCGCGCGACAGTCGACGCTGCCTGAGATCATTTCCGTATCAGAATTGATGAAGGAGGCCATCAGACTGATCGAGCGCGTGGCTCCTTCGGAGGCTTCAGTCTTGATTACGGGCGAATCGGGTACCGGCAAAGAGCTTGTGGCCCATGCGATTCACCGGCTCTCCAGTCGCGCAGATGCCTCGTTCGTTGATCTTAACTGCGCGGCGTTTCAGGAATCACTTCTCGAGTCAGAGTTGTTCGGATACGAAGCTGGAGCGTTTTCAGGAGCCAAGGGGCGAAAGCTCGGGCTTATCGAACTGGCAGATGGTGGAACCCTTTTTCTCGACGAGGTAACTGAGCTTCCGGCCCAATTGCAGGCGAAGCTGTTGCGAGCGATCGAGACCAGAACATTTTTCCGTGTAGGTGGTGTGAGAAAGGTGGAGGTAAACGTACGTATCGTCGCTGCCACGAATCGCAATCTTGAAACTGTTGTGAATGACGGAGTCTTTCGATCGGATCTCTTGTACAGAATCAATGGATTCCAGATTAGCCTCGCTCCGCTTCGTGAGCGGCCCGAAGACATTGAACCCTTGACTCGCCATCTGCTCAAACAGGTTGGCGGAACAACTCCACCTGAACTAAACGCCGAAGCTTTTTCTGCGTTGCGTTCGTATACCTGGCCAGGGAATGTAAGGCAACTGAAGAATTGTTTGGAACGGGCCGTCATCCTTTCAAACAATGGCCGGATCACACTCTCCGAACTGCCTCCCGAAGTTACAAGACCCGCGATGTCCGCGCTGACGACAACCAATGTTTCACCCTCAGTCGGGAATATTGATTCTGCGGGCGCACCGGCAGCCGGATCAGGATCTTTGAGGGAAGTGGAACGCCAACAAATACTGGCCGCGCTGGAACAAACCGGCTGGCATCGCGGCAAGACTGCTGAAATTCTCGGCATCTCGCCTTCAACTCTTTATCGCCGTTTGCGGGACTACGATCTCGAGCGCCGCCGCTAAGATCTTCGGCAAAATTACTAAGCAAAAGAGAAACGGCGCGAATGGTCTAACAACCAGCATTCCTGGTCCAAATCTATCCTAATGTCAGTTGCTCTTGAGTTTTTTGCGATCGATTTTGCCGCGATCATTCTTGGGAAGTGAGGCAATGAATTCAACCCAGCGAGGATACTTGTAAAGCGCAATTCTCGACTTCACGAATTCCTTAATGTCATCGGCCAGCTGATCCCCCGGGCGTAAGCCCTCACGGAGCACTACGAAGGCTTTAGGCTTCACAAGCCCGTCTCCGGAATCGTGGCCAACCACCGCGCACTCAAGCACGGCATCGTGCTGCAAGAGGCAGTTCTCGATTTCTGCGGGCGCGACGAAAACACCTGAGACCTTTAACATCTCGTCAGTTCGCCCATGACACCAGTAGTAACCATCATCATCGACATGAAACTGGTCCCCGGTTGTGCACCAGTCTCCGGCAAATGTCTCTTTCGATTTCTCCTGTGCGTTCCAATAACAGAGTGCCGCAGAGTCACCTTTTATCTTTAGCGTACCCATCTCACTGGGGCCCACCTGTTTCCCTTCTGCATCTACAATCCTCGCTTCATAACCGTCAACTATTCGACCCAGGCTGCCAGGCTTGACGTCACCTTTCCGATTCGTGATGTAGATATGAAACATCTCTGCCGATCCAATCCCATCGTAGACGTCGACACCAAAGACTTTCATCCATCGTTCATATAGCTCAACCGGTAGGGCCTCGCCTGCGGAATAGCAGAAACGCAAACTCGAGAGATCTTGATGACAAGCGTTCGCGGCGTTCAGCATACTGTTAATCATTGTCGGCACCGTAGTGAGAATGGTGGGCCGGTAACGGGCAATTGCTTCAAACATCTTTTCCGGTGTCGAACGTTCCGCGAAAAGCGCCGTCGCCCCTCCCACCGCAAAAGGGAAGAGAAGGTTGGTACCCGTAGCATATCCAAAGAAGAGTTTGGGTACTGAGACGGTCAGATCGTCGCAGTTTACGCCCATGACCTGTTTCGCAAACACTTCGGTGTTGAAAGGAAGATCGTGCTGAAGATGTACAGCGCCTTTTGGATGGCCAGTCGATCCGGAGGTGAAGAGCCAAATGGCCACATCGTCTCGATGTGTGTCAGCAGGAGAACACTCATCTTGCGCTGCAAGCACCGCATCACTAAATGAAACCCGGCTTGGTATTTGATTCCTCGGAGTCGTCCTTGTCGCCTCGTCTTCCTCACCGACAACCAGCACAGATCGCAAGTATCGGGCGCCATTGGCAGCTTCGGTAAAAGTCTGCAGCACTGACTGGTGAACGACAGCTACGCGCGCGCGCGTGTAGTCGAGATAGTATTTGTAGTCGTTAACTGGCAACAGCGGTCCAAGATCACGCAGCACGTTGCCGACTCTATTTGACATTGCGGCGGTCTGGCCGTAGGTCCACTCTTGATCTTCAAAGTACAGGCAGACTCTATGTTCCCGGCCCTCCTCCAGATTGTGGTAGAGGAAATAATCAGCCATGTTGAAACGCTCAGGGAACGAAATCGTCATCAAGGGAATCTTCCTGCTGATGGTGGAACTACGGACCGGGAAAATACGATGCTAACCCGAGATAGTTAATTGGCAGCTACTTTGAGCTCTTCGGTTATGTAAGTGGTGAGCCGTTGCTCGTCTTCATCGCTGCTCGAAGTGAAGCGTACTGCGAAGCCAATCTCGTATGCCTGGTCAACAACCTCCGCCCAGACGGAGACGGGTTCTACTTGAGGAATGGCAATCTCAAGCCAGATTAGCTCTCTCTTTTCCACCAGGCCGGCAGTAAGCACGAAGCAGCCGGTTTGGCTCAAGCTGGTGACGGTTGCACTCTCGCGACTCAGAACACCTTCCCAGCGCGCGGGTAGATTTACTTTTACACGGGGAGCGGTTCTTCTTTCTTCTTTTTCCATTTCTCTTCTCTGGATGATTCACCTTGCCAATGGTTAGGAGTTAGCCAGATGAAAACGGACATCCGCCCTGGCCGTGTGCCGTGTCGAGGTAAGTCCGGGCCTCCCAGAGTTCGGGAAAAAACTTCTTGTCGAGTGTAGTTCTAAGATAGCCAATCCCTTCGGAGCCACCAGTGCCGCGCTTGGCGCCGACCATCCGCTCGACCATCTTGATGTGATGTGATCGCCAAAGGGAAAAGTACTCATCGTGTGCGATCAGAGCCTCGGCCAATTGAAACTCTTCATAGCGCTGCTCGAAGTGCGTAAGTATTTCCAACACAGCACGCGTGCGCTCGTCGTAACGTTTCTTATTGGCTGAGTTGTCAGCACCATCGTCATTGGCCGGCGCGGTGAAACCTCGACGTTGCAAGGCTGCAAAAAAGGTTTCTGCTAGAGACGTCGCCTCAAAACGCCGCTGGAGACGTTCGTAAGCAAAACTCTCAGATTGAAACTCGCGGAGAATGTGTTTGTCTTTCAGTCCCGAAGAGAACTCAATTTCTCGAAACTGCATTGATTGAAAACCGCTTGCCGGGTTGAGTTGATCGCGAAATGCGAGAAAACTAATGGGCGTCATGCTCTCAAGAATGTGGATCTGGTTGACTAGCAACTTCTCGATCTCAACCACTCGTTGCAGCGCGCGGGTAGCAGACGCCAGCCGATCTGCGTTCATCAATGAAATAGCAGAGTCGATCTCATGGAGAATTTGCTTGAACCACAATTCATAGGTCTGATGAATCGTAATGAAAAGAAGCTCATCGTGATGTAGCGGATCGGAAAGACAGTCCTGCAGTGCAATTAGATCCTGAACGCGTAAGTATTTATTGTAGGAGAGGGGCGGATTGTCACCGTAGTTGTTGGACATCAGAATGCGGCCCCCACAGCCTCGTGACTTTCATAAGCCTGGGTGTCTCTGATCTTCTTCATCTCCTCAATCACCAGATCTAACTCTTCGTCACTTGTATAAAAGTGAGGAGAGATTCTAATGCCTGCCCCAGGGCGATAGTCGATAATAAATTCGCGACGAACCAGTTCTTTTGCAATAGCGGCGGCGTTTTGAAGAGCGACAGTTACCGTCCCTCCGCGTCGTGAGGAATCCTTAGGACTCGTCACCTCAAAGCCGGCCTCTTCCGCGAGGCGAATCAAATACTCGGTTTGTCGCACATTCTTCTCGCGGATTTTTTCGACGCCAATCTCATTGATGATCTTATATCCAGATTGCGCAGCGTATAACGCCGGTATGGCTGGGGAGCCATGTAAGAACCTGGTAATGTCAGGCGCGTAGCGCAGTTCGGTATCGAACGCGAAGGGTGTTTCGTGCGCCATCCAACCAGTAGTCTTGGGCTCCATCTTTTTCTGCAAGTCGGGTCTAACATATAGATAGCCGGCTCCTGGCCCCCCGCAGAGCCACTTGACTGAGCCTCCGGTGGCAAAGTCGGCGTTCAGCTCTTTTACGCTGAACGGGACTGTCCCGGCCGACTGGTAGGTATCCAGAATCACCATGGCACCTACTTCGTGGGCGCGGTCGATGATTCTCTTAGCGTCCTGCAGAAAGGCGCTCTTGAATAGCACGTGAGAGAAGGGAACGAGCAACGTAGTTTCATCAATTGCGGCAAGCATGCGTTCCAAAGGTACAGTAATGCCGTCATCAGACTTTACTGTTTCAATACGGAGGCTGCCGTTGCGCGCGTGTGCTTCGTAAACATACATGACCGAGGGAAAGTTTAGTTCCGAGTAAACGATCTTGTTTCTTGCGGGTGTAGGCTCAAAACACGACAGCACCAGCGACTCGCATACGGAAACATTCTGATGCATGACAACCGTGCCAGGATCAGCGCCGATGATGCGGGCAACGTCGTTACCGACCGTGACCGGCATGTTCCACCAGCCTTCGGCCCAAGCGCGCACGCCACGCGTGGCCCAGGTGTCAGCGTATTCGTGCAGCCGTTCGTAAGTAGCTTTCGGCATAGCGCCGAGGCTGTGGGAGATCAGGTAAACGGTCTTTTGGAGAATTGGGAATTCGGCTCGCCATTTTAGAAGCTCATCAGTCAAAAAAAGTTCCTCCCGGATGGGCTTACGTTAGACTTACTGTAACACAGCCGGATTGCCCCAGTGGAGCTTGAGCAAATGAAGTCTTAAATTGGTTGTGGCTCACTGCTTTTCATTCAACGTGATAAAGTGACTTTCGAGTCAAGAAATGTGGAAGTTTCCCAATCCAGTTCGTCACCAAATACCCGCAACGCGTTGGCCTACAGCTCAAGAGGCGGCTGAATCGCGGCTGTATAGTCCAATCAGGATTGGCCAGCTCGAAGCGTTGAATCGAACGTGGGTCCCGGCAATGGTGCCATGGCGAGCGACGGAAGACGGTTTTGTTACTCAAGAAAACCTCGAATGGTATCGCCGCTTCGCTGAGGGCCAACCAGGGGTGCTCGTCGTCGAAGCCACCGGAGTGCGCGACATACCCAGTGGACCGTTATTGCGCATCGGAGACGATCGATTCACACCGGGCCTGCGTAACCTAGTCGACGTGGTACGTGAAGCCAGCGCCGGCCACACGCGGTTGTTTATTCAGATCATTGATTTTCTGACAGTTAAGCGGCGACCGGAAAAGGCGAAATACATTGATCGTTTTCTGCAAATTGATGAGCGCCATCGATACGCAGTGTCAGAGGTCACTCATGATGAGGCCTGGTTGGAGGCCCCGGACGCCAGGCTTCGCGAATTCCTGCAGACGACAAGTGATGAGATTCTAGACCGCGTGTTGGCTCCCGTTGAGTTGGAAGCGTTGCGGTTCGGTTATCGCGAGCGTGTTACCGACACTCAGTTAGCCCACATCAAGGAGTTGCCGCGAGAGTTGCCTGGCATCTTCGCTGCCGCGGCAGCCGAAAATAGAGTTCGGTTGGCTCTGGAGGTTTACCGAGAGGTGCGGGATCGCGTCGGAACGGACTACGTGGTGGGCGTTCGCTTTTTAGCCGACGAAGTAATAGTTGGCGGAAATCGTATCGAGGATGCAAGCTATTTTGGTGTTGAATTTGCTAGAGCCGGTTTCGATTTTCTTTCTCTCTCGCGGGGCGGGAAGTTTGAAGATGCGCAACAACCAAAAGTGGGGCAGGCTGTTTATCCCTATACGGGCCAAAGCGGCTACGAATGTATGCCCACGGTATTGTCAGACGAGGTTGGTCCATTCGGTCGCACCGTTCCGTTAGTGGCTGAGATCAAACGTGCGGTGAACCGTGCCGGCTATAAAACACCAATCGTCGCCACAGGCGGCATCGCAACGTTTGAGCAAGCTGAGGAGATACTAAGAAGCGGCGGCGCTGATATTGTTGGACTCGCGCGACAGGCTCTAGCGGATCCGGATTGGTTTAGAAAAGTGAGGCTTGGTCGGGGTCATGAAGTTAGACGGTGCACTTACACGAACTACTGTGAAGCATTGGATCAGGCGCATCGGCCGGTGACCTGCAAACTTTGGGATCGCGTGCAACTCGATGAGGTGGGCGTGGCGACAGTTGACGAAGGAAGGCGACGGCTCCTGGCTCCCAAATGGGACGCCGGAGGGTGATACACGAATAAAGATGTCGGTCCTCATGAGGTGAAACCCGTTAACTGATCCCGCTCGCTTTCCAATCTCCGGATGAACTCAGGATCTCGCTTCTTCAAATCGTCATAATTCACACGCCCGCTTCGGGTCATCAAGCTAAAAGCCAGTTCTGTCGGACTAAGGTCCATTCGTTGGCGGGCGTTCTCAAACCACACCATACTCTCATAAGCAGCCGCCTGATAGTCCTCGATAACCGGTTTTCGCGTCGACTCAAACTCAGCGAGGGCTTTAGGTACGTCCGCGGTTCGAGAAAAACAATTTCTCAATCCAATCGCGTCTTCCATTGCGAGCTTTGTGCCGGAGCCTATCGAAAAGTGGGCGGTGTGTAGGGCGTCGCCAAGCAAGACGACGTTTTCAAAAAGCCACTGCGCATTTTTCACCAACACGAAGTTAATCCACTTTGAATTATTGGAAAGCAATCGCCGGCCGTCCAGATCTGGTGCGAAGATGGCGCCGAGAAACTCACGCGTTTGTTCATCAGTCATATCAACAAATCCCGCTCTCTCCCACGTGTGAGGATCACATTCGACAATAAACGTACTGGTAGTCTGGTTGAACTTGTAGGAGTGCGCAGCAAAGACGCCAGTCTCGCTTTCGCGAAAAGTGAGTGTCAGACCATGGAAGAGTTGGGCGGTTCCATACCAGATATACCGATTCGGCCTGACGTCCAGCGTGGGTTTGAAATTCTCAGTGTAGTGCTGTCGTACCGCGCTATTGACCCCGTCCGCTGCCACGAGCAGATCGCAACGTTCCTGCAGGGAATCGATATCAACTATTTCGGTTCGGAAAGAGACGTCGATATCCAGCTCCGCACAACGGCGCTGGAGTATTTTGAGGAGTTGTAACCGTGCGATCCCTGTAAAACTATTGCCATGAACGGAAACTTTGCTGTTGCCATGGACGACATCGACATTGTCCCAGGCCTCGAAGGTCCTGGTAATCTCATGGTGCGACTCTTCATCTGCCTCGCGCAGAGTTTTGAGTGTCTTACCCGAAAACACTACACCCCAGCCAAAGGTGTCGTCAGGTCCGTTCCGTTCATAGAGTTTTATTTGATGCGAGGGGTCGGCCTTTTTCATGAGGATGGCGAAATACATACCCGCCGGACCGCCACCGATGATGTTGATCTTCACTAAGGCTTACTACTCCTTCAATAGCTGCGCAGCTATCACAAGCTTCTGTATCTCCGATGTGCCTTCGTAAATGCGCAATGCGCGAACATCGCGATACAACCGTTCTACCACACAACCACGCACCAGGCCGGAGCCGCCATGGATCTGCACGGCACTGTCGATAATCCTTCCTGCGGCCTCGGTGGCAAACAGTTTGGCCTCGCTGGCTTCGCGCGTGACCCTCGGGGCGCCAGAATCCTTCAGATGCGCGGCCCGATACACGAGCAGCCGCGCCGCGTCGAGTTCGGTGACCATGTCAGCGAGCTTTTCCTGGACCAGTTGGTGTTCAGCCAGCAGCCTTCCAAACTGCCGGCGACTCAAAGCGTAACGCAGCGCTTCATCAAGTGCGCGTCGCGCCATGCCGCATGCGGCGGCTCCCACGCTGGAGCGAAAGGTATCCAGCGTTTCCATTGCCAGACGGAAACCATCGCCCTCGTTTCCCACCATATCTTCTGCCGGTACGCGACAGTCGTTGAAAGCAATCTCGCCGATCGGATGCGGAGCCATTAGCGCCGTTCGCTCGATAACACTGAAGCCCTGCATCCTCGCGCTGACAACAAATGCGGAGAGTGCCGGCCGGCCGTCTTCGCGGGTTCCGGTTCGGGCAAAGACTGTGTAGAAATCGGCGATACCGGCATTCGAAACAAATCTCTTGGTCCCATTGATTACATAGGTATCACCTTCGCGACGGGCAGTTGTTTGGATCGCGGCTACATCTGATCCGGCCTCAGGCTCAGTTAGGGCGAAGGCTGCAATCGCCTTTCCCTCGACAGCACGTGAGAGCCAAAAATCGCGCACATGTTCAGGCGCGGCCTGGCTGATGGCGTAAGTTCCGAGGCCCTGCATTACGAAGGCTAGATCCGCAAGGGCGGAAGAGTAGGCCAGCGCTTCGCGAATCAAGCAGAGTGCACGAATATCCAGCTTCGAATCTTTTGCTACTGCGTAACGCAGCACACCGGCGTTGGCGAGCAGAGTCACGTAATCGCGCGCACTCTCTTCGGCATCACGTTCTTCTGACGCTTGTGGCTCCAACTCGCGTTCGACAAATCTCGCTACAGTTTGAGCCAGGTTGCGGTGATCTGTCGTAAAAAAGGGAAGTTGGTCAAGAAGTTGATTCATAAGGAACTGGGAGCTTTGTGCTTAGATCTTTGTACTTAGTTCTTTGTTCTTTGAGATTGTTTGTTAATAGTGACCATCAGATTCATCCAGCTAAAATCAAAGAGCAAAGCTCTAAGTACAAAGAACAAAGCCTTCATTCAAACTTCGCCTCACGTTTGGCGACGAATGCTTCGTACGCTTCTCGGTAGTCGGGATGTTGCATGCAAATAGCTTGTGCCTGAGCTTCACATTCCAATGCGGCATCGAGATTCATATCAAGCTCCCGATTGAGCATCTCTTTTGTTTTAGCAAGCGCGAATGCCGGCCCCCTGGCGAGACGTTCCGCCAACTCGCGAGTCGTGGCCGCCAGTTGATCTGCCGGCACGACACGATTGTACAAGCCGATTCGTTCGGCCTCTGTTGCCGAGATGAAGTCTCCAGTGTAAAGCAGCTCAGTGGCTTTGCTCAGTCCTATAACTCGAGGAAGCAAAAACGCTGCGCCCATATCGGCGCCTGAAAGTCCTACCTTCACAAAGAGAAATGCGATCTTAGCGTCTTCATTCGCGAGACGTATGTCGGAAGCAAGCGCAATGCATGCGCCCGCGCCGGCCGTGGTGCCATTTAAACTGGAAATAATGGGTTTCGGAAGCGCTCGCATGTTGCGCACCAGTGCACACGTCAGGCGTGTGAATTCGAGGAGCCCTTCGATGTTTCGCTCGAATAACTCGCCAATGATGTCGTGCACGTCGCCGCCGGAGCAGAACGCTCGCCCGGAGCCGGTAATGACGACGACCCGCACGTCTTTGTCGTCACGCAAGGACGCAAACGTATCAGTGAGTTCGCGGTAAACTTCGAACGTAAGTGCATTCAGACGTTCGGGACGATTGAGAATGATCGTCCCGATACCAGTATCCGTCTGCTCGTAAAGAAAGCTTTGTGGTCTTTTCATGCTCTCAATATCGCCACACCTTCGATTTCCACCTTAGCGGCCTCTTCCAGCAAACCACTCACTTCTACCAGCACCATTGCCGGGAAGTGTTTCCCCATTCGCGCTCGATAGCGTTCGCCCACCTCTCGCGTAAATCGGCGATACTCATTCAGGTCGGTGACGTAAATAACCAGTCTCGCAATATCGGTCGCTGTTCCGCCGGCTGCCGTGACGACTGTAATCACATTTGCCAAAGCCTGATCAAACTGGTCGACAAAATCGTGACTCACAATCTCCTGCTTCTCGTGCCAGGCAACTTGTCCCGCGATGAAGAGCAGCCTGCCACCGGCGTCGGTCAGCACTCCATTTGAGAAACCTCTTGGTGCGCCAAGAGACGCTGGATTAATAAGCTTGAAGGCCATGCGCATCACAGGGTAAATGGTGAGTGGTCAATAGTAAATAGAAAAGAAAAAAGCCGCCCCGAGCGGCGGCTCAGCGAACGCGAATTGGCTTTTTGTTTCTAAAGAATTTTATCCAGGCGTGAAGCCAATTGCCCCGCAAGATTGCCATTCGGATCAAGGCCCTGGATCGGTTCGCCGACAACGTTTCCCTGCTTGTCGATAATAATCGTTGAAGGCAACTGACTAACGCCAAGCCTTTTCGAGATGACGCCATCAGGATCACGAAGAACTGTGACCTTCAAACCATACTTCTGGGCAAAAGCGCGAAGTTGCTCGTCGCTCGCATAATTCTTCGATTTTGGGTCTTCCGATTCTGTGCTGACCCAATAGACAGCTACCCCGCGATTACTGTACTCGTCGGCAAGTTTCCTTACTCCCTGTAGTTGGGTCTTTGACAGCGGCAACCACGAAGCACCGAAGGCCAGGATCACCACTTCACCGTGCAAGCTTTCGGAGCTTACTGTCTGTCCATCGGGAGATCGCATAGAGAACTCCACAGGGCCGGTAGGTCGGTTCTGACCCAACGCCAGAGATCCCAGCAGAACCAACATCAATCCAGCTATTAACCGTTTTTGCCTACTCAATCGCATTTAGCTCTCCTTTGCCGAGACCTGCTCAGAAGGTCGGGCAGTGCATTAGATGAGACCGACCAGGTTTTCGTTGGGCTAACCTAAACTAATCTTGGCGGCGGTGTTCCAACAACTTCCTCGTACAAAGCTCGGTAATCATCCCACGTATCCATATCTCTAGCAACATAGGGAGAATCGACAGCGACACGTAGAACCTCCGTTCGATGTTCGTCGAAAAGCCTTTTCAAACCGCGACCGGGATCCAGGCTCAACAGTTGTTCGCGAAACCGGAGATCTACGAGCACCGGATGCCCGCCTCGATCTTTCCAGGTTGGGACCACCAGGCGTGCGCCTTTTGACCATTCACTGTAGATCGCGGCGACGACATGTGCAGGTATCGCGGGCTGATCCACCAGCGCAATGACCGTTGCCTTAGCTTTCAGAGAAAGTGCACGAACCCCACAGCTAATCGAGACGTTCATCTCGCTTGCAGGATCAGGATTCACAGCGAAACTCACCGAAGTAGTTCTGAGTTGGTCACGTATTTTCTCCGCGTGATGTCCGAGAACTACAACGATATCTCGGATTCCACCTTCGCGCAGATAGTCGATGCAGGTTTCGATGACCGTTTTTGCACCAAACGGAAGTAGGGGCTTCAAGGCTCCCATGCGTTCAGAGCGGCCAGCGGCGAGTAGGATTGCGGCAACTTCGTCTGAGGTCTTGGGACTTTGGTCTTTGGACTTTGAATTGAGCATTCCTGCTGTCGATCACTAATGTACAAAAGAAGAAACACTAAGACCAAAGACCAAAGGCCAAAGACCGGAGCGCTGTTACGGCGTGGTTACTAATTCTTTCAACGCGCGCAGCGTGTATTGTCGCGCCATCTGTTTGCGCCAGTTCATAACGAAGTCCGTATTATCGAGCGGGCGGGCTTTGACATAGGCGGCTTCAGCGGCGGCTTGGATGTGGTCGTTGTCGAGCGGTTGTCCGATTAATGCTTCGCCAGCCTCTTTCACTTCCAATGGTGAAGGGGCGATGCCACCGAGAACGATCTTCGCATCATCGACGGCACCAGCCCGATCCAGGTGAACATAAGCCGCCACTCCCAACACTGGAAAATCGAATGCGCCACGGCGACGCAGTTTTTGATACGAAGCGCGCCAACCATCGGTTGGTGGCAGATGAATATCGGCAAGTAATTCATCAGGTCGCTTCTTCAGGTAATCAATGCCATCGTCGTTATAAAAGCCCGCCGCGTCGATCATCCGATCGCCGATTGTCGAAACCAGACGAAACTTCGCCCCGATCGCAACCATTACGGGAACGAGGTCAGATGATTGGACTGCCCAACATTTCGAACTTCCGGGAGCGACCCAACATACGTCGCCATCTTTCTTCAGACAGAAGTTAATGCCTTTCCGCCATTCGTAGTTCTGATCGTAATAGTTACAGCGCGTGTCGAGTAGCAGGTTGCCGCCGATGGTACCCATGTTTCTCAGTATCGGCGTTGAGATAGTGCGAGCGGCGTAAGCGACCACCGGATAGTCGCGATTGATGATTGGATTTTCGCAGATGTCCGTGAGCGTAACCGATGCGCCAATCCTGACCCCAGACTTGCCGTCTCCGCCGATTTGATTCAACGTGGCAAGTCGCATAACCGAAATAACTGTCTTCGGCATCTGTTGCCGGCGCTTCATGTTTGGATAAAGATCGGTACCACCAGCGACAAACTGACCAACCGGTCCTGAGTCAGCGATGATCTTAACTGCCTCCGCGATCTCTCGCGGCGCGCGGTAATCAAATTTGGGTAGACGCATCATGGCTTTTAATGTCCTCTTTTCGAAGAGACTTTCAAAGTATCAGGTTTGAAAGTAGCTTCAATCGGAGAGTGATCGCTTAACTTGGCTTCTCGAAGCGAATGGAGGTAGCCGCACTTGGCGACACAAAGTGATTGAGAAGCAAAGATATGATCGTAGCGCCGCCCATTTCCCCGTGCGTAGTAGCTAAAGTCCGTGACATTCTTCCAACCGTTTACTGAGCGATAGGTATCAGATAAATCGAAATTCGCCAATCCTGAAATAAGCTTTCGTTCTGCTTGATCCCAAAGCTGCGAATCATAGCCTCGTTGCAAAGTGAAGCAGCCATTTTTAGTTAACGTGGCCCAAGTTTGACACTGCCCTTCAGCCATCTCTTCCTTTGGCGTATTAAAGTCACCGCAGAAAATTCTGGGGGAGGAGCTTTTGTGGGCCAATCTTTGGTAGAGAGCCTCGATCATGTATACCTTGATCCATCCTGAAGGATTAGTTGCTGGCCTGTGAGAGCTAGCTGGTCGAATATGAGCAGAAAGCGCTTCAATGTGTCCCCAGGGGGAATCGACCTTTACGGCAAGAAATCTTTCTGGTCGGAACATCTCTTGAACAATACTAATCAGATCACGAGGCCAAACTTTCTCAAACCACGAGATCGTTTTTGTGAATGTCATCCATTACTGTAATGCCTTCAGGCTCTTTTCTGCTTCTTTGGCTTCAACTCTGGGTGCCGCGCCAGAAAGCCACCGCGTTTCATCTTATAGCGGCCGGGTTTGAGAATAGCGTCTCTATCGATTCCAGCCGCCAGATCGGCTTGATAGTCCTCTTCAGAGATTTCGATGGTCACGTTTTCACCATCGTCTTCAACTACAGAGAAAACTAACGGTCTATCCGTTGAATGTTCGATCATAAAGTTCTGCTACGACTCAAGAATGAAACTGATACCAACTACTCATCCGAAGTTAACTCGGACGAAGATATCACGAGGGTTTCGATTCGATCTTTTCCAGGCGACTGTCGACGTAGCGCTGATCTGCCTGCAGCTCCAGAATGTTCTTATTGAGCACATCAATCTTACGCTCCACCCCACGTAAACCATCTTCCAAGTCGACGTGTAGTGTGTTAGAACCAGCTTCCACTTTGTCGCTGAGTGCTTCAAATTTGGCGTCCATCGAGTCAAGCGTAGCGTTTATCGATTCAAGCTGGCGGCGAAACTCGTCAAAACCTGCGAGCAGGGCTGTGTTTGTCTCAGCGATCGCAGCCAAAGCCTTTTCCCAAATTGGCTTCGTGTCGTACTGCCGATCTTCGAGTTTTCCGATCCTAATCTCCACCGAGCTAAGTCGTCCTTCTATTCGTTCAAATCGGTCGTCAATTGTATCGAAGCGTGCAAACACGCGGTCTTGAAATGATCTGGACTCATTAGTTTCTGCCGTTCTATCTTCACTCATCTTTGCCTTCCTTCCTTTCAAGTAGGTGAGGTAATCAAAAGCCAGGCGGCTTTCATCCTATGGTACGACAAACATCCCCGCCGAGTTCAACGCGTTCACGAGTGCACCGCAACGCGGGGCATCTCTCTTCCATCCCCGCCTTCTGCAGGTGTCAACACTCGCAACGGTTCCGGCCATTCAACCGTCGGAACCGAATAAGGACCGTAGCGAGGATCGCGGCCACGGGATTTGTCCTTCAACGCTTTCAAAACCTTCTCCGGTGTTATCGGCACTTCATCGATGCGCACTCCTACCGCATCGTAAACCGCATTCGCCACTGCTGGGGGCACGGGCAACAGCGGTCCCTGTCCAACTTCCTTCGCACCGTACGGCCCGTTTGGATCTGGATCTTCGACGAGGTAAGTCTTGACGTCGCACATCTCCATCGTGGTGGGACTCTTGTATTCCAACATCGAGGGAAACTTGTGCACGACGTTGCGGTTCCCACGATAGGTCATCTCTTCCATTAGGATTTCGCCGAGTCCCATGTAGACGCTGCCTTCAACCTGCCCCATCACCAGCATCGGATTGATCGATTTGCCAATGTCATGCGCAATCCATATACGCTCGACGATGACAATACCCGTGTCAGGATCGACATCCACTTCGGCGACTGCAGCTGAATAACTGTATGCAGGCGAAGGTCCGACGCCGGCGCCTTTGTATTTGCCAGGCGAGCGTGGCGGCGAGTAAGAACCGACGGTCCCAATCGTGCCAAACTTCGACTCAGCGAGAACTACCGCCTCGGCAAAGGAAACTCCAGTCTCCGGATTTTCGACATCAAACACACGACGCTCAGCCAGCGAAAGATTTTCAATCGGCACACCGAGCTTCTCAGCGACGGCAATCACCAACAACTCTCGTGCGCGCTCGGCTGCCTGGATTGCAGCATTACCGGTCATCAAGGTCACACGGCTGGAGTAACTTCCGAGATCGACCGGAGTCAGATCCGTGTCGGCAGTCACCACGCGAATATCAAAGGGATCGATTCCGAGTACTTCCGCGACGATGTAAGCCAGAATCGAATCCGATCCTTGTCCAATGTCTATTGAGCCACACATCACGCAAACGCCGCCCTGTCGATCCAGCCGGAGCTGCACGCCCGACTGGGGCATATTGTTCCAGTAAATTGGTAACCCGGCGCCACAGATGTAGGAGCTGCAGGCGATCCCAATGCCTTTGCCGAAGGGAAGCTTTCGGTTGGTTTGATCCCAACCGGAAAATCTATTCTTCCAATCGGAGCCTTTGACAACCTTGTCAATGCAAGCACCCAAACCCATGCTGCCGATACGCAGATAGTTTGCTGTTATCGAGTTGGGTTCAACGAGGTGCGTACGCCGCATCTCCGCAGGGTCAAGTCGCAAATCTTCAGCGATCTTGTCGAGCTGAACTTCCAACGCATAGCGAGGCTGAGGTGTTCCGTGTCCGCGTTTTGGCCCACACGGCGGTTTGTTTGTAAAAGCACGCAAGCCTTGAAATTTATATCGCGGTACATCGTAGGTGACAGTTTGCAATGCGCCGGTGTAGAAGGTGCTCGCGACGCCATAGCTGCCATAAGCGCCACCGTCGAGAAACGACTGGAAGTGCATTCCCGTGATTGCGCCGTCTTTCTTAACGCCGGTCTTGACCTTCATTAAGACCGGATGACGACCACGGTGACAGTAAAAAACTTCCTCGCGCGTGAGCGTAACCTTCACCGGCCGGCCGGTTATCATCGCGAGCTTGCAAACTATGACTTCGTGATTGAAAGGATCGCTCTTGCCGCCAAAACCGCCGCCATTGGGAGTGGCAATAACGCGAATATGGCTTGCAGGCAATTCCAAAACCTTCGTCAACGCCCGGTGTACGTAATGTGGCGTTTGCGTTGAGCTCCACAGCGTTAGTTTTTTGTCTGCATCGTAATGGCCGACGGCTGCATGCTGCTCCATCGGCAAGTGGGTGTTGCCTTCGTAGAAGAAAGTATCTTCGCGAATCAGGTCTGCCTCGGCAAAACCCTCTTCGACATCGCCAAACTCCAGCGATACCTTCTTGTGGATGTTTCCCTCGTCGCCGTAGTCGTGAATGCGGGGTTCGTCGATCATCACCGCTTCTTCAATCGAAGAGATCGTATTGAGCGGTTGATATTCCACTTCGATCAAATTTATGGCGTCGAACGCGACGTCTTCGTCAATCGCCGCCACAGCCGCTACGGGATCACCGATGAAGCGTACTTTGTCGATGCAGAGCGCGTGTTCGTCCTGGCTGACGGGAAGAATGCCGTATGGTATCGGGAGATCCTTGCCGGTGATTACGGCAATAACGCCCGGAAGCGCAAGCGCTTTTGAAACGTCAATGCTCTTGATTGAGGCGTGCGGAAGGTGACTGCGCAGCATTTTACAGAAGAGCATGCGGGGCAAAACAATGTCGTCGGCAAACTTCGTCTGACCGTTACACTTCGCCCGCGCATCGACCTTCCGAAACGGCTTGCCGACTACCTTCAACGAGGTCCCGTTTTTTGAGCTCTTAGCTGTCACCTTCTTATCGTTCTAATCCGCGGTATTAGCGGTAATCTGTGCCTACTTTCTTTTTTACAGCTTCGGTGGGGGGATGGTTATTCCAGGCCATAAACACTTTCCCGCGGCAATTCCATCTCTTCACCGCGCATTCTTGCTGCCGCCAATTCAACCGCTTCATAAATCTTTATGTACCCAGTGCAGCGGCAGAGATTTCCCGATAGCGCTTCCTGAATCTCACTTCTCGTTGGATTCGGTCTCTTCTTCAACAGTTCCTCGGCGACAAGCAGAAAGCCGGGTGAGCAATAGCCGCACTGCGCGGCACCCAGATCGGCAAACGTGTGTTGCAGTGGGTGGAGTTCGGCTCCCTGCGCCATACCCTCGATCGTTTTTACTTCGCGTCCCTCGGCATCCAAACCCAGCATCAGGCAGGAGAGAATAGCGCGGCCATCAACCAGAATCGCGCACGTGCCACACTCACCCAGTTCGCAACCGTGTTTTGTTCCGGTTAGGGCCAGATCTTCACGCAGCACTTCGAGCAGAGTCTTATGTGGGGCGAAAGCGGTTTCCGTCGTTTCGCCATTAAGAGTGAAACTGATGTGGGTCTTTTGCTTCATTGGCAAGAAATACAGGATCTACGATCTTGCCATCGCCGTATCTTTCTTCTTAGCGCTATTGAGAATCGTATTGTCGATCAAGCGGGTCTTGCCGATGTAGACAGCTACAGCAATCAAGACTGATTTGTCGTCAAGTTTATCAAGTTTCTCCAGCGTTTCGGCGTCAGCAACGGTTACGTAGTCAAGTCGTGCGCGCGGTTCGGCGTCAATTATTGAGCGTATGCCGTCAGCAAGTCTCCCCGCGTTTCGTTCACCTTCTTTGTAAGCAGTCTTAGCTTGCACCAATGCCCGGTGTATAACTCTCGCGGCCGCTTGCTCGTCCGCACTGAGATACAAATTGCGAGAAGAGATCGCAAGGCCCGAATCTTCGCGAACAGTGGGCAGAACGACTATCTCGCTATCGAACGCCAAATCCTTTACGAGCCGTTTGATGATCAATGCTTGTTGTGCGTCCTTTTGTCCAAAGAACGCAAAGTCAGGCCTGACGGTATTCAGCAAAATCGTTACGACCGTGGCCACACCGCGAAAATGCCCCGGACGAGCCAAGCCTTCCAGTTGCTCCGATAGCCCTTCAATAGTTACGTAGGTCGCGAAGCCTTTGGGATACATCTCCTCGACGGTCGGGGCGAAAATATAGTCGACGTTGTAGTCGGTAAGAAGCGCAGTGTCCTTCGTCAAGTCGCGTGGGTAGCGTTCGTAGTCTTCACCCGGTCCGAACTGCGCCGGGTTAACGAAAACAGAAACAACGACTACGTCGCACATCCGGCGGGCTTCGCGGACTAAACTCAGGTGGCCTTCGTGTAGCGCGCCCATCGTGGGAACCAGGCCAATGGTCCTGTCCTGCTCGCGGCGAATTTTGCGCGCGACGGAACTCATGCGCTGACGGCGGTTAATAATCTCCATAGTTTTGGGGAGATCAGGATTTCTCGGCTTTCGAATTCTTTGCAGGTACGTTGATATTCATCTCTTCCGCAGCCTCCGCCGGAAGCGAATACGATTCCGCGTGGGAAGGGTACGTGCCGTTTCTTACATCGTCGGCATATTTGGTGACAGCTTCGGTTATCGCTTCGCGCAGGTTTGCGTAAGGACGAACGAAACGCGCCTGTTTGCCAAATGACAATCCCAGCATGTCGTGAAGAACCAGCACTTGGATGTCACAGTGAACACCGGCGCCGATTCCAATAGTTGGAACACTCACACTTTCCGTGATCATTTTTGCGATTTCGCGAGGCACAACCTCGAGAACGATCGCGAACACCCCCGCGTCTTCCAGGGCCTTAGCGTCGTCGACCAACTCACGCGCGGACAGGGCAGTTTTTCCCTGAACACGATAGGCGCCAAGCTGATTAATCGACTGCGGCGTCAAGCCTATATGGCCCATCACACTAATTTCTTCGTCGACCAGTCGCTTTACGAGCTCCACACGTTTGCGTCCACCCTCGAGCTTGATGGCTTCGGCGCCACCCTCCTTCACGAGACGCAACGCGTTTCTCACAGCCTCATCTGCGCCGGTGTGAAACGAACCGTAGGGCATGTCAGCAACAAGCAGCGCCCGCTGTACTCCGCGTCGCACGGCCTTCAAGTGGATCAGGATTTCATCCAGGGTGACAGGAACTGTATTGCCATAACCTAGTACTACGTTTCCCAAACTATCGCCCACAAGGATGATGTCGATTCCTGCCTCATCTACAATGCGCGCGGTCGGGTAATCGTACGCTGTCAAACAAACTAACCGCTCGCCTCGCTGTTTGCTGGAGCGCAACGATGGAGCGCTCACCTTTTCCGGACGTTCAGGCTTTAGATATGGCATATTTCAGCTCTCTCTACACGACGGTCTATGGTCAATTGTGTTGCCAGGGAAGCGGAAAGCGTTGAAATGTCGAAGGCTTGGTAACAAGTGAGCCCATTATAACGGCAAACGGAGGAAAAGAAGAAAGCGAGACAAGCAGGGATTACTGTGAGCGGGGATTCCACAGCTGAACGTCCGAGGTGTCCTCTGCGTTCTGCAACAAATCGCTGATGGTTCGCCCAAATGTTGGATGAACCAACGTGGGGCAAAGCTCAACCAGCGGCGTCAGCACGAAACGGCGTAGGTGCAGGCGCGGATGAGGAAGAGTAAGCAATTCGGTCGCGCGTGTTTCCTCGCCGTAGAGAAGCAAATCGAGATCGATGGTGCGCGGGCCCATCGGCACTTCGCGCGAACGACCCAATGCATATTCCACACGCAGTAGTCGCGCCAACACCTGTTCGGCAGAAAAGGGTATGTCGGCGCTCAGTTCAGCGACCATGTTGAGAAAAGACGGCTGGTCAACAAGGACCACTGGCTCCGTCTCATAGATCGATGAGAGTCGTTTGACTGGCAGACCCGCTGCAAGCATCCCGCGCACGGCCAACAATAAATAGCCAGCTCGATCGCCAAGATTTGAGCCAAGACCGACATAGATGTTTGCTTGCGGCATAGAAGCTACAGAAACTCATAAGCCAGGTTCTTCTGACGCGTCAAGCGAATGTCACTACTAAAGGGTCGCCAAAAGACGACGTAGACGAACCGTCTTTCAAAATGAACAAGATGCATTGCTCCTTCATCGCAAATGCAGTTTCATCCTATACTGCTGATAGAGCGGACGTCGATAAATGCACATCATCGCGAGCATCAAAGCACAAAGCACTGCACCACTGATTGCGAACAACTGACATCTGACAACGAAAAAAGATCTTGTCACAACTCTTAACAATAATCTGGCTGAAGTGGACGCTGCTGCGGAATTCGCTGCGTTCTTCCAAAGCAGTAGTAAATAAGGTGGCTTCGGTACTGGGAATGTTGGTGGCGCTGGCGTTTGCTCTAGTGGTGGCCCTCGGGCTGGGCATCGCCGCGTATGCGTTAAGCAAACCAAACACGCTGGCTATGTTGCAACGCTCAAGCTCGGTCCAGAATCCGTTTGCGGGATCCGCGGAATTCATTTTCTTTTCAATCTTCGCTCTCATTTATTTGATGTGGGCCACACTACCTTTGAGCATCGGGAGCACCAAGCAGTTTGATCCTGGCCGGATGCTGATGTATCCGATCAGTCTCAGGAAGCTCTTTGCAATCGATTTTCTTAGCGAGATAACTACGCTGCAATCTGTGGTTGCTTTGCCGGCGATTCTGGCAATCAGTATAGGAGCCGGCCTGGCCAGAGATGAGCTGCCAAGCGCACTGATTGCCGCCTTACCCGCAGCGGCCTTTGGGATTGCTCTCTCAAAATGGTTATCCACGACAATCGGCTCTCTGTTTCGTCGCAAACGCGCGCGCGGCGAAACCATCCTGGCGTTGGTAGGTGCTATCGCTGGTTTGGGTGGCGCACTTGCCGGTCAGGTCGCACCGCTGGTGATTAAGCATGCTCAGTCTTTCAAGTCTCTCCGGTGGATGCCGCCGGGCGCGGCCGCTTACGCGATTGGAGGTGGCATCTCCGCCGATCCGGTGACTTATCTATTGGCCTTTGTTTCCTTGAGCGCCTACACCGTCGTTCTGATCGTAGCAACATACTGGATCGCGCGGCGCGCTGCGCTCGGGTTTGGCGGAGAGAAGCGGACAAAGATTTCGCCAACTGCCTCGGCGAAACTGCCAGCTTATTCCGGTTGGCAACTGCCTTTGCTTTCACCTGAACTTTCCGCTGTGGTTGAAAAGGAGTTGCGGTATGCAATGCGCAACGCTCAACTACGAATGATGTCGATTATGCCGCTCATCCTGATCGTTATACGCTTGGTAAACAACAAACGCTTTGGGAGTGGTGTAAGGGGCGGAGCAACAAATGCCGCTCACGATTTTCTAACCTACGGATCCGGGTTGCTGGCGACGGGCGGAGTACTCTATGTCTTTCTGCTCCTCGCGGGGCTCTCCTGCAATCAATTTGCTTTTGAAGAGGGAGGCATGCGAACTCTTATACTTTCACCGATCGAGCGCCACAAGGTTTTGATTGGGAAAAATATTGCGATAACTGCCATCGCCCTCGTGTTCGCTACGGTGTTGCTGGTTATTAATGGGCTCGTTTTCGGCGATCTCAGTGCGGCCACACTTCTTTTTGTCGGACTCAGCTTTGTTGTCTTTGCGGCAATAATGTCAGTGGTGGGGAATTGGTTTTCTATTCGTTTTCCCAAGCGGATGCAATTTGGCAAACGGCTGAATGTTTCGGGAGTCACCGGACTGCTTATGATTCCCATTCTCATGTTGCTCGCTGTGCCGCCGCTGGCCGCCACTGGGGCCGGGTACTTCACGCATAGCATGTTTGTCGAATATGCTACACTGGCGGCGTTCGCGGCTCTTTCGATTGGGTTTTATCTGCTAGTTATCAAGCAGCAGGGGCGTTCCCTCGAACGGAGGGAGCTTGAGATACTTGATGCGGTGCGGGAGCCAACCGATCAGTAGATTTATCAATGACAAATGATTTGATCATATTTTTGAAGTAATCCAGTGCTGTCGCCTTAGCGGCATCCGGGCGGGTCGAGAGCCCCGTCAATACAAAAATGGCTCGCAGAAGATTTCGCAGCAACCAGCGGCACGAACCAACCACGGAACGTTCCTTCCAGGAATACATCCTCTCTACTCCAGCCCCACAAACCTCGAGAACCGAATTGCTGCGACTGATACGCGGCGGCGAAGACACCTTCCTCGAATTAAAAGTAAAACTCTCAAACAGCGAAAAAATTGCGCAGGAGATCGTCGCTCTTGCAAACACCGGCGGGGGAGTGATCGTCTTTGGTGTTAATGATCAATTGCGGGTGGAAGGCGTCGACGACCCGGAGAGCGTTCAGGACGAGTTGGTAAGAATCTGTCGCGAGGATATTCAACCTTCGCTTGTCCCTTTCATCGATCGTGTCGCTATGGACAACGGCCGGCGAATCGTAGCCCTGGAGATCGAGGGCCGGCGGCGGCCCTATCGTACGCAAGATGGACGGTTCTATGTGCGCGTTGGCGCGGAGAAACGAGAAGCTTCGCGCGAAGAAATCTCAACGCTCCTGGACGAAGTGCGCCCGCTCAGGTATGAAAACGTGCCTGCGCTGGGGGCAACCATCGCCGATATCGATGAGGCACACTTGTGGAGCTACCTGCGAGAGTTTGAAGGCGGAGCATTCGAAGCAGTAACGGCAGCCGGGTATGCAACGACCGAAGTCCTGGAGCGAGATCTCTTGCTGGCAACGACAGACGGTCAGGATACAGTGCCGACAGTAGCGGGCCTCCTGTTGTTTGGTCGGGATGAACGTGTTTCCGAGTTACTGCCGCGCGCGGCGGTATTTGCAACGCGCTTCTCCGGTGATTCTTTGCAATCGCCAATTGTGGAGCGGCTAAAACTTACGGGAAATCTGCTGACGCTCTACGAATCGTCGCTTCGTTTTATTACTCGTTACTGTGATCTTCACGATGCACGTTTTAAAAGACAGTCGGAAACGCCGGTAGAGGAGTCTCCGGTGCCGCCGCGGGCAAACTATCATCGTGGTGTTGTAAGCGAGGCTGTGGCAAACATGCTTGCCCATCGAGATCTCGCGTTGCGGGACCAGCCCAGTCGGCTGCATATTTTTGACCACTCACTGGAGTTTGTTAACTCGCGTCGCAGCGCCGGTTTTTCTCCAGTCGCACAGAAGGCGATACGCTACGGAATACCGCAGCGGCTTAATCCCCAGTTAGCTGCCGTGCTGACCAATCCAGCCTATGGTTTGAAATTGCCACTGCGAGGGCTGCCGCAACTGTTGCGAGAGGTTCGACGCTTTTCGAACCGGCTACCCGAGATAAGAGCGTTCAATGATGAATTCAGATTGCGAGTATATGGGACATAGTTATTTGCCTTACTGTTTTGGCGCTGTATCTTTGGGCGCGTTGTAAAGTTGACGTGCCTGCACCACGTATTCCTTGTCGTCGTACACACCGTCGCCGTTGACGTCTACCTTCACAACGATTTTGTGTTGCTTGCCGTCGTGCACGTCGCCAGGACTAAAGCCGAGACTGTATTGGCTCCGCAGCAGCGCATTAATTGATCCCAGCACCTTTGGCAATTCTCCATCAAACGTCACGGGATAATAGGCACCACCAGTCTCTTTCGCGAAGGTTTGCAGCGTGTTGTCGGCCTGAAGAAAAGTCATTCTCCCGGGCGAGCCATCGATACCATCAGTTGCCGGCAGCATATCGCCATACTTCTTCTTGAAAAGGTTCGCCGTTCCAATGATGTAAACGGGAACGCCGGAGTTCTGCAAAATCTTGCGCGCGTCGCCATAGTTGATCTTGCTAAATGTGTCGATACCGGAAGCGATCAAAATGACTGCGCGGCGCCGGCCCTGAACGCTGACCAAACCTGAATAATCGGACTTTTCTGACTTCGACTCTTCCAGTACCACTGAATCGCCCCGTCCGCCCACCAGAACAAACTTGAGCGCATCGAAGAGATTCGTTTCCCTAAAGGCGGGAGTATTTCGCAGCAGCAGGTTGACTACCTGGCTGATGCGAGAGGGATCGTTTGTAAAATCAGTTAACGGTGTCGGACGTATATCAAAAGCGACAACTGAAACGTAGTCATTCGGTGGCTTTATGAACTGCTGAAGAAACATAGCCGTCGGACGGATAACCTCGTAGGTACCAGGATCGTAACCTCCGCTTCCGTAATACCCGAATATTTCCGACCACTTGCTGTACTCAACCACCATGGCAACGGTGATCGGCGCCTCAGGCGTAGAAAAGTTTGTGATCGTTTGCTGAACGCCGTCAGCGAAGATAGCAAAGTTCGGTTTTTTCAAGCCCGTTACGATTTGCCCTGTCTTTTTCTGGTAAACGACCGCGTCCACGTTCACAACGTTGGTGGCGATGGTGAGCTTCTCAATATCCTTTGGGGGCTTTGCCGAGAGATCAGGTGGCAAGGGCTCTTGTTGCTTTTCACCCTCTTTTTCTGGGTCACCGGGTCGCTTGTTCTTCTTCTCATTGGTAGTCGGCGGCTGCCTGCGCGACTGCGAAAAGACGAGATTCGCATTGGTTCCCACCAGAAATGCGAGCACAAGCACAAAACTGAAGAATGAACGGAAGGAATTAAGCACTCTCATTATTACTACTCCCCAAGGAACAAGCGAAGAAGTTTAGAACTTTTGCCTCAGCAAGGCGGTCGATTCAGTAAAATTTACCGAGGTTTGTCAATTGTCTGATGCGCGGACGCGCGCCGAAGGTTTACTACGGGCGCTGCGAACCGCCGCCCGCTTCAGCTTCGATCACGATATCGTAGCTGCCCGTGTTGTCTGCCAGGTCGCCTTCGTTTACTCCAAGGAACAGCACTCCGTCGCGCTGTGCGACAAAGTCGCGTCGTGTTCCGATTAGAAGGAAATCGTCATTGTCGTCCCCAATTACTCCGATGAGCGATCCGGTAGGTTCGTTACGCATCAGCTTATCATTATCCGGGATCGTAGAAACACCGGCGGGCGTCGAAAACCGACTGCGACCCAGCGAAACACGTCCCGAAGCGCTAATCCTCAAACGCTGTCCTTTCCGCACCACAAGACCGCTATTCGTCCAACCATTGTTCGCATTGTCCGCACGCACTGTGACTTTGATCGTGAAAAAGGTTGGCGAACTGCTCGCAGTCGGCTGGGTATCAACGGGGCGGGGAATTGAAACACTGGAGTCGTTCGGGTTAGGTCGGACAGGTTGCGAAGTCGACGTGGTGCTCGTTTCCGGTGCACTGACATTCCCTGTGGGTGCAGCGCCACTTTCGCTGTTTCCGTCGAATTCTATTGATTCAACGTCTTCCACGTAGACGGTGGTCTGACCGCGTCTTCCCTTCGTGCCACCGCCCATTGCAATAGTGAACTGCTGGTCCTTAAAGCCGACGACCCGGCCGCGAATAACACTTCCATCTTTCAGGCGAATCGTGTCAGCCAGCAACGGACTTACAAACGAAACCAGGCAGGCAAAGGCGAGCAAGAGGCGCAATATTCTTTTCATGATATTTCTCCCTTGGGGGCATTTCGTTGACGAGGTTTAGCAAGACTCGAATGCTTTTGCAAGCGGGAGAGGTGTGGGCTTCGGATGCTTACCCGCGTCGAAAGGTTGCGGGCGGAAGAGAAAGGGGCAGGAGCAGTGAGCAGGAGCAGTAAGCAGGATGACGACCTCTGTTCCTGCTCCTGCTTACTGCTCCTGCCCCTGACTCCTGCCCCTGACTCCTGGCCATGCTCCTTTCTCTAACGATTCATCAGGAAAAGTAGAGGGCCGAGAAGGGACGACAACCCTCCGATATACCCGCCCACAGTGTGAACGTTGACCAGCGGAGAATTAGCTGGCCTGAGCGGGTTCGCGATGAGTACTGGACAGGAAACTTGTCGCAGCACGCGATCCACGTTTGACCCGAATAGTGCCTGCCTTCCAAAATCCCGACCCAGCGCACCCATGCACACAAGATTCACATCATGTTCCCTCGCGTAGCCGAGCACTTCGCGATACGGCTTACCCCAACGCACTGCAGTCATCACGCGGCGCTTCTCATGCACGTCTGCGGGAACAGAATCCTCCAAACGCTTTAGTGCACGGTGGTACGCACTTGTGACCATTACCTCGTTCCGTGCAATTGCCTGTTCATTTTCCTCCGGCTCGGGAAGCACATGCAGCAAGTGCAATTCGGCCCTGAACGGCTGGGCGATCGAAAGGGCGTACGAAAGCGCCAGCTCGGCGCCGCTCGAGAAATCATGAGCCACGAGAATCCGCCTAAAGCCGACATGGTCTTTCGCATCTTGCTCATCCTGTGGGTGAATCACGAGCACCGGGCAAGAGGCCGTGCGGAAAACCTGTTCGGCGTTCGGGCCGAATAGGGCCGAGACGCGCCGCGAGCCCATTACGATTAGATCCACCAGCCTTTCACGCGCCGTCCGCACGATCTGTTCCCCAACGTCGCGTCCGCCATCAACTACCACGACATCGCAAGGAACTTGCGGAGAGTTCTTGGTCCCCACGTACCTGCGCAACGAATCCTCCAGCTCTTTCTTGACCCCATTGTCAGAGTTACCCGTGGTTACAGTCGTTAGCAGTGTCGGCGTTGCTGTGCAGTGGCACAGGGAGAGACTGGCGTTGTAGGCGCGCGCAAGTAGCAACGCATAGCGCAGTGCTTCATCAGACTCCGGTGGCAAGTTGACAGGACAAAGAATCCTTTCAATGCTCATCATCCCTTTAGACTCCTGAGCCAACGTTCCCGCACTGCTTACTCTGAACAGCAAGTCGTGTGCCCGCCAAGAAATATGTGAAATCTTTTGAAGTGAAGGATGGCGTTTGGGGAAAATCACCAACCCTGAGGAGAGCGAAAAGACCCGACGATCCAACATGAGGATCTCAGCCGTGTTGCGCCATAGCCCTTTGCTGCGAAGTACTCGTAGCCGACGTAGCACCACGAAGTTTTTTCAGCCGGTAGCGGAATTGGTCGCGTGTGAGGCCCAAAAGCTCCGCGGCGCGGGTTTGATTGCCGCCAGCTTGCGCGAGGGCTTGTTTGAGGAGAGATCTCTCAACTTGATCCATTGAAATGCCCTGCCGTGGAAGACTAATCGTCGCATCCGCGTCGATTACGTTTACCCGATGAGAGGGGTTGGTTCCAGCGTCAGGCACGATATCGTGCGGCAGATAGCGAGTCGAAATAATGTCTCCGTCTTCAAGAATCATGGCGCGCTCAATCACGTTTCGGAGTTCACGAACGTTGCCTGGCCAATCATAAAGCCGGAATGCCCTGATTGCCTCTGGCGTAAACCCCTTGATTTTCTGGCGCCCGCTAATGTTATTGAGGTCAACGAAGTGTTGGGCCAGTAGCAACACGTCGTCGCCGCGTTCCGATAAGCCAGGAATATCAAGTTGGATGACGGCTAGCCGGTAATACAAGTCGAGGCGGAAACGCCTTGCCTCGCACTCCCGTTTTAGATCGCGGTTTGAGGCGGCGATTATGCGAGCCCAGAACGGAACATCCTTCAACCCCCCGACGCGCCGGAAGCTTCCTTCTTCGAGTACACGCAAGAGCTTCGCCTGCAGGTTGATATCCAGCTCGCTGATCTCATCGAGGAAGATAGTTCCGCCGCCGTTTGCCTGTTCCAGCAGACCGGCTTTGCGTGACTTCGCATCGGTGAATGCCCCTTTCTCATATCCGAACAATTCGGACTCGATCAGGTTCGACGGCAACGCGGCACAGTTGATAGCGATAAAAGGACGACCAGCACGCTTTGACGCGTAGTGGATTGCTTTCGCTACGAGGTCCTTGCCGGTACCCGACTCACCCTGTAAAAGCACCGACGATACTTCACTCTCAGCGACTTTGCGTGCCAGCCGAAGCATCTCCTGCAACACCGGCGACTCGCCGAGAATCTGGTGGAATCCAAAACGCTGGGTTTTTTCGCTTCGTAAAGGTTGGCCTTCCAGTTCCTCAGAAGTAATGGGCATAGCGACAAACGGATTGATGGCTTTGAACAAGGCATTTTCGGTGAATGGTTTCTGGAGGAAGTCTATCGCTCCACGTTCGAGCGCTTTGACTCGTATGTGGGCATCGCCATGTGCGGTGATAAATACGATCGGAAGTCGAAAGTCTGAGGCTTGCAGGAGGCTTTGCAATTCGAGGCCACTGATTCCCGGGAGTTGAACATCGAGTATCAAGCAGGCTGAGTCCTGTGGATGACCGGAACTCAAGAAATCTTCAGCGGAGGCGAAGTCTTCTACAACCAGACCGACAGATTGGATCAATCTCTTTGTGGCTTTGCGTATCGATTCATCGTCGTCAACAATGGATATGAGAGCGTGGTCACCCATTATTCCCCCTTTATCCGGTTAAGGTTTAATCATATTTTGGCGGGGGATTGTACATTGGCGGGGGATTGTACATTGGCGCGGAACTGTACATTTTGGCGGGGGATTGCCTTGCCTTTCCAGGATGCTGAAGAGGCACCCTAAGATTAGTACAAACTCATTGCCCGCTGATTGGAGACGTCTTATTTTTTGAGCAGATTATGGGATCCATCGGCAAATGGATACTGGGCTTTAATGCAAAGGTATTGGACTTTACTCTTAGACAGCCGAACTTAGCTTTTGTGAGACAGACGAACCAGTTTTTCTGACATCCGCACCAGCTCCGCCAACGAATTCGCGTGCATCTTATGCATGACCTGGCCACGATGGACTTTAATTGTTTTCTCAACCGTGCCGAGTTTAAGAGCGATCTGCTTGTTGAGATGACCTGCCACTACCAGCGTCATCACTTCCTTTTCCCGAGGTGTGAGCGAATCAAATTGTTCCTGCAATCTGGAAAGTTCGGCTTGCTTGCTTCGCGCCGCGTCATTTTGGGTAATGGCCTCTCTAATCGCGTCGAGCAAGTCCTGATCCCGAAAGGGCTTAGTGAGGAACTCAGTAGCGCCGGCCTTCATGGCCTGTACCGACATTGCAATGTCTCCATGTCCGGTAATGAAGATTATGGGGAAGGTAATCTCTCTCGCAGACATCTCTTTTTGTAGTTCGAGGCCACTCAGGCCGGGCATTCGAACATCGGTAACCACGCAACCTGACACGTCTGGAATCGAGCTGGCGAGAAACTCCTCACCCGAACTATAGGTTGCAACCGACAGTCCTACCGCACCAGCCAGCCTCTCAATAGCTGCCCGCATCGAGGCGTCGTCATCGATAACAAATACCAGATGATTCACTTTATTGGGGTCTAATTTTCGCTGCTCGTTGGCAGCGTAAACTGGAAAGTCGCTCCTTGGCTCTCATTGGGTGTGCACCAAAGCCTGCCTCCGTGAGCTTCGATAATGGTCCGACTAATCGATAGTCCAAGGCCCAGACCACCGTGCTTGGTGGTAACGAAAGCGTCGAAGATGCGATCTTCATTGCCCTGCTCGAAACCCATGCCCGAATCTCGCACCTCAACCGTTATCTCATTAGGTTTCGTCAGTTGTGAACCGATGACGAGCTCGCGGAACTGCCATCCGGGCTTGCTCATGGCTTCGTTGCTATTGAGAATTAGATTTAGCATTACCTGCTGCAGCTGAACCCGATCACCTAACACCATCAGACGGTCCGGTGCGAGGTTGGTGCGCAGTGCGATCTGGCTATTGGCCAATTGCCCTGCTGTTAACCCAATCACGTCGTGAATGGTCTCATTCATGTTCAGCAAGGTCTTTTCAGGGACCGATTTTTTCAACATCGCACGAATCCGTTTGATCACTTCACTCGCACGCATCGCATCGCTAATCATGCACTCGATAGCTTCCCGGCTGTGCTCCACGTCCGGTGGGTTGCGTGAAATCAGACGAAGAGAGGCATTCCCATTTGTGACTATGGCGCCAAGCGGCTGATTGACTTCATGAGCGATAGACGAAGTCAACTCCCCCATCGTCAGCACGCGGCTGGCATGCGCCAGTTCATCATGCGCGTGACGCAGCGCCTCTTCGCCCTCTTTGCGCTCGGTTGTGTCGATGACTGTTCCAACGTATTCGATCACCGCGCCGTCATCATCGAAAACCGCATGGGCCACACTGCGGACATGCCTGATTCCGTCTGGACGAACAATGCGAAAGTCCAATTCGTAGTCCTCTCCATTGCGCACCGCATTCTCAAAGGTCTTCTGTAAGAGCGATCGATCTTCGGGATGGACGCAGTTAACGACCATTTCATATGTCAGCTTCACCTTCTCAGGATCCAAACCAAAGATGCGGAAATGCTCCAGCGACCAGAAGAGGTCACCGGTTGTAACATTCCAGGCCCAGCTACCCGTGTGGCTAATGTTCTGCCCCTCGGCAAGATAGGCCTCACTGCGCCGCAATTCCTCTTCCACGCGCTTACGTTCAGCAATCTCATTTCTTAATTGTTCGTTCGCGTCCAGTAATTGTTCGGTTCGCTCCTCGACTCGTCGCTCGAGTTCTTCATTCAGTTTACTTATCTCCCGTTTGGCCAGTTTGATCTCCGGTGTCTCGATAACTTCCCAGTTCCCACTTCGTCTGGCCAAACAAAACTGATGGGTACGCGCTACGTCCAGAATTTCAGCAGCTCCGCTTTTGGCGAGCGGATAAGTGCACAAGACAGTCATTGCTTGATCGCTAATCGACTCATTGAGGTGGTTTTCGTAGGCACAAAAATCCTGCCAATCTTTCTTTCGCAGCCAGTATGTGTCGCCGGAAACTCTCATACCTGCGTAGCCACGAGCCAATGCCTGTTCAAGTTTTTCGTTCCAGGCGCTGGTTATTCTTTTGAGGTTAAATCTGCCGTTCTTCAGATACCATTCCTCGCCAACGAACATCTCAATGCTCTGAT
>WNFR01000886.1_pt1 | contig 33989 bp, 24 predicted proteins | sample 5400221 | NCBI WGS metagenome assembly WNFR01 (sample SAMN13153357, study PRJNA577476) | soil metagenome | isolation source: 40 cm soil under Madrone tree | place: USA:California | collected 2016-06-14
AGCAGCTATGGCGGCCCTTATTTTGGTAGCTGTATCGATCGCGGTGTTTACACTTCTCCATTCGCGCGCGCTTCGCCCGGCCACGTCAGCGCCGAAGTCGATTGCAGTGCTACCCCTGGACGATCGAGGCGCATCAGAAAGCGATCGCTACTTTGCCGATGGTATCCAGCATGAGTTAATCAGCCAGCTTTCCAGGATCGAAGATTTTAAAGTTATCTCGCAAGGATCGACGCAGCGTTATCAACGCAGCAAAAGGAACCTGGTTGAGATCGCAAAGCAGCTTGGCGTGACCTATCTCCTCGAGGGTTCTGTAGAAAGAATCGGCAAAGAGATTCACTTGGAAACGCACTTAAGTAACGCTCCCGCCCAAGCACAGCTATGGACGGCGACATACGACCGGCCGCTGACTGATATCTTTGCCATGGAAAAGGAGATTACGACCAAGGTAGCCGACACGCTAGAGATTAAAGTTAGTGGCGATGATGCCAGCGCATTCGCCTCCACTCCAACTCAAAGTAGCGAAGCGCATGAGCTATACCTGCGAGGTCATTACCTTGCGGAAAAGCGTGACGAGCAAGACGTGAAAAGAGCAATCGACCTCTACGAGCAGGCGATCGAGAAAGATCCAACTTATGCGCTGGCTTATGCCGGCCTGGCAGAGGCCTATGTCTTTCTGCCGATTTGGGGAAATGAAACGCCAAACCGACAATATTATGCCATCGCGAAAACCGCCGCACAAAAGGCGGTCGCAATCGACGCTACGCTGCCGGAGGCACACGTGGGATTAGCGCTCGCCATGGTACACCAGGCGCGCGACTACACGCGCGCCCAGGAAGAGCTGCAACGCGCCGTCGAGCTGGCGCCCAATTCGGCCTCTGCACATTATTTCCACGGATACCTCGTCTATGCGGCCGAGGGCGATCTCGACCACGCCATCCCGGAAATGAAACGCGCCGTCGAGCTGGACCCGCTTTCACCGATCGTTAACTCCAACTTTGGATTATGTTACCTCCTTGCCCGCCGTTACTCGGAAGGGCTGGCACAGGCGCAAAAGACGCTGAAGTTGAATCCGACCGTCTTCTTCGTCTATGATGGTCTTGGATGGGCGCTCGCGCTTAACGGCCGCCTGGATGAGGCGATTGAAACATGGAAACATGCCTATAGCATTGGGCATCACTATCACTCCCTCGCCGAGCTGGCTTATGGCTACGCAATAAAAGGAGACCGCGAGCAGGCGTTAAAGGTCGTGGCACAACTGCGAGACCTGGAGCAGCACGGCACGCGCGTCTGGGCACTGGGACATGCTTACATCGAACTAGCCTTAGGCAATAAGCAGGAGGCGATCGCCTCGTTGGAACGCGGCGCAGCGGAAAATGACAGCGCCATCCTTAACTATATTAAAACTCTACCACCGCTCGATCCTTTGCGCGGCGATCCACGCTTCGAACGACTCGTGAATGAGATCGTGCCGCCAAAAGGCGGCGGGCAACTGGGGGCACATTAGTCTTGGCCTTATGGAAGACGCCTCTCGCCAGAGAGAAAGTTCTCATTGATTGACCGCGACTACGCGTAGTGTCGCCGATTCGAAGTGCTGAAACGTGCTCGCGACTCAGCGCTCGTCGTTCATACCTGCCGCTTTTGATCCACGTCCGTTCACCTGCGCGCTCAGGGCTTTAATTTCTTTCTCCTGTTCCGCGACGATTCCCTTTAGTTCCTCAACGCTTTGGTGCTCCTTCAGGAATTCATTAAGTAACATCGCGTTCACGGCGTCGTAGCGGACAGTGTAAGGCTTGCCTTGGTCATCTTTCGCCACCAGATCGGGATCAACCTTCTCGACTTGCTCCGCTACGAGGCCAAATTGCGGGATGCCTTCGGAATCCAGCTCTTTCTTGTAGCGAAAAGTAACCGGTTGGAGCGACAGAACTGCCTCGCTCGCTTTATCCATTGGCTGGATGTTCTCCTTGAACCGGGCCGAGGACGTGGTTGTTCCAAGATGTCCACTGGAATCGACGATCACGCCGATACCGCTCGCATTCTGGTTAATCAGTCTAAACTGAAAACGCGTCGGCTACCAGGCGGGCTTGCTCGCGCTTGTGGCGGGCAAGCGCGCCGACGGCGGGGCTGGCACTGGCTTCGCGCCCGGCGTACGCGATCTCGGTGCAAAAAAGCGCACGCAAGCGCGGTTCGATGAAAGTCCACGCGCCCATGTTTTCCGATTCTTCCTGACACCAGACGAACTTCGCGTTTTTAGGAAATGGCTTGAGCATTTCGCGCAGCTTTTTTTCCGCCAGCGGATATAGCTGCTCGATGCGGATGATCGCCGCATCGTCAATCTTGCGATCAGTCCGGTAATTGAGCAGGTCGTAATAAACTTTCCCGGAGCAAAAGATGATGCGCTTCACGTTGTCGACTGGACCAGCTTGAGATGAGCCGAGTACTTCCTCGAAGCGGCCATGGATGAATTCTTCAGCAGGCGAGGATGCATACTTGGCGCGCAACAGACTCTTTGGCGTAAAGATGATGAGTGGCTTGATGAAGTCGCGTTTCATCTGGCGGCGCAGGACATGGAAGTACTGCGCGGCGGTAGTGAGATTGCAGACTTGGATGTTGTCTTCGGCGCAGGATTGAAGAAAGCGCTCGATGCGAGCGCTGGAATGTTCCGGACCCTGCCCTTCGTAGCCGTGCGGAAGCAACAGCACAATCCCACTGGGGCTTTGCCACTTAGATTCCGCTGAGACGATGAACTGATCGATGATCGTCTGCGCGCCGTTAATGAAATCGCCGAACTGCGCCTCCCAGAGACAAAGCATTTTCGGATAATCGAGTGAGTAACCGTAATCGAACCCAAGCGCGGCAGCTTCGGACAACGGGCTGTTGTAAATGCAAATCCGCGCTTGTTTTTCAGCCAGATGCATCAGCGGCACGTAGGGTTTGCCCGTCTTTGCATCGTATAGCACTGAATGCCGTGTACTGAACGTGCCGCGCGAACTGTCCTGACCCGATAATCGGATCGGAACGCCCTCCAAAAGAAGTGAGCCGAATGCGAGCGCTTCGGCGTAATGCCATTCATATGGCCCGCCCTCCTCGAACACTTTGTGCTGATGATCGAGGACAATGCGTTGAATCTTTGGCTGGACTTCGAACCCCGTTGGGACACGCGTGAGACCGTCGACGATCGTTTTCAGCGTCGTCTCGCTGATGGCAGTCGGCTCGGACTCGCTCGTGTACTGCGGTTGAAAGATCGCCGTTGATTCCTTGAACCTGGCCTTTTGTCCCGCTCTGCGTTTTTCGATGGCGTTCACCTCATCGCGCGTCATTTCCAGCCGCAGTGCGAACTCGGTTTCCAGCGAGGCAGCGTCGTCTTCGGTCAGCGTGCCGGCTTCGAGCAACTCGCGTTTATAAAGCTGGGTAACCGAAGGGCGTTTGTCGATCTTTGCGTAGAGATCGGGTTGCGTGAAGGACGGTTCGTCTCCTTCGTTATGGCCGTATCGGCGATAGCAATACAAGTCGATGACCACGTCGCGCCCGAAGTGCTGACGGAAATCGAATGCCAAATCACTGACAAATTTCACTGCGAGCGGGTCGTCGCCGTTTACATGGAAAATCGGGGCTTCGATGATCTTAGCGATGTCCGTAGCGTACCGGGACGATCGCGCATCTTTGGGAAGCGTAGTGAAGCCAATTTGATTGTTCACCACGACGTGAATGGTGCCGCCTCGCCGTGCACCAGAAGTGGCAAAACTTTCCTTCGGTGTTCGGTGTCTCCGCGAATGCGCTGGCGGGCGCGTGCTTTCCCTTCGACTACCGGATCGACAGCTTCCAAGTGGCTGGGGTTGGACGAGAGCCGGATCTCGACCTCCGCGCCCGAAGCGAGCCGGCGCACAGCGTCATAACCGAGGTGGTATTTCACGTCGCCGTCGCCGGCGACCAAGTCGGGAATGTAATTCTCGCTAAACTCGGTGAAGATAATTTTGAGCGATTTTCGCAAAAAATTCGCGAGCACATTGAGCCGCCCGCGATGCGCCATGCCCATGGAGATCTCTTCGACGCCGCCCTCGGGGCATTTGTGCAGGATTGTCTCAAGAGCGACCATCAGCGTTTCCGATCCCTGCAACGAGAAGCGTTTTTGCCCCACGAAGCGGGTATGCAGGAAGATCTCGAATGATTCGGCTTCGAGCAGCGCCCGAAGCAAACCGATTTGAACCGCACGCGGGGTTAAATGCTTGTGCGGTCTTGTCTCCAGTTGCCGCCGAATCCAGTCGCGGATGTGCGGGTCCTGGATGTGCATGAACTCCGAGCCAATGGAATCGGCATAGATTCTTGCGAGACCGGCGACCATCTCGCGCAACGTCATCGGGCGGTTGTCGAGGAAGAATTTCGAGGAAACGCGACGATCGAGATCTGATTCGCTGAAGCCGAACTCCTTGAGACTCAGCAACGGATTGGCGGGCGCTGTTTCTGCCAACGGGTCCACCCGCGCGATTGTGTGCCCGAGCGAGCAATATGCGTAAACGAGACTATCAACGCGCGTCTGCAATGCCGCTTCGCGCGCCTCGACCTCGGCTGCCGCAGTTCCGTTTTGCTGTGGCAGATTCCCCAACTCGAATCCTTCAAAAAAGGCAGACCACCCTGCATCTACCAAATCAGGATTTTCGTGCCACCGACGATAGTTTTCCTCGATCAGGTTGAGATTTGCGCGAGCGTCAATGGATGTGCGCATAGCAGATTTAATGTCCGATGATTAGCGCCGGCGGCAAGTTGACAGTCGGAAGTCGGTCTCGTTACTTGCTGAGCATATGCGTCAGAAAGGTTATCTTGTGTGCGCGCTGGCGGGGTTTTTGATGGTCGCGGTGTCAGCGCCATGTTTCGCACAGGCCGATCCCGCCTCGGAGCCTTCGGTTCTCGCCGTGGCGAAGGTTCTACCTGCGGTGGTGAATATCAATACGGAGCGTGTCGTTCGACGCACTGTGCGCGACCCGATTGACGATTTCTATACGCAGTTCTTCGGCTATAATCGGGTTCGGCCACGCGAAATCCGTCAGACCCTGCAAAGTCTTGGCTCCGGTTTCATCATCGATCCTGCCGGTTATATCGTAACGAACCAGCACGTAGTTGAGCGGGCGGCGGACTTGAAGATTCACGTCACCATAAACGATGGCAAGACTTACCGCGCTCATTACATTGCCGGCGACGACAAGACCGATCTGGCATTCATCAAAATCGATGCGCAAACCGATTTCCCATTCATCAATCTCGACAACATTTCTCCCAATCTGCTCGGTGAGACAGTAATGGTAGTCGGCAACGCCGTAGGCTACGGCAGCTCGATCAGTCGTGGCGTGCTGAGCGCCGCCAAACGCAACATCACCGTGGAGGAGACCGAGTACAAGGATTTGGTGCAAACCGACGCCGCAATTAATCCCGGCAATAGCGGGGGCCCGGTGATCGATCTCTCCGGCCGGCTGGTCGGTATTGCTTCTGCAAAGATGGCGTTCACGCCACAGGGCGTGCCCACGCAGGGACTCGGTTTCGCCATTCCGGCCAATGTCGTGCGTGACAGTGTCAATCATTTCAAGCAAGTGGCGATGAAGCAGGGGAAACTTAAAAACTCGCCTGCGCCTGCCGAACCGAGCGAGGCGCGCGCCGAGAAGTTGTTTGGAATGCAGCTACAAGACTTGAACCAGGAATTGAGCGATGCGCTTGGTTATCTCCGAGGCCGTGGAGTTTTGATTACGGCAGTGGAACCGGATAGCCCGGCAGACCAGGCCGGAATCAAGCGCGGAATGGTGATCTATCGCATAAACAAATCGGACGTTTCTTCCGTGCCACAGGTCGAGGAAGCTTTACGAACTGCCGCGAGCGGCGCAGACGCGGAATTCACCATCGGCATTATCCACGCCCGCGGAGAGAACCATGAGCTCGCAACCTTGACTCTGACGGCGCGATAAAAAATTGCCAACGCAATCGCGGTTCGGTTGTCTCATCGAAGTGTTACACAATGATCAAGGTTGAGAACCTGACGAAACGTTACGCTGGTCAGACTGCCATTCAGGATCTGAATTTCGAGGTTTCCCGAGGGGAGATCATGGGATTCCTCGGCCCGAACGGCGCTGGGAAAACGACGACCATGCGGATCCTGGCCGGCTTCATGCCGCCGACTTCTGGCCGCGCCAGCATCGCGGGCTTCGATGTCTTTGAACAATCACTTAAGGCGCGGGCGCACCTCGGCTACATGCCCGAAAATGTGCCGCTCTACAGCGACATGCGCGTGACGGAGTATCTGAATTACCGCGCGGCGCTCAAAGGCGTGCCACACCGCCGCATTGCAGAGCGTGTTGGCGATGTGAAGGAACTCTGTGGGCTTAAGGACGTTGAGCGAAAGGTCATCGGCGCTTTATCCAAAGGGTACCGCCAGCGTGTTGGCTTGGCGGATGCGCTGCTGGCTGAACCGGACCTTCTTATTCTAGACGAACCGACGATCGGTCTGGATCCCAATCAGATCCGGCAGGTCCGCGAGTTAATCAAAAATCTTGGCAAGCAGCACACCATTTTGCTTTCAACGCACATTTTGCCCGAGGTGGAGATGACGTGCAGCCGGGTGATTATCGTTCACAGAGGGCGAATCGAGGCGTGCGATACGCCGGAAAATTTGCTGGGGAAAATCAGACAAGCGGGCGGCGTCGAGCTCGAAGCAAAGGTCGGGAACGACAACGGCGAAGAGGAATTAAAGAAAATTTCTGGCGTTCGAGACGTTGTTACCGGTGGTCGGGACGAGTGGAAGAGATTCTCGCTGCGGGTTGAATCGGGTACGGATGTCCGTGATGCGGTTTTCCAGCTAGCCGTCGAACGCCACTGGGCCGTGCGCGAACTCACTCAGCGGCGCGGCACACTCGAGGATGTGTTTGTTGAGCTAACCCACCCGGATCAGGTCTGACTGGAGTAACTGGAGTAGTGCGGAACGATGCGTAAATTCTGGACCCTGCTGTCGCGCGAGGTGCGCAGCTATTTCTACTCTCCGATCGCTTACATCGTGATGATCTTTTTTCTGATCATCAGCGGGATCGATTTTTACTTCCAGGTCTCGTTCATGAACCAGCGCCAGGTGCAGTACACAATCCAGGAGGCTTTCTTTAATTCCGTGTTCTTTTGGTTCGCTTTTGTTTTGATTTTTCCGTTGATCACGATGCGCTTGTTTGCCGAAGAATTTAAGCTTGGCACCATTGAGCCGCTCACGACTGCACCGGTGCGCGACTGGCAAGTGGTGCTCTCGAAATTTCTTGGGGCGCTTGTGTTTTACGTGATCCTCTGGATCCCGACGCTGCTTTATTTTTGGATTTTCGCGAGAATAACAAACCAGCCTGCGGCGCACTCTCCCGGAGCATACTTCGGCTCCTACCTGATGCTTCTACTGCTTGGGATGTTTTATCTTTCGATTGGCTGCCTCACATCTGTGCTGACCCGGAACCAGATCATCGCGGCAATCATTTCGTTCTGCGCAATCACGCTTTTGTTCTTTCTCGGCCTGGTGCAGTTCATCCTGCTCGACGTAACTTCCGCGACGCGCGATTTGCTGGGCTATTTTTCTGCGATCGAACACATGGGGACGTTCTCGCGAGGTGTCATCGATACCCGGCCGATCGTTCTTTACGTCAGCATGACGATTGTGGTGCTGGTGCTCACGTATCAGGCATTTCAATCCAGGAAGTGGAGGTTGTGATTCATGGCTGAGGAATCAAAGCAGACGCGCGTCCGCGCGAGAAAAATTGGCCGGGTCCGGATTGGTCTTAATGTTGTCGTCCAGATTGTGCTGGTCCTGTTTCTCGCTGCGATGGTCAATTCGTACGCTTTTAAACACTACGTCCGCTGGGATTTTTCACGCGACCAAAAATATGCATTGTCAGATAAAACGAAGCGGTTCCTTGACTCCCTCAAAGGTAAGATGCGCATCACGGTGTTCTTTTCGCCGAACACTCCGATCACCTCGGACGTTCAGAATCTGTTGACCGAATATCAGTACGCCGGGAAAGGCAAAATCGACGTCGAGCAAATTGATCCGGAGCGGAATCTTTCCCGAGCCAAAGAGTTGTTCGATAAATACAAAGTCGTCACTGACGAGAGCCTTTTGGTGCTCGACTACAACGGGCGCAACAAGACGGTGAAAGCATCAGAGATGGCCGATGTTGACCAGAGTGGAATGGAGTTCGGCGAAGGTCCGCGGGTCGCCGCATTCAAAGGCGAACAGGCGATCACCAGCGCGATGATCGACCTCGTAGAAGGGAAAAAGAAAACGTTGGGCTATGTCACCGGCCACAAGGAACCGGCGCTTTCCGCACCCACCAGCCCGGTCACGATGCTGAAAACCTTTATCGAGAATGAAAATATCAAATTTCAAGAGTTAAACCTTCTCGATCAGGCTGTAATCCCTGCCGATATGAATGCAGTAATGATCGTCGGACCGCAGTACGATTTTTCCGATCACGAAATGAAAGTGCTGCGAGATTTCTGGTACAAACAGGGACGCATCCTCGTTCTTGTCGACCCGGTAGCGAACACACCCAGACTGCGCAGCTTTCTGGACGAGCTGGGGATCAAAGTAAATGACGACAGGCTCATGGCTTTCGTGCGCACAGGAATTCAAGAGCTTGCGCTGACGAGAGATGTCCAGGCGCATTTCCTCGGTGATAGCCTAGTTACGAAGCGGCTCGCGGATGTGCGGGCAATTTTTGTCGGCGGCACATCTTCACTCACATTGGATCCAAACCGCGGCCGAGCTGTCAACATCCGGCTGGAGCCGCTCATTCAGGCAGAAAAAGGTTACTTTGCCGAGACTGATTACAACTCAGATAATCAGGCAAAGCTGCAGGGGGACGCGCAAAAAGCGGGCGACACGCCGCTGACAATCGCTGCGGCAGCGGAAAAAGGCGGCAGCGCTGATACTCGGGTGCAGGTGAACTCGTCACGCCTCGTTGCGACGAGCAATTCTACATTCGTTCAAGACAATGCCATCATGCAGGATCAGGCCGCGCTGGATTTTGTTTCCGGCGCAGTGAACTGGCTGCTGAGCCGGGAGCAGATGATCGGTATCGCGCCAAAAATTCCGAAGCCTCTCACGTTCAGCCTTGACCCGGAGGCGTTGCACCGGCTGCGCTGGATTGTTCTGATCCTGATGCCGCTGATTCCCGCTGCCATTGGAACAGTCGTCTGGTGGCAACGCCGCGTCTGACATGAATTGGAGGAACACGCTCATCCTGGCAATCATTGCGCTCGCCGGCGTCGCTTATTTCAAATTCTTCGAAATGAAGCGGCCGGGCACAGAAGAAGCGCGGCGTCACGCCCAGAACATGGTCAATTTTGATCGAACCAAGATCGACGGAATTGTGATCCAAAACGGCGATCAAACCATCGAGATCCGACGCCGCGATAACAAATGGCGCTTGGAAACTCCCATTAAAGACCAGGCCGATAGCGCGTTAGTCGATACTTTGTTGTCGGACCTGGAGAACTGGCAAAGGGAGGGAACTATCCCGGCCAAAGAACTCGACGCCGACAAGAGCAAGCTGGCTGAGTACGGCCTGAACAATCCGAAGCTGAAGTTGAAATTACTCGGACACGCGCGGCCACCCGAAATTTTGTTCGGCAAAGATGCCGCATTGGAAGGCAAAATGTACGTGCGCTTTCAGAACTCAAAGGAAACGTTTGTCGCGGGCCAAGCGGTAAAGAAAGATATCGAGAAGAAGCCGGAGGAATTCCGGGACAGAAAACTGACCGACCTGAGTACTCTGCAGGTGCGCCGGGTGGCGTTGAAAACGCCTGTCGGCGAAATCGAATTGGACAAGAAAGATACGCACTGGGACATCCTGAAACCGCTCCGCGCGCGCGCCGATGATCAGAAAGTTAATGACCTTATCTCGCAGGTCACGTCGGCGCGCGTTGGGCAATTTGTAGCTGATGATCGCGGCGACCTGCGCCCTTATGGATTAGCGGAGCCGCGCGGATCAATCACATTGTTCGATCAGGAGCAGAAACAAGATCAAAGAGTCGAGATCGGCGAGTCCATCAAAGTTGCCGGTGGGGAGGACAAAGGCCAGACGTTGCAAATCGGGAGCGTGCCGGAGAAGGAGAAGGATCAAGTGTATGTGCGGTTCGCTCCTCGCGGCTCTGTTTACACGTTGCCGAAAAAAATAGAGGAGATTCTTAACACCAAGCCGGCGGACTTGCGCGACGACCATTTGGTTCGGATCGATACGAACATTCTCGATCGAATCACCATCGACGCACCAGGCAGAGCGAAAACCGTTCTCGCCCGTAAAGACGGCAACTGGACCATTGCCAGCCGAAACAACACACCGGCGGATTCAAGTGCAGTTCGGCGCATGCTTGACAAGTTGCAAAATGAGCGGGTAACAAGATTTGTCGAAGATGTCGCTTCCAATCTGCCGAAGTACGGCCTCGATAAACCGCAGCTACAATTGACCTTTAGTTCGTTTGCCTCGGAGAACACCGCCGAAACCAAAGCGGGCGAGCAACCGTTCGCCACAATTGCTTTTGGAAAAGACGAGGGCGACAACGTTTACGCGCGCATGACGGATGAGCCATTTGTCGTCGCAGTACGCCGCGGGTTGCTTGATCAGATTTCACCTGATCCGTCGCGATGGCAGGACCTGTCAATCTTCAAATTCACGCCGGACCAGATTCATCGGGTAAGTGTAACGACTGACAAAGAGGTGTCGTTAGAACGGGACCAAAGGAACCAGTGGCATTGGCTGAAAGGAACCGGCGCAATCAATCAAGCCAGTTTGCAATCGCTGCTCACAACATTGTCAAACCTCACCGCGGCGCGGTGGCTCGGAGCGACAACGCCTCAGCAAGGGCTCGATAAACCACAACTTGTGGTCAGTTTCACCACTTCAGCCGACGACAAGACATCACACAAAGTGACCGTCGGCGCACAAAACAATGACGGCACAATTTGCGCACGCGTGGATGGACGGGACGGCACTTTTGCGATTAGCGACGCTGATGTTAATAATTTGAAATTGCCGCTGGCAACCCCAGCCAACGCCTCGCCCTCGCCGACAACGGCGCTGACTCCAGGCCCTACGCCATAAATTCTCCAACGTCTCAAACGCACGCGAAGACGCTCGATCGTTCTTCGTCTTCTCTGCCGAGCCAATTACCGCTTGTTTTTGTCGCGCGGTTTCGGCGAGGCCGATGGGCGGGCAGCAGTGCCACCCGTACGGCTCACTAATTTGCCGGATGCGTCGAAGACGGAATAACCAATTTGCTTGCCGGACGGGTCGTAACTGTAAGCGATCTTGTGCTGAAAGGTTCCATCTGCTGCGCTCTGCGTTTCCTCCAGAATGCGGCCGGCATCATCGTATTTATAGCGGCTCTTGAGCCGAATACGACCATCTGGCCCGAGGACTTCGCCGCTGGAGAAGCGGCCAGCATTGTCGAGTTGATAACGAATCGTCTGGCGGAGTTTGCCCTCCGCGTCTGTAGTCGTGGCGACGGCTGTATGCTGCGCGTTATCAAAGTTGTAAACAGTGCGTGAACCATCTGGTTGCATTGAGACTGTAACGCGCACAGCGTCATTGGGAGCTTGCTGACTCTGACTGAATCCGGCGCTGGAGCCGCAAACAAAAACCGCGCAACAGAGTGCAGGCGCGCGCCAGAAAAATCTCATATTCAAAGGAGCTTACGGTCACGGCCTTCAGGCGCAAATTGGCGAAGATTTTTATTGACCGTTTCCCGCGGGAGTGGTTAAAGATGGTGTCAAGTGGAGTAAAGTGGGCCACTACTCCACGCGACCATGGATGCTGATTCCGAACCCGAACGCTTCTACGCTGGAGAGTTCCGGCATTCCATCGACGAGAAGAATCGGATCACTATTCCATCGCGGTGGCGACGCGATCATCCCGAGGAATTCATCTTGTTGCCTGAGGCGACTCACCAATTTCTGCTTGTGATGTCGCCTATGGAATTCGCCAGGATGAGCTCGGCCGCGGAAACCAACGAGAAAGTTTCCGCGCGCGATCGCCGCGTTTTTCTCCGACAACTGCATTCTCGGGCTCAACATGCAGGCGCGGACCGGCAGGGTCGGCTGGTACTGCCGGAGGATCTTTGCCAAAAGGTCACATTGAAAAACGAAGTCGCTCTCGTAGGCAACCGCGGACGTTTTGAAATTTGGAATCTGCAACGCTGGAAACGAGCGCACGAAGAGGAAACGCCCACTTACCAGCACGTCGCGAAGGAAATTGGATTGTAAGACATATGTTGCATCAGCATGTCATCAATCCAGTCTGGTACTCGCCGCCGGCGTGGCTCGCTGCTGATCCGGTGGGGCCGGAAGAAGGCGCACAACCAATGGAGGACTTTTTCTATCACCTGCCGGTGTTGCGGAGAGAAGTGCTTGAACTGCTCAAACCCAAACAGAACGTGCTCATCCTGGATGCAACATGCGGCGGCGGAGGCCACACCGAAGCCTTCTTGCGAAGCGGCGCGGACGTTTTGGCCCTGGATCAAGACCCTGATGCGGTCCAGCACATAAGCGAGCGTCTCGCGCATTTTGGCCGGCGCATCATCGTGCGACAGGCCAATTTTCGGCACGCTGATCGTGTCCTCCAGGAGCTCGGCATTGGCAGCATCGGCGGCGCGCTCCTTGACTTGGGTGTTTCTTCACGCCAGCTCGAAAATGCAGAGCGGGGATTCAGCTTCATTCGAAACGGTCCACTGGATATGCGCATGGATCCGCGAACAAGCCTCACCGCCGCCACCATTGTCAACGAATACAGCGAAGAGGAATTGACCCGGTTATTCCGTGAACTGGGTGAGGAACCGGCCGCGCGCCGGATTGCGACTTTGCTCGTTAAAATGCGCAAGACCTCACCATTTCGCGAAACGCTGCCACTGGCACGCACAATCGAAAAGCTGGTCGGTCGCCATGGGCGACAACATCCAGCCACTCAGGTTTTTCAAGCGCTGCGGATGGAAGTGAATGACGAGCTTGGCGCACTGGAACAAGGTCTGCATGTCTTAACTGCGCGCCTCGAACGCGGCGGACGCATTGCGGTGATCACGTTCCACTCCCTCGAGGACCGCATCGTGAAAAACTTCTTTCGCAATCATAGCAGGGAGTGGCTCGACAGACCCGAATGGCCTGAGCCGCGGCGCAATCCCGATTACGATCTTGGGCTTGTTACGCCGAAGCCCGTGGAGCCGAGCGAGGAAGAACAGCGCGCAAACCCGCGATCGCGAAGCGCGAAGTTGCGCGTAGCGGAGAAGATCAAATGAACCGATCACGTCGCCGAGATTGTAACAGTGTGAACGCCGCCTCACTGGCGCGCTGGATTGTTATGACGGCATTTCTCGCGCTTGCCGGGTTGGCTTATGTGTATTTGACGCTGCAACTGTATCATCTTGGCGAGCGTAGAAAGACAGTAGAGAACGAACTCGCGTCGCTACGCACTCAAAACGATATCGCCGCTGCGCAGATCGCGGCGCTCACGTCGCGCTCGGCTTTACAACGCCGCTTGAAAGAAGGTTACCTCAAGATGATCCCGGTTTCGGAGTCGAAGATCGTGCGGTTAACGATTCCCGAGCGATCAGCGGACGAAGACACGATCCGACCGGTAGCCAACCCTCTCGCACAGTATGAATCCAAATAGCCGAATTCGTTGCGGTCTGGTCTGTGCTGCTTTTATCGGTCTGTTCAGCATCTTTTCGTGTCGCTTGATTTATCTGCAGGCGATCAAGCACGACGAGTACGCCGGGCTGGCTGCCGAAAAACACGTTTACAAGCAGGTGACTCATGCCGAGCGGGGCATGATCCTGGATGCGAACAATGAAGTTCTGGCACACAACATTCCTGTGGAAACGGTCGTGGCCGACGCCACGCATCTTGGCGATGTGCAGGCAATGGTCGATCTGCTGAGTGCCGAACTGGAGATCCCCTCGCAGCAACTCGCGGAAAAATTAAACAGCGGTCGCCGCTATATCGTGATCAAACGCGAGGTACCCGCGGCGCAAGCAAATGCGCTGCGTGAAAAACTCCGTGCCGGAAATGTGCGTGGAGTTTACTTCGAGCATGACGCCACGCGCATCTACCCCAACGGCTCCATGCTTTGCCACGTAATCGGGTTTACCGATTTCGATCATCACGGCGTCCAGGGCGTCGAAGGCTCGATGGAGGAATACCTCCACGGGCAGGACGGCTACCGTTTCATCGAGCACAACCGTGCCGGCCAGGAGATCGTGCCCTATCGCGGGCAGGAGCGCGCGCCGCGGGACGGTTACCAGGTACATCTCACTGTGGACCTTGGATTGCAGAGCATCGTCGAGGAGGAAATCGAGGCGGCGATGACGGAGTATTCTCCGCAAAAGGCAACGATCATCCTAATGCGCCCGCAGACAGGTGAAATCCTCGCCATCGCCAATCGCCCGAACTTTGATCTAAACCTCCGCTCCGACGCGAAACCAGAACAAATGAAAAACCGGGCCATCATTGACATGATGGAACCCGGTTCGACTTTCAAGATTGTAGCCGCCGCGGCGGCACTGAATGAGCACAAGCTGCGGCCAGACTCGGAAGTGTTCTGCGAGAACGGCGCTTGGAACTATGGCGGCTCCGTTCTGCACGACCATCGCGCTTTCGGCTATCTGAGTGTTCGCGAGGTTCTCATTAAATCGAGCAACATCGGTGCGGCGAAACTCGCCATGAGCATCGGTGACCAAAAATTTTACGAGTACATTCGCCGCTTTGGATTCGGCGAACGCACAGGAATCGAACTGCCGGGCGAGATCAACGGAGTGATTCGGCCGCCACAAACGTGGAGCAAAATTTCCATCACACGCATCCCGATGGGCCACGAAGTGGGCGTCACGCCATTACAGATGACATCGGCAATGGCAACGATCGCCAACGGCGGCAAACTGGTGACACCGCGGATAATAAAATCGGTCACAGCGTCCGATGGAAAAATCGTCAGCTCGCCTTCGCCGATGGTGTTGCGTCAGGTCATTTCTCCTGAAACCGCCAGGCAAATTGGTGACGCACTGCGCGGCGTGGTCAGCGATCAAGGAACCGCTGCTGCCGCTGCTGTGCCGGGTTTTGTGATCGCTGGGAAAACCGGAACCGCGCAGAAAGTCGATCCGCACGGCGGATATGACCACGGCAAGTATGTCGTTTCGTTTGTCGGCTATTTACCGGCGGACCATCCTGAGTTTGTCGGTTTGGTCGTGCTCGACGATGCGCACACGAACAAACCGGAGTTGAATTACGGCGGGCTTGTTGCAGGACCCATCTTTTCCCGGGTTGCCGAAAAAGCCGCCCGTTATCTTGACCTTGAGCCGCAAGAGGAGATTCGCAAAGCGATTCCCGTTCAGCGAGTCGAAAAACCGAAGCCGGCGGAGCGAATCCGCAAGCCTGCGCCGGCGGAACGAATCGCCTTAACCGATGGTCCGCGACGTTGACTCCGAAATCCATTCGCGAGTTGAATGCATTGTCGCGGTTCGCTGTAGCAAATCCATCTCCTGGCGGAGATGTTAAAGCCTCATGCAGCTCAAGACTCTTCTCACCGCAACTCCAGTTCGCCAAGTCTTCGGGTCAGTTGATCGCCCGGTGGAAAACATCGCGTATGACTCGCGGCGAGTGCAAAGGCACACAATGTTCGTGGCGTTGCGGGGTGAGAAAGCTGACGGCCATCAATTCATCGGTCACGCCATCGACAAAGGGGCATCGGTGATTGTTGCCGATCGCGAACAAAAAGATCCGCGCGTCACCTGTCTGATCGTTGAGAATACCCGCGCTGCGCTTGCGGATTTTTCGGCAGCCTTTTACGGACACCCGTCGCGCAAATTGAAACTGGCCGCCGTGACGGGGACTAATGGCAAAACCACCACGACGTTTCTCATCAAGCATATCTGTGAAATCGGAGGATTGCGTTGCGGGCTAATCGGCACCGTCCGGTACGAGATCGGCGAACGTATTTTGCCGGCTATTCGCACCACGCCTGAATCACTCGATTTACAAGAGCTGCTGGCGCAGATCGCGAATGCCGGTTGCCGTGCGGCGGCAATGGAAGTCTCTTCGCACGCTCTGGCGCAGGAACGCACACGCGGCCTCGAATGGAATGTTGCCGTGTTCACGAATCTCACCCAAGACCATCTCGATTTTCACGGAACGATGGAAAATTACTTTAAAGCAAAGGCCAGGCTGTTCACCGCGCTTGCCGGACAAAAGCAAAAGACCAAACCCATAGCAATTGTGAACATCGACGATCGGTACGGCCAACAACTGCTCGACCGAATCGACAAAAGCGTGAGTGTTGTCACCTATGGGATGGGAATGCGCGCGGATTTCCGCGCTTCAAACTATCGCGCCGAATTCACGGGAACATCGTACCAACTGGACGCGCACGGTAAGAGTTACCTCGTTCGGTTGCCATTGATTGGCCGTTTTAATGTCACAAACTCCATCGCAGCGCTGGCTGCTGCTGATGCGTTGGGAATTAATTTGCGAACCGCGGTGCTGGGTCTTGCGAAAGCGCCGCAAGTTCCCGGACGGCTGGAATTAGTCCCGGCGAAGCGGCAATTTCAGGTGTTCGTCGATTATGCGCACACGCCAGATGCGCTCGGGAACGTTTTGAAAACGCTACGGGAACTTCAGCCGAATCAGTTAATTGCCGTGTTTGGTTGCGGCGGCAATCGAGATCGGCAAAAGCGCCCGTTAATGGCGGAGATGGCAGACCGCCTCGCTGATTACTCCATCATTACCTCTGATAATCCGCGCAAGGAAGACCCGAGCGCGATCATTGCGGAAACGGAAAAGGGTTTTCGTTCGAACCGCTACGAGAAAATTGTCGATCGCACGGAGGCTATCAACCGCGCCGTTGCGCTGGCGCGTCCGCGCGACATCGTCTTGGTTGCGGGCAAGGGACACGAAAACTATCAGGAGTTCGCCGATTACACGATCCCGTTTGATGACATTCAAGTCGCGCGTCGCGCGATCGAGGATCATCCCGTGGAGCTTTAGTAATGAATCCGCTCAGACTTTCGCAAATCGCACAGTTTGCCGGAGCCTCACTTGAATCCGGTGACGGAACTGTGGTGATCAATAAAATCAGCACCGATTCGCGCACGATTAAGCGCAGTGAATTGTTCGTGGCGCTGCACGGGGAAAATTTCGATGCACACGATTTCGTCGAAGCCGCCGCCAAATCGGGCGCCGCGGGTGCGCTCGTGAATCGCAACTGGAACGGGCATGTTCCAGAAAATTTTGCGCTCGTCCGAGCGGTCGATCCGTTGCAGGCGTATCAGCAAATTGCTACAAATTACCGGCGATCGCTTAGGCTGAAGGTACTCGCGATCACCGGAAGCAACGGCAAGACGAGCACGAAGGATTTCGCCGCGTCGGTCCTCGCGCGAAAATTTCGCGTCACGAAAACCGAAGGCAATTTCAACAATCACGTTGGGCTGCCACGCACCATTCTGGAAGCCACTTCCGAGGATGAAGTGGCCGTTTGGGAAATCGGGATGAACCATCCCGGCGAAATCGCAGAGCTGTCGAAGATCGCCGCCCCCGACGCGGCGGTTATTACAAATATCGGCGTAGCGCACATCGAGTTCCTGGGTTCTCGCGAAGCAATCGCCAGAGAAAAAGGGGCGCTGGCCGAAGCAGTAGGACCGGAAGGAACCGTGATTCTGAATGCCGACGATCTGTTCAGTAAGGCAATCGCTGCGCGGACCCGCGCAAAAGTAGTGTTCGCTGGAACGACAGGTGGAACCGTGCGCGCGATCGAAATTCGCCAGAGCGCCGAAGGCTCCGAGTTCACAATTCTCGAGGGCGCCCATCGTTGTCGGGCGCAGCTACCCGTTGCCGGTTTGCATATGGTGCAAAATGCATTGCTCGCCGTCGCTGCCGGTCGGGCATTTGGGCTGTCCATCGAGGAATCCGCCGCCGGTCTCGCTGCGGCGCCGCTCACTAAAGCGCGCTTGCAAATCAAGGAAATCGGCGGCGTGCATTTTCTCGACGACAGCTACAACGCCAATCCCGATTCGATGAAAGCAGCGCTGCGAACACTGGTCGAGCTCGATACCGAGGGAAAACGCATAGCAGTATTGGGCGAAATGCGCGAGCTGGGTCGCGAATCCGAGCGCGGCCACCGCGAAGTAGGCGAAACCGCAGCCACGCTGGGTGTAGATCACCTGATCACGATCGGCGAGATGGCTGAATTTATTGCGCAAGGCGCGCGCACGGCCGGTTTGGAAAAGATTACATCTGCACGATCCACACGCGAAGCTGCCGAGTTGTTAGGTGACCTTGCCGGGGCGGGCGATCTCGTCCTGATCAAAGGCAGTCGCGCTGCACGCACGGAGGAAGTGATCGAGCAATTCAGTATTCGACATTCAACCTTCGTCATTTCCTCATGATGTACTACCTCCATCACCTGAGCGGGCAGTTCATCGGGTTCAATGTTTTTCTTTACGTCACTTTTCGAGCCATAGCCGCGGCGGTCACCGCTTTTTTGCTAACGCTCACCTTTGGCAACCTCATTATCGCAAAGCTGCGTGCGTTGAAAGTGGGACAGCCGATTCGCGGAGCGGAGGAAGTTCACCGGCTTGCGGAGCTTCACGGGGTGAAGCAAGGCACACCCACCATGGGTGGCGTGCTGGTGATTGGCGCCGTGTTTGTGTCGAGCATCCTTTGGGCGCGTCTCGACAACAAATTCGTCTGGCTCACGCTCTTCAGCATGGTTTACCTCGGGGGGCTTGGGTTCGCCGATGATTACCTCAAGGTTACTAAGAAGAAATCCGAAGGGATCCATGGCCGGCTTAAACTCCTTTTCCAAATTATTCTCGCGGCAATTATCGTCGGCCTGTTTCTCACCGATCCGTTGTTAGAAGTGCAGGCGCGCGCGCTCTACGTGCCTTTTGTAAAAACGCCGGCAATTGCGAACATGAGCTGGTTCACCTTTGTTTTTTTTGCGCTGGTCATCGTCGGCGCGTCCAACGCGGTGAATCTCACTGATGGGCTGGATGGCTTGGCGGCCGGGTGCACCATCACCGTCGCATTTGCGTATGCGTTGCTATGCTACGCCGCCGGCAATTTCCGCGTCGCGGAGTACTTGCAGGTCCCGTTTTATCCGTTCGCGGGCGAACTGACCGTTGTCTGCTCGGCGCTTATCGGCGCAGGGCTGGGCTTTCTCTGGTTCAACTGTTATCCGGCTAAAGTTTTCATGGGTGACACCGGATCGCTGGCTATCGGCGGCATGATCGGTGTCGTGGCGATCTGTTGTAAGCAGGAGCTGCTGCTGGTCGTAGTCGGTGGAGTTTTCGTAATCGAAGCTGTCTCAGTCATTGTGCAGGTGCTGAGCTTCAAACTCACCGGCAAGCGATTCTTCGTCATGTCACCTCTTCATCATCACTTCGAACTCACCGGCTGGAAGGAGACTACGGTCATTGTTCGCTTCTGGATCCTTTCGATCATTTTCGCCCTGCTCGGACTGGCAACGCTGAAACTGCGATGAACAACGGACGGTACAAAAATCAAAAAGTCGCCGTGGTGGGAGCTGGGCTCAGCGGGAGCGCCGCGGCGCTGCTGCTCGCGTCGGAGGGTGCACAGGTTACCGTGCTCGACAGTGCCGAAGACAAGAACTTACTCAAATCCACTCTGGACAACCTGCGGGCACACGATGTGCGCGTCATTTGTGGATCTGCGGCGGACCATGATTCATCTGAGTATCAGTGGGCGGTATTGAGTCCGGGCATCGATCCCGCTTCGCCGTTGGGCCGTAATTTTTGCTCGCGCAAGATTGAAACGATCAGTGAAGTCGAGCTCGGGTGGCGCTTCTGCGAAGTGCCGGTCATCGCGGTTACAGGCACGAACGGCAAGACCACAACGACCGAATTGCTGGCGCAAATGCTGAATGCCTGCGGTCAGCGAACAATCGCTTGCGGCAACATTGGCAAACCGCTTTCCGAAGTTGCCCGGGAAAAACAGCTGTTCGACGTGCTCACGGTCGAAGTGAGCTCGTTTCAGCTGGACGCAATCCGCACGTTTCGCCCATCGATCAGTCTCTGGCTCAACTTCGCTCCCGACCATCTCGATCGTTATCGCTCGGTCGCTTTCTACCGCGCGGCCAAGCTGCGGATTTTCGAAAACCAAATCGAGCAGGATGTCGCAGTGGTCAACGCCACTGAAGCGCTGCCAAAAATTCGACCGCGCCGGATTACATTCAGTGCTTACTCAAATCGCGCTGATTTCCGGCTTTCTGACGGCGCGATTATTTACGAAAATCGGCCGGTCCTGCGTTTGTCTGATACGAAGCTGCGCGGGTTGCACAACATCGAGAACCTGATGGCGACATTCGCTGTCGGCGTTGCGCGCGGCTTGGCCTTCGGGCAGATGGTGCCGGCCCTTCGCGATTACGAGCCGCGCCCGCACCGCTGCGAATTTGTGCGCGAACTCGATGGCGTCGAATATGTGAACGATTCAAAGGCGACCAACCTTGATGCGGTGGAGAAAGCGCTAGCCGCACAAACGAAGCCGATAGTGCTGATCGCCGGCGGCAAAGACAAGGGATTTACGTTCGATCCACTGCGATCTTTGGTGAAGGAGAAAGTTAAATCGGCCGTCCTGATCGGGGAGATGGCTCCGAGCATCAAACGTTCCTGGAACGGTGCCGTCAATTGCGATCTCGCAACTTCACTCGCCGACGCTGTCGAACGCGCACGCGGTCTCGCCAGGCCGGGCGACGTTGTCCTTTTTTCTCCAGGCACCTCTTCCTTCGACATGTTCAAAAGTTACTCCGATCGCGGTGACCAATTTCGCGCGCTGGTGCAAGCGCTCCCTCAATGAAATCGATCAAGATCCCGAGCCTGCTCAAACGAAAGAAAATTCTCGCCGCGACGGCCCGGCGCGCGTCGGCTGCGTCCGCGGGAATGGAGTTCGACGGCATTCCGGAGCCAAACATGAAATTGTCGCGAGCGTTGCTGATTGTCTTGCTTTTGCACGTCGTTGCCGTGTCGGGAATCATTGCGTTCAACGCGATCAAGACGCGGGAGCGTTCGTTCGTGCTGCCGGCTTCGGCGGAAACAGAAAACAAGCCGGCCCAAACTGCGGCAACAGCCAATCAAACCGTTAATGAGAAGCCCCGAACTGCGACAGCAGAAATCGAAAACGCCAGGCATACCGACGTGAAACCTTCACATTCCCCGCCAGTGAAGGAGGAATTTGCGAAAAAGGTTTCGTCTTCGGGCAAAACGTACGTCGTCAAAAAGGGCGATAATCCCGTGATCATCGCGAAGAAATTGAAGGTCTCTTACAGCGATCTGATTGCGCTGAACCATATCGAAGACCCACGTAAGCTGCACATCGGGCAAAAGCTTCTGGTCCCCGAAACGGCGAACTGGAAGACCACAAGCGCAAAAGCAACGAACCGAAAGAAGAACAAATAATGAAAGACGATGCCGCGAGCTACAACCCACCGTTTACCCCTCATTCTGAGCGAAGCGAACAATCTCAGATTAGATGGACCAGAGGAGCGGCAACAGGCCGGAGATGTTTAAAAGCCTGGCCTCATGCTTCGCATTTCGTTGCAGCGCTGCGATCAACATAACAGGAATCATGCAATGAATTCAAACCATGCGTCGTAAAAGCGCTTACATCCTCTTTCTGGCTGTGCTGGGACTTCTTGTCATTGGCATTGTGATGCTTTTCAGCACAAGCGCATACGCACGCGACAGCCATGGCGACGTCTATTTTTTCATTAGACGCCAGGCGATGTGGGTTGGGATTGGACTCGTGGCGTGCATTTTTGCAGCGCTGATGAACTATCATTTCTGGCAGAAAACATGGTGGCTTTGGTTCGCACTCGCGCTGGCTGCTCTGGCGCTTTGCTACATTCCGCACATCGGGATGCGCATCAATGGATCGCGCCGATGGGTGGGCTACGGTCCGATTACCTTTCAGCCATCGGAACTCGCAAAGATCGCCACAATTTTTTTCCTTGCCGCCTGGTTTGCGCAACGTGAAAAAGCGGACGGTAACGTGCTTTCGGGATTTCTCGTTCCGCTCGCGGTCATCAGCGTGCCCGCTACGCTTGTGCTTGGCGAAGTCGATCTGGGAACGACGGCTTTGATCGGAGCAACGACTTTTATTGTCATGTTCGTTGCCGGAACCAATCTGCTATGGCTTGGCGGTCTGGCGGCCGCAGGCTTGGGCGGGTTGCTCCTCGTTGCGACGCATATCTCCGAGCGCATGGGGCGCCTCGCGGCATTTCTTCATCCGCAAAACTATAAAGATGACGCCGGCCTGCAGCAGATGCAGGCGCTGATCGCCTGGGGCAGTGGCGGAATGGACGGACTCGGCCTGGGCAATGGCCGACAAAAGATGTTGTACTTGCCGTACGCGCACACCGATTTCATTTTTCCCATCATTGGCGAAGAGCTCGGTCTGCGCTTCAGCCTGCTGGTGGTTTTCTTGTTCGTCGTAATAATTCTTTGCGGTATCATGATTGCCCTGCACGCTCGTGACCGTTTCGGGCTGTTGCTTGGCTGCGGGATTATCTCACTTCTCGCTCTCCAAGCGGCGGTCAACATCGGCGTGACCACATCGCTTTTGCCTAACAAAGGGCTGCCACTGCCGTTTATTAGCTATGGAGGTTCAAACCTGGCCGGGTGTATGTTCGGCGTCGGTGTTTTGTTGAACATTTATCGCCAAGGGGTTCTGGAGTCGCCCAGGGTGAAACGCGCCACGATGCAAGCCAGAGTGACGCCAAGGATTTGATGAGGGTTACAATGCTATGAATGCCGTAATCGCATGCGGAGGAACCGGCGGACATCTATTTCCCGGGATTGCCGTCGCGGAAGTGCTGCAAAATCGCGGACACAAAGTGATGCTGTTGATTTCCGAAAAGGATATTGACGCGGTGGCGCTTTCCGGCCGAACAGAGTTCCGTGTCGAAAAATTACCGACAGTCGGGCTGCCGTCGCCGTTTTCGCCGGCGTTTTTTGGTTTTACCCGCCGGTTTATTGAAAGCTTATCGCTTTGCCGGACCATCTACCGAAAGTTCAAGCCGCACGCTGTTCTCGGCATGGGCGGGTTCACTTCTACCGCGCCGCTGCTGGCCGGACGGCTTCGCGGTATCGTGACGTTCATCCATGAATCGAACGCTGTCCCTGGAAAAGCCAACCGTTGGACGGCGCGGATAGTGAATGCAGTCATGCTCGGTTTCAAGGAATGCGCGCCATTTTTTCCGAAAATCCGCACAGAAATCACCGGCACACCGGTGCGCACCGAGTTGGTGCCCTTGGACCGCGCAGAAGCGCGGCGGGAACTCGGATTGCAGGAGCATCTTCCCACGCTGCTTGTCATGGGCGGCAGCCAGGGCGCCAGCGGAATTAATCAGGCACTGATCAAAGCGCTGCCGTTTCTACAAGGGTTACCTCTACAAGTGATACACCTCTCCGGCGCCCGGGATGAACGCCTGGTTGCAGACAACTATCGGCGCGAAAATGTGCCTACTTACATCGCTCCATTTCATCATCGGATGGAGGAAGTTTACAGCGCCGCGGACCTCGTTGTCGCTCGCGCTGGCGCAGCCAGCCTGGCTGAGTTTGCCGCGTTTTCATTGCCTTGCATCCTGATTCCGTTTCCCTACGCAACGGATGATCACCAAACGCGCAACGCAGAGATCTATGCTAACGCTGACGCGGCAATTCTTCTCAAACAGTCGGAAATCTCGGGTGAATTGCTCGCGCGGAGAATCCGCGAGTCGATCGAGAATCCGCAACGGCTGCAGCAAATGGCCACAAATTGCGCACGTATGGCGCCGAAAGATGCAGCCGGTCGCGTGGCCAGCACGATGGAAAAATACACCAGCCATGAATCTGTTGTCTGAAACAAGTGCCGCATGCGCTGATCCTGCTGGCGAAGAACTTCGACGGCGCGATGCGTTGCCTGAGCTGTCGCGATTTCTCACCCAGGAACGACATCCGGTTCACCTTGTTGGCGTGGCTGGAAGCGGTATGAGCGGTCTTGCAGGGCTTCTTATCGAGCTCGGCCACGCAGTGAGCGGCTCCGACAAAGCCACGACCACGGAGACGGATCGACTGCAACGGCTGGGCCTGCGCTTCTATGATCAGCACCTGCCGGAGCTTGCCAAGGGAGCGGAGCTTGTTGTCTTTTCCTCCGCGATTAAGGACGACAATCCAATTCTCCGCGCCGCGCGCAATTCCGGGAAACCGTTGGTCCGACGCGCCGAAGCACTCGCCGCAATCATGCATGCCAAGCGCGGAATTGTAATCGCTGGAATGCATGGCAAAACGACCACCTCCGCTATGACGGCACACGTGTTGCGCGAAGGCGGCCTGCATCCCTCCCACTATGTTGGCGCTGAAATTCCAATCCTGGGAACAAATGCGCATTGGGATCCGCGCAGCGAATATTTCGTTGCCGAAGGAGACGAGAGTGACGGCACCTTACGTTGCTTTCACCCGGAGCACGCCCTCATTCTAAATATCGAAGAAGAGCACCTTGATTTTTATCCCGATCTCACCGCGATCGAAAAGGTCTTTGCACAACTGATCGCTCAAACCAAGGGAAGCGTTCTGTACAACGCAGATGATCCGAACACCACGCGATTATGCGTAAAACGTAAGGGTGCTGTCTCGTACGGATTTTCTGACCAGGCGGATTACCGTGGACTCGACATCGAACTGCGGCATTTTGGTTCGTCGTTTTCGGTTTATGGACGTGGCGAGAAGCTCGGGCAAGCAACTCTGAACGTTCCTGGAGAACACAATGTACACAACGCGCTTGGGGTGATCGCCCTTGCCTCGGAGCTTTCAATTCCGTTCGACAAAATCACGGCGTCGCTTCAGAAATTCGAGCACGCGCGCCGGCGGTTTGAAATCAAATACGCGAGCGACCGGTTTTTACTGGTGGACGATTACGCGCATCACCCGACGGAAATCCGAGCCACGGTTAGCACGGCGAAATCGATCGGCCGGCGGCGCCTGGTTGCGATGTTTCAGCCGCATCGTTTCTCACGAACCAAGGCGCTGTCTCGCAAATTCGGCAGCGCCTTCGACGATACCGACCGAGTCGTCATCACGGACGTGTACGCTGCGAGCGAGACGCCGATCTCAGGAATCAGTGGCCGCACAATTGTCGATGAAATCATCCAGCACGGACATCGCGGCGTAAGCTATCAGCGCCGCTTGGAGTGGATGCATCGTGACGTGGGAAATCTGTTGGAGTCCGGCGATCTTGTTTTGAGTCTCGGCGCTGGCAACATCCACGAACAATTGGAGATCCTCGCCGCCGATCTTGTCATTGCGGAAAAGTTGAAAGCCATCGTAGGCGAGGATAGTGCTGTACGCCTTTACGAGCCGCTGTCGAAGCATACGACACTGCGCGTTGGCGGCCCTGCACAATTCTGGGTCGAGCCGCAGAGCGAGCATGCTTTCGGAGACCTCATTCGCTTTTGCCGCGATGAACACCTGCCGCTCTTTGCAATCGGGCGCGGTTCCAATCTTCTCGTTCGCGACGGCGGCATCCGGGGCGTGGTGGTTCATCCGCGCGGCGGGATTTTCGAGAAGATCGAAATCGATGGATCCGAAATCATTGCAGGCGCAGGCGTAAAATTGAGACAGGTCGCTTACGCAGCACGTGCGGCAAATCTCGGCGGACTCGAATGGATGGAAGGAATTCCGGGTGAGGTCGGTGGCGCGTTGCGCATGAACGCCGGCGCGATGGGTGCGCAAACTTTCGAGAACGTCACGCGCATTCGTTATCTTGATGCCGAAGGAAACCTGCAGGTCAAAAATCGCGACGACCTGGAGGTTTTCTACCGGCGATTCCCGTTGCTGGAAAAGAACTTTGCCATTTCGGCAACCTTCCGTGGCCAGCGGGCCGAGCGCGCAGAGATCGACAGCCGTCTGCGCGAATCGCAGGAGAAACGCCGCACCACGCAGCCTGTCGCTAAAAGCGCAGGTTGCATTTTCAAAAATCCCCCCAGCATTCCAGCCGGTAAATTGGTGGAGGAACTGGGGCTGAAGAACTCGCACGTCGGAAATGCGCGCGTCTCGAAAGTGCATGGCAATTTCATTGTGAACGACGGCGACGCGACGTCGGCGGAAATACTTCAGTTGATTGACAACATCAAGAGCGTGGCGCGGAAAGAGCGCGGAATCGAATTGGAGACTGAAGTGGAAATCGTCGGAGAACCCCAATGATTGGAAGCGAAGAATTGCCAAAGAAAATTGCCGTGCTCATGGGAGGGCCCGGATCGGAGCGCGAAGTTTCGCTGGCCACCGGGCGAGGCGTATCGAACGCGCTTCGGTCGTTAGGGGCCGACGTCGTAGAAATTGATGTGCGCAGCGAACAGTTCCAACTTCCGGACGATATTGAGCTGGCGTTCAATACAATCCACGGAACTTTTGGCGAGGATGGCCAGCTTCAGAAAGTTCTGGAACACCGCGGCATCGCTTACACCGGCGACGGCGTCAATGCGAGTGAGATCGCTTTCGATAAAATCCGTACAAAACAAAAATTTCAGGAACACGGAATAACCACTCCACCGTGGGAAATCATCCAACCAGGCCAGCGACCGACGATTCCATTGCCGATAGTGGTTAAAGCGCCACGACAAGGCTCAACAGTGGGCGTGATCATTGTAAAAAACGAAAGCGAAATCGATTCCGCGATCAGCGAAGCCACAAATTATGGTCGCGAATTGTTGATAGAAAAATTTGTATCCGGGAGGGAACTGACGATAGGCATCCTCGGTGACCAGCCTTTGCCCATTCTCGAGATAATTCCCAAGGGCGGCTTTTACGATTTCAACAACAAGTATCCGTTTCTCAACCCGCAGGCCGGCGGCGGAGCGGAGCATGTCTGCCCCGCAGAGATCGACAGCCAAAAGACAAAGGAGATTCAGGAGCTAGCGTTCCGTGCATTTCGGGCGGCTGGTCTGCAGGTCTACGCGCGTGTGGACGCGATTTTGTCCCAGACTGGACAGCCGTTCATTTTGGAGATCAACACAATTCCTGGAATGACCGAGGCCAGTCTGCTGCCCGAGGCGGCCGCGGCGGCTGGTATCGAGTACGCCGAGCTTTGCGCCCGGATCATTGCGCTTTCCCGGCTTCGCCAAGGCTATGGCCGACAGGCGCGCGCCGGAATGGAATGAAAGAAATGAGTTCTAGCCTAGGACGTTCCCAAGCGCGCAACCGAAGGCTGTCCAATGTACGGCAGCGGCGACAACAACATCTTCTCGACGTGAAAGTTCGTTCCCGAAGAGCGACTCAGCACCAGGTCCGCAGCGCGATGGGAGTGCTATGGAAAATGGTTTTGGTCGCAGGCTTGTGCACAGGCGGTTACGTGGGCGTGCGCGAAGCTGCAGCACGCCTTTTTTTTGCCAATCCAGATTATCAGATCAAAACAATTGAATTGCAGACCGACGGCACCCTGCAGCGCGAGGAAGTGTTAAAAACAGCCGATCTGCACGAAGGAGAGAATATTTTTAGCGTGAACCTGGCGCAGATTCGCGATCGCGTACAACAGCTTCCGCAAGCCGACGAAGTGGAGGTGGTGCGCAAATTACCCAACGAAATCAATATTCGCATCGTGGAACGAAGGCCGGTTGCCTGGATAACGAGCGAAACGGAAATCACCGATCCATTTGCGTCGGATGCCGCATTCCTGGTCGGCCGACGGGGCGTTTTGATGAAACAGAAGAAATTACTGCCCGAATACCTGGGACTGCCGCTGATATTGGGATGCAAAACCGAATCGCTCGAACAGGGCAAGGTGATCGAATCTCCCGAAGCACAAACAGCGCTCGAGTTGCTGCGTCTCACCGAGAGCAGCCTTTTACAGACGCGCTTTCAGATCCGCGAAATCGATATTTCGAGAAGTTACTATCTCCTGGTGACGGACAAAAGCCACAGCCGCGTCATGTTTGCGTTGAATGATCTGGAAGACCAACTGCGGCGGCTGCAAGTGTTCCTTGATTATTGCGATAAGACCAAGCAGGAGCTGGAGACTGTAAACCTGGTACCGCAACGGAACATTCCCGTAACATTTACCAGTCCAGCGGCGTCGGTGATCAATGATACTATCGAGCCGGCCGTGGAGCCGCGGATCATGAAAGCAATCCCGGTGCATACGCTTGAAGCACGCGTTCGCCAGGATTCCGGCGGACACGAACCTGGGGCGCCGGCGCCAAAATCGCGCGCCGCTTCTGCGCCCGCACCAAAGGCAATTCGTAACCAACAAAAGAAAGCTCACAAAAATAATGGCGAACAATAATTTAATGGTCGGCCTTGAAATCGGCACCTCCAAAATCTGTGTCGTCGTCGGAGAGAGCCGGCCTGATGGCACGCTCAAAATCCTCGGAGTAGGCGAGGCGCCTTCGCGCGGCGTGCGGAAGGGCGAAATTGTCGATTTTGAAACGGCCATGAAATGCGTGCACGAAGCAGTCGTCGATGCAGAACAGAAAAGTGACGTGATGATCAAGAGCGTGTACATCGCTGTGGCCGGATCACACCTGCAGAGTTTTAGCAATCGCGGATGCGTTATGCTCCCTGAGGACCGCGATGAAATCGATGAGCAGGATGTGGAGGACGTAAAAATTAACGCGCGCGAGGTAAGCATTCCCGCGCAAAACGCTTTCCTGCATTCCATCATTCAACATTACCAGGTGGATGGCCAGCAGGGCGTGTTGAACCCGGTCGGTATGCTCGGCCAAAAATTGGAAGCCGATTTTCACATCATCCATGGTGTGCGCACGCGGATCCAAAACACCATTCGATGTGTGAAGGAGCTGCCGCTGGAGGTAGAGGACGTTGTGTTTAGCGGGCTCGCTTCCGCGCAAGTCGTGCTTACACAACAGGAGAAGGACCTTGGCGCTCTCGTGATTGATATGGGCGGCGGAACCACTGACTACGTTTTGTACTCCGAGGGAGCAGTGAGGCAAAGCGGTTGTCTGGCCGTGGGCGGCGACCACATCACCAACGATATTTCAATGGGCCTGCGTATCCCAATGGCACGCGCGGAGAAATTAAAAATCGAAGAAGGCAGTTGCGTTCTTGGAAACTGTCTTCCTGGCGAAATGATTTTACTCAAGGACGACTCTGGCTTTGCCGGAAAAGAGATCGAGTGCGAAACACTGAATACGATCATTTATCTGCGCTTGCGGGAAGCGTTTGAGTTACTCAAGCGCAGACTCGAACAGGAACCCTATCTCGGTTATCTGGGGGCGGGCGTCTTCATCACTGGCGGGTGCAGTCTGTTGAGCGGGATCGATCATCTCGCGTCGGAAATTTTCGAAATACCGGCAAATCTTACACATGCGCAGACAGCCTGGGGCGTAACATCTGCGGTGGAAAATCCGCAGTTCTCCACGGCAATTGGCCTGGTCAAATTCGCGCAAGTAATGGATGTCGATAGACCGCCACGACGATTCAGCCGAATTTTTGGAAGGCTTTTCAGCGGAAAACGATGAGAACCACGAGTCTGACGGGTTGGAGGCATCCGACCACAACGAAGGAAAAACATGATTCAGCTTAACAAGAACTACAGTCTCCCAGAACGTCTGGCAGAGTTTATTCCGATCAAAATCGCGAGCGTCGGCGGCGCCGGTTTGAATGCGCTCGATCGAATCATTCTTGACGGATTGGAGAGAGCCGACGTGGTGGCAATCAATACCGATGTGCAATCGCTGACGAGTTCAGTCGCGACCCGTAAAGTGCAGCTCGGCCGCAGCGTGTCACGCGGGTTGGGCGCGGGCGGCGATCCCGAAGTTGGCTATCAAGCAGCCTTGGAATCGGCCGACGAAATCCGCGAAGCGCTAGCCGATACAGACGTGATTTTCATTTGTGCAGGGCTTGGCGGCGGCACCGGTTCGGGTGCGGCACCGTACGTTGCCCAAGCGGCCCGCGAAGCAGGCGCGCTGGTGATCGCCTTCGTCACTCTTCCATTCGCGTTCGAGGGCAAACGGCGCAATGCCCAGGCGCGAGAGGCGCTCGCGCGAATCAGCGAATTTGCTCACGCGGTTGTCTGCTTTGAGAATGATCGAATGGCCGACCTGATCGCGCCGCAGGCGGGCATTCATCAGGCTTTCGCAATGGCGGACATAACTATCAGCCAAAGCGTACGCTCGATTGTGAACCTTGTTCATCGGCCCGGGCTCATTCGCATCGGTTTCGATGATTTGCTCTCGGCTCTGCGCACACGCAACAGCCGTTGCCTGTTTGGGTACGGCGAATCCGATTCGGACAATCGCGCGCATGACGCGCTCACGCAGGCGCTGAAAAATCCGTTGATGGATCGCGGACGAATGTTAGCAGACTCGACGCACGTGCTCGTGCAGGTAGCGGGTGGCCCGGGAATGACGCTATCAGAGGTCGAAATCCTGATGCAAGAACTCGGGCGCCACGTCAGCGATCAAACGCAAATCCTCTTTGGCGCCGTCGTAGACGGCCGCCTGGGAGACCGATTGGGGGTGACCATCATTAGTTCGCTCTCGGCAGAAGAGGACGCAGTTCTGCTACAAACCCCTCCAGCACCGAGCAATGCCACAAGCTCGCCAGCTTGTGAGCATTACGAGCCCGTAACACCTCAACCTGAACTCCAATCAGAAGAACCCGCTGTCGAATCTGTGCCTGTCGAGGAACCCGTTCCGGCCGACGAGCCGATGGCGGCTGAGGCGCTGCCAGCCGCAACACCCCTATCCACCGAAACGCCCCTGATACCAACTCGAAACGGAGAGCCCGAGCATCTGATCAGCAAGCCGCACGAGAAATCGACTTCGTGGAAAGAAGAGAAAGCGTTTACGGAGAAACCAGCGCCGCCGGCAAAACAGGAAGTCCTCCAATTTGAGCCAGTCACGCGCGGTCGCTTTGAAAAAAGCGAGCCGACGATCATCGAAGGCGAAGACCTCGATGTGCCGACTTACCTTCGGAAAAACGTCAAGGTGAAGTGATGCTTCGCATGCGTTGAAACGTTACACCGTAACATCAAATCCGCGCTTTAACGGTTCAACGATTTAACGAATCACGTAGGCTTGGCCTACTTCTTCATCAATTCCAGCACGGCCATCGTCATTGCGACAATACCTGTGCGAATCGTTGGCTCGGGAACAGGCGCAAACTTACTCGAATGCAGAGTCGGCAATTCTTTCCCCGCTTGCTTGAACTCGGCGATCTTCGCTGGATCGACAGCACCGACGTGAAAATCAACGGCCGGAACAGAGTGATCGGGCAAGCTATACTCGGAAAAATCTTCGCCACCCATCGTTGCATCGACGATTTCCACGTTATCGTCGCCTAACGACTTCCTCCACACCGCAACCAGCCGCTTCGTTAGGTCGGGATTATTATAAGTCGCGGGCGTAAACTGATCCTTGGACACGCTAACAATTGGCGCGCGCTCAGGCGGGATGCCAGCTGCGATAGCGCAGCCTTTTGCAATTTGCTCGATTGCCGCCAGGACGCGCGCGCGTGTGTCGGCCTTGTAAGTGCGCACCGTCAACTGCATTTTCACTTCGTCTGGAATGATGTTGTGCTTCGTCCCGCCGTGAATGGAACCGACCGTGACCACGATTGGATCGAGCGGATTGTTCTCGCGGCTGGCGATCGTTTGCCACGCATTGATCATCTCCGCCGCGAGCACGATCGGGTCCTTCGTCTTGTGAGGATACGCGCCGTGCCCGCCCACACCGCGTACGATTACATCCACTGAGTCCACATTTGCATACGTGTAACCCTCCGTGACACCGATGTGGCCGGTCTGTAGATCGGCTTTGTCGTGAAATCCCAAGGCAAAATCCGGTTTCCCGAATTTGGGGTACAGACCTGCATTGAGCAATGCGCGCGCGCCAGTGCCTAACTCCTCCGCCGGTTGAGCGACAAAGATGATCGTGCCGTGCCATTGATCTTTTATTTTGGCCAGCGTGCGGGCAACACCAATAAACATTGAGATATGGGCGTCATGTCCGCACGCATGCATGACGCGGACTTCTTTACCCTCATCGTTTTTTGCGACGGCTTTGCTGGCGTACGGCAGGCCGGTTTCCTCCTGAACGGGCAGAGCGTCCATGTCTGTGCGCACCAGAACTTTGGGGCCGTCGCCGTTTTTCATGATTCCGATCACGCCATAACTTTTTAGATTTGGATTATCGTATTTGCCGAAATCCTCAGTGACTTCGCAACCAGCCGCCCGCAATTCCTTTGCGATTATTGGGGCGGTGCGCTGCTCCTGCGTGGATAATTCGGGATGACTGTGAATGTCCTTGTAAATCGTGAGGAGCGAGGGCAGTTCCGCATCGGCAATCGATTGCGGCGTCGCCTGCGCAAACCCTGAAACCGCGAACAGCGACCACCAGCATACCGCGGGCAGCAAAACAATTTTCATGTCGGATGATGAACGCGATGCAGCTGTAGGGCAACCGCTCCGGTTGCCGGGAGGAGGAAGGCGATGCGCCTGCCCTACAATTTGTCATTCCGAGCGAAGTCGAGGAATCTCTCGATGTGGAATTCGAGAAAAACACGCTGCTCTTTGGCGCTGATCCGACGCCGCGGATCGTGGCCGTTGAACTGGGCGAAAGCGGGACTGTGCGCGTACATCGCCGCGAAACAGATGGATCGACCGTTACCGACGTCGAGCCGTTCCACCCATTTGTCTGGGCCGACTCGGATGTAGTCGATCTTGGCATCGAGACAGAAAAGCTCCGCGGCGATCTGAAGTACGGATGGCTCATCACCGTCGATAGCTGGAAGGAATTGATAGCACTTCGCAACGGACTCAAAAACGCAGGGCGCGATTTCTTCGCCTTCACCGACCCGGTGCAGCATTACCTCACCGCGACTGGGCGAACGTTATTCAAAGATTTGCCGTTCGAGGAGCTGAAACGCATGCAGATCGAAGTGCTACAATACGTGGCATCGGCTTCCAGCCGATCCGCTGAGGATCATCGGCAAGATGCCGATGCCACGAGAGATCACATCATGAGCGTCGCGGTTTCCGATAACACCGGCTGGGAAGAATTGATCATTGTTGATCAAAACAATCGCGAAGAATCCGAGAGAGACGCTCTTAGGCGACTTACCGCACTCATCAAAGAGCGCGATCCTGACGTGATCGAAGGCCATGATTTGTTTCGCGTTCATGTCCCGCTGCTCGTCGCGCGCGCGAAGAAATTGAAAACCAAACTCGACTGGGGACGCAGCGGCGGCTTCTTGCGCTCGCGTCCTTCACGGCTGCAAATTGCGGAGAAAACCATCGATTATCCGAAGTTCACAATCGATGGGCGCCATTTCGTCGATACGTTTTTGCTGGCGCAATTTTACGATGTGGGCATGCGTTCTCTCGCTGGTTTTGAGCGCACGGATGTCGCCCGGCATTTCGATCTGTGCGATAGCGGCGAGATTTCAGGGCTCACTGGAAGGGAGTTGCAACGCGCGTACGCGAGCGGTTCGGAAATGTTCCAGCGACGCGCGCTCTGCGGCGCTCGCGAAACGCGTGCTTTATCGGACCTGCTGAGCCCGAGCTATTTCATCCAGGCCCAAATTTTTCCTTACAATTACCAGGAAGTGATCGTGCGCGGCAACGCCACGCGGATCAACGCACTGTTCCTGCGCGAATATTTTCGGGAACGCCATTCCATTCCCGAGCTGCCGATGCCGCGCGCGTTCGAAGGCGGTTACACCGACATTTTCTTCACCGGTGTAGCGCGCAACGTCTGGCATTGCGACGTCGCCTCGCTTTATCCGTCTGTCATGTTGCAGTTCGATTGCTTTCCCGTCACAGACGAACTGCAAATTTTTCGGCATCTGCTCACCGATCTCCGCAACTTCCGGCTCGAAGCCAAAGCAAGAATGCGCGCGGAACGAGATCCTGCGAGACAACATCATCTCCAGGCGCTGCAAAACACTTTCAAAATCCTTCTCAACAGCTTCTACGGTTATTTGGGATTCGCGCAGGGACA
>WNFR01000710.1_pt1 | contig 33988 bp, 28 predicted proteins | sample 5400221 | NCBI WGS metagenome assembly WNFR01 (sample SAMN13153357, study PRJNA577476) | soil metagenome | isolation source: 40 cm soil under Madrone tree | place: USA:California | collected 2016-06-14
GAACCTCGCCACCTCTTCGATGGGCTTCTGCGTCGCCGACAATCCTATGCGCGCCAGCCCGCGCCCGGTCAGCGCCTGCAGCCGTTCCAGCGACAGCGCCAAATGGGCGCCGCGCTTGTTGCCCGCCATCGCGTGAATCTCATCGACGATCACCGTGCGGCAGGTGGCAAGCATCTCGCGTCCCGACTGCGAACCCAGCAGAATGTACAGCGATTCAGGTGTGGTCACGACGATGTGCGGTGCCTTGCGCCTCATCCCGGCGCGCTCCGCCTGCGAAGTGTCGCCGGTGCGCACCACCGCGCGAACGGCCACCTCGGGTAGATTCAACGCCGCCAGTTCTTCGCGAATGCCCTGGAGCGGCGCCTCGAGATTGCGCTGGATGTCATTCGACAGAGCCTTGAGCGGCGACACGTAAACGATGCGGGTCTCGTCCGGCAGCGGTCCCGCAAGCCCCTCCTTGACGAGTTGGTCGATCGCGGCGAGGAAAGCCGCAAAGGTCTTGCCCGAGCCGGTCGGCGCCGCCACCAGCACATGCCGCCCCGCCTGCAGCGCCGGCCACGCCCTCTCCTGCGCCGGGGTCGGCGCATCGAAAGTCCGCGCGAACCAGGCGGCGACGGCGGGGTGAAACGTATCTAGGGCGTTCATTGAGGGCGTCAGCAGTTTGTGGTCCCGTTCATGGACATTTCCAGGTGGTTTACACTGTGATTATATATACCAGGTCGCCGTACAGGGCGAAGTCGCGTTCGATCCGATGGGGTTATCATCGGCGTCGCAGGTGCAGGTCAGGCAATATCGACTCGTCCGTTTCAATTGGTCACCGGTCGCGTCCGGCGCGGCTCGGCATTCGGGGGCGAGCATGCACGCGGGCAAGGTTATTCGTTCGGTGATCGAGTATTGATCGAGAGATGCCGCATCAACGAGCATGTGAACCAAAGTGGGAGGACGAGTCATGGCAGTTTCAATTCATCCGTCGGTCGACAACGGCGTCAAGCAAGGGTCCAAGGATTTCGCGGGAGGGACCCTGACCTGCAAATGCACGGACAGGCCCGTGAAGGTATCGATCGGCGCGCAGGTCGCACACAACCATGTCTGCGGCTGCACCCTGTGCTGGAGACCCAAGGGCGTGCTGTTCTCGATGATCGCGGTCGTGTCGAAGGATAAGGTGAAGGTCACGCAGAACAGCGACAAGCTCGGCATAGTCGATCCGTCCAAGACCATACAGCGTCATGCCTGCAAAGTATGCGGCACGCACATGTACGGCCGTATCGAGAACGACAGGCACGCGTTTTACGGCCTCGACTTCGTTCACCCCGAATTGTCGAGCGAGTCCGGCTGGGCTGCGCCGGGATTTGCGGCCTTCGTCTCGTCGATCATCGAGGCGGGTGCCAATCCGGCGAACATGGGCGCCGTACGCAGCCGGCTCGAGGAGCTGGGTCTCGAGCCTTATGACTGCCTGAATCCGCCGTTGATGGACGCCATCGCAACCAACGCGGCCAGGCTGTCGGGTGTTCTCAAAGCCTGACTCGGAATTTCCTGAAGCGGCGCGAGGCGAAGCACTGCCCCGTTGGCTGGACAGGCTCGTGGGACAGCGCCGCGCCGAGCTTGCGCCTGTCGTCAGGCGCCGCGGCATCGGGTGGGTGCTGTGGCTGGCACTGCTGCCGGTCGCATCGGCCCAGCCGCGAACGCCGAGCGCTCCCGCAGATCCGCCGCAGGCGCTGTTCAAGGATCTGTTCGTCGCGGTCCAAACCGCGCAGATTTATGCCGACGGCAAGGCATTCCCCGATGCGGTGCCCAACGCGGCGCCGGACGACATCCTGAAGCAATACCATGCCGAGCGGCCCGATTCACCGGCCGCACTGAAAGCGTTCGTCGAGGCGCATTTCACCCTGCCGTCGGAAGTCGTCGGAGCACCCTCCCCGCCCGACCGGGTATCCATCATCGCGCACATCGATGGTCTCTGGGATCCGCTGACGCGCGCTTCCACCGCCACACCGCCTTACTCGTCCTTGTTGGCCATGCCCGATCCCTATGTGGTTCCGGGAGGCCGCTTCCGCGAGATGTACTACTGGGATTCGTACTTCACCATGCTCGGGCTCGAGACCGGCGGCCGCCGCGACTTGGTGGACGGCATGGTCCGCGATTTCGCCTATCTCATCGACGCCTACGGTCATGTGCCGAACGGCGCACGCACCTACTATCTCAGCCGCTCGCAGCCCCCCTTCTTCTTCGCCATGGTCGGCCTGGTTTCACCCAAGGATCCGGGCCAAGCATTTGCGGCGTACCTCCCGCAGCTGCGCCGTGAATACGCCTTTTGGATGGAAGGCGCGCAGGGACTGCGCGCAGGGACGTCCCATCGGCACGTCGTGGCGCTGCCCGATGGATCCATTCTCAACCGTTTCTGGGACGACAGCGACACTCCGCGCGACGAGTCATACCGCGAAGACACGGAACTTGCGCGCGCCAGCCGGCGTCCGGCAGCCCAATTGTTTCGCGATATCCGCGCCGCGGCGGAAAGCGGCTGGGACTTCGGCTCGCGCTGGTTCGCCGACGGACACACGCGCGCCACCCTGGATACCACCGAAATCGTGCCCGTCGATCTCAACAGCCTGCTGTTCGGCTTGGAGAATGCCATCCGCTCCGGCTGCGAGCGCAGCGGCGATGAGGCCTGTGCACTCGAGTTTGAACGCCGAGCCGCCGCGCGGCGCCGTTCCATCGACCGCTATCTCTGGGATGCCCGCAAGGGTGCCTATCTCGACTACCGCTGGACGAGAAAGACCCGCATGCCGCGGGTATCGGCGGCGACGCTTTTCCCGCTGTTCGTATCGTTGGCATCCAAAACCCAGGCGGCCGCAGTGGCAACGATCACCGCCGGAGAATTGCTCAAGGCAGGCGGCATCGTCACCACCACGGTCGAGACCGGTCAACAATGGGATTCCCCGAATGGTTGGGCGCCCCTGCAGTGGATCGCCATCTCGGGGTTGCGCGATTACGGCCAGACGCCGCTCGCTGCGGCGATCGCGTGCCGGTGGATGGCCAACGTCAACGACGTATATCGGCAAACCGGCAAGCTGGTCGAGAAGTACGATGTCGTCTCCACCGGACGCAGCGGCGGCGGCGGCGAATACCCGCTGCAAGACGGCTTCGGCTGGACCAATGGCGTGATGCGAGAACTCATCGAGCTATATCCCGCGGAGGCGGGGCGGACCTCGCCGGCCGGTTGTCCGGGCGTGACAGGTCACCTGCAGTTCGAGCGGCCCGACAGCGCGCAGTCCTGAAGCTGCGACATGCCGCGCAACACGCGCGTCAGCATGAGCCCGCCGGCCACCAGCAGCAGGATGATGACCAGCCCCACCAGGGCACCGCAGCGTGTGTCGGACGAGCCTGTGCCCCCATGCCGGTCCAGGAGCTCTGGGACATGAGGCGGATCCGGCTCGTCCGGTTCCATCGGCGACCACTTGTCCGGATTTCTCATGGGACAATTCTGACCAACTCGCGCCGACTTGCAAATCCGCGGCAGCGCTTCAGCGACGCCGCCGTGGTCAGCATAACCGATCAGCGAATCTTCGGGATCACGGCACGGACGAAGTTCTGATCACCGGCGCTTTGTGGGAATCGCGTGTCCCGTGGTATGAGCAGGCTTTCGACCGGGTGCATTTTTCCCTTTGCCCGTCCTCATCTTTGCCTTCACCGCCTTCTTCTTCGCCCTGCGCCGCATTTTCACCAGCGCATCGATGAGGTCATCGACCGCCTCATGCTTTTTTGCCTTGCGCCTCATCCAAACGAGGGCGTCGAGAAGGTTGTCGACGGGCTCAGGTTTTTTCCCCATGCGGCATCCTAGGCGAAGTATGAAGCGGCGCCAATAGAGCCGCTGGACATGTCATATCCCCAGTCCCGGGGGATATGCCTGTGCACAACCTGAAACATGTCATCAAAACGTCACCGCGATTCAGTTGCTTGCACTCAGCTGATGAATTTTCGGACAGGCTGGCGTCCTGTCACCGGCATCCCGCATTCACCGCCATGGCGCTGGTACCCCGATACAGCTTGATGGCAACGGTCGAATTCGCGGCGCACGCAGCCACGGCAGCTTCCAGTTCATCGAGCGCCTTGATCGGATGACCATCGAATTCGTAGAGAATGTCCCCGGTGATGATGCCGGACTTCTGTGCAGCGGAGCCGCTGTTCACGCCGAAGACCAGGATGCCGGCTCGATTCGGCTGTTCCACGCCGGCGGCGACCGGCATGCCGCTGATGCCAAGATCGCGTTTGAGCGACGCACCGGCGGCGCTTGCCCTGACGGCCGGAAGCGCATTGGTGAATTCGTCGACCTTGGCCAGCAATCCTGCGATCTCGGCGCTCGACAGCCCGCCCGCGAAGTCCGGGCCGGTCTTCGCGATGAACTTGTAGGGCCAGATGGTCGGTTTGCCCGGCACATGCCCTGCCGCGAGCTGACGCAGCAAGTCCTCGTCGACCGGAAAGGCAACGCGCTCGGTGTACAGGCAATCCCCCACTGCGCAATTTGCCGTTTCCTGGCCGATCTGAATCGCAGGCACCGCCTTCGTCCCGGCCGGAGTCTGGTACTTCGCGGTCTCATAGGATCGCCAGCGTCCGCCGTAGATGGTCCACGCATAGACCTGAAACGACTTCTGACCCGTCTTCTTGTCGATCACACCCATCAGATATTCGTCGTTCCACACCATTCGCAGCGGGCCCTTGTGCTCCGCGAACCCGTTCTCGGTGGAAATCGTGGTGCTTGCGTCGGCCGGGTCGTCCTTGACGGTCGCGGTATCCCTGAAGTGCTCCATCGTGAGCGAAAGAAGCGCGGGCTCTTTCGCGTATGCACTGCCGGCTGCAAAACCGAGGGCGACCAATGGAACAAGCACCGCAATGCTGGTTTTCATGCGGTCGCATGTTAGCCGATCCGCACTCGCTCCGACAATCGGCCGGCGTCAGCCGCCGATCAACACCACCACTTTGCCGCGCGCCTCGCGGGCGCCCAGCCTTGCGATTGCCTCACCGCCGCGCAAGAGCGGGAAGCGCTCGGTGACCGCCGGTTTGATGCGGCCGTCCAGGTACGTGGCCATCAGCGCGGCGACATTCGCGGCGTGCAGCGCTGGATAGCGTGCAGTGAACTCGCCCCAGAACACACCGACGATCTGGCAGCTCTTGAGCAACGGCAGATTCAGCGGCAGTTTGGGAATGCCGGCGGTAAACCCCACCACCAGGTGCCGGCCCTGCCAGCCGATGGCGCGCAGCGCGGCCTCGGTGTAATCGCCGCCCACCCCGTCGTAGATGACCTGGGCGCCGTCGGCGCCGCAGGCAGCCTTGAAGCGGTCGGTGAGCGCGCGGGCTTGTGTCTTGTCGAGAGGGCCGGCCGGATATTGCACGCCCTCGTCGGCACCGTGGTCGCGCGCCAGCGCGAGCTTCTCCGCGCTCGACGCGGCCGCGACGACGCGCGCGCCCATGGCCTTGCCCAGCTCGACCGCTGCGAGGCCGACGCCGCCCGCGGCGCCCAGCACCAGCAGCGTCTCTCCGGCGCGCAGCTGCGCACGGTCCTTGAGGGCATATTGCGAGGTGCCGTAAGTCATGATGAGAGCGGCCGCTTGATCGAAGGGCATGGCATCGGGAATCTTCCAGCAATTGCTCGCAAGTCCCACGACCTTCTCCGCCATGCCATTGCGTGCCGGGAACATGAGCACCCGATCGCCGCTACGAAGGTGCTCGACTCCCTCCCCCACCGCGTCGACCACACCCGCGATCTCAGCACCGGGTGCAAACGGACGCGGCGGCTTGTATTGGTAGAGATCCTGAATGATCAAGAGATCGGGAAAGTTGACTCCGCAGGCGCGCACGGCGACGCGGACTTCCCGCGCGCCGGGGATGGGTTCTGGAACGTCTTCGAGCACCAGGGATTCCGGGCCGCCGGGGTTCTTGCTGAGCAATGCTTTCATGAAGACCTACCCCGCGTCACCCGCTCATGTTCGTTCGAATGCCAGCGCCGCCCCTTGTCCGACCCCGACGCACATCGTCGCCAATCCATATCGGCCCGATCGGCGCAGCAACTCCTGCACCCCGGCCCCCGCGATGCGCGCGCCCGACATTCCCAGCGGATGTCCCAAAGCAATGGCACCGCCATTGCTGTTGACGTGTTCGGCGTCGTCGGCCAAACCGAAAGCGCGCACGCAAGCCAAGGCCTGCGAGGCGAAGGCTTCGTTGATCTCGATGACATCGAAATCGGACACCTTCAGCCGCAGCCGGCTCACGAGCTTCTCGACCGCCGGGATCGGACCCGCGCCCATGATGCGCGGCGCGACTCCCGCTGACGCGAAGCCCAGCACCCGCGCGCGCGCCTCGAGCCCGTATTTCTCGACGGCGGCGCCGGACGCCAGCAGCAGCGCCGCGGCGCCGTCGTTGATTCCCGATGCGTTCCCGGCGGTGACCGTGCCGCCGGCACGCACCACCGGCTTGAGCTTGGCGAGCCCCTCGAGCGTGGTGTCCGGGCGAAGCTGTTCGTCGCGCTCGACGACGTGCGCAGAGGTACCCCTCGTCTCCGGGACGGTCACGGGCACGATTTGTTCGGCGAACACCCCGGCGCCCTGCGCGCGCGCGGCGCGCTGTTGCGAGCGGAAGGCGAAGGCGTCCTGATCCGCGCGCGCGATGTTGAAGTCCGCGGCCACGTTCTCGCCGGTTTCGGGCATCGAATCAATGCCGTACAGCGCCTTCATTTGCGCATTGGCGAAGCGCCAGCCGATGGTCGTGTCGTAGATCTCCGCCGTGCGCTGGAAGGCCCGTTCCGCCTTGGCGATCACGAAGGGAGCACGCGTCATGGACTCGACGCCGCCCGCGATGGCGAGTTCGACTTCACCGGCGCGGATGGCCCGGGCCGCTGCGGCCACCGCGTCCAATCCGGACGCGCACAGCCGATTGACCGTCATGCCGGGTACCCGCGCCGGCAGCCCGGCGAGCAGCAGCGCCATGCGAGCGACATTGCGATTGTCTTCCCCAGCTTGATTGGCACAACCCATGAACACTTCATCGACAACCTCGCCGATGGCGCCGTGTCGGGCGACCAGATGTTTGATGGCGAGCGCGGCGAGGTCATCGGGGCGCACTCGCGATAAACCGCCTTCGAAGCGGCCGATCGGGGTTCGCACGAAATCACAGATATAGGCTTCGCTCATAGCGTCCTCATTCGGCGATGCATTGCATGCTCATTTGAAAGTGCCGTGCGCGCGCACTAGACGTGCGCCCGCTTGTAGAGAGCGACCAATTCATTCCATGCGCGCTCGGCGGCCGTCTCGTCATAGATGGGCTTGCCGTTCTGCAGCGGCATGTCCTTGACGCACCACCCATGCAGCGTGCCTGCGTAGACTTCGATCTTCGCGGGAAGATTCGCTGCGTGAAACGCCTCATCGAGTTTGGTTTTCGCATCCGGCTGGCGCGCATCATCGTTTGCCGCGAAGCCGAAATAGTACTGCGCCTTCATTTTCGGCACCAACAAGTGCGGGCTATCCGGCTTGTCCGTGACCAAGCCCCCGCCGTGGAACGATGCGCCGGCGCCGATCCGCTCAGGCAGCGCGGCGGCCGCCTGCATGGTCATCGGGCCGCCCATGCAGTAACCGAAGACTCCCATTTTCGCCGTTTTATCGACGCTCGGTTGCGCATCGAGAAACTTCACGTAGGCGATGGCATCCTGCATGACGGCGTCGCTGGTAAGCGGTGCACGCAATGCATCGAGCTTCGCGCGATCCGCGGGATTGGTGAAATCGAATCCGGGCTCTAGGCCGGGAGGCTTGGTCGAGCGATAGTAGGGGTTCGGCACCAGCACGGTGAAACCGTCGGCGGCGAGGCGCTTCGCCATGTCGCGCATCGCCGGACGAAGGCCGAACGCATCGACGAACAGAATGACCCCCGGGCGGCGTCCCCCCTGCGGATGGATCAGTGCCGCATCGCAGACGCCGCTCGGAGTATGCACCTGCACGTCCGCCTCCATCACCGCGGTGGCGGCGACGGAAATGCCCGCGGCTGCGGTGGCTCCGGCAGCGAGGGACAAAGCCGCGAAGTCTCGGCGTGAAATCGTGTGTGGTTGATCGTTCATGCTTCACCCGGTTCTCTTGGTTGCCTATGTTGCCGTACAAGAGTAATACTAATCCACAATTCGAGCGATCGGAGCATCGGGGCTGGTCGCCTCGTCCAACGTGTCGGCTGTGCCCGCGGACGGACCGTTGGATGGGTTCCGCCTACTCGATGGCGTCGATCGTGGGGCCGAGCGATTGCGCGACAATCTCCCGGAAACTGGGTTCGTCCAAAGCCGGAATGTCGATGCAGGCGGCGGCAATCATTTCCGCCTGATCGATCGTGACATTGGCCACCGCAAAACATCTCACTACTCGTCCGTCGCTGTCGACAAAGCGCGCGGTCCAAGTCTCATCGTCGTATGCGCGCGACGATACCGCTTCTCTCCTCTGAAGAACCTTGCCAAGTTCCTCACCGTTTGGAATCGCGGACAAAAACCCGGGCATTGCCGCACCATCGTCCAGCCGCGCCGTCGCAAATGACACCTTCGCCTTCATGGCCGGACTATACCGCTCCGACCGGGAAACTGCGAAGATGACCCAACACGAGCCGCGTATTTGGTGAAAAATGCGACCCATGAACCTCGGAGAAATCAGCTCGGCGGTTGGCGTGCCGCAGAATTCGGGTGCGGTCTGCGATCGGGCGCGACGTGCCGTTTAGCGCAATCGCTGCAAACTGGCCCCTGCTTCTCGGCATGGGGGTGCTCATGCTGGGCGCCGGTCTGCAGAGCACACTCCTTGGCCTGCGCGCGACGCTCGAAGGTTTCCCCACGCTGGTGACGGGCATGATCATGTCTTGTTACTACGTGGGGTACCTGCTCGGAACACTGGTCGCACCGCCGCTGCTGCGGCACGTCGGGCACATCCGTGTGTTCGCCACCCTCGCGGCCATCGCCTCGGTGGCGATCCTCGTCCAAGGTTGCTTCGTCAACCCGGTGGCATGGGCTGCAATGCGTCTGCTCTCCGGGGTGTGTTTCGCCGGCATTTACGTGGTTGCCGAAAGCTGGCTCAACGATCGCGCCAGCCGCGCGAACCGCGGCCGGTTGTTCGCGGTGTACATGCTCATATTGTACGTCGGCCTCGGTGCGGCACAGTTCCTGCTGATCGCGTCGAATCCGCTCACGCCCACCCCCTTCATGCTGGTCTCGGTGCTGATTTCCCTGGCGATGGTTCCGATAGTGGTTTCCGCACAGCAACTACCCGAGCGCGCCGTATCCCGCAAAGTGCGGTTGCCCGACCTTTACCACAATTCGCCGCTCGGCGTGGTGGGAGTCATCATGTCAGGCCTGATCTCCGCCATCGTTTTCTCCATGGGCCCGGTGTATGCACGCCTCAGCGGCCTGGCAACCACGAGTGTTGCCATGTTCATGGCGGTGAGCATTCTCGCCGCCGTCGCAACCCAATACCCCGTCGGCCGGCTGTCGGATCGCATGGATCGCCGCACGGTGATCGCCGGCGTTTGTGCGCTCGCGATGATGGTTGCGGGCAGTATCGTCGTGTTCCCCGCAATACCGCATGGCGCGTTCCTCACGCTCGCGGCCCTGTTCAGCGGGCTCGTCCTCACGCTCTATTCGCTTTCCGTGTCCCACGTCAACGATAAACTCGAACCCGCGGAGATGGTCGCGGCGAGCAGCACTCTTCTCCTCCTGAACGGTTCCGCTGCGGTCATCGGTCCCATGCTCGCGGGCAGCCTGATGGAGGCTTTCGGGCCGCCGGCCTACTTCGCGACACTCGCGGCCCTCACCGGTGCGCTCGCGGTATTCGATCTGTGGCGCAAATCTCGACGCAGGCCGGTGCCGCCCTCCCAGAAAGGACCGTTCGTCCGCGCAGAGCCCAGGGCGTGACGACGGGCGAGACAGCCTATCGGGACCTGACTGTTGAGATCTGACCGCTGGGGCCTGACTATGGGCGCTTCAGTCCTTGATCGGCTTCACGCAGCCACTCGTCGCGGTCGGCCGCGGCGGGCAACGCCAGTGCCGCGTCGCGCGCGCGCGCATAGTTTTCCCGGGCGCCGTTCACATCCCCCGTTTTCGCCGACGCCTCCGCGAGCGCAAGCAGGTTGGGCGGATACAGCGGCTGTAGCCCTACGGCGCGGCGCGCGGCAGCCAATCCCGCTTCGGCGTCGCCGGGCCCCAAGGGCCATCCCGGCGCGCGGACCAACACCAGGGCCCGCACGCGCGCCGGCCCTGCCTGGTCGTAGTTGGGATCCGCGGATTCGGCGCGCCCCAGAACATCGAGCATGTTATTCAGGATTGTGCCCGCGCGCGTGGGATACGCGCGCGCCTCGAGTCCGAACGCCACCGCCCGACCATACAGACAGGCCGCTGCCTGCGGCTCGCGCGCGAGGCAGGCAGCCGCATGGCGGTCCGCCTCCCCGGCCAAGCCGGCGCGAATCTTCGAGTCAGATTCACGATCGCTGCGCTTTGCGTCCGCCTCGATTGCCGCGGCCAGTGCGGGGACCGAGGATGGCTCCTCGATCGGGACGGTCGGCGTCGGTCGCGGCAGCGCCGCGCATCCGGCGACCGCGAGCATCAGAAGTCCCGGCCAAAGCCCTTTCGTCACGGAGCTGCCGTGTGCGACGGCAGCTTGGGCAGTACGAAGCCGTGCAGGAGCAATGGCCCCAATGACTCGGCACTCCCCGGCGCGCGACCCATCTTGAGCAGCCCCGTCTGCAGGGCTCGCGCACGGTCCGCCGTCACGCGGGAGCCGACCACCGCGATGATGGCAACGGGGAGCTCGGGGGACTGCATCACTGCTTTGAGCCCGCTCGCGAACGGCAGGCTCGGAAGCGCCGCCGACTGAGTCTGATCGAGCAATGCCGCGACCGGTTCGCCGGCGGCAACCCTTCTCAAGGCGCTGAGTATCTGTCCGGTCGCCTCGATCTTGACGTCGGGCGGCAGCGTCCAGCCTTGGAGGGCGCTATGCCGCACGAAATTCGGAGCATAGCCCGCAACGCTGAGTATCGTGTAGCCTGCCATCGATTTGGAATCGGTGACGAGGCCGGATTTTGCAACCAGGGTCCACCGCTGCTGCGGACCGATGTCCGCCACGTCGGCCTGCGCGAGCGGCGTCAAATGCAGTTGAGCCGCATGCTCGACGAAGAACGGATAGGGTACGAAGGCGAGCACCGCATCGGCTTGCCCAAGTTTCGCGAGTCCGCCTTGCTCGGTGGGATCGTAGACGGCCGCAAGACTTCCCGAGGGCCAGCCGGACACGGTCACGGCGGCGCGCGCGAATTGGTCGACGAGGGCTTGGGCGTCGCCCGCTCCGCCGGGATACCCGGGAGCACAGAACACGAGAGTCGACAGTGCTGCTGCTAAGAGTGTACTCATGCGTTTAGGCTATCATGCAACGGCGCCAAGGGCCCCCCGGCCGGAAGGAATGCGCTTTTGTTCATGAGTGTGCCTGCTTCACCGAAGGTAGTTCAACCCTTCCTCTTCGTTCTGCGAGCCCGAGCCTGGATCGCCGGCGCATTCCTGCTGCTCGCAGCGGCGGGCATCTATGGCGCCCTGCGGGTGCCCGATGATCCCGCCATCGATCGTCTGATCGTGGCCGGCGACCCCGTCGCGCTCGCCACGCGCGACTTCGATCGCCTGTTTCCCGAGGGGGATCAGGCGCTCATCATGCTGGAAGCGGCGGATCCCTTGAGCCTTGCCACGCTGCGCGCCGCCGCCGGACTCGAGCGCGAACTCGCCAGGATTCCGCGTGTCGCCGCTCACAGCCTCCTCGACTTCAACCGCCGCGCGGACTCGGCGGGCGAAATCACCGACATCGAGGCCGGGCATCTGCGGACGTTCGCGACGGGGACGCCGCTGTTCCGCCGCGCCGGGCTGCTGGGCGAGCACTACTTCGGCATTGCGCTGGAGCTCAGCGTGAACTCTGCCGAGGAGCGCAATCGCGCTCTGGCGGCGATCGATGCGCTCGTTCTACCCCTCGAGGCAACCGGCGGACCGTTCACCAAGGTCCGGCGGGTCGGATCACCGTGGCTCGATGCCTGGCTCGAGCGCCAAACCGGCGCGGCGACGGCGCACTTCATGCCTCTGTTCGGCATTTTCCTGATGACGCTGGTGCTCATCATCTATCGCTCCTGGCGCGCGCTCGCGGCCATCATTCTCACGCTCGGCGCCCTCGTCGCGATGGCCATGGGACTCGCTCATCTCTTCGGCTGGTCGCACACGGTCATCTCCACCCTCGTGCCGCTGACCGTGATGGTCACGACGACCGCCACGCTCGTATACATTCATTCCCGCTATATCGAACCGGATGATTCGCCGACTCTTCTCGAGCACCATGCGCGTGCGCTCGCGAATAAATTTCTGCCCTGTACCGCCTCGATGTTCGCGACCGCCGTCGGCTTCGGCGCCCTTGCGATCTCGGACATTCGTCCGGTGCGCGAGATGGGCCTTTGGACCGCGTCAGGGCTCATCGTGGCGTGGATAGGATGCTTCACTCTGTTTCCGGCCCTGCAGTCGCTGCTGCGCACCCCGATGCGCTCCGAGCAAGCCCCCGCCGGCAAGTGGTTTCCGGCTTTCGTCGACAAGCTGGTCCCGGCGAGCCGCCGCCACCGCTGGCCGCTGGTCGGCGGCGCCCTCGTGTTGATGCTGTGCGGAGCGGCCGCCCTGTTCGGCATTCCCGGCGTGTTTGCACCCATTGCACTCGAAATGGATGTGCTGACCTACGTCAATCCCAGCGAGCGCGTGGCGCAGGACACCCGCCAATTCGAGCAGTCGAACGGACTCGATGTCGTAGAGCTTTGGCTGCAGACTCCGCCCGGCCAGGCATTGGACGCCGACTTCCTGCGCGCCCTGGAGCAGCTGACCCGCCGGCTCGAGAGCGATCCGCGTATTACCGCCGTCGACGGCCCGACGTCGGTGCTGCGGTGGGCGCGCTATGTCGAAACGGGATCGGATGAGCTGCCGACATCGGCCTCCGCCTGGCCGAAGCTCGCCTCGGACCTCGAGCAGATCATGCTGACCGAGCCCGGAGCGCGCCAGTATGTCGATGTGACCGATCTGGCCAATGTGCGGATCAGCATCCGCGGGCGCGCGAAGCTCTTTGGCCGGGTCGGTGCGATACGCACGTTCGTGGAAAAGGAGTGGTCCGCCGCCCAGGCGGCGGAGCCGGCGCTGCGCGCCGTGCGCGGCAGCGTGGTCGGCAAGGGAGTGCTCGGCGCCGAGATCACCCAGCGCCTCAGCCCCACCCTCGCGCAGAGCTTCGCACTGACGGCGAGCGTCATCTTTCTCGCGTTCTTGCTGGTGTTTCGCAGCCCCTCGGCGACGTTGATGACGATGATTCCGTCGCTGTTCGCAATCCTGTGCGTGTTTCTGGTGATGCGCCTGGCGGGCATCCCGCTCAACATCGCGACCATCCTCATCGGCTCGACGGTGTTGGGCGCGACCGAGAACGACCAGATTCACTTCTTCTACCATTTTCAGGAAGGCCGCTCGACCGGCACGACTCACGGCGCTCTGCAGCACGCCTTGCTGATCGCCGGCCGCCCGATTCTGTTTGCGACTCTCATCAATGCCAGCGGCTTTCTGGCGCTGGCGCTTTCGGACCTCCCGCCCATGCGCGAGTTCGGAATCGTTTCCGCGTCGGCATTCGTCCTCGCATTGCTCGCCGACTTCACCGCATTGCCGGGCGCGTTGTGGATTCTGAGCCGATTCGACCGCGAGAACGCGCGACTCGAGCGCCGGAATGCCGCTTGAGCCGTTCATTGGCGTCAGCGCGAAAGTCAAATACGCCGCCGCCCTGAGCGGCGGCGCGTGGGCGGCCTACTTCCTGAGCTGTGCGATGAAGGCGCGGGCCGCCGGCCCCGGCGGCCCGTCCTTGCGGTAGACCACCTTCATCGGCATCACCGTATCGCGCGGCAGACCCTCGACGCGAATCTTGACCAGAGCGCCACTGTCGAGGTCCGTCTTGACCATGTGCAGGGCCATATGCCCCCAACCCAGGCCTGCCTTCAGAAAGGCATGCTTGGCCCCCAGATCCGCGAGCCTCCACGTCAAGGCTGACAGCACGCCGAAGTCGCGTCCCTGGGACAGAGCGGTTCGATCGGTGAGGACCAGCTGCACGTGCTTCTTGATGATGGAGGCGGAAATGAGGCCCCGGCGATTTGCGAGTGGATGAGTGGGACTTACGACGGAGACCAGGTCGAGCTCGCGCAAGGGTTCCACCTGCAGTTCGTCCGTGAGGACCGGCAGCGTGCCGACCACGCCGATGTTGCAAATCCGATCCACCACCAGCTTCATCACGCCGCCCAACGCCTCGACATAGAGCCGCAGCGGCGTGTGCGGGTAATCTTTCTTGCACTGAGCCGCCGCGCTCGTCAAGCTGTCCATCGGGTACATCACGTCCATCGCGACGGAGAGCTCGGGCTCGAGACCCTCCCGCATCGCCCGCGCCCGGGCCTTGAAGCCATCAATCGTGTCGGCCACGGCACGGGCGTCGAGCAGCAGGCTTTTACCTGCGTCGGTGAGCTGCGGGTAACGGGCCGCGCGATCGAACAGCTTCACCCCGAGCTGTGCCTCGAGATTCGCGAGGGTCTGGCTGACCACCGATTGCGCCCGCCGGAGCTTTCGCCCGGCGGCCGAGAAGCTGCCTTCATCGACTGCCGCAATGAAGGTCCGAAGCTGGTCCAGCGTAACTCCATCAAGCATATCCATCGCTCCAGACGATAGGTCTGTTCTAGAAATATAGGCTTCTCAGATGTAGCGCGAGCCCTTACTCTACCCCCATCGTATTTTTTTGGCAGAGCCATGAACAACGCCGCAGCCGTACGCACCTTGATTCCGGAAACCACGCCGGCGCCGCGCCGGATCGCTTTCCGCACCGGCGGCAGGAGGCACGGCGAAATTACTCGCCTGGCCAGTCCTTCCGATATCGGAGAGTTGATCAAGCCGTTTGTGTTCCTCGACCACGCCGTGGTCGTGCCGACCGGCAAGCCGATGTTCGCGATCCACCCGCACTCGGGCATCGCCACCGTCACGACCATGCTGAGCGGCGGAATCTCCTATGAAGACACGACCGGCAAGAAGGGCGAACTTCCAGCCGGCGGCGTCGAATGGATGAAGGCCGGCAACGGTGTCTGGCACGACGGCAACGTACTGCCAGGTGAAACCGCACGCCTCTTTCAACTCTGGCTCGCCCTTCCGCCCGCGCTGGAGAATTCGCCGCCCGAAAGCCAGTACATCCCGCCAGCCGAGACCCGGCAGGATGGGCCGGTCCGCGTCATCCTCGGCCGCCACGGATCGGCCATGAGCGCCATCCGCGCGCCTGAAGGCATCAACTACTTCCATGTTCGACTGCGCGGTGGAGAGACGTGGCGATATATGCCGCCTGCCGGACACAACGTTGCGTGGCTGGCGATCGACAAGGGCCTCCTGAACGCGTCCGAGCCGATCGAGGCCGGGCAACTCGCCGTGTTCGAGGAATCCGACGGGGCACCCATTGAGCTGCAAGCCAAGGGTGAGACGTCGTTCGTCATCGGCTCCGCGGTCAAGCACCCCCATCCACTGGTCCTCGGCTACTACTCGGTGCACACCAGCATGGCCGCGCTCGCCCAGGGCGAGGCCGAGATCCGGCGCATTGGAAATCGGCTGCGCGCAGGAACGCTGGCTTGAGCACGCCTGACGTGTCGGCGCTTTTCGCGCCGGGTGCGAAGGGCCACCCCGAACCCGACTCTGGCGGCGTAGTCGCAAGACGCCTCACGCCGGTCTCGACAGGGCCATGCTGATCGCCCGTCCGTTGACGATCAAGGCGCCGATCAGCGAGGCCGCCGCGGCGGCCAGGGCACCGTAGGCGGTCACGCTCAGCGCGCAAATCAGCACCACCGCGACGGCACCGGACCCGACGGCGACGCCGATCCGCCGTGCATTCCACTCCACCACAGCCTGCCGCACCGCTGGACGACCGACGCCATTTACCCACTGCACGCCCAGAAGAAGCGCATACACCGTCAACTGCGAATCGTAAGGCTTCCCGTAAAGCGCCAGGGTTGCCGACGCCGACAACAGCAGCGGCACCACGAACGCTGAGCTGTAGACCAACGCCACCGCGAGCTGCCTGAGCAGCAGGTGCCGAGGTGCCTGGACCGGCTGCGTAGCCTTCAAGGTTTCGCGGCCGCCTGTCAGGTTCAATGCCGGCAGAAAGATATCCACGATGAGTGCCGTGCGCGCGGCCACGGCATATTGCGCCATCTGCATCGGCGGCGCCCAGACGGCCAGGACGCACAGGGGTCCCCACAACAGCAACCCGCGCGCAAGGCCGATCAATTCCCGCGAGTCCACCCCTTGCAGTGCTGCACGGCAAATCGGCAGGGCGCCCTCGCCTTGCGCGGTCGGGAAGGCACGCCGGGCGAGCGCTACCGCCACTCCCGCAGAAACCAGGCTCCCCAGGAAGAACGCCCAGGAGTAAAGCGCGAGCGGCGCGTCGGACGGTGCGAGCACCACCGCAAGAAGTATGGAAAGGTTCAAGGCATAAGCGGCCACGACGATGCCGAGTGTCCGATTGGCCGCCCGCAGCGTCTCGCCCAACAGACTGGACAGGCTGACGCAGGGAAGGGCAAGCACGAACGGCAGATAGGTCTGCAAGAGGGTTTGCAGCTGAGGCGCCCGGATGTCCAGGTCGGCCGTCACGACCAAAAGAACTGCGCACAGGAGGCTGGACCGCAGCAGCATCCGCCGCGCGAGCTGCATCAGTAGTACGCCATTGGGAATGCCGGTGGTTGTGGCGCGCCGCCCGATGATGTGCTGCGCCATGTAGATCTCGTACTTGCCCCGCAAGAGCGTGCTCAGGCCCAAGGCGATCACGAACCCGCGAAAGTAGACCCCTGCCTCCTCCGGTGTCAGAGCATGTACCACCGCCCAGGTCGAGAGAAACTGGAGCGCCGCGCCCAAAAAGCGCAGCAAGAGTTCTCCGATCCACGGATGCGCAGCGGTGGTGGAGCGCTCCCCCCCGGTTGCTGCAGTCCCCGCCATGCCAGTTGCCCTCTTGCCCAGCCAAACATACACCCACGGCGGCCTAGGAAGTAGATGGGCCCGAATTCGCGGGTAAGATCTCAGAACGGCTAAGGGTCGAGGGTCGTTTGAGCAGTTGCGGCGTGCTCCAGCAGTCCTCCACCCAGGGCTTTGTACAGGGTCACGAGGTTTTGCAGGCGCAAGAGCCGCACGGTTTGCAACTGCTGCCGAGCAGCATAGAGCGTGCGCTGCGCATCGAGCGCGCTCAGATAGCTGTCAACGCCGCCTCGGTAGCGCATGTCGGCCAGCCGATATGCCCTCTCCGAAGCGGTCACCAGAGCTTGCTGAGCCGTGAGCTGCTCATCGAGCGTGCCGCGGGCGACCAGCGCATCGGCGACCTCGCGGAAGGCGGTCTGAATCGCCTTCTCGTACTGCGCGACCGCGGTATCGCGAGCGAGCTTGGTCGCCTCGAGGTTGGCGACGTTGGCACCGCCCGCGAAGATCGGGACGCTGATCTGCGGCGAGAAAGTCCAGGCGCGCGAACTGCCCTTGAAGAGGCCCGAGAGCTGCGTGCTCTCGGTGCCGAAATTGCCCGTGAGTGTGATGGCGGGCAGGAACGCCGCACGCGCCGCGCCGATCCGTGCGTTGGCGGCCATGAGCTGATGCTCGGCTGCGAGTACATCGGGCCGGCGCACCAGCACGCCGGACGGAATGCCTTCTTCGAGCTCGGCTACCATGTTTCCGCGGTCCAGGCCGCCGGAAAAATCGATGCCGTCCGGGATCGGTGCGCCGAGCAAGAGCTGCAGCGCATCGCGATCCAACGCCTGCTGCCGGTTGTACTGGGCGAGGTTGGCCCGAGCCGTATCCACCGTGCTTTCGGCCTGGCGCAGCGCGAGCTCCGTGGTCGCGCCGCCGCTGAACAATTTCTGCGTCAGCGCGTAGGAATCCTCCTGGCTCTTCAACGTGTCATGGGTGATGTCGAGCAGGGTCTGATCGGCGAGTACCGTGACATAGGCGGTGGCGACTTCGGCCACCAGGGTGAGCTGCACGCTGCGCCTCGTCTCGCCCGAGCTGAAGTACTGCTGCAGGGCTGCATGGCTCAAGCTACGGATGCGGCCGAAAAGATCCAGCTCGTAATTCGTGAAGCCGACTCCGACGTCATAGGTGCGCGCGGTAATCCCGCTGGGCGGAGCGCCTGCCGTCCCGCCGCCGGCTCCCCCCGCCACGCCTCCGGAAGGAATCTGACCCTCCAGCACACTGAGGGGAATTCTGTTTACCTGCTCGACGGCGCTGGCATCGATGGTCGGAAACAGCGAGGCGCGCTGGATGCGGTATTGCGCCTGAGCGCTTTGCACACTCAGAGCCGCGACACGCAGGTCGCGGTTGTTGGCAAGCGCCAGTGCGATCACCTGCTGAAGCTGCGGATCGGGAAAGAACTCGCGCCAGCCGATGTCGGCGGCGGCCGTGCCACCCGCTGTACCTCCTTGGAGCGCCGGCACAGGCGATTCCGGGCGGTCATAATGCGGCTCCAAGGTGCAACCGCCGAGCAGAGCGGCCACCGCCGCGGCGAGAACACAGGTGCTTCTGCAAGCCATCATCTTCAGCTCTCCGAAGCCGGCGCCGGGGACTGCGGCGGCAGCGGGGGCAGCGCCACCTCCTCGCGCCTGCGACGATCGCCGAACACCGAGCGGATACTCACGAAGAACACCGGTACGAGGAACACGGCGAGCACCGTGGCCGTCACCATGCCGCCGATCACACCGGTGCCGATGGCGATGCGCCCGCCGGCGCCGGCACCGGTGGCGATCGCCAGCGGCAGCACGCCCAGGATGAAGGCCATCGAGGTCATGAGGATCGGCCGCAGGCGCTGGCGGGCCGCCGCGACCGTCGCCTCGATCAGATGCATGCCGCGCTCGTGGTTTTCCAGCGCGAACTCCACGATCAGGATCGCGTTCTTGGCCGAAAGTCCCACCGTGGTGAGCAGGCCCACCTGAAAGAAGACGTCGTTGCCGAGTCCGCGCCAGAGCGTGGCGGTGATGGTGCCGATGATGCCGAGCGGCACCACCAGCATCACCGAGAAAGGTATCGACCAGCTCTCGTACAGCGCCGCGAGGCACAGAAACACGACGGTGAGCGAGATGGCATACAGCGCGGGCGCCTGCGAGCCGGAGCGTTTCTCCTCGTAGGAGAGGCCGGTCCACTCGTAGCTCACGCCCTTGGGCAGCTTCGTCACCGCCGCCTCCATGGCGGCGAGCGCATCCCCGGTGCTCCTGCCGGGTGCAGGGGCGCCCAGGAATTCAAGCGCAGCCGTGCCGTTATAGCGCTCCAACTTGGGAGAGCCCACGATCCAGTGCGCCGAGGCGAAGGTCGAGAAGGGCACCATTTGGCCCGCGCCGTTGCGCACGTACCAGAGACCCAAGTCCTGCGGCAGCATGCGCGAGCCGGCATCGCCCTGCAGGAACACCCGCTTGACGCGGTTGCGGTCGACAAACTGGTTCACGAAAGCCGAGCCCCAGCCGGCGCCGAGGGTATTGTTGATGTCGCCGATGGCGAGGCCGAGCGCGCTCGCCTTTTCCCAGTCGATGTCGAGTTTGTACTGCGGCTCATCATCGAGGCCGTTCGGCCGTATCATGCCGATCGCCGGGTCCTTGCGCGCCAACCCCAAGAGCTGAGCGCGCGCCTGCATCAGCGCCGCATGGCCGAGGTTGCCGCGGTCCTCCAGCTCGAAGTCAAATCCCGTGGCGTTGCCGAGCTCGAGCGCGGCCGGCGGCGCGAATGCGAACACGAACGCCCCCCGGATCCGCTGGAAGCGCTGGTTGGCGCGCTCCACCAGGGCAAACACGGAGTTCTTTGCCCCCGCCCGCTCCGACCAGTCCTTCAAGCGGACGAATACCACGCCCGCGTTTTGCCCGCGGCCGCCGAAGCTGAAGCCGTTGACCGTGAACACGCCGCTCACCAGATCTTTCTCATCCCCGAGGAAGTAGTCGCGCGCCTCATTGAGCGCCCGCTGCGTGAGCTCGCTGGCAGTGCCCGGCGGCGCCGCCACCTGGACGAACAAAAAGCCCTGATCCTCATCCGGCAGGAAGGATCGCGGCACGCGCACGAACAGGAGGCCCATCGCCACTACGATGACCCCATACACCACGAGGTAGCGCCGGGTGCGCCCCGTGACATGAGCGACTCCGCGCTCGTAGCCGCGATTCATCCGGGTGAAGCCGCGATTGAACCAGCCGAAGGCCCCGCGCTCGCGCTCGTGGGCCTCCGCGACCCGGGGCTTGAGGAGCGTCGCGCACAATGAAGGCGTGAAGATCAGCGCCACCATCACCGACAGAGTCATGGCCGAGACGATGGTGATGGAAAACTGACGGTAGATGACACCCGTGGAGCCCCCGAAGAAGGCCATGGGCAGGAACACCGCCGATAGCACCAGGGCGATGCCGACCAGGGCGCCCGTGATCTCGGTCATCGAGCGTCGCGTCGCATCCCTCGGTGAGAGCTTCTCCTCCTCCATCACGCGCTCGACGTTCTCCACCACGACGATTGCATCGTCCACCAAGAGACCGATGGCGAGCACCATGCCGAACATGGTCAGCGTGTTGATGGAGTATCCCGCGGCGGCGAGAATACCGAAGGTGCCCAAGAGCACCACGGGGACGGCGATGGTGGGAATCAGCGTGGCCCGGAAGTTCTGCAGGAAGAGGTACATCACCAGAAACACCAGCACGATCGCCTCGAACAGCGTCTTCACGACCTCATCGATGGAGACGCGCACGAAGGGCGTGGTGTCATAGGGATAAATGAGCTTGAGGCCGGGCGGAAAGAACGGCGCCAGCTTGTCCATGGTGGCGCGCACCGCGTTGGCTGTGTCCAGAGCGTTCGCGCCTGTGGCGAGCTTCACGGCCAGGCCCGCCGCCGGCTTGCCGTTGTACTCGGTGTGGACCGCATAGTTCTCGGCGCCGAGGCCGATGCGGGCGACGTCCCGCAGCCGCACCTGCGAGCCGTCGGTGTTCACCTTGAGCAGCACGCGACCGAACGCCTCCGCACTGGTGAGGCGCTCGGGGCCGATGATGGTGGCGTGCAGGCGCTGTCCCCTCACGGAGGGAAGCCCTCCCAGCTCCCCGGAAGGAACCTGCAGGTTCTGCACCTGCAGCGCGTTGTTGACGTCCGTCGGTGTCAGCCCATAGTTGTCGAGCTTCACCGGATCCAGCCAGATGCGCATCGCGTACTGGGTGCCGAACAGCTGATAGTCACCGACCCCGGGTGTGCGGCTCACCGGATCCTGTACGTAAGAGGCGATGTAGTCGCTCACGTCCTCGCTGCGCATCGAACCATCGGTCGAGTAGAAGCCGATCACGAGCAGGAAATTGCGGGTGGCCTTGGCGACGCGCAGCCCCGCCTGCTGCACTTCGACCGGCAGGAGCGGGGTAGCGAGCTGCAACTTGTTCTGCACTTGCACCTGGGCGATGTCGGGATTCGTACCCTGCTCGAAGTAGAGCGTGATGGTCACGCTTCCATCGGCATCGCTTTCGGATCCGAAATAGAGCAGGTGATCGATGCCGCTCATCTGCTGCTCGATGACCTGCGTGACGGCGCTTTGCACGGTGCTGGCCGAGGCGCCGGGATAGGTCACCTGGATGGAAATGGCGGGCGGGGCGATGCTCGGATACTGCGCGATGGGCAGCGTCGTGATGGCGAGTGCGCCCATCAGCATGACGACGATGGCAAGTACCCAGGCAAAGACCGGACGGTCGATGAAGAAGTTGACCATGGCCGGCGCCTACTTTGCGGACGCCTGAACGCTCGCGCCTTGCGGCTGCGCCGTCTTCTCATCCGGCGGCCGGTACTCCTCGGGCACGACCTTGGCGCCGGGCTTCGCCGACTGTATCCCCTCGACGATGACGCGGTCCCCGGGCTTGAGCCCCGAAGTCACCAACCATTGATCACCGAGCGCGCGATCGGTCTTGAGGGTCCGTAGCTCGACGGTATTGTCCGAACCCACCACGAGTGCATTGGGCTCACCCTTCTGATCGTGGCTGATGCCCTGCTGCGGCGCCAGCACGGCACCCTGACGCACGCCTTCCTGGATCTCCTCGCGCACGAACATGCCCGGCAAGAGTAGACGCTCGGGATTGGGCATCAGCGCACGCAGCGTGACCGAGCCCGTGCCCTCGTCCACCGTCACCTCGGAAAACTCCATGGTACCGGAGTGGACATAGGCGCTGCCGTCTTCCAGCCGTAGCCGCACCTGGGCCTGTCCCGCCTCGTTTTCCTTGAGCAGTCCCGCGGCAGCCTCCCTCTTCAAGCGCAGCAGGGTCGTGGTGGGTTGGGTCACGTCCACGTACACCGGGTCGAGCTGTTGGACGGTGGTGAGCGCGGTGGCTTGATTGGCGGTGACCAGCGCCCCTTCCGTGATCAACGAGCGGCCGATGCGGCCCGTGATCGGAGACAGCACTCGGGTGTAGATCAGATTGATGCGCGCCGTTTCCACCGCTGCCTGTGCCTGCAGGTGCGAGGCCATGGCATTGTCGTAATCCTGCTTGCTGACTGCGTTCGCTTCGACCAGCGGCTTGTAGCGTTCCGCGAGTGCCCGGGCGGAGGCATCCGCCGCGACGGCGCCGTCGTAACTGGCCTGATAGGGCGCCGGGTCGATCTGGTAGAGCTGCTGCCCTGCCTTGACGTCGCTGCCCTCGACAAAGAGCCGCTTCAGAATGATGCCGTTGACCTGCGGTCGCACGTCGGCGGTACGGTAGCCCGTCACGCGTCCGGGAAGCTCGGTGGTGATCGGCACCGCCTGAGCTTGCAGGGTGACCACCGAAACTTTCGGCGGCGGCGGGGCCGGCGGCGGAGCCTCGTGCTCACAACCAGCGAGCAGCACCAAGCTCAAGGCGGCGAGGCGCACCGCGACCCCTGCGGCGAGGCGGACGCGCGGATGCCGGAGCCCACTCGGGTCTCGGAATGTTTCGACACCGGCCTTCACCGCCGCCATAGGCAGCCTCCCTTGTATCATGGTCGCAGTTTGTCTCAATGTGCAATCACCGGCCCGCGATGCCGGGAATGACTATCTTTCCGGCCACAACTATCGTGGGCCAGAGAATGTTCGTCAAGCCGGCCGCCACGGCCACCTTCTGCGGCCCGCCGACGGAAGGGTGATCATGTCTCCGCCGATTCCACCGTCGAGATCCCGATCATTTGGTTCTGGTAGAGACGAGCGCACTTGCGCCGCCGCCTGCGTGGGTCCCGCGTGAAATCTGGGTGCGAATGCGGCTAGAATGCGCTCCCAAGACTTGCCGCTCGGAACAGGCTCAGCTTACATTGGTCCATGCGTCAAGTACGAATCTCGGCTGCGCGCCTTGCCCACCTGTTGCCACTCCGCGTCGGTTCGCCGAGGCATACGGCGCGTTTTCCGCTCACCACCGTCGCCGGACCTGGTTATGAATGACTCGTTCGAGGCACGGTTGCAGGCTACTCTCAATGTGATTCCAGCGAACACGTGGTACGCGGCGCCGACCGGCGCTCTCACCTTCGTGAATGAGCGGGCCGCCGACTTCATGGGTCTGCCGACGGATCATCCCCTGAGGTTCGGGAGCGACATGGGCGCCGCCTGGGACTCCCATATCCCGCTGTTGCATCCGGACGATCACGACGAGGCGCGCAGGGCATGGTCAAACTGCCTCAGAACCGGCTCCGCAGGTGAGAGCACCTTCCGGGTGCTCAACGCTCGAGGAGAATACCGCTGGCGTATCAGCCGGGTCGAACCTCTCCGGGCGGACGATGGAACGTTGCTCTATTGGATCGGCCTCAATTTCGATATCGAAGAACTCAAGCAAGCGGAATTCTATCTCGCCGAGGCACAGCGGCTTGCGCACACCGGTAGCTGGTCAATCGACGCTGCCGGTTTCGAGTATTGGTCCTCCGAGGTGTTCCAGATCCACGGCCTGAAGCCTGGCCGCAAAGCGCCGAGCATCCCTGAATACATGGCGCTCGTGCATCCCGAAGATCGGGAATTCGTGGCGCAAGAAATCAAGAAAATACTGGCCGACCACACCGCATTCGACTTTACGAAGCGAATCGTGCGTCCGGACGGCGCGGTTCGCCATGTTCGCTGTGTCGGCACGCCGACGCTCAACGGGCGTGGGTTTGTGGGAACCGAGATAGATGTCACGGAGCAAGAGGAATTGACGCAGGCACTGCGCAAGAGCGTTGAGGAAGCACAAAGAGCGAAAGACAAGCTTGCGGAACAGGAGAAGGAGCTTCGGCAAGTACTCGACTTGGCCCCACAAATGGTAGCGGTATTCGGAGCCAACCGAGAACGCATTTACGCGAACAGCGTAGCGCTCGACTACGATGGTGCCACCCTCGAGGAGTGGCGGCGGAAAAGCGTTGACGATGAGATACATCCTGACGATGTGGAGCGCGTGAAAGCAGCGGCTGCGCGTGGATGGTCGACTCGCTCTGCTTATGAGCTGGAGCTGCGCATCCGCAAAAGTGATGGAACGTACCGCTGGTTCCAGGCGCGTTACAACCCGCTGCGCGTCGATGAGGAGCAGCCGTCGCGTTGGTATGTAGCGTGTACGGATATCGAGGATCGCAAGAAAACCGAGGAGCGGCTGGAACGAGAGAACGTTGCCCTACGGGAGGAAATCGACAAGACCTCGATGTTCGAGGAGATTGTTGGTACGTCGCCCGCGCTGACCGCCGTGCTTTCGCGCGTATCCAAGGTTGCCGGTGTCGATTCGACGGTACTCATCACGGGCGAAACCGGCACCGGCAAGGAACTTGTCGCCCGCGCCATCCACAGGCGGTCTGGCCGTGCCTCGAGGGCCTTCGTAGCCGTGAACTGCGCCGCCATTCCGCGCGAACTGATTGCCTCGGAACTCTTCGGCCATGAAAAGGGCGCGTTTACGGGAGCCACACAACGGCGAATCGGCCGCTTCGAACTGGCCAATGGCGGGACCCTGTTTCTCGACGAGGTGGGTGAACTGCTGCCCGACACTCAGGCGGCTCTGCTCCGGGTGCTGCAGGAACGGGAACTGGAGCGCGTCGGGGGAAGAGAGCCTATTCACGTCGACGTTCGCGTCATCGCCGCCACGAATCGTGATTTGATCGATGCGGTCGCCGGTGCGAGTTTCCGCCCGGACCTCTTTTATCGACTGAACGTCTTTCCGCTGGAGATGCCCTCGTTGAGGGAACGGAAACAGGATATCCCGGTGCTGGTGGAGTACTTCATTCATCGCTACGCCCGGAAGGCGGGCAAGACGTTCCGGCGCGTCAACAAGCGGACACTCGACCGCCTTCAATCTTATCCGTGGCCGGGGAACGTGCGCGAGTTGCAGAACGTGATCGAGCGTTCGGTGGTCGTGTGCGACGGCGACGAATTCACCGTGGACGAGAGTTGGCTGTCGAGAAGAGTCGCGGTCAAAGGCACGCGCGCGCTGCCGCGCACGCTGGCTGCACACGAGAAGGCGCTCATCGAGGGGGCGCTGCGTGCGAGCGACGGACGGGTGTTCGGACCATCGGGGGCCGCGGCACGGCTTGGGATTCCTCGTTCGACACTCGAATCGCGAATACGCGCGCTCAAGATCGACAAGAGTCGCTTCCGGCTGCGGCCCGCCAAGATCAGTCAGTAACCTTTTGCCCAGTTTCTCGCCATTGGCGATATATCGCCAATGCGGCGACTCGTCAAGGCCCTTAAATTCAGCTACTTGAGGCTGGCCCAAGAATTGCAGCGTCCGGTGCGGGAGCGCCGAGAATCGATGCTGAAGGTCCAACGCACGGCAAACGGCAAGGTGGTCTTCGTTGTGAGCGGTCGACTCGAAGTCGACAGCTTGCGCGAGCTGGCCGCTCTGCTGGCGCTGGAGTCTTCGACGCGGGCTGTCATCCTGGAGCTCGAGGATCTTGTTCTCGTGGATCGTGATGCTGTTTGCTTCCTACGGGCATGCACGGAGAAGGGTATCGAGCTTCGCAACTGTCCGCGGTATATCCGAATCTGGATGGCGGGCGATGAAGGTCTGATGTGATGGAGCGCACTTGCCTCGGCGAAATTTGATGGCCGCGCGGGACTGGTGGGACTATCTGAAGGGGCACTTCGGTGAAACGTTAGCGGGTGCGGGTCCAAGCGGAGGGTGGAGGGCACATGAGGAACGATGAGCATGGCGAAACAGGGACCTTCGACTACCCCGCTCCAAATGGTCAAGAGATGGATGCGCATATAGGTACGCTGGACTCACCGGAAACTCCGCTGCACGAGACGATGACCCATGAGTTGTCGGTCGTGGCGGCGCAGCTCGTCGAAGCTGCATGCAAAGCTCGTGACGGTGACCGCGAAGCGACGAGTGCGCACATTGCGCACGCAGTCGCGCTCCTTCGCGGAAAGCCGGGCCTCGGTCCGAGCGGCATCCATGTGCCATCCAATTTGGAGACACACGTCGCACGCGGCGGTCTCCCGGCATGGCAGACGCGCAGAGTCTTCGCACACGTGGAAGCCAATCTATGCAAAAGGATTCCCATTCTGGAGCTCGCCCGGCTCCTGGGCCTCAGCGCAAGCCACTTCTGCCGCGCATTCAAATGCACGTTTGGTGTTTCACCACGCGACTATGTGCTGCGCCGGCGCATCGAGGTAGCCCAGGGACTGATGCTGACGACGTCCGAGTCCCTTAGCTCGATTGCGTTCAGGTGCGGGATGTGCGATCAGCAGCACTTCACCCGCTCTTTCCATCGGATAGTCGGCGAGACGCCGTACGCATGGCGCCGTACTCGGCGAGGCGCGCTGGGAATCGACTGACCTTGCTGCGACTGCGAATGGAGCGTCATATCCAGCGGCGGAACGTCGCGGCGGCACCGGCCGCCGAAATCGAAGCGCTCTGCGATCGCGTGACTGCACGGTACGTAAAACGCCCCAAGATCATGGGTACCGCGATTCCACACAGGAGCGGCTCATTTGTGAGCAGACTATGACTACGATCACCCTCGATGCGAAGCTGTTCAGATCCTGTCTCATGAGCTGCACGATTGTCGCGGCGTGGGGATATTCCGTCGCGGTTTACGCCCAAACACCTTCGCCCTTGCAGGAATGGCAATATTCGAGCGGTCTCATTCTGGAGAGGATGTTCGAATCACCCGTGCCGGACATTCGCGCGGTGGCCGGTGTAGGGGCGGAGGTACAACCGGCGTATGAGGGATCGCGGGCCTACCGGGTACGCAGCGGTCCGGCAATCGATGTTCGCTACAAGGATGTGGCCTTCATCAGTACGGGCGATGGCGTCGGGTATAACCTGGTGCACCGGCGCGGCCTCGAGGTTGGCGTGAGTCTGGGGTACGACTTGGGTCGCAAGGAACGCCTGGACTACGGCAATCTAACCGGGATGGGCGATAAGCCGATGTCGGCGGTTCCCAAATGGTTCCTGACTTGGGTCGTGTCGGACAGGTTCCCTCTCGTGCTGCGCTCCGATGTTCGGCATTTGCTGCGAACCGGCGGGGGTACGGTGGGCGATATTGGGGCGTATCTACCGCTGCCGATAAGCTCCCCGAGATTCGCCGCATTTGTGGGGCCCTCCGTGACGGTGGCCAGCCGGCGTTACTTGCGGGATCTCTACGGCGTCACGAGCGGACAATCCATTGCCTCTGGACATCCGATCTACAACGTTCAAAACGCCGGCATTGACGCGTATGGGTTTGGGCTGAGCGCGACCTGGCGTCTCTCCCACCACTATCTACTCAATATCGATGGGGCAATAAACCGATTAGGCCACGAAGCGGCCGACAGTCCACTGGTGGAGCGCCCGTCGGCTCGCATGCTCGCCCTGTCTCTCGACTACCACTGGTAGTCGGCCTATCGCGGAAGAGCCATTGCATTTGCACGCGTGGCGTCCAATTGCCAGACTTTGCGCCCAGGCCACTCCAGCCCTATGCTCGCGGATACCAACGTTCAGAGGTTGTAGGTGGCAGACCGCACAGAACATGGAGCGCACGCCTCGATCCGGCGTGACCGCCGGTGGGCCGGCATGGCGTGCTGCATATTCGACGTGTACTGGGATACGGAGCCTGGTTGGGTTACTTGGTCGTTCGAACGACCAACACTATGCCTCGTGCGGGACGAAATCGGGGGTCGGAGCGAACTGCGCAGTCAACCGGATGCTCCTTCCGAGGGGGAGTACTTTGGAACCGGTCATCTGACCCTCCTCCCCGCGGGCGAACCCCTCGTCCTTTACGGAACATCGCTGCGACAAGCGCAGTTCACCAGCTTCGTTCTTGATCCCCAACAAGCTGGTTGCCTCACTCCCGAGCAAGTTGAGTTGCTTCGACTCGCGCCCGGTCGCATGATGTTCCGGGATGACCGGCTGCTTTCCTGCGCGCAATTGCTGAGTGAATACGAGGGTGATGGCGCATACGATCCCTACGCCGTCGGATTGAGCCGCGCGCTGCTCGCCGCGCTGGTGGGCGTGGTGAGTAATCCCTCGCCGCCTTCCGAGCATCGGCTCACCGGCAGCCGGCTCGCCTGCGCGCTGACCTATATCGTCGAACACCTCGATCAGAGGCTGACAAACGAGCCTCTTGCGCGCATCGCCGAAATCTCTCCGATGGAGTTCGGTCACGCCTTTCGTGTGGCTACCGGCCTCTCTCCGCCGCGGTGGCAGATGGATGCACGCGTGCGCCGGGCACAGCGCCTGATGCTGGACAATCCCGGGCACCCGCTCGCATTCGTCGCCATGCGCTCGGGCTTTGCAGACCAAAGTCATTTCTCGCGCGCATTCCTGGACATCGTGGGGGTAACACCCACGGCTTGGCTTCACCGGCGTCGCTGAGTCTTCGCATCCGCCCCTCGTCGCAAGCCGTTGCCCCGTCACCCACCGTGGTAGGAGCCTGTCGAGCGTATGGCTGCCACCGTGCCGCTCATCAGCACCGCGGCAAGGATGACCAGGGCGGCCCCGACATGGGCGATCAGCGGCATCACCTGTCCCGACGCCAGGAGCCAGGCCGTCAGCGCCTGTCCCGCTGCAAGTCCCAGCGATTGGAATGCCAGGCTGACGGCAACGAGCTGCCCTCCGCTGTCCATCATCGCCACTGCGCCGAGGTAGAACGGCACACTGAACATCCAGAACATCATCAATACGATCGCTGCGATCGTATACGAAGTCGCTCCCAAGTCGATCGGCAACGCCACCATGGCGGCGGCCGTACCCGCTGCGCCCAACATGATCGGAGCTGAACGCCCGAGCCGAACCCCAAGCCAGCCGACGAACACTCCGGCGCACGCGCTGAACAGACCAGCGAGCGCGAGCGTCGACGAGATCCGTGCGGCGGGTACATGGCGCATCTCACCGAATTGTGGAGTCACGGGCCAGACCGTCCCGATCCCCATCATGAACACGAACGCCGCGCTCACCCCGAGTATCGCGAGCGGCAGCCGGGCCGATCCGACCTTGCGCTCGCCACCCATTTCGCCCGCCAGCGACGGCATCCGTGCAGGGAGGAACCCGGCGCCGAGGCCGAAGACCAGCGTATAGCCCGTGATCACACCAAGCACCGCGGCCAAGCCGCCGGCCCCGAGCAACACCGGCAACAATGCGTACATGGCGGCGCCCCCGAGCAGGTTGCCGGTGACGGAAAAGCCGAAGCCGCGATCGGGAACGCGCAACCCGGCGAGCGATGCGACGCCCGTTGCGGTCGCCACACCCTCCCCCACACCCGCTACGGCCTGAGCCAATAGGGTCCCGCCATAAACGCCCTGCATGCCCATCCGGATCGCCAGCAGGTGCCCCAGAACCGCGGTTACGATCCCCATCGACGCCACATAACGGCGGTCGAAACGTCGGATGATCAGCGAGGTAAGCAACATGCCGGCAGTCATCGCGGCCAATTCCATCGAACCGAGCGTGGTGGCCTGCGTCAAGGTGAGGCGGCTCGTGCTTACGAAAGCAGCGATCGACACCGGAGCAGTGGCCAGCATGATACCACCCGGCTGGCACAACGCGACCATCGCCGCGATCGATCGCGGTCTATTGTAATGCTCGATCGCTTGGTGACCGTCTAAGCCCATGATACGCAATGCTCCACCGGCTTTCCGGATCGTCGGATCGTCGGTATGTCGGTACGTCGGTACGTCGAAGGAATAGCCCTGTACCGCGCGTCGCGAATCGTCACCGACCGTTGAAGATAAGGTCGGGCGGTTCGCGATCCGCCTTGAAGGCCTCGGCGGTGCTGGCGAACCCGCGTGTCGCGTCCTCCGTTGTGTAGAGGTCCATGGTCACGTCGAGCATGATTGCGTCCGCGCCTGCGACTCCCCCGCTGGACCAAGCCTTGAGCAGCGCGCGCGTGGCGGCGTAGGACATGGTCGGACCGTTCGCCAACTTGGCGGCAAGCTCGGCTGCGGTGGCTTCCACCTTCGCGTCGGGAACGACGTAGGTTGCGATCCCATGAAGGCCCGCATCCTTCCCACTGATAGGCTCGCCCAACATCGACCAGCGCGAAGCCCAGGCGCGCCCCGCCCGCTCAGCCAGCCGTTGCAGGCCGCCTGCGATGGGTAGCATCCCCGTCGTCACCTCGATGCACCGGAAGTGCGCGTTCTCCGCCGCAACGATGAAGTCGCAGCTCAGTGCCAGCTCGAACGCGCCGCCCCAAGCCGCGCCGCGGACGGCTGCGATACAGGGGATACGGAGGGCATCGATGGCTCGGAAAGAGACGTTCACGTTGGCGACGAAGGTGCGGAACCAATTCTTGTCCTTGCCTGGCCAGTCGCGCACGTCACCGCCGAAGCTGAAGTCCGACCCCTCAGATCGCACAATCAGCACGCGGATATCGGATTCGCTGGCTTCGAGCACGGCATTACGCAGGTCTCGGGAGAAGTCCTCACTGATCAGGTTGCGCGGCAGGTTGGCCAGCACGATCCTCCCGATCGCGCCGTCGCGCTCAAAACGAATGGTCTTCATGATTAAAATCCTCGAAAAGTGGCTAGGCGCGGCGCTGCACTGGCAGCAGAAGGTGTGAGGGACGGGCCGCATCGTGGTAGACCTCGTGCGTCACGGTATCGCTGCGGCAGATGTGGTAAGGGATGTACTCCACGCCGGTCATCGCCCCGGTGCCATCGGGCACGTCCAGCGTCGTGATCTCCAGGCAGATGCGATGGCCGGCTTTGAAGCGGTTGGCGGTCGACTGGATCTCGATCTGGTACTCGATGACCTCACCGGGAGTGACCGGCTTGATCGACGCTCGGGTGATCTTGTGGAAGGGCTTCTCGGGCGTCGATCGCTTCTCGTCGAGCGCGCGGTACGATGCCTTTAGCCAGCCGCGCGTCAGTTCGCGTTCCGGCAGATCGTCGCGCACCGTTCGTTCGCCGACTCGCGCCGTCACGACCGAGACGTCGGGACCGACGTCCTTCAGCACTATGATCCAGTTCGTGTCTGTCTTGTCGATGGCGGCGTGCAGGGTAAGGCTGATCGGACCGACCACGTCGACATCTTCCGGGAGCGGCTCGGTCAGATAGCGCAGCTTCTCGACCTTCATCGTCTTGCGCAGCGGCATCTGGGTGAACACGTCGGGTTCACGCAGTGCATCGCCGGCCTCCTCTTCAGAGGGAGGCGGCGTGGTCGACAGGGTCTCCCAGTCGCTCAGGTAATACTTCACGTAGTTTGTCTCGGGGGGCGGCCAGGTGGTGGACGTGCACCAGCTGTTGGCGCCCATGAGCCAGTACCTGACCGGCGGCTCATCCATGATGCCGGTGTCGATGCCCTTCAACCAATAGTCGTACCAGCGCAGGATCTCGTCGTGATACTGCCGGAACGGCCTCTCGAGGTGCGCCGGCCCGGTCAGAATCATCTTCTTCTGGCCTCCGCCATCACCGTGCTTGAAATACTCTTGGGCACCAATCCAATGCTGCTTGTACGTGTACGCGTAATAGCCGGAGCCGGTGTAGAAGGGTATCTTGATCTTCTTGAAGTCCGCTTCCGTCTTCTCCACCGTGCCTTCCGCATCCCACGGGCGCACCATCGCGTTGTACATGACGCCGCTGCGCTGCCCCTTCTGGGTCAGAATGTTGAACAGGTTGGTGTACATCTTGAAGTCGGGGTTCGCCATCGCGACCCGCAGCAGCTCCTCATCCTGCTCGGAAAGCGGGCCCGGCACACCGCGCTTTTCGTGGACGGTGCTGAAGACTTCGAGACAGTAGAAGAAAGCGTGCAGGACGCCACCGGGATAGGTGTCGCGGAAGCCGAATATGCCACCGTAGGCGGAGGCCGGATCATAGGGGAAGATCGCCTTCAGCGCGGGATGTCCCTGCCTCGCGGCCAGCCATTGTTCGGCCGCGAAACCCGAGATGCCGACCATACCGATCTTCCCATTGCACCAAGGCTGTTGCGTCAGCCACTCGGCGATATCGTAGTGGTCGGTGTCCGCCTCGTGGAAGCGGCCTTCCGACTTGCCGCTGCCGCGCTGCTGCACGACCACGTGGACATAGCCGTTGGCGACGATCCGGCGCGTATCGCCTGCTTCGATCGGCCCGAACCAGAGCGGCGCGTGCGCCGGCTGCGGCGACAGGACGTTCGAGACATCCGGCCCCTGCATGTCCTTGTTGTGAAAGGCAGTCGCATAGAGGACCGGGTAGACCCCCTTGGCATCCGGCCGGTACACGTCCAATGCCACGCGGGTGCCGTCCCGCATCGTGATCAAAATATCACGCTCTTGAATCATTCTTCGTCTCCCGTCGCCAGATCCCGTCCGAAAAGATGGCTTTCAGCGCCGGACGGCCCTGAGCCGCCACCCGCCACTGCACGCCGGCATAGCCCGAATGGTCGCACTCCCCAAACCCGCTGCGGATTCCGGCGGAGCGGGTGAGAGGGTGCCGCAAGACCGCGCCTGGAGGATTGACGAATTCCACTGCGAATGGAACCCGTCGGCAATCGCGGTTCCGCCCAGACCCCTTTTCAATTTCGGTCAATTCCCCTGCGAGCGTCTCCACGCATCCGGGCTCGCGCCGGTGGCGGCGCGAAACGTGCGACTGAAATGGCTTTGCTCGGAGAAGCCGGTCTCGAGAGCAATGTCCACGAGATTACGGCCTGAATCGGCGAGCATAGCCTTGGCAGACTCGATGCGCGCGTCCAGGAACCACTTGTGCGGCGTCGTCCCCGTGGAAACTTTGAATGCACGTCCGAACTGCGAGCACGACAACCCCGCGAGACCGGCCAGATCCGACAACCGAATGGGTCGATCGACGCTATCGCGCATGAATTCGGTGACCCGTGACAATTGCCCCCGGGTCAATCCCAGCCGCCGATCGGGCGAGCGCTTCACTTTATTCAGCTGCGCCAGGCGCCCAATCATCGCCGTGACCAGACTGTCGCCGAAGAGCACAAAGCCCGCCATCTCCTCCTCGCTGGCGATCAGCAGGCGTCCCAACGCCTGCAAACGTTCGTCAAAAAACATGAGGTGCGGGTCGGCCAATTGGGCCACGGAGAACTCCCCTGCGGTGACTTCCAGCACGCGCTCGATGTCGAGGATCACGCGCACCTCATCGAATTGAACCATTCCGTCCGAATAGCCCCAGATGGGGAGGCCGGCAGGAATGACGCTCGAGTGACCGACGCGGTGCCGGCGCCATACCTCTGCCGCGGCGGGCGTCCTCACATCGATCGTCGCGCGCGCCTCGCAGCGGCCGCCGGCCTCGTTCACGACAATGGACAGAATCGGGCGGTCGCAAAGCAGTCGCTGCCAGGCGCAGCCCGGCAGAACCTGCTGCTGGATACAGTGCACAGCCATCCCGCTCCAGCAATGACTGCGGATGCGAGCGCTGCCCAAATTGTGCGGATCGCGGCTGCCGAGATCCAACTGTCGTACCCCCCTCGTCCCGCGGCCGGCCCCTTCGAAACCCGAGGTGCTCTGCGGCGGCGACGATTTCACCTCGAATGGTTCTAGCGCAGGAACACCCACCCTGTCAATCGGGCGGCGGGGCGGCTCCGTTCGGGCCGC